>Ga0351931_1011_pt1 | contig 49635 bp, 54 predicted proteins | sample BONcelT113001E11_FD_205818 | JGI IMG/M metagenome (GOLD analysis project Ga0351931, IMG submission 205818) | Enriched cells from coal bed in the Powder River Basin, Montana, United States - BONCAT cells T11 rep2 HSBNCT.T11.300.1.E11 ... | reverse complement strand
TCCGTCAGTACTATAACGGCAGAAGCGTTTTCGGCTAAAGCCTTCTCTCTGACCCTTTTTTTGAGTAACCCTTCGTGGAGTTCGTCCTTGAAGAAAAGACTACCTACGTTCATCGTGCCGTTGGCATATACAAAGAAGACCGCCAACCCTATCTTCCCCGAAGAAAGAAGCTCTTTTCTCGCCCTATCCACCGCTTTTTCAAAAACTTTCTTAAAGGCATCGGTCAACGGGGAAGGGACGGGTATCCCATGGTCGGCACCGACAGACACATTTGGAGAAGGAACTCTGGGGGACATGACACTTACCCGGGAGGATTGTTGCCGAGAGACACTACTGCCATCATCTCTTCTTTTCCTTCTTCTGACCATTGCTCTCTATTATACAGCATACACGCTCATGTTCATACTCCATTCCCGGTTCCACCGAGAAAACTGATGATACGATTCCAAAGAAGCCCGCTACGTGTCCAGCCATTTCTCGCTGATTCAATGCCAAATGAGGGCTGTAACCTTCACCTGCGGGTCTTCAGTCCTCTCATCAGCAGGATAATGCAGATCACCAGTTGAAAGCAGCGCCGTATGCCGTAGAATGCCGGCAGATATTCGTGGCCACAATATTTACACTTCACACAGACAAAGCCTTTAAATCGCCGCAGTCCAGACTCAGGTAAATCACTTGGCCGTGGCATAGTCGCCAGAACCCATATTGCCGTGAGAAATGTTCACCTGAAAAAGCAGACAGGTTGCTATGCCAGCCTATTATTCGATATTGGCACTGACAACAGATGCCAGTTGCATCATATCGATAGTCTCGCCTTCTTTCAACTTTGTAAAATCAGTCACTTTGCCGGTCTTGCTGGTAGTTTTGGTATTGTTGAATATTTTAATCAATTTCGTATCAGCCACAATATATTTGCCAGCATTTTCTGGTTTACCATTGACTGATTTGGTTTGTAGCTTGTTTGCCTTGATGTAATCCCACAACTTTTTGGTAATCTCGGTACGAGAAAGTGAACTGGCACCCAAGAATGCCGCCAGGTCCGCTTTCAGTTTTACCATTTTATTCAATCCTTTTTCTTCCGCCATGTTTGTGTCTCCGTTCTTCAAATTGTCTTAGTAATATTCTGCTCAGATATTACAGGGGGGAAGTATAAGAGCTTTCGGCTTTACATGTCAAGGCAATGTCGACCGCGAATTGCATTAATTACGAGATGAAATCCAACATTTTCTTCGCGTTTAGGTGTTTGATTCATTGCGGGGTCGACGGAGGGTCCTTTTGATGACCGGCAGGTGATATCCCGATCCTTATACCCAATGGGTCACCTTAGCCTAATAAGCCTGCCGTACACCTGTCAGACATCGCCGGAAAGGAGCCTATCCTGACACCTTTTCCGGTTCCGCCAGTTGTCACGTTGCCGTGTTTTTTGTGGAGCGGTCACATTTAGTAGAGAAACTGACTTTGGGAGTGGTACAATAGATGGGGGAAGGTCAGAGGTGCAACTGGGTTTAATTGAAGCAGCCGCAAACGGTGAAATCCAACAAATGTAGCGCGCCTTTGAAGCCGGAGCGCGCATGAACGAAGTTGGCCCTGATGGTAAAACAGAACTTCCTGCATTTTGATCATGGATAATAATCGTATTGGGTATTCACCAAAAATTAATGATCCGGCTTTTGCCAGGTATATTAAAGACACAAACAAATGGTCGGGATATTTTTCGCTGGGACTGGCGTTTGTTGCTGTTTTGGGATTTGCCATAAATGGCGAAGTAAGCGATGATATGCAAAACCCGGAGTCACTTTACATTGGGTTCGTTATTGGCGGCATCTTCCTGCTCATTGCCTTCTATCAGATTACATCCAGAAATAGGAGTAAAACCTGGGACGGAACTGTCATCGATAAAAAAGTTGAAAAGAAGCACAGACATGATAAGTACCAGGATTGTTGGAGAGAATATCTGGAGTATAAGGTTACAATAGAAGCTGGCAATGGGAGAAAACATGATCTGATCGCCGAAGACGACGATACCAAATACAATTACTATCAGATCGGCGACAGAGTAAGGCACCATAAAGGATTGAAGTCATACGAGAAATACGATAAAGCAAGAGATACGATTATCTTTTGCAATGCCTGCGCCAGCCTGAACGATATTCGGGATAATTACTGTTTCAGATGCAAATGTCCCTTGTTAAAATAGGATTATGACCAATATGCATGAAATTCCTGAGAAAATTGAGTGGACAACTCGGGTTCCTGTATTTCGCAACCCAATTATCTTGAAACAACTGGGAATTGCAATCGGTATTCCGTTTGGGGCACTGATTGTAGTCCTGATATTGGCAAAAGCGTATTACGCCCTGGGACTTATTGCAGTTTTGTTCCTGCTTACCTACCTGTTCATTCGTTTGGTGTGGGGAGGAAAGTATGATGTCGGTTTTGAGTTGGACAGAAAGGGAATACGCAATTACACCCTAAAAAAGCAGTCAAATAGAAATCGCATCATTAATACATTGACTGTTTTGACTGGCTTACTCTCTGGAAAGCCTGCCGTGGCTGGTGCCGGAATACTTGCACAGTCAAGACAGGATGTACTGGTCCGTTGGGGCAATATCAGGAAAGTCAGATTTTATCCTTCAAGTCAGACCATCATGATTAAAGGTAGCTTTGCCGAAAATATTGCAGTGTTCTGTACCAGCGAAAATTATACCGAAGTTGAAGCTTTTATTCAGTTAAAACTTCAAAAATAGATACTTTGTTTTGCTGAAATGCCTATTCCGCTGAAGTCGGTCACGCATTATGACTCAACCCGGCTACCCATTCCGAAGCAACCCGGCCACCCATTACGTTGTTGAGATCTTCCACGAGATCACGCAGTGGGTAAGCCAGTCCATCACGGCAGCGGTAGATGAAGTTCTTATGTCCCTATTAAGTCTTCTTTGTTTTGTGGTAACATACTTTGCATTTGTATGCGAAAGTGAGGGCCAGGTAGCTATCGAGGGCGTGCAACAATATAAGAATTGCTGATTTTAAGAAAGGATTAAGAACATGAAAGGGCCATTATTATACATTGCAATAGCTTTCATGGTTTTACTGGTTTGTTGGTTATTATGGTGGGCACTGATCATTACTGGCCTGATCCTTGGTGCAGTGCGTCAAAAGAGAAACAAAAGAGAAGAGGAAGAACAGAAAAGGACTGGCGATCTCAACTCAACGCCTTGATCTTCACAACCTTTGTTCACATATCTGCCGGTGCGTTTGCCCGGTTGAGAAACTTATCGTATGATGCTATATGTATGACAGATTCGTACAGGTTGACGCCATATTACATAATAGGAGGACACAATGAGACGGTCGCTGGCCTTAGGTTTTGTTACTGTGATGTGTGCAGTATTCTATGTCGTATTATGCTCCACCGCTGTATGGGCAGTATCAGCCCAGAACCCTTACGCCCAGAACCCTTACGCACAAAACCCTTACGCACAAAACCCTTATGCACAGAATCCCTATGCCCAGAATCCCTATGCCGGAGGTAAGTGCAATCCGGGCTATGGCTACACAACATATCAGGGCAAGCAGTTATGCATCAAATGCAACCCCGATTACAGTTACACAAAATATCAAGGCAAAGAGCTGTGCATCAAATGCAACCCCGATTACGCCTACACAAGATACCAGGGCAAAGAGCTGTGCATCAAATGCAACCCCGGCTACACCTACACAAAATATCAAGGCAAAGAGCTGTGCATCAAATGCAACCCCGATTACAGTTACACAAAATATCAAGGCAAAGAGATGTGCATCAAATGCAACCCCGGCTACACCTACACAACATACCAGGGCAAAGAGCTGTGCGTAAAATAGTCCGAGAGGATGTTCTCAAAAAGTAAATAGAGTTTGAAAAACATGGTGGACGGGATTAACCTGCCCCACCCAGTAATGACCTGCCCCCCACCCCTCAAGGCTAACAGGGCTGACTGTACAGCTTTTATGGGGGGCAGGTCCTTGATTGAGAAACCAACTTTCGCGGTGATACAATCGACGAGGGCAGGTCGTTCTCCGCCGAGAGGCAATGAAGATGGTCCAATGGATTCGAGGTCACGAATCAATCCTCGCATGGTTGACCGCCGCGTCAATCGTCGTCTTCATAGGATCCCTCATACTTGTGCCTTTCTTCATAGTTCGAATGCCCTCTGGGAGGTTCTTTTTCTGCTTATATTTTACCAGAGATTTCCGGCAACGGGGACTCTGGCACGCTCTTCAAGGCGGATCGCCTTTGTTTTACATACTGAACGGCAGACACCGCAGCCGTAGCACCATCTTTGGTCAATGACGGCCTTCTTGTTTGAGGCACTATAGCTGATGGCGCCGAACTGACAGACGGACAGGCACGAGCGGCAGCCCGAACATGCCTGAGGTGCAATGTTCGCAACGTACTCAGCCCGAAACATAACAGGAAGGGCATGCGTTACGGTTGTGCGCATTGCAAGACAATCGGAGCGGTCACAGTTGCATATGGCAGCAATGAAGGGTGTTTGGAAGGTCCAGACGCTGTGACAGAGGCCCTCCCGCTCATGTTCGCGAAAGGCGGCCACGGCTTCATCCCTGGTTAGCAGCTCATTTTCAGCGGCATCGGGTCCATTGATAAAACTATTATCAACACCGCGCATGATCTCGGCAAGCCCTCCGCCGTCAGGTCCCAGACTCACGGCGTAGCAGTAACGTTTCTCTTTTCCGAGAGTGACGCGGCGGCAGATACAGGAGATGCGTACAATGGAATTGACAAAGCCGAAGATCTTTTCGATATCTTCAATGGGCACCACCTGGCCAAAGTGGTTTTTCTTCATCTTCCTGGTAACAATGCGGCCTACGATACTCCTGATGAGCCGCGGTGCCTTCCCTAACATCTCAAGACGCTTGTTCGCCCGCACAAGCCCATCCGTGTCGGAGACAAACTCCTCGATGAACCTGCGCCGACGGATATCGCTCAGGAGATCGTCAGAATAGTTTCTGGCCTGCAGATACCACTTCTCTCCCTCGCCATGTTTCACACAAAATTCACACATTCCCGCACCACTCGAAACAGGTTATGTATTCACCCCTACCGGGGCGTGATCCAGTACCGAGAATCGCAGCAACATAATTATTAGTTGAAATGGAGGTTTTGTCAATTGATCAGGAGGGGGAGCTTCAGGGTCGCGCATCCATACCTGGACCGACCGCTCGGCTATTCATGGAGAAACCCTTAGGGTCAGGCCAGCATTGTCAAAGAACTCTGTCGACGATGTTGTGGCATTCAACAACTGGTACTTTACGCAGGTCTTGACTCCCGTCTGGCGACGGGCTATCCTGTCGTCGTGCGCAGTCAATCTCACCTAGATGCTCCGGGTGTGTGATCCGTCGTTAATTGTCTGGAAGATCGAATGCCCGTGAGGAGACTCCAATGACAATATTCATATGTACCTTGACAGCATTGGCAGTGGTTGTTCTTGTTGTTTACCTGGCCATTCCCATAGCTCAACTGATCAAGAACAAGGACAGGCAGCGTGATGTCGCGGAAGTGATGTATCCCGGGGACGCAGAGCGTCAGTCCGAGTATAGAGACAAGGTCGGCTCAGAAATCCTCCGTAATAACAACGGATTAACATACGAGTCCCCGGAGTTTGAGACTCTCTACCGGCAAGAGATGGACAGGCTGCTTAAGGAATACCGGGGTTAGATCGGGGGTCCCCGCCCTGGGTGAGCCCCTTCGCTCACGCGACTATGGAGAGACGCTCTCTTTATTATCTTGCAAACCAGCCGCTAATAGACGATACTATGCCGCTATGACCAAACGATCCGGAAAAGATAGATACGAAGCTAGATCAGGACCATCAGATGCGCCGAAAAGGCCGCGAAAGAGCCTGTCTGAGAAGGCAGACCGAAGCGCTGACGCTTTTCGCAAGCGCAGAGACAGATCATCTGAACATTTTACTCCATCTGGAAGGACAAGAGACCTGCCCGAGAAGGCAGATCGAAGCCGTGGCGATTCACGGGGGCACAGGGAAGAAAGATCGTTTCCCCCCTTTGACCGGCCAAAAAGGGAATTTGGATTTGCATCCCACGATAAAAGGCCGTTGCCGCAGGAACAGCAAAGAACAGTCTCAGCGGCTGCCTTGAAAAGAGGGTTCGAGAGGGCAAGAGATGAGATAGCAGGCATGTGTGACGAAATATCCGCCCTTATGGTCGGCCGATACACTATTGGCAAGGTTGAGCTAACGGTGAGTTTCAACGCGGCTGGCGAATTTATCGGTTTCGGTGCCGGCGGCGCTGCATCAATTACAATCACAATTATCCCTTCAAAATAGAAGGCGGCAACCCACCAAAACATTTGAAGACCCTTCGTTAATGTCGCATCTAGTCCCTGCCGACGACGATGATCTTGCGTTTTTTCTGGAAGACATGGCCTGTCCCGTGGTGACGCTGGTTGTCTTTCCGGGTGTAGACACCGTTGACCTGTCTCATATGCTCCGAGAGGTTCGCCCTGGGTGTCTCGATGACGAGATGGTAGTGGTTATCCCTGAAAGCACTCCATACGGGGTGGTGGTTATCAGGCAGGATAAAGAGACTCCGAATCGCTGCGATAAAAATGATGACACACCGGTGCGCACAAGTGCTACAAAACAATTGTTGGTTCTGCGACAGACGCGAACAGACGTTTGCTGTACCATAAGTGGAGAGGTGACAAAACAGCGTTTATGATTGAACACATTCATTCACGAGCCTATCATAAATCTCATACCATGCAGCCTGGAGCCGTGAGCAGGTCCATGAATAAGTCAGCCGTTCGGAAATTTGCGGCGGCCTTCCTGGTCAAGGACCCGGAGATGTTGCTCCTCATGGGAGTTCGATACATGGTAGTTTGGGCAGTGCTCGTGTTTGCGAGTCTCCCCGGTGTCGCCTTTGCCGAATCGCCATGCCCCGGCATTCACGTGCAGATCCTAAACATTAGAAACAGCATTGGAACCGTAGCCTGCGCCCTTTTCGAATCGCCGGCCGGGTTCCCTGCCGAGTATCTAAGCTCCGCAACCAATATCATGGTCATAAAAGTTCGCGATACACGGGCGCGTTGTGATTTTGTAGACATCGAGCCCGGAACGTATGCGCTTGCCGTGGTTCATGATGAGAATATGAATGGCAAACTTGACACTAACTGGCTGGGGATCCCGACGGAAGGCTACGGTTTTTCAAATGATGTAACAGCCTTGCTCGGTGCACCTTCGTTCTCCGCCGCCAGTTTTCGGTACAACGGGCAAAATCTCGATTTGACGATCAGCCTGCATTACTGAACACCTGTTACATCAATTGCCGCCGAGAGGCAAAGAAGATGGTCCAATGGATTCGAGGTCACGAATCAATCCTCGCATGGTTGACCGCCGCGTCAATCGTCGTCTTCATAGGATCCCTCATACTTGTGCCTTTCTTCATAGTTCGAATACCCTTCAACTACTTCGTACGCGGTAAGGACCACAGAAAACCTTGGGCTGATCAGCATTCAGCGGTAAGAGGTGTGCTGATGATTGCGAAGAACCTGCTCGGTTACATCTTCGTTGTGGCAGGAATCTTTATGCTGGTATTGCCGGGCCAGGGTTTGCTGACCATTTTCGTCGGGATCATGTTTCTGAACTTCCGGGGCAAATATGAATTGGAACGGTGGATCGTCTCACGCGCGCCCGTGCTTCGATCGATCAACTGGATACGGCGCCGGGCGGGGCGGGCACCCCTCGTAATAGATTGACTCTATTGAAGAACCCGGGGAGTCTACGAAACTCCAGAACCGGTGTGCAAGCTGTCACGTATTCGATCAAGGGTCTGCAATCGATCCAGGATACAAACAATGGCTGACTCTGTGGGGCACTACTGTTGCTGTTTGATCGGAGCGTGCGTGGATTGTTCCTGGATGTGGTTGAGGGTGCAGGTTCTTCATATCATTTCTATAAGGTTTGTGCTATAATCAGACTTCAGTACCGTTGCATCTGGTCATCAATTATCTTGCATTGAACTGATTCTCTACCATTTCCTGAAAACTACCAGAACCCAGGGGCCTCTGCCAGGCGCTCCCAACAGAAAAGAGAACTATTATGGCTTCCGGACGAAAATTCCATGTTTTGGTCGTAGACAACGGTGCGGATATGGTGACAACAACAACGGCGATGCTCGAGCGGTTGGGGTATAGCGCGGAGGCTGAGACGGCCAGTCTGGCAGGGTTAAAAACGTTTTCCCAAGACCCCGACAAATTCGACCTTGCCATCGTTGAGCCCGCTATGCCAGGGCAAACAAGACCAGGAGCTGCCGTCGTCGGGAGTATACGAAAAGGTTCTCCCGTTACACCTGAGCTAACAGGACTGGAACTTGCAGTGCGTTTCAGACGCATACGGCAAGGTCTTCCGATCCTACTTTATACGGGATACATCGAGCCACCTCTGGCAGAGGAGATAAGGGCTGCCGGGTTTGCCGAGGCCCTTTCCAAACCGTTGGGGTTGAATGAACTGGACGAAGCGGTGAGAAAGGGCTTGCACGCGACTTTCCCCGGTGTCCGGTGATACTTTCTCCAGAGCGCCCACGGACCAACCGGAGCGTTACATCGCATATGCAACAATAATCGGTGCTTTGATATCTGGCTCTCCAGCCTATTAGCGCACATAGAATGCAATGCTCTGAAGCAGAAAAAAGAAAGAGCTGGTGGACGAGGGAATGAAGAAAAACTTTTCTGGGCCCGACACAATCGATGATCACCACCCTGGGAAGATCCTTTTTGCCGAAGATGTTGAAGACGTATTCGACTTTGTTTCAGAACCTCATGTCGACATAGTCGAAACGATAGAGGAGAAGGTTGGGTCACGTAAGGAAAAGAGCATAGACGGGGAAGAAGCTGAAAAGCTGCCTCCGGAAACATCCGAGAACATTGTATCGGCCTACTTAAAGGATATAGGGCATGTGTCACCCCTCAAGTCCGATGAAGAATACCAGATAGCGAAAGAGATTGGAGAAGCCGAAAAGAGGACAAAGATCATCTTGTTTGGGCTGCCCCAGGCAGTGACCGAACTCCACGAAATAGGTCAGCAATTGAGGAAAGAGACCACAACCATACTGGATGTGATCAATAATATCGATGAAATGAACTACTCGCACGAGGATGAGAAGAAATATAAGAAGGAGACCATATCCTCCATCAATACCATAAAAAGTCTTCACGAGAAGAGGGAAGGAATAAGGAGAATACTGCCGGGAACCGACAAGCCAGGCAGGAGGGAACTTGGCAGTGAACTGCGCAGGATCGAGGACAAGGTGGAAGAAATCCTGCTTAACCTCAGAATCAACAAGAAAGTCCTCGTAGAGATCATCAGGAAGATCACGCAGCGGACGAAGTCAATGAATGATGGCGAGGCAAAGACCGTAAAACAGAAATTGATGGAACTGAGCGAAATTGACAATGGGCTGAAGGCTGTCAAGGACAGGCTCGTTCAGGCGAACCTGAGGCTTGTCATCAATATTGCCAAGAAATATACGAACAATGGCCTTTCCTTCCTTGACCTTGTCCAGGAAGGCAACATGGGACTCATGAAGGCTGCTGACAAATTTGATTATCAGAAAGGCTGCAAGTTCTCGACATACTCAACGTGGTGGATCAGGCAGGCCATAACACGGGCGATCGCAGATTGCGGACTGACTATCAGGATACCGATCCACATACTTGAAGCCAAGAACAAGATCGGCAAGGCCACCGTAGCCCTCTTCCAGGAGTTGAGGAAAGAGCCGAACCGGGAAGAAATTTCACTTAAAGCCGGACTTCCCCTGGAGAAAGTCAGAAAGATCATGAGGATTTCCGGCGGGGCTGTATCAATCGAAACCCCGATCGGAGATGATGAATCGAAACTCGGTGACTTTATCGCAGACGTAAAAGCCCCTTCACCCTTTATGGAGTTCGTTGATGTCTCTCTCAGAGAGGAAATAGACAAGGTTTTGTCAACCCTTGCTCCGAGAGAAGAGAAGGTTATTAGGATGAGGTTTGGTATCGGCGAGAAGAGAGATTCTACCCTGGAAGAAGTGGGTGATGTCTTTGGGCTTACCCGTGAACGTATCCGTCAGATCGAGGTCAAGGCTCTGAGAAGGCTGCGCCACCCGGCAAGGCGAAGGAAACTGGAGAGTTTCCAGGAATAGGCCAGACCCGGCTCCAGGACGTTGCACCACCAAAGAGTAAACAAGTCACCCTCTATAAAAGCTTTAGGTAAGGCTCCTTCTTCAAAACCAGTGTGCCGGTGACGAGCTTTCCGGGTGACAGCTCGCGCTGACCCGTATGGTGAAGGTCAGACCCGTTTACCTCAACATCTTCAGCTTCGTAGCCCGGCTCTCATGACAGGTTCGGCATTTTTGTTGTAATCCTCTCATAATTATGAGATACTACAGTACTGAAGTACCGGGACTCTCCGTTATTGGTTGCCGCAGAAAAAGTCTTTTTTGTCGTTTCTTCATAACTCAATTTCCGTATGCTTCAAATTCTAACAAAAGAGGTATGTCGATATGACAAAAGGAACAGTGAAGTGGTTCAACGATGCAAAGGGTTTTGGTTTTATCACGAAAGAGGATGGCGTGGACGTGTTTGTCCACTATTCCGCCATACAGGACTCCGGCTTCAAGTCCCTTGCTGAGGGCGATAGTGTCAGCTTTGAGGTGGTGAGTGGTCCCAAGGGTCCCGCCGCATCGAACGTAGTACGAGGCTAACTTGTCCCGAGCAGGTCTGGGGTATCCAGACCTGCTTTTTTTATTCCGGCCCGCTGCAACCACCCCTTAAGGACCATAGACCCGAAGCACGAGCACGGCACAGGTAATCGGTGAACTGGACTATAAAAAGTATCGCCCATCCTTGTCCCTATCATTAACGAGGCTCTCTATGGTATACTGTGCTTTGCCTAAATCACGCGTAACGGACACCACCTTCGATTCAGGACGGATTACCGCAGAATCGATCGCTTCTTACGGTATGTTTCTTAGTGCATAGCCATATATGATGGAGGCTCCAAATGAAAAAACCTTTCGCGGATTGTTCCGGATTAGCCCAGAAGGATCAATCTCAGCCGGAAATCAAAGTGATTGCAGGACACATAGGGGAAGCCGGGGCAAAACATGCCGGGAAGCCGGGCGTTTCTGTTACACGTCAACTCATGATGAAACAGCGGGAAATGATGACGTATGAACTCGACCAGTACTTCATCAGCAAGGGCCTCTCTGTCGACATTGAGCTGAGCGGCCCGGATATAACGTCCATCAGCTTGCTTTCTCCGCTTTTTTGCAAGGATTCGGTAGACAGGATCACAGAAAGAACGAACCTTCTTTTCTATCTTAAGGAGGCCGGATTCAGGAAGGCAACTATCGGGGACAGTAACGAGAAGGTCTGGGCTTACGATCTCAGAGCCCTGTGATGCAATACGGAGTTGCCAATGGGTGCGAACTTCGGTGTTTCTAAAGAACATTATCTTGCATCAGGAGAAAGACGCATGGACTTTACGTACTACGGCGACCTGCTGGGCATCTCCGGCTACTACAGGCTCAATCCTAGCGTCGCGAAGGAAAAATTAAACCAGTTTTACGATATTACCTTTGAAAGCCTGTCGGAATATTGTCGGCTGAACAGTATGGCCACCGTCGAAATGTTCAGCGACAGCCTGTTGTTTTATGGCGACGATGTGAGTACCGCCCTTGAACAGCTGCACTCCGTTTATGCCAGGCTGCTCTACAAAGGAATGCTTTTGAGAGGTGCTATTGTAAGAGGCCGGCTGCAATTCGAACCCCGCCTCACCTACGACAACTACGATAAGAAACTGCCGCAGGATGATACTCTTGCAAGGGCAATGGGACTGGAAAGTACAAAAAAAGGTGCAAGACTGTTGATCGAGAACCAGCTTGCTGCAGAGTTGCTTGATGAGTGCCCCGAATGGCTCACGCAAGAGGGTTATGTAATGAGCTTCAACAACCCGCATTATGCCCGGATCCCGGAAAGCAGCTCGCTCCGAAGGATATCGCCAACACCGGAGCAGGATGCGTACGAGTACCTGTATTTCTGGCTTAGTCCCGATCATAAAGCCTATCTGAGCCTCGATCGGGAATTCAGGGCCAGGGATCTGGAGGTGCTGAGGTCGATGACAAGCGAGTCTATCAGCATTCATTACAGAGAAACAATGGAGCTTTTGAAGCGATCCAAGATCCGCCAAAAAGTCACCAATGAAAGGCTCGGCATTGCATGAGGGAGCAACGATCATGACCTGCCGCCACCATTGTGTCAAGGAACCGACGAGTGCTTCCGAAGAAGGTCCTTCATTATCTGGCAGGTTCAAGAGATTCGTTAGTGTCATATCTCTCGGAAAAGAGTATACTATAAGCAAGGTCAATCTCACCTTCTTTTCCCCCCGGCTATTCACGGGGTCGGCCTATAAGGAATACAATAACCTTTTGATTCCTTGCAGATTACCCGGCGAACCAATGTAAAAGGAGCAAAAAATGACAAGCATCGAAGAATTTATCAAAGCAAGAGAGAGTATCGAAAAGCTCACCGCACAGATCACTCTGTTCATCGAGCGCAAGGCAGTCAAAGACTCAAGGAAACATCTGGATAATGCAAATCGTCAGCTGGAAACACTGAAGACCATGGTTGCCAACGACACACAGGTGGCCGTGGATAGCCGCCTCACCGCGCAACTTGCGGCCCTCGGCGCGAAGGTCGAAAAACTGGAAGCGAAAACTCCCGTAAGAAAGAGGACGACAGAGAAGAAACTGGAAACACCGGTTGAACCGGGCATCGCGGAAACACGCGAATTAGTGGTATTCGAGCGCTCCTGACGTACACTCCTCACGCACAGGTTTCGTTGTGATTTATCCCGAGGCGAGCGGTAACGTGGTTCAAGTCAACGATGGGTAAGGCCAGATCTGTTTGTCATGCTGTCTGGTCTGCCTGTTGATAACATCCTGCCCTTATTGATCTTTTCTTGACCGCTCGGCGCCGTTCTTGCGCCTCAAGGGCAGGCTTCCCTTACTTTGCCGGACATGAGTATTTCCCATGCTGTCAGGATATCTTCCCTGTTCGCAACGTGGGTTTGCACCCGCAGAACCGCTTGCGTGCCCGTTGGCGCAGGCGAAAGCTGTATTGTGCCCAGGACCCGGCTTGTTTTCCCTGCGGTGTCCCCCGTGTAGACATTACAGAAGACTGCCCCGTCACTTTTCGGCGGCTTGCAGCGCGGGACGCCGACATTTGCGAAGTCACAATACCTGAAGCCTTGCCGCAAATTGTCATAGGTTTCGCTCACTGGCAGGCTTGTCGATACATGTTTCGTGAGAAAACCGGTATCTTCGGGTTGTCCTGGCAGTATGGAATACCCGGCCAGCATGGCGATTGCGGCCAGCAGCAGTGGTAGTAGTTTCACGGTTCCCCCGGTCGTATAGTTGGATTATTTCAATTTTGCCCTTGTTGGTCTTGTTTTGCAAGGCATAATGTGTGAGACGAAAGAACTGCCGGCTGTGGTCTGGGTCCATATCCGTGTCCTTTCCATGCCTGATGGTTTTTCTATTGCACAGGACTATGAATTTGATTAAGAATAGGGGATGGCACAGAGCATGGAGCACAGGTGTCCATATAATTCAACGAGAGCAAGCGAGGCAGAAGATGGGCAAGGCTGATAATGTCATGTATCATTTCGAAGGAGAAGTATTGCTCGTGTACTTGATGAACCCCTCTGAGGGATTTACAGGGGGCATTGCGATCAAGAAACCGAGAATAAAGGAACTCTTTGGCCGGAGTTTTATTGTCGGTGAGGTGCCCGTCGACATGAATGACTGGGCCTCAGGGCTAAAGACGGCTGTTGCCGTCGATCAAATAATCCATTACCTGGAATTCTCCGACGAAAAGGAGTACTTCCAGCGTATATCATCTATAGGCTGTACCGGCGGACTCGTATCCTGACGAAAGGCGCGAGCGCATAAGAGATCGTTCAAGGTATTCAAGCATTAACCGTTGAAGTGATCACGCCTTGCCGCTCCCTCATATTTTTGCTTGACCCATTTTACGGTCTCAGATAAGATATCGAAACTACAAGTCAATTTAAAGGTGTGAATGAAACAGAAGTCCTTTGATCATGATGAAGAGATCCTGACCCAGATCAACGCGCGGATCAGGAGGGGCGTTGTCGACCCCGGCGAGGCGGCGCTGGATGTCAACAAGATCGTCAAGACGGCGAGCGACGCCGTTATTGAGGTCAACAAGGAACTCGGCAGCGGTTTCCCGGACAAGGTGTACGAGAATGCCCTCATGCTGGAGCTGAGGAAACAGGGCTTAAGGGGCAGAAGCCACGTGGCGGTGAAGGTAAAGTACAAAGGCGTCGACGTGGGCGAGTACTTTGCCGATGTCATTGTCGAAGACCAGGTCGTGATCGATATCATGACCGTAGAGAAGATACAGAAACAGCACGAAGTGGACCTCATCGGCATACTCAAGGCAACCAACTACAAGATCGGTCTTATCGTGAATTTCGTCAACCAGAAGGCGGAGATACGTAGAATAGTCGTCTAAGTGTCCTTCCCCGCCCACATCAGTTTCGTCTTTGTGTCCAACATTGTTCCATCGTCATGAGCGATGAAGCGGCTGTCTCTTCCAATGTCAGAGACTGCACCCGCCCCGTCTCTGTGACGTACCTTGTTGACCACGATTGCTGTTGTCTGATATATATAAGAGCCATAATACAACACGGGAGGACACCATGAGACATACGCTGGCCTTGAGTAGTTTTTCTTTACTGTTTGCAGCAGTCTGCGTCGTATTATTCGCCACCACCGTGTGTGCGGTATCAGTCCAGACACCGAGTGCCCAGACCCCCAGCGCACAGACACCGAGTGCCCAGACCCCCAGCGCACAGACACCGAGTGCACAGACACCCGGTGCCAAAAACAGATGTAACCCCGGCTATTTTCTCGCGAACTACAACGGCAGGAATGTCTGTGTGCGGTGCAACCCCGGCTACAACTACACGAAATACAACGGCAGGGACTCATGTGTGCGGTGCAATCCGGGCTACAACTACACGAACTACAACGGCAGGAATGCCTGTGTGCGGTGCAATCCGGGCTACAACTACACGAACTACAACGGCAGGGACTCATGTGTGCGGTGTAATCCCGGCTACAACTACAGAAATTACAACGGCAGGAATGCCTGTGTGCGGTGCAACCCCGGCTACAACTACACGAGATACAACGGCAGGGACGCATGCGTGAGATAGCATCTGCGGCGGTCTCAGGGGCAGGACACACACAGAGAGGAGAGGATTCTGGCGGCCAAAAACACGGTTACAGCCGGTTGAATGGCTTGAGCGCCGAAGACCAAAGATAAAGAAAAGACCGCGGCCTGACCCGGAATGCTGATGGGATTGGGCCGCAATAGTTGCTATCGTGGTTATCGTCTGCCTTTCAATGTTCCGTTCTCATTCGAGATATCTCTATAACTGCTGGCGTTGGTCAGGGACGTCCATCGCGACGCATTGTTCCTGGCAATGCAGTAGCAGCGGAGCGTGCTGCCCTGCATCCTGCAGCAAAAGCACGACCTCTTGTAAGAGCCGACGTTGGGAATTCCGACGCCGGTGCATTCTATTGTCCCGTTGCAATTCTCTATATCGCCGTGGCTGGCGAGGCACTGGTTGCAGTTGCTGAACTGCGTACCTTTCCAGCTGCCGTCTAACTTCTCGCAGTTCGCTGTTAACCTGTCCGCAGCGGGGTTGTAGCTTATGTTTCTGCACGTCTTCTTGTATGTGCCGTTGGGTGCCGGCGGGTCGGCTGACACGTAAGCCGCCCCGAGAAGGTCGACGGCAACAAAGCAAAGTATGATCACCAAAATCTTCCACAGGTCACCAGACTTTCTCTGCACTCTTTCCATGCACTTTACCCCCTTTCAGGTTCTCTGTGCGGGTGACTATTTGCCTTTCAGTTTGCCATTATCATTCCAGATATCTGAATAACTGGCCGCGTTAGTCAAAGTCGTCCATGTTGATCTGCCCTTTTTTGGATTGCAGTAGCACCCCAACGTGCTGCCCACCATCCTGCAGCACCAGCAGGACCTTTGATAAGAACCTACGTTCGGGAGATTGACGCCGGTGCATTCGAGTGCTCCGTTGCAGTTCGAAATATCACCGCCGTTGTTGATGCACTGGTTGCAGTTGTGAAACTGTGTCGTATTCGATTTGCCGTCCATTTTCTTACAGCTCGCGCTGGTTATCCTGTCTGCGCTGGCGTTGTAATATATGGCCGTGCAGGTTTTTTTGTAGCTGCCGTTGGGCGGTGTGTCCGCCGCGCACGCATAACTCGCTCCGAGCACGCAAGCAGCAGCAAAACAGAATACCGCCAGCGATATTCCCCACCAATCGCGAAACGTTGCGTTCACTTTCCGCATAACCGCCCCCCTGAATGTATTTTCTTTATTGTCGTATTCAAGGTAAAACATGTCAAGCCTTTTGCCCTGGAGTTTGGTTCCCGGGTCCGCGTTGTCTTCCCCCCGGTTTCTTGAGGTCCATGGTTTTTAAGCTTGTCATCGGGTTTGTATTATCAGAAAATAGGGAAGGCTGATTGACAGGAAAGTGGAGGCAGGGTATGCAGAGGCGAAGAATGGCAGTTTTGATAGGCGTGGTGATAGGCGTTGTGTTCATGGCGTCGGCGGCACTCTCGGCAGATAAGGTCCCCGGCAATCTGACGAATATGTTTTATGAAAAATGGGCCGGCTACGAGATCCGCTATCCTTCCGGCTGGGGTGTCGACAAACCCGACAGGGTCACCGTGCTCTTCGCAGGCCCCAGGGGCACCGATGACTATTACACGACGGTGACGGTGCAGAACGTTGCCTCGGCAAAGTACGGTGGCACCCATCAGAACGAAGGTTCATTGGTCTCCGATCTTAAACGACAGTTCACAAAGAACGACCCGGGAACGCAGTTCTTCAATGAGAAGACTTTTCCCTTTGCATCCGAGGGGGGCACACCTGTGAACGCGATCACCTTCGGCGTTACTTACACGCTTCAGGGAGACAAATTCCAGCAGTGGGCCGTCATCATCCCCCGCGCCTCGGACCAGGTCTACCACGTCTTCTTCTATACATCCCCGGCAAGGCTGTACGAGAGGAACATAAAAACTGCCTACGATATGCTGCAGACCCTTCGACTGGTCAAGGGAAGCAAGTAGGTTCGATCGTGGCAGAAGAAAACGGGGCGAACCTTCGCATCTCTGCACTACATGCTGGTGTCGAATGTCAGTTCCTGCATCTCACAAACCACATCGAATAATCGTCGAGGAGCGTATGGTTCCTGGATGTTTCGTCCACAGCCTTCAGCGCGGCCAGATCGAGGATGAAACGACGATTGTCGCGAGTTCGTTTGACCTTGACAAGCACCCCGGCTTCTTCGTCGATGAGGTCTTCGAAACGCTTTAGTTCATAAATATCGGTTTCGGAAGGATGGTCTGTCTTCAAGGCCTCGCGTTCTGCTTCGTCGGCATAGCCGAACACATACTTCTCATCCCAGCGGAATCCTTCAATACCTGTCATTACGCAGGGCATATCGAGATGCCGACTGAGATAGTCGCGGTAGAGCGTGAGTGATTCAAGGGAAACAGTCGCGTTCTCTGCACCCAATATTTCAGCTACGCGCTGATCGTGCTCCCGGCGGTTTTCCATGGCTCCTCCTGTAGCGGCAAGATCATTTATCACATCAACGTTCTATATTATCAGATGCGCATGAGAAAAGAAAAGGCTACAGGAAAAAGTGGTACAGCGCGGTTTCACACTTAACAAGAAAGCCCCCGGTTTCCCGGGGGCCTGGCGTTCTTCATGGGCCGTGTCCACTTCCACTCTACGATCTTGTTCGCTTCTACTCTATGACCTCGTCTCAGTTATCACATTAAATGATCTGCGCTTCATCTTCATGATGATCTCTGTCAACGAAGCCATCGGTGCCATGCTCCTTCAAGTTGGTGCAACCAACATGATCAAGGTTGCCACCGTTCGTAATGCGAATACCGCTTCCAAGTTCGCGGTCATGTCGGCCCTCCTTGTGACCTATTTGGAGGCTTTCATGACCGTTTCGCCCCCGCCCCGGGGGCACCGTGCTTGAGCAAGTGCCTGATTCCTGCCCAGACGCACCGTGTGTTTAGAAGAACGCCTATTGGAAGTATACACCATATTAATCGATTTGTTATCAGCAATCGTCTGACCGGACTCGAATTCAATAACCAGACAGCTTGGCTGTCTTCATACGCTTAACCTGTGATCCGGGCCAGGCTTTCTTCGCTCTCGCCGAAGGCGGGGTCGGTCTGATCGTTGCCGGCTGTGTCCTTGACAAGAAGGAGGAGTTCGGCCGGGTGGCCGATGCCGTCCACACAGGCGGCGGCGGGATCGCTCCCGATCGCCTTGCGGGCCTCGAGACGATCGAAGAAACAGTTTTATTTCTTGCAAATTGCCTGAGAGTACAGGAGAATTAAAAAAGTAACGGCGCAAACACAAGCCGGCCCGGCAAATGGAGCAGGAATGCGAAACCTCGGGGAGGTTGATCATGCCGCAGATCCCGCCGTTCTATCTTGAGATACTACAAAAGTCTGCCATTTCCATCATTGTTATCTGCCTTGCCGTCGTGGTGAGCCGCATGGCCGCGAGGCTCCTGAGAAATCGCGTCAATGACCTGTCCCAAATGCAGACGCTGAGCATGCTCGTCCGCAAGATCACGTACATTTCGGCCGTCGTGGTCATTCTTGTGGTGGTCTTTGGGCTGGGTAGCAATTTTGCGACCATTATCGGCATTCTGGGGGCGGGCGTCGCCTTTGCTTCGCAGGAGGTGATAGGTTCTTTTGCCGGTTACCTGAACATAATCACGGGAAACATATTCAGGATCGGAGACAGGATACGGATAGGCAATGTTGTCGGAGACGTTCTTGACATCAGTTTGCTGCGAACCACGGTTATGGAGATCGGCGAATGGGTGAAGGCGGACCAGTATACGGGCAGGGTGGTAAGCCTGGCAAACCGCGTGGTCTTCTCGGACCCCGTGTTCAACTACACCCAGGATTCGCGATACCTCTGGGACGAGATCATGGTCCCCGTCACTTACGATACGGACTGGCGCCGAGCCGTCGAGATCATACTGGCAAAGGGGCAGGAGCTGACACAGGGATTTCACTCCGAGGCAAGGGCGGAATTCGAGGAGATGATAAAAAAATACCCCTCTCTCACCGCAGTGCCTGTGGAACCATCCGTCTACATTGCCATGACGGACAACTGGATCGAGCTGACATTGCGTTATATCGTCGAAGCAAGGGATCGCAGATCGATAAAAGGGCAGATCCATGGCGAGCTCCTTAAGTCCTTCGGCGAAGAAGCGGACATCACGGTAGCCTCGACGACTGTTGACATAGTGAAATTCCCGCCATTGAGGATCAGCGACCCTGCCTCAGGGCCCCCGGTCTCCTGATGCAAACCACGCTATCCTGACGGATGGGGACGACGCTGCCTTGACACAACCGGCATATGTGTTATTAAGACCATATGGCCGGGAATAACGATGGCCGGAAGGAGGTTTATTATGGGAGACAACATAGACAGGGTGTACGTCATCAGCGAGATCGTTGGCACCAGCACGGTCTCATGGGAAGACGCGGCCAGAACGGCCATAGAGACTGCCGCGAAAAACGTCAAGGACCTTCGCGTCGGAGAGGTGGTGAAACAGGATGTAACGGTGGAAAACGGGAAGGTCGCGACTTATCGGGTGAGACTCAATGTTTCCTTCAAGTTCCACCGTGAAATCGCCTGGTACGAAGAAATACGCGGCGGCTGCTGACAATGGGAGGGGACGCACACCCCATCCCGGTCGGGCCATTTTTTTTCGAGGGAGCGTCAGGTTTGGAAGTCTAACCCTCTCCATTCAGAGTGAATCAGGCAGAGTCTGCTGCAATTGATACAGGTAGGGACTGTATCATGGGGATGGGGCATTAACCCCCAAAGGGAGGTTGGTCCGTATGAAGATTCGTACGTTGTTTCTGGCGTTGGTTATGGCAGCAGTTGCAGTTTTCGTGGTGCTCAACTGGAACTCGTTTTTGACACCGACAACTCTTTCTCTTGGGGTTGCCGTCGTTCAAGCGCCCCTCGGGTTGGTCATGCTTGGGCTTCTGATCTTTCTTGCGGCATTTTTCCTCGTGTTCGTTGTTTATCTGCAGACGTCGTTTCTCCTGGAGGCCCGACGTAACGCAAAGGAACTGCATACAAACCGGGAGCTGGCACAGCAGGCCGAAGCCTCGCGTTTCACGGAACTGCGCGGATTTCTCGATGGGGAAATGAAGAAACAGGTGGACCTGGATGCCGAATCGAGAGCTGCCGTCCTCGCAAGGTTGGACCAGCTCGACAGTGACGTCCGTTCCTCGATGGAGCAAACTCTGAACACCCTTTCCGCGTACATCGGCGAACTGGAAGACAGGCTTGAGCGGGCTGGACTGGCACCACAGCCGCGCAGTTCCGAATGATTGGCCTTAACTCCGGAGGCTATCGAACAGTCCGGCAAGAGAAGACGTTTAGGTTTACCGGGCCGGTTGCCGCTTGAGCCTTCACCGGTTGGAATCCCGAAGGCTTCCTTTGTGCTTCCAGTTCCTGTCGTAGCTGCGGTTTCTTTGATATAGCCCTTTATGTTTCAGCTCCTGTCGCAGACCTTCGTGGTTTACCCGGCGGGCACTTGCATGACGAGTCCCGCGAGAATCGCCGGGATTATTAGGAGACGTTGCCATGTTTTTCTGCGAGTGGTCTTCACGTTGCCCTCCTCAGGTCTCGTCAATAAGGATAGCCACGAGAAACGTTCTGCAATGTGCACAGAGGTTGAGGACACCCCTGCCGGGAACGAAAAACACACCCAGCGCCTCCTCCTCCCCGCACCAGTCACACAAAACTGTCTCCTCCCCGTCGCATCTCTCTGCGCCGCCCACGGCCATCGCTCCTTTTGCCTGTAGTGTAACAATGCCGTGCGACAGCAGTATGTCAGTGGAGAGAAAAAAATCGACAAAACAGGGGTATTAGTTTTTCCTCCCCTGCTTTTTCATGGCGTTCTCGAGATCGTCCAGAAACGCGTCGCGCAGTTCTTTGGGCTTCACGACCTCCACGTGGGGTATCCACTGATGGATCCAGTTGCCGATACCCAGGATGCCGTTCACGCGGAACGTTATCTCGATGCGGCCGTCGGGGAGTTCGCGTTGCTTTTGACTCGGGTGCCAGGTCTTTCTGAGAATGAGAGGCCTATAGGTTTCGTCGAATCTCAGGACCACATCAACGGGGTCGCCGTCGATGAAGGCGCCGAAGGCACCGGAGACCTCCTCTTCCGGGGTGAGGTTTGGGGGAACAAAATACCTGTCCAGCACTGTCAAAGACTGGATACGGTCGAGGGCGAAGGTTCTTGCCGTCTTGTCCGCGTGGTAAGAACCCCTGAAATACCAGATGCCGTTCGAGAAGAAAAGGTAATATGGATCGACCTCGCTCAGGGTGGCTTTCCTGGCGTAGAAACCCTGGTAGGTCATCTCGACCCTCTGGTGGTTGATGATCGCCCGGTGGATGGGGGAAAAATACCTCTCCGTACCGGCAGGTACCGTTTCGGTCACGAGGATGGAACGGTTCAGGTTCGGCGCATTGGCGACGGCGAGTTTTTCTTCGATGCTTCCCAGGCTTTTTTCCATCCCCGGGCCGAAATTGCCCAGCATCTTCCGGGCGAGGGAGAAGGCCAGGGTCTCCTCTATGGAGAGGTTCGGCTTCTTCAGGGTGTACCCGCCGGTGAAGGCGTAGGTTCTTTTATCGCGGTCATAGTCGATAGGGAAATTGGCGGTTTGCAGGGTGGTTATGTATCTGTGCACCGTCCGCTTGCTTACTTCCAGTTCTTCCCGCAGCGAATCCGCTGTGACCCGCGCCCCGCTGTCGATCTTGTTCAAGATGATCAACAGAGAATCGAATTTGTACGACATGCATGCCCCCTTTCGCCATCCCCACCTTATAATAGCCGAGTGACAGCGTATTGTCACTATCTGAGATTCTATTTCCGTTATTGTCCGGACCTTTGTGGGTGCGAAGGTGCGAGTGGCCGAAAGGGGAACTGCAGATGGGATCGTTCCTGTTCACTTGCTATCCTTGTCCGGGAGTGCAATAATCTCAGACAATTAGTATGAATACCGGGGATCAGATCCCTATAAGGACAGGATGGACGTCCTGAGAAAGACTCTCGGGATTCCCGAAAATGTGATCCCCCTGAACGTTATTCCCATCGGGTACCCCACTGGAGCGGATAAACCGAAGGACAAATACAAGCCGGAGAACATTCACTGGCAGAAATGGCAATGAGGGTATCTTGGGCGGTGATGCCTGAAAAGATGGAGAGGAGTGAATGATGGATGGACTTTTGCCGGGCTACAAGAAATGCTTTTTCTGTGGTCCTGCCACCGGCGGCCTTGGCCTGGAGTTGCGCTACGGTGATGGCAAGGCGGCATGCGAATTCACGGCCAGCGATAAGTTCCAGGGCTATGACGGAATACTCCATGGCGGCATCGTGTCGGGAATACTTGACGAGGTCATGTGGTGGACCGTATTCACTCAGACGAGGCAAATGTGTGCCACCTCGAGAATCGAAGTGGAGTTCAAAAGGCCCGTTGAGTGCGGCAAGGTATACCGTGCTTCAGGAAGTTTTCTTAAAAAGACCGGCAAGATATACTACCTTTCCGGCCTCATCGAGGACGAACGCGGCAAGGTATGCGCGAGGGGCAATGCGTCCTTTCGGGAGTTCATGTTCACCCTTGAGGAACTGGCTATGCATCTGGACTTTAGGGGCGTATCGGACGAGATACGGGCCCTTTTCCAGCCGCAGGGTCTCACGTAATGATGCCGGGATGGAAGGGGGTTTCGATGCTTTTCAAGCGTTGGCGCAGTGATGAGTGGCCGCCTGAACGCTGTCACTGTGATCTGTGGAAGAAGAATCCAAAGCTACTGATCAAACAGGGTGTTCCTGAAGGATTTTGCGGGCTCTGCGACAGGTGCGGAGAACCGGGCCACGTCCTGCACTTTCCGGGAGCCGTTCCCGTCACGCTTAGCTGGTGCAGGAAACATTATTACAGGGCCATGCGCTTGCATCCGTTGGGGTCAATAGGTATTTTCCTATGGGCAGGGACTGCCCTGCTGACGGTCGGCTTGCTGATAGCGGTTTTCACCTGGGTCCTGTGAGATAGAGTGCCATCTGGCCGTTCCGTGCTTTTTTTGCCACATCGACAGGGGTCGATCCCGCCGGAAAGATCATTCGGTCCCGGGTGGTGCGTGCGTTCCTATCGGCGCCGCGGGATATGAGAACATCTGCGACCTCCGGTCCCCCTTCAAAGGCTGCCCAGTGCAGGGGAGTCCAGCCCGAAGCGTCGCGGGCATTCACGTTCGAGCCGTTTGCCAGAAGGACAAGGGCGAGTTCTTTCCTGTTCCAATTGGCCGCAATATGAAGGGAACTCTTCCGGTACTCGTCGGCAAGATTGACGTCGGCGCCCTTCTCAATGAGGAATTTTGCCTTAGCCATGGCGTCCCAATACACCGCCCACATAAGAGGCGTTGTCCCCTTCCCGCTCCGGGCGTTCACATCAGCGCCCTTCTCAATGAGGAGTTTGCCGACGCCAACGCTCTGGTTGAAAAGAGGTGTCATCCCGAAATCGTTGTCCCGGGCGTTCACATCAGCGCCATGTTCGATCAGAAACCGGGCGACCTCCTCCGAGCCCGCCACGTGGAGCGGGGTCTCGCCTGTCGCGGAGCGGGCATTCACGCTCGCGCCCTGTCCGGTACACTCCCTGACCGCCTTGACGTCACCTGCAGCCGCGGCGGCGAAGAGGGCATCATCCGTCCCTGTTGTATTGCCGTGTGCAAGGTGCGCCACCGGCAAGAGCAAACACATCAAAAGAACGCCGATCATTGTCTGATATCTGCCGGTCTTCACATCCATCCTTAACATATTTCGAACCTGTGTTTCAGCTGCAATGAAATCCCCGTACCTTTTTTCAGGAAATAGCACCACGGAAATCTTATCAAATGCCCCTTCTTTTCGTCAACAGCGGACACCATCCTGCAGACAGCAGCTTCACAATACTCCACCGGCACCCATTTGACACTTCAACATCTCTACGATAGTATTGATCGTATGCAGATGTGTCCGGAACGGTCTTGACAGGTGTAAGGTGACGAGATGAAAGATACATTGCTGACCATCGTATTGGCCGCGTTCTGCCTGTGCATATCGTGCGCTTCTGCAGGGGCGACGACCTGGGACATGTTCAGGTGTCCCAATGGAGCCATAGTCCGGACCAACGACAGGCTTTTGATAGTCACACTCAAGTGTGATGCTCCCACATCGGTAGCGAGAAGAACCGTGACGAGAGGACTGCCTTCCGGGTACTACGACGTTGTCGAAATAGAGGAATGGACGTATAACCTGGGCCCGTCTTCCTTTGTCTACAACCTTACATTTGAGAACGGGGTGCTCACGCGCATCGAAAGCGGCGGCTACGGGAATTAGCCTTTGTCACATTGCGTGTGCGATATCGGAGATCATGCGTTATCTCACTCCGAAACGCATGACTGTCTGAAGTATACCGTCCCATATTAACCTTGACATGCTTGTTTTGGTGCGGGATTATTCTTGTGTTCTAATCAAGCAATCTTAGCGTGGTGGTGTGATGATGATCAAAGGAACGACGAAGATACTGGGGGTTGTTGGCTATCCCATCGGCCATTCGCTTTCTCCCGTGATGCACAATGCGGCGATAGAGCATCTTGGAGCCGACTATGTTTATGTTCCCTTTTCCGTGAAGCCCGGGGACCTGGCTGCGGCGCTTCGAGGATTCGAAGCCATCGACGTAAAGGGATTCAGCGTTACCATTCCCCACAAGCAGGCCATTATGCCCCTGCTGACGGAGATCACCCCGGAGGCAAGGTTGTCGGGAGCCGTGAACGCAGTTTTGCGGACCGTGAACGGCTGGAAGGGAACCAACTACGATTCTTTTGGCTTTACTGCCCCTCTCACGGGTATGGATGAGGACTGGAAGAACATCAACCCCGTCATCCTGGGAAACGGAGGCGCGGCAAGATCGGTTGTCGTGGGCTGCCAGTCCCTGGGCTGCCGGGAAATCCATGTTTTTGGACGCAATCCCGAGAAACTGACCGATTTTGCCGAAAGCTGGAAGAACACGCCCGTACACGATGTCCTCAGGGTCCATCCCTGGGATGAACTGGAGGGGAAGATATCGGGGGCGAAGCTCGTCGTCAATGCCACGCCGATAGGAATGTTTCCCAAGGGAGACCAGCTTCCTGTATCTGAGGACGTGATCGGACGTATTCAGCCTCAGGCCGTGGTCTATGACCTGATCTATGCCCCCAGGCCCACTTTATTCTTAAAAAAAGCCCGGGAGAGGGGAGCCATCATCGTTGACGGCCTGGAAATGTTGGTTCAGCAAGGGGCGAAAGCCCTGGAGATCTGGCTGGATCGGGACGTGCCCGTAGATGTGATGCGGGACGCGTGTCTGAAACAGTCAAAGGCTGCCGACACGGCGAGCGGCACGTGACGCAGGGGTCCTGAAGGAGACACGCGACGGGGACATGGATCTCTCTTCAGTTCCTTCGTTTTTCTGGCCTGCCCCGCAGACAATGATCAAGCATGCATGCCTTTCACTTGTCAGGAACCGCTCAGTCGTGTCATACTCGCCAACCATTCCTTCGGGGAAAGACGTTTACAGATAGATCATTTAAGGGCCTTCGCAGGCGTTGCCCGCACGGACCCAACATTGACAGGGCGGTACAATCTGCTAGATTTCATCTTAAGCGGAGATAGGACCATGCGGTCCTGGCCACGCGTGTCTGTTGCCGGTTCAGCAGCCGGAATCCGGGGAAGGGGGAAAGACAGTGTTGGGCTTCATGGGCAAAGTGAAGTGCAAGATCTATCAGGTAGCGTCCCGGTATGTCACCCGTGCCACTCTGGTTGAAGGCAAACTGAGAAACGGAGGCGACGCGTTCCGCTGCCTCTTCGTGGAAAACACCGATCTCATGGACTATATGCTTCCCCGCATGTACGAGGAATTCCCTGCCGTTCTGAAAAAGTGGCGCATCTTGATCCCATCCCTGCAAAAGGTTCTGAAAGACTACTCCAATTCGATCGACATGTGTGTTGCCGTACTTCCTCGGAAGTATGAACCGAAATTCCGGAGGTCGGCACACTTCAGGAGTCAGACGCTCATATGTTCCTGTATCGATATGTCGGGCGGCTGGGGTGAGATCAAGAAACGGTTCCAACATAACAAGAGGCAGTTTTCCAATAAAATGGACAAGAACCCGACCTTCGCGTGCCGGGTTTCAAAGGATCCGAAGGATTTCGATCTCTTCTATAATGAGATGTACGCGCCCCACATTCGAAAGAGGTTTGAGAATCTTGCCGATCTTGATTCTTACAGCCAGATGAAGGACTCTTTCCTCCGCGGGTTTCTCTTGCTGATCGAGGAAGGAGACAAGAGTGTAGCAGGTGTGCTTTGCGAGATCCAAAATGAAACGCTGTTTGCCAGAAGGACGGGGATCCTGCATGGAGACGAGATATACATCAAGAGGGGCGCCGCATCGGCGGAATACTATTTCACGCTCAAAGTTGCCCTGGAGAACGGTCTCGCAAAGGTTGACCTGCTCAGAAGCAGACCCTTCTTCAACGACGGGGTCTACAGCACGAAACGAAAATGGGGCGCGATGGTCTATCCGGACCGGCAATGCGAATCCTGGGTCTTTTTCTTTATCCCCGAGTATTCCAGAAAGGTGGCCAGCTTCTTCGAGATTAGCCCTGTGATCGTGTACAGAGATGATAAGATGTACGGCCTTGTCGGCTGGAACAATGAAGATCCTCCGTCTGAGAGAGATGAAAGAGAGTTCAGCCAGAAGTATTACTCCCCGGGTCTCGAAGGCTTGGTGTTGATTCAACCTCATTGCGAAGACCTGATCCAGATCTCGTTCAAGTGAACCATTGGACGGGTTGGATAATGCTGAGGCGCCTGAGGACAAAGCGGTGCCGCCTGTAGAGGGACCCCTGGGAATGAATCCGGGAGAGTACGTGCAGGTAAAGCCGAGGCAGGAGATCGAAAGGACTCTCAACGGGTACGGCCGATATGACCGTCTGTACTTTATGGCCGAACAGTGGCAACACTGCGGCAGGCGATCGCGGGTATACGAGAGGGTCAACCGCGTGTTCTCGGAATAAACGGGAAGATTCAAGAAGACCAGGAATGTGGTCTTGCTTGAGGGTGTCTGTTGTTATGGGTCGAAACATGGAGACTGCGACGCATCGTGCTTCCTTTTTTGGAAGGAAGCCTGGCTGCGACGCATCGAGCCGTTGATCCTGCGGCCTCCTAAAAGTTACGCGGCAGGGATAACGCCCCCGTTTTCCTCAAAATGTCTTCACTGTCCCCCTGAGCCCGGTACAGATGCTCCCGCGTCATGGGCAGGGAATTGTTCAGGCCGTTGGTGAACAATATCTGGTAGAGACGTATGTTTCCCCAGCGGAAAGCGGCGGCGCTGCCGTTGAGAAAGAGGCGCCACATGCGCACGAACCGTGCGTCGAACATCTCTTCGATCCTGCCGGAGTTTGCCTCGAAGCGCTTGCCCCATTCATCGAGGGTCGAGGCGTAATGGAGGCGAAGGTTCTCGATATCGACGGGGACCAGCTCTTCCTCGCCCATGGCCCGGATCACGTGGTCAAGCACGGGGATGTAGGCCCCGGGGAAAACGTAGCGCATTGTAAAGGGGTCACCGGCGGTGTCCCGTTCCTTGCCCACGGTGTGTATAAGGCCGATGCCTCCCGGCTTGAGGAGCGATCGTGTTCTTTTCATGAACTTCGGGATAAATCCTTTCCCCACGTGTTCGAACATGCCGATGGAGACGAGTTTGTCGAACTGGCCCTTCACGTTCCGGTAGTCCTGACGCAGAATAGTAACGGCCTCTTTCAGGCCTTCCTGTTTGACCCTTTCTTCGGCATATTCGGCCTGTTTCCACGAAAGGGTGCACCCCACGCCTTTAACACCATAGCAGCGAGCCGCGTAGAGGAGCATCCCGCCCCATCCGCACCCTATATCCAGGAGTGTCTCGCCCTCCTTGAGCTGAAGCTTGCGGCAGATGTGCTCGTATTTTTGCTCCTGTGCCTCTTCAAGTGTGTCCGTCCCGTCCCTGAAATAGGCGCAGGAATAGGTCATGCTCCTGTCGAGGTAACATTCGTAAAAGTCGTTGCCCAGATCATAGTGGCGGGAGATATTCCCCGGAGATCTCTTCAGCGTGTTCAGGGACAGGATGTGCTGCCACAGAACGGACGCCCTGGTCCGCGGCGGGAGTTTCATATCCTGAAAGCGGGGGTCAATGCCGATGCGGACAAGTTGCTGAAAATCACCCTGAACCTCAATATTGCCGTTGACGTATTCTTCACCGAAACCCATGGACCCTCTGCTGAAGATGCGCTTTGCCGCGGTTTTGGTTTTGAATGTAAGGATGAAAGAAGGATGGTGCTTGCCGAAACTCTCCGTCTGGCCGTCCCAGAAGCACACCTCAAAGGGAACATCGGGCAACCTGGCGCTCAACTCCGCAAGCAGTTTCTGGAGCGTTTTCTTCATATCCGTCCCCCGCGAACGCTCGTTGGTTTTTTACCTCAGGCGAAGGTGCAAACAGTCGATACAAATATTGTCCATCTTCACGGGGGAACCTGTCAAGAGCAGCAACCGTAAAAGCGCTCCTGACGGTCAGTCCCGAAAGGCCCGCAACAGTATTATTCCTTGTAAATCGGTGTCAATTGGAGGAGAATGGAAAATGGAACGTTGCGGACGAAGCCGAAACATTGTCCCGATGATCGCATAAGAGACAAGGATGGAAATGAGATGATGTCAGGCCTTCGGAGGGGAAAAGGGAAATGGGTAGTGCCGGCGGTCCTTCTGCTGGCCGGGCTTGGTGGTTGTGTTGTGGCCTACGAGAAACCCGGGATGACCCAGGCGGAGTGGGCCAGGGACAAGGCATACTGCGATCAGGTCGCGGAAAAGGAATACGTTCGGAAAGGCACCCGGGTCTGTGACGAGGTCGATCTCTGCCTGATAGCGAAGGGCTGGAAGAGAAGTCAATAGGGCAGGGTACTTACAGGCCTAAGGGAAAAAGGTTTCACCATAGCGGGCCGGGAGGGCTGGCAGCTTTGCCCGTTCGATGCTGGGCCTTGTGCTCTATGCCGCGACGGGGAATGACTTATGGAGATGAGCGATAAGGAGTTGAGAACGATCCTGCGCCGGCACAGGAAGTGGCTTGACGGCGAGGACGGCGGTGTTTGCGCCAACCTTTCCGGGGCCAACCTTTCCGGGGCCAGGCTGGCGGGTGCGGACCTGTCGCACGCGGTCCTTCGCTCGGCGAACCTGTCGGGAGCAACGCTTGTCAGGGCCAACCTCTCCGGCGTGGACCTGTCCGAAGCCAACCTCTCCGAAGCCAACCTCTCCCGCGCGAATTTCTACCGTGCCACCCTTTCTCACGCGAACCTTGCCGGCTCCAACCTCACCCGTTGCAACCTCTCCGGCGTGGACATCTCCCGCGCCACCCTCTCCCGCGCCATCCTCTCCGGATCCAACCTCACCCGCGCCGACCTTGCCGGAGCCGATCTCAACGAGGCGGACCTCACGGGCACCGACCTCGAGAGGGCGGACCTCGCCCTTGCCGACCTCACCGGTGCCGACCTCACCGGATCCAACCTCACCGCCGCGGACCTCTCCTATGCCACCCTTGCCCGGGCGAACCTCGCCCGCGTCAACCTCTCCGGCGTGGACATCTCCCGCGCCAACCTTTCCTTCGCCAACCTTGCTGGCTCCAACCTCACCCGCGCCGATCTTACCCTCACAAACCTCAACGATGCCGACCTGACCGGCGCAACCTGGACAGACGGAACAAAGAAATAGAAAGCCCCCCTAAACAGCACGTTCGTCCCTAAATTCGCCAACCTGGAGACATAGCTATTTCAAGGCGATGTCTGCCGCGATAGAAACTCCCATTATCAAAAACAGGATTCCATCGGAAAGGGCGGCGGCTCGGCTATCGATTGTTATCAATCTCCGGCCAGATAAGGGTCCTGAAAAATCCATAAGGGGGTAGTAATGAACCAGCGAAGCGGCAGATTCTTCATCACCTATTTCTTCACGTCTCTCTTTCTCCTCCTCTTGTTGTTCCCGGCGCTCTCCAGGAACGCATCCGGCAAAGAGGCCGTGGACCCATATCATCTGTGGCACCTGTTTACGGGGTCGGCCAGGACGGGAGGGGAGAATCTTAGTGCCGTTGCGGTCGATGACGAGGGGAACATCTTCATCGCTGCGGAAGGCCTCAAGTGGTACACGGGCCAGGAGACTGGAGTGTCCTACGGTAATGCCGGCCAGCCGTTGCACCGGCATTCGGGCAACGCCGACAACAACAAGGACATTCTGGTGGTCAAGTTTGGCTCCGACGGCGAATTCAAGTGGTACACCTACTACGGAGGATTCGAAGAGGACACTGTCAGGGGCATGACCATAGTCGATGGCAGGCTCTATATCACGGGCACAAGCAGGGACAACTGGGGCGGGCCCAACAATGAGTCAGCGGTAAATCAGCATTCCAGAGCGATAGAGTATTACGTGAAGGATGGTGTCGGGGGTGGATACGGTCATAAGTATAAGTATTATTCTGGCGACATCTACGCCCTCGCCCTTAATGCTGATAGCGGTGGGTATCTGTGGCACACGTTCCATGGGGAATCCAAGTGGAATGAAGAGGTTTACGGCATTACCGCCGATAAAGAACGCGTGTTCCTGGTTGGAAAGGCCGATGCCGAGTTCTTCGGATGCTGGCCCAAAATGTCAGGAAGCGAAACCGACGAGTATGTTCCAGAAGACTACATGGAAAGGGTCGAGAGGCTCTGCCAACCGACGCGGGCCTACCAGGGTGGAAACGATGCATGGGCCCTGACGCTCAGGGCAAGTGACGGAGGATGGGTCAAACACACCTTTCTCGGCAGCAAGGAGTCGGACGACTGGGGCGAAGCCATCGCCATCGACAAGGAAGGCTTTCCGGTTGTTGTCGGTTCCAGTAGTAAGCAGTGGAACTACGACAACCATGTTCATTACAACGCTTCTCCCCGCAATTCCCATTCCGGTGGTTTCGATATGTTCGTTGCCCGCCTTGCCAGAAATGATCTTGAGTACCACTGGCATTCCTTCTTCGGCGGGACAGACGACGACTGGGCCACGGCGGTAGCGGTAGATGATAACAACAAGTATTTCCTCGCGGGATACAGCCAGTCCAATTGGCCGGTGGGGGACATCAGTCCGGTAGCTGAACACACAGTACCTGTCCTCGACTACGACTTCGTCGTCATGAAAATGAACAACGAGGGCGGCTACAAGTGGCATACCTTCCGCGGCGGAAAGAGTACTGAAGACGTTCCACACTCGATGGCTCTGAGTAGCGATGGTGCTACGCTGTATGTGGTAGGAGAGGTCCGTGGTCCCTGGAAGAAATATGGTGATGGGGATCCACTCCATGGTTTCTCCGGTACAGTCGGCATTACCGACATGGCGATCCTCGGCCTTGACGTGGACACCGGCAAGAGCAAGTGGCACACCTTTTGGGGCGGTCTGGGTGCAGACAGGGCCTATTCCGTGGCGACAGATCCGACAACAGGTGATATCGTTGTCGGGGGCACCAGTGATGCGTCGTGGAAGGGCGACAACAAAGAAGAGTCGAAATACACCTTCCCTAGCACTGCTGATAGCGTTCTCAATCCCAACTTCTCCGTCCTGAAGCTCAGCAATTACAAGTTTGCCATCAACGCATCGGTTTCTGGAGGAAATGGCACCATCACACCGGCCGGCAAAACCCTGGTGAAGCCCGGTGCGGATCAGGAATTCACCTTCACACCCAGTTCGGGCTACTGTGTTGCTCAGGTGATACTGGACAACGTGGCCCAGGATTGGTCAAGAGACACGTACACTATCCCAAAAGTGGCCAGCGACCATACCATTAAGGTTGCCTTCAAGAAAACGTATTACACGATCACAGGCAGCGCGGGCACGGGCGGCACAATCAACCCCGCCGGCAACCAGACCGTAGGCCGCGGCGCGAGCCGGCAGTTCACCGTGAAGGCGAGTGGAGGCTATGTCATCAACACCCTGACGGTGGTCAAGGGCACAACGACAGAAACCATAGCCGCAGCAGCAGACCAGGCATCATATACGTACTCCTTCGAGAACGTGCAAACGGACGGCTCGATCACCGCTACCTTCAAGACGAAGACCTACACGATCACAGGCAGCGCGGGCACGGGCGGCACCATCAACCCCGCCGGCAACCAGACCGTAGGCCGCGGCGCCAGCCGGCAGTTCACCGTGAAGGCGAGTGAAGGCTATGTCATCAACACCCTGACAGTGGTCAAGGGCACAACGAAAGAAACCATAGCCGCAGCAGCAGACCAGGCATCATATGCGTACACCTTCGAGAACGTACAGGTGGACGGCTCCATCACCGCTACCTTCAAGACGAAGACTTACACGATCACAGGCAGCGCGGGCACGGGCGGCACCATCAACCCAGCCGGCAACCAGATCGTAGGCCGAGGCGCCAGCCAGAAATTCACGGTGACGGCCGGTGACGGTTACGTCATCAACACCCTGATAGTGGTCAAGGGCACAACGACAGAAACCATAGGCGCAGCAGCAGACAAGGCATCATACACGTACCGCTTCACGGACGTGACGGCGGATGGCTCCATCACAGCCACATTCAAGCAATTCCACACCATCACGGCCACAGAGGGTAATGGCGGTAGCATGAGCCCCGAAGGGGACCAGACTGTGGAGAACGGAAAAAGCATCACGTTCACCATAACGGCCGATACTGCCAACGGTTATGTGATTGACGCGCTGACGGTGGACGGAAACATTGTGAGTGCGGCATCCGGCCAAAGTAAGTATTCCTATCCCTTCACGAACGTGACGCAGAATCACACGATCAGCGTCACCTTCAAGAAACCACAGCACATCACTATTACGGTCTCGGCAGGCCAGAACGGTACGATAAGCCCCGGGACGTCACAGATAGAGCAGGGTACCACGAAAACTTTTACAATCGCTGCCGCCAGCGGTTATGGCATTGACGCGCTGAGGGTGGACGGAAGTCCTGTGGACGGAGCGTCAAGCCAAAGCACGTACACATACACCTTCGCGAAAGTGAGTGCAGATCACACGATCAGCGCCACCTTCAAGGAACAATCGAAATTCACCATAAAGACCTGGCTGAGCACGGGTGGTACTATCAGTCCCAGGGAGAACACGACAGTCACTAAGGGCGGAAGCCAGTTATATACCATAGAAGCTGGTACCGGCTACGTGATAGCCAAACTAACAGTGGTCAAGGGCACAATCAGTGAAACCATAACGGCGGCAGCAGACCAAGCATCATACGCGTACACCTTCACGAACGTGCAGGCGGACGGTTCAATCACCGTCAGCTTCAAGTCCACGGCGACCACCTACACGATCGATGCCTCCGCGGGCTCAAACGGCACCATCAGCCCCTCGGGTTCCGTGCCAGTCACATCCGGTGCGGACCAGACGTTCACCATCGCAGCCTCTAACGGTTATGAGGTTGAGAACGTCCTCGTGGACAGCGTGTCCCAGGGCGCAACAACGACCTACACCTTCCAGAACGTGACGGCCAATCACACGATCAGTGTCACCTTCAAGCAGAAACCGGCAACCACCTACACGATCGACGCCTCCGCGGGCTCAAACGGCACCATCAGCCCCCCGGGTTCCGTGCCAGTCACATCCGGTGAGAGCCAGACGTTCACCATATCAGCCTCTGACGGTTATGAGGTCGCGGACGTCCTGGTGGACAATGTGTCCCAGGGCGCAACAACGACCTATACCTTCACGAACGTGACCGCCAATCATACGATCAGCGTCACCTTCAAGCAGAAACAGGCGACCACCTACACGATCGACGCCTCCGCGGGCGCAAACGGCACCATCGACCCCTCGGGTTCCGTGTCAGTCACATCAGGCGGAAGCCAGACGTTCAACATTACGGCCTCTAACGGTTATGAGGTTGCGGACGTCCTCGTGGACGGTAAGTCCAAGGGCGCAATAACAACCTACCCCTTCACGAACGTGACCGCCAATCACACGATCAGGGCTACTTTCAAAGACTGAGGGTCCGGGCATATGACAATGGAGATATGAAAACGAAAGAGGATGGAGCGATTCATCCTCTTTCGTTCCACTTCATCTCGTTACAGCGAAGGATATTAAAGGAAAAGGTGAATTTATGAAGATGAGAATACCATTTAAGAAAGGCATGGTCTGCGGTGTATCACTCCTTATGCTTGCGGCACCATGCATTGTAAAACCATCCCTTGCGGAGGTTGTAATAGACGACTCCCGCACAGCAGCCATAGTCCTCGAGAATGAGACAAACACTGCTGCTAACCAGACGAACGCCACCGTCAAATCCGGGGCATCCGTGACGGTCGCGGAGTCAGAGTCCGTCTCCAAGTACTACGCTATCATCGGAACGACCGACGGATGGAATATAACCGTGGAGAAGGGTGCAACCATCACAACTACAGGTGCATTAATGAGAACGATCTATTTGAATTCCACAGGTTTCTCCGCGTCTAATTTGAACGGCAACGTCACCAACGGGGGGACGATACAAGGAGAGGGAAGCGGTATAACATTGGGTACAGGGACTGTGGTCAATGAGAAAGAGGCAACCATCACATCCACACAAGGCATTGGTCTGTATTTAACCGGTGGTTCTTCCACGGTCATTAACGAAGGCAGTATCAGCGGTGCTGGCCTGGGAAGTGTATACATGCTGAACGGCGGCAACACCCTGATCAATAAGGAGGGTGGCACCATCACGGGAGCCAACGGCTATGGTGCCAGGATCACGGGTGGTACCGTGACCAACGAAAGGAAAGCTACTATAACGGGAAACATGGGCATACAGTTTCGTAGTGATTATAACGACACACTGGACAACGCGGGCACTATCATCGGCACCGGCGGAACGGCGGTCGATATGGGCGCCGGCGGCGACACGGCCTATCTGCGTGACGGTTCCGCGATAACGGGCGCTGTGACGGGTGGGGATGGCACCGATACAGTCTATCTCACCGGCTCGGGCGAGATAAAGAACGGCACCCTCCTCAACTTCGAGACTATAGAGAAGTCCGGGGACGGTACCTGGAGCCTGGGTGGAGACCTCTCGAGCGGCAAGAGCATATCGGTCCTCGGCGGCGTGCTCAAGGCGAGCGGTGTCTACACGCATGAGGCGGGCGCAACCTACACGGTGGGAGCGGGCTCCAACGGCAAGGCCGGGAAGATAACGGCCGACACGGCGACACTGAACGGCGGCGCTGTATCCGTTGTCAGCAAGGGTCTGAAAGGGGGCACACACACCATAGTCGAGACGGCAAACGGTCTCACCGGTGCCTTCGACTCGGTGACGTCAGACTCGAAGTACAGGGAGATGTCCCTTGCCTATGACGCAAAGAACAGCTACCTCAACATGAGGTCCAATTTCAAGAAGGCAGGGGCCACGGGCACGAGGGGCAATGTGGCGTCGGCAATTGACGATGCCTACGGCAATTCCTCCTCCGACGACATGGTGACCGTTGTCGATGAGCTGTTCTCCCTCGACGACGGTGCTCTCAACTCCGCCCTCGACCAGATATCGGGAACGACACACGGCGTATCATCAACCGTCGCTCCCGCAAGACAGGGAGCCTTCTATCAGAACCTCTTCGGCCGTGCGGGAGGGGGCACCACGGGCCTCGGCGTTCTCGGGCTCAACGACCGCCAGTCCGATCCCCTGACGATGCTTGCCTCGGGCGGCCCGGTGGCCTCCGACGCGGGGTTCTCCCTTGCAAGGGACGGGCAGAAGCTGCCCTACGGAATGTGGATTAAAGGGTACAGCGTGACAGGCAACCGCCATGGCGACGACATCGGCTCCCGCTATGACTACACCATAGGCGGGGCCATCGCAGGTTTCGACTACCTCATCAACCCCAATATCCGGGCCGGCGTGGCAATCGGGTATTCAAAGACGGACGTCGATATGAAACAGCTTCAGGACAACTCCGATGTTGAAAGCCTCCAGGGGGCACTGTACGGCTCCTACGTCCCGACGAGCAAGCTGTGGTATGTGGACGCGGCCTTCGCCTACAGCAGGAACAGTTACGAGACGAAGCGCTATCTCAGCTTCGGCAACATCTATCGGGTGGCCCGTGGCTCCTATGACGGCAGCGACATATCAGGCTATCTGGAAGGCGGCTACAAGGTACCCATCTTAGGTGGCTTCACCGCAACGCCCCTTGTTTCCTTCCTCGCCATGAGGAACCATACGGACAGCTTCACCGAAACAGGCGCCGGCTCAGTTAATCTCGAAACCGGCAGTAACAATACCGATTCCTACCAGAGCGGCCTGGGTGTGAAGCTCTCCCGGGAGTTCAAGGCGGCAAAAGACTTCACCCTTATCCCGGAATTCGGCGCCAAATGGCTCCATGAGTTCGGTGACACGGAAGCGAACATCAACGCCCGGTTCGCAGGAGAAACGGCAGGCTCCTTCGTCATTACCTCCAGCACCACAAACAGGGACGCCGGGGTCTTCTCCCTGAATCTCACCGGTAAGACAGGTGACACGCTCAACTTCTTCGTAGGCTACGATCTGGGCTTCACAGACGACCAGATAAGCCACGGCTTCACAGGAGGACTGAGGTTTAATTGGTAAGAGACGGGTGATGGGTCAGAGGTTATGGGTCATGGGGAAACTGCATGAAACGTAGCCGATGAACCGGTAACAGAATAAAGGATGGGCGGCCCTCAAGGCCGCCCATCATCATTTAAACCTCTTCGCGTATCGTTCTTTCACTCCCAATTGACCACGTCCTTGTCTTCGCCTTCGCCTCCGGGTGTGCCGTCCCTTCCGTAGGAGTAGAGGTCGAAATCTCCGTGGGAGCCGGGTGATTGGTACTGGTAGGGCTTGCCCCAGGGGTCGTTGGGAAGGGCCTTCTTGAGGTAGGGTCCTTCCCAGCTCTGTGTTCCTCCCGGGTTCGTGACGAGGGCGCTGAGGCCTTCCTGCGTGGTCGGGTAGCGACCCACGTCGAGACGGAAATGGTCGAGGGTTTGGCCGACAAGCTCAACCTGGGCTTTGGCTGCGGCCTGTTTGCCTTTGCCCAGTTTTGGAAAGACCTTGGGACCCACGAGGGCAACGAGGAGCCCCACGATGACCATGACCACGAGGAGTTCCACGAGCGTGAAGCCACGCCTGTAGTTGCAATATCTGTATTGAATCTTCATCCATCCTCCCTGTCTGCCGTGAAATGCTCCAGGCAATTGTGTTTTTGCAAAGAGACTAATCCGATACGATTACTTTGTCACTAGCCCGGCTGGTCTGTTCATCACATTGTGGGGCACAATGGTACTATTCCGGGATGTGACTCCAGCCACGGGCGCCGCAGGCATTGCCTTGCCGCGTTACCGGCCTTCTTAGAACCATAATCGGTCCGGTTGATCCCATTAGGATGTGAAATGACGTCGCATAACTCTAGACTCCTGTTGGTGTTGCAAAAAACTCCGGTGGGTGATGGATCGATGATGACAAATTGCGGAAAGCTCGTATTCTTCGGGTGCCTCTTTTTCACGCTGATGGTGACGCCTTCGTATGGCGACAACAATCCGAGAGCGGCAGTCCCCCGGCAGGTATCGCAGCACAATGGGGCAGCAACGGGTCCATCATCAACGGACCCGCTCGCGACGCAGCCATCTGAAAAGGCAAACCAGGTTCACGGAACGCCGGATGAGGCGGCGCGACCTGCGCCAGGAATGCCCCGGAAAGCAAAGAAACTGACGGCAAGGGCGTCTGGCCCCGTCAGCCTTTCCTTTGATGATGCCGATATGTACCAGGTTATCCAGACCGTTTTCGGTGAGATCCTGAAAGTCAATTATATTGTGGACCAGAGGGTAAGAGGACGGGTCACGTTCCGTTCCGTGACCCCTGTGGAGGGCGACAGGGTGCTTTCCGTCATGGAGGTCATCCTGAGGCTCAATGGTGTGGGTGTTGTGGAAGAAGGCGGTCTTTACAGGATCGTACCGATCAGTGACATCGCCAGAGAACCCGCCGAAGTGACCGTCGGGAGAGACCCCGATTCCATCGAGATCGAGGGCAAATCCATCATTCGCGTCGTGCCGGTCATGTACAGCCAGTCATCGGAGATCGTCAAGCTCATCACGCCTTTCCTCACGACAACGGCCGTGGTCATTGACGTTCCCAACACCAACCACATCATGCTTGTCGACACCGACGCGAACGTAAAAAGGCTGCTCAAGCTCATCGATCTTTTCGACAGTGAACAAACAAGAAAAAAGAAGCCCCAGGTTTTTGTCTACCATGTCCAGAACAGCAAGGCCAAGGACATTGCGAACATTCTGCAACAGGTCTTTCTTTCCTCCGGACGGGGCGGCGCGGTGAATCCACCCCTTGCTGCGCCGCCTTCCGCGGGGAAGACGGCAGGCACATCCGGTGCAGCGCCGGGCGCAGTCGCGCGCAGCGGGTCGGAAGGCGGATTGATCGGGTCGGGTTCCCAGTTGGGAGAGGGCCTTGTATCTCCCATAACGAAGATCATCGCAGAGGAGAATCTCAACTCCCTTGTTATCCTCAGCTCACCCGAGGATTATGAGGTCATCAAAGAGGCCATCCGCCGCGTCGATATTATCCCGAGACAGGTCCTTGTCGAAGGGGTGATCGCGGAGATATCCCTGAAGGACGACCTGAAGCTAGGCGTTTCCTGGGCCCTTCAGTTCTCGCCGGGCGGCATGAACGGCGTGCTGGGGGCGCTGAACGGCACCGTCGGATTCGACGTGCCAGGCTCTACATCCACGAGCACGACAGGCAGCGGCACCTTCAACTTCGCGGGGACGGTGGGGGGAGATTTCAAGGCGGTCATCGACATGCTTGCGACGCAATCAAAGGCAAAGCTCCTTGCCGTGCCGCGCATACTTGTAACGGATAACAAGGAGGCGCGCATCCAGGTGGGAGAGCAGGTTCCCATCGTGACAACGGAAACGATAGCGTCCACCACCACAGCCGCTCAGCGGACCATCCAGTACAAGGATATAGGTATCATCCTCAAAGTGAAGCCCCGCATCAACGAAGGCGGACTCGTTACCCTCGACCTGGCCCAGGAAGTCTCTTCCTACAGCACGATCACCCTTTTTGACGGCGAGACGAACATCATCGTCAAGAAGACGGAGGCGACAACGAGCCTCGTAGTTCAGGACGGCCAGACGATCCTCATCGGAGGGCTCATCAGGGAGGACATATCGACGGCACGATCGGGCATTCCCTTTCTGAGCAAGATACCTCTTCTCGGCTATCTCTTCGGCAGCACCACGGACGAGAACCACCGCAAGGAGCTGATCATACTCCTGACCCCGCGGGTCATCAAGAACCAGCAGGGTGCCCGGAAGGCCACATCCTCCTATGTTGACGATATAACGAAAACAGGCAAGGGAAAGCTGAAGAAGGAAGAGCTTATCCGCGACATCCCGCAGGAGGAAAACGAGGGGAAGAAGGACGAGGTGCGCAAGCAGTCCACGCAGGAACCGGCGCAACAGGAAGGGTCACAAAAAACGCCGAAGCAGGAACAGGCGCAGCAGGGTCCGAAAGGAACGACGGAGAATGGGCAGAATAAAGACCGGGAAGAACCTGAAAGCCCCCGGTCGCCCGACGGCCCGGCAGTAAAAGATCCGGCACCGGAGGCGGCATCCGATAGTGGAGGAAAGTCGTGAATGGCAAAACGGTAGTCTATCTCTCACCGGAGGAATTCCCCAGGATGCCCCTTGTTCTGGATGGAGTCTCGACGCGCTTCGTTCGGGAAAACAGGATCATTCCCTTCGAGTGGAAGGACAAGACGCTCAAGGTCATCATGGCCGACCCCTCCGACCGCGAACTTGTCGATGCGCTCAGGGTAGCCGCCGCGGGCGATGTCCTGATCCATACCGGGGACCTTGCCGTCATCGACGAACACATCTTGCGATTCTACAGCAAGGAGCAGCAGAACATCGACAGAATCATAGAGGGGATCGACGAACAGGATGGCTACGAGTTCATACACGACGAGGAAGAAGAGGATGTTGGCCACCTGAAGGACCTCGCCTTGGAGGCCCCCATCATCAGGCTGGTCAACCTGCTTATCACCCGCGCCGTAGAGTCGAGGGCGAGTGACATTCACATCGAACCTTTCGAGGACGAGATGAAGATCCGCTATCGGATAGACGGTGTCCTTGACGATGTGGAATCGACACCGAAGAGGCTTCAGGCAGCCATCGTCTCGCGCATCAAGATCATGGCCAGGCTCAACATCGCCGAGCGCAGACTTCCCCAGGACGGAAGGATACGGCTGCGCGTGGGCGAGAAAGAGATCGCCATCAGGGTTTCCACCATCCCCATCGTGAACGGGGAGAGCATCGTAATGAGGATACTGGACAAGGAGAGCATCGTCATCGACCTTGACAGGCTGGGTTTCTCCCGGGCCATGCTTGAGTCCCTCGACAGGCTCATCACCAAGCCCAACGGCATCATCCTTGTGACGGGGCCCACGGGCAGCGGCAAAACAACGACCCTTTACGGGGCACTGGACAAGATCAATTCGCCCCATAATAAGATCATCACCGTGGAAGACCCCGTGGAATACCAACTGAAAGGCGTGAACCAGATCCAGGTGAAGCCCCGGATCGGACTGGACTTCAACAGCACGCTGCGCCACATCGTCAGGCAGGACCCGGATATCATCATGATCGGCGAGATCCGCGACCTGGAGACGGCCCAGATAGCCATCCAGTCGGCACTGACGGGGCACCTCGTCTTCTCCACCCTCCATACGAACGACGCGCCGAGTGCGATCACACGCCTTCTTGACATGGGCGTGGAGAGCTTTCTGCTGTCGTCCACGGTGCGGGGTATCCTCGCGCAGCGGCTTGTGAGGATGATCTGTCCCGAATGCCGCCGTCAGGTGGGCATATCCGACGAGGTGGAGGAACTCATGGCCCTCGGCATGCGCAGCGGTGTCCCCATTTACCGGGGAGCAGGTTGCGAGGCCTGCGCGCAGACGGGATTTTTAGGGCGCTCGGGCCTCTTCGAGCTCCTTCTTGTAGATGAAGATATAAGACGGTTGACCTTGAAGGGGGCTGACGAGGGCGAGATCAAGGCGCAGGCGAGAAGAAGCGGGATGAGGACGCTCCTCGAGGACGGGATCGAGAAGATCCGTATGGGCATAACCACCCTGGACGAGGTCTTCCGGGTGACAAGGGAGGATTGATTGGCCGTATATTCATACAGGGCGACGACTTTTGAAGGCGCCATTGTCGAAGGCGTCATCGAGGCACCCGATGAAGGCTCGGCACTGGAGCGGGTCAAGGATGCGGGTGTCATTCCTCTGAAGGTTACATCTCCGCGAAAGGGGGCCCTCAAAAAGGGCATGTCGCTGCGCTCATCGAAGGGCGACCTTCTCACCTTTACCGCTGAGTTGTCGGCGCTTATCGGCGCGGGCCTTCCCCTCGACCGGAGTCTCAACATCCTCGCCGGGGTTTCCGAAGGCAGGCAGATGCAGGAGGTGGTCAACTCCGTTCTGAAGTCCATACGGGAGGGGAGTTCCTTTTCCGATGCCCTGAAGAACCATCCCGGGGTGTTCCCCAGGCTCTACGTAAACATGGTCAGGGCCGGTGAGACGGGCGGTGTTCTGGATATCGTCCTCGAGAAGCTCGGCGAGTTCCTCGAGACGGCAAAGGAACTGAAGGACAGCGTCTACTCGGCCATGATCTATCCCGTGATCCTCGCCATGACGGGGGGTATTTCGATCATCATCCTCCTTACCTTCGTCATACCCCGTTTTTCCATTCTCTTCAAGGAGATGGGCGGAACCCTGCCTGTGTCCACACAAATGATCCTGCACCTCAGTGCCTTCCTGAGGGACCTCTGGTGGATTCTCCTTCCGGCGGGCGCATTCGGGGTGGTGGCACTGTGGCGTTTTATAAAGACCGAACGGGGCGCCATCGTCTGGGACAAGCTGAAGTTCAGATTCCTCAGGGACGTTGTGAGCAAGCTCGAAACGGCCCGTTTTTGCAGGACCATGGGGACCCTGATAAAAAGCGGCGTTCCCTTCCTGCAGGCCCTCCAGAACTCCAAAGACGTTATCGGGAACCGCGTCATTGCCGGCGCCATCGCGGTGGTGGCAAAGGACGTCAAAGAAGGCAAGGGCATTGCCGCGCCGCTCACCGACGCGAAGGTCTTTCCCCGGCTGGCGCTGTCCATGATCAAGGTGGGCGAAGAGACGGGGCAGCTCGACACCATGCTGCTCAAGGTGGCGACGACGTATGAAAAGAGCCTCAAGGACTCGGTGAAGCGATTCATGGGCCTTCTGGAACCGGCGATCATTCTCACCATGGGGCTTGTCATCGCCTTCATCGTCGTCTCCATGCTCGTCGCAATATTCGGCATCCTGGAGCTGCCATTTTGAAGATGAACGGCAAGGGTTTCACACTTCTCGAGCTGGTGATAGTCATGACCCTCATGGTGCTCTTTCTTGGCCTGTCAGGCGTGCATTTCGCAAATCATCTGCCCTCGGCGAAACTCGGCGCGACGGGTAGGGAACTCTCCGGCCTTATTCGCATGGCGCGTATCGAGGCGATGAACAAGAGGGAAGAGCGGCGCGTGACGATCGACCTTAACCGCAGGACCTACGGCATGGAGGGGAGAACCGGACGGGCCGTCCCGGAGGCCATCACGATCAGTGTCGTAGACCCCGTAAGAGGCAGCCTCCACGGGGGGGAATACGACATTATCGCCGATGCGTCGGGCTCGGTCGCGGCGTGCGAGATCATTCTCAGAAATGCGAAAAGGACACTCAGAATAGAGATCGATCCCGTCATCGGGGCCGTGGTGGTGAAAGGCGATGGAGAAAGAGACTGACGTTCCTCTTGTCTGCGTCATTCCGGCTTCAGGCCGGAATTCAGGAGTTGCGGTGAAGGCGAAGAATATGTCCGGAAAGAGAACGAGGAATGGACCTTACAGGTCTTCGCCCGGTTTTACACTCCTTGAGATCCTTGTGGCCTTTGTCATTCTCGCCACGGTGGTCACTGTTGTCCTCCAACTCTTTTCGGCCAACCTCAAGACACTGTGGATGTCCGACGACTACCTTACAGCAACGGTGCTCGCGGATATCAGGATGAGGGAGGTACTCGAAGGCGGTCAGATGAAGGAGGGCACGTCAAGCGAGACGAAAGAAGGCTACGTTATGGATACAACCGTAACCGAGGCGCTCGGGGAGCGTACAAAGGATTCTTCCTGGAAGATGCTCGAGGTGGTGCTCAACGTTTCCTGGCAGAAGGGGACGAAGAAGAGGTCATTGTCTCTGAAGACCTTCAAGACGGTCAAGAGAGAGGTGATCACGAATGAGGAGCTGTAAGAGCCGCCCTTTTCGGCCGGGGGGTTTCACGCTCCTGGAACTTATGATCTCCATCGTCCTCGTCGCCATGATCGTCATCATTCTTGCCGCCTCAATGCGGGCCGGACATCGGTCTCTCGAAGGGGGCGAGAAGAAGGCCGAGTCGATGGAGCGCCTCAGGGCTTCCATGAGACTTATCGATTCCCAGTTGCAGTCCTGTCTTCCCCTGACCGTGAAGGAAGAAGAGAATCTCAAGAAAGCGGTGTTTATAGGTACAGGTGATTCGATGACCTTCGCGACCAACCGCTCTCTCTTCAGCGGCCGAAAGGGGTATGTCATCGCCTCATACAGGATCGAAAGGGACGAGAGAGGTAAACAGGTGCTCTATCTGAAGGAAAACACCATCGGCATGGAAAATTCAAGAGAAGCAAAGCTTCTCGACGGTTTCGACGCCATCCGGTTCGAATACCTTGAGGCCTCGAAGATAAAGGGCCTGGGAGGAGGAGGCTGGTCGGATCAGGTGGCAGATACCAGCGACCTCCCGCAAAAGGTAAAGCTCCATCTGGAACAGGGAACGAGAAAGTTTTCTCTCACCATACCCCTGCGGACCAGGAAGCCTTCTTGGGAAAATTCTGAAGAAGGAGGAACGACATGAGGGAAGAGAGAAGACTTCTCCACAGGGAAAACGGTTTTGCCCTCATCATGGTGCTCTGGGTGGTCATCATCCTTATGGTTATTGCGATGTCTTTTTCCCTTCTCGCGAAGACCGAATCCAGGGCAGCCCTCTTCTTTCGGGATTCCCTGGCGGAGAGCTTCCTCGCGCAGGCGGGGTTGGAACGGGCTATTCTGGAGATATACTATCGGCAGGAGAACCTGAATAAAACGATCGTCCCCGAGAGCGGTGAGGCTTTCAGGGTTGACGGCACGGTCATCGAGGGCGATATCGGCGATGACAGGTATGCCGTGAGGATCTTCAATGAGGCGGGCAGGATAAACCTCAATACCATGAACGACGAGAACAAGATCATCCTTGATAACCTCCTCGTCAATCTTGGCGTTCCCAAGGAAACAGCGGACACCATCGTCGATTCAGTCCTTGACTGGATGGACAATGACATACTCCACCGCCTGAACGGCGCCGAAGACGATTACTATCAATCCCTTCCCAATCCCTACAAAGCGAAGAACGGGCCCTTTGATACGGTGGAGGAACTCCTTCTCGTGAAAGGCGTGACGCCGGAAATCCTTTTTGGAACGAAGGAACAAAAGGGTCTCATCCGGTTCGTTACCGTCTATGGAGATGCATCGAAGATAAACGTCAACTTTGCACCGAAGGAGGTAATTATGGCTTTGCCCGGCGTATCGGAAGACCGGGCCGCAAAAATTGTCGATGAAAGGAAACAGAAGGAATTCAAATCCCTTGACGATGTGCGAACCATAATGGGAGGGCAGTACAGCAAGGCGTCATCTTATCTTGATACCACTGAATCCATCGGCTATGCCATCGAATCGACGGGCTACAGAAAGGATGTCAGGGACGGCCACGGTATCCGGGCGGTAGTTTTCGTTCAAAGGGGAGGGGCGTACGAGTATGTCTATTACAAAACCCCTGCGGAGACAACACGATGAAGATTGGACCGCTTGCCCTGAACCACCCTCTTGTCCTCAAAAGCCTTGCATCCTTGAGGACCGTCAGGGCGAGACTGGAACCCCTGTGCCTGAGGGCATGGACAGTCTTGAACTGCAACCTGGTGGAGGGAATACTCTTGCCGGAGCGCTATCTGGCGGTCTGTATAGAACGGGGCGGCATATCCGCAGCCTCGGGGGACCGCTTTCTTAACCGCGGGCGGCTTACAGGTTCCGCAAGGTACGCCTTCGAAGAGAGTGAATTCCCCACCCCCGGTGATCTTGCAACCGCCGTATCCCGTGCGATAAACGAACTGGGACACAGAGGCTCCCAGGTGCTGCTGGGTATTCCCAGGGAATGGGTTGTCATACGGACTGCGGGATTGCCCTCAACTGTGAAAGAGAACATAAGACCAGTTGTGGCTTACGAGATCGACAGGCTTACTCCCCTCACGGCCGCCGATGCCATGCATGATTTCATCATCGGTACGGAGGCGGGCGAGAGGCTTTCCATAACCCTCATGGCCGCCAGATGGGAAACGCTGAATCCCTACGTTGCGGCATTGACGGAAAAGGGCTTTCCGCCCGGCAGAATATCAACACCTTCGGTGGGTATAGCGCGGCTGTGCTGCCGCCTTGCCGGGGCCGAAGCCTTTGTGTCTCTTTACGTCGGCACGTGCGGATACGAAGGATGGTCGATTGAGAAGGGCGACCTGACGGGGAATTTCTACGGTTCTTTGGACGAATGTGGTGATGAGGAAGACGCGAAAAGCCGATACGACGAAATGCGGGATCTCCTTCACACACAGAGCGCCGCCGCCGGGTCGCCGCTTTTGTGCCTCCTTGCGGAAAAGGGTTTCGGGACCGGGGATATCCTGCCGGACACTCCCCACAGGGTGATCAAGGACAGCGAGATAATGTCCCTCTTCAAAACAAGCCCGGAGGGCGTTCCCCTTGCTCCCGCGGCCATGCTCTACGAGGCGCTGTCGCCGGGCATCAGGACCTTTGACCTGGCGCGCGGTAATGCCGGCGGAAAGAGGAGAACCTCCCTTTTCACCGCGCTCGTACTTGCCGCGCTCCTTGTCATGATGGTGATCCCTTATGTGGTCGTGCCCATTGAGATTCAGAAACGCAGGATCGATGCCATCGAAGGGCAGATTAAGACCCGCAGGAAAGACGTAATGGAGGTGGAAGGGCTGAAGAAAAGGGCGGAAGCCTTACAGGGCGAGATCGACGAGATTGAAGATTTCAAGAAAAAGAGACCTATGTTGCTCAACGTTCTCAAGGGGTTGACCTCACTCCTGCCAAAGGCGGCATGGCTCACAAGAACAAGAATCACGGAAGAGACTGTGGAGATCGAAGGTTATGCCGCCTCGGCAACGACCGTTCTTTCCCTGCTCGAGGAGTCAGACATCTTCAGGAAGGTCGAATTCGCCTCGCCCACAGTAAAGGACCACCGGCTCAATTCTGAGCGATTTGTCATCCGCATGGAATTGGAAGGATTCAGGAAGGAGGAGGCAAAAAAGGAAGAAACGGTGAAGAAAGATGAAGCAAAGAAATAGACTTCTCATGTACGCAATCCCCGCGGTCATCGTCCTCGCGGGCCTCACCGTCTATCAGTATGGGTTTGTGAATGCCCGCAGGGAAATGGTCTCTCTCAGGGAGACAAGCGCTGCACGGGAAAGGGCGCTTACGAAGTGCATGGAGATAATCGCCGAAAGGCCCCGGCTCGAAGCGAGGTTTGGTGCCTTGAAAGAGAAGAGAGAAGCCGCGGCATCGAAGATTATCGAGGCACAGACACTGACGCTGTGTGCGGTGGCCCTTCAGGAGACGGTCAAGGGTATAATCACGGGACGAGGCGGTTCCGTTGCCAGCGAACGTGTTGAAAAGACGGAGAAATCAGGCACGTTCCAGGTCGTGAGCGTCAGCATGGACGTGACACTGCCCGACACAAGAGCGTTAAGCGATATCCTCTTCGGTATCGAAACCCATACACCCTACATCGTCGTACGGGAAGTGGACACACGGGTGCGCAACTTCCGGGATCCCGGGGAGCTCATGGTGAAACTCCGCCTCTCTTCGTTGGGGGGAGGGAAATGACATGGTGAAGGTATTGCGGTCCATCACGCGTAATGTGACTCTTCTCAATCTGTTATTGACGACTGCCCTGGTCCTGGCGAGTATCGGTATCATCTACCCGGCGACGAGCATGAACTATCGTCTCACGCTTCCCCGTATCGTACCGAAAGAGGCGGCGCTGCAGGAAAAGCCCGCCGAAGAGGGTTCGGCGACCCTTCCCACCGATTATGCGGTCGTCAGCGAGATGAACCTCTTCCATCCCCAAAGGGTGACACCTATCGACACAAAGAAGGAACTGCCAAAACCGGAGCTTTTCCTGTGCGGCATAATCATGTATGGGAACCAGCATGTCGCCTTCGTCGAAGACACGAAGAACCCGGCAACATCTCCCGGCCGGGGGAAAAGACAGACGGAACTGAGGAAAGGATCTGTCTATGCGGGCTACTCGGTGACAGAGATAAATAAGGACAGCATTGTGCTCCAAAGGGGTGATCAGAGCGTGTCGGTACACCTCATGGATCCCGCGAAGCGCGGCGGCAAGAATGCTTCACCCCATCCTGCCGCCACTCAGGCCCCTCCTTCCTCTGTCCCTCAACCTCCTCCTGCGTCTCCGCGGCCTTCATCAGTGAAAGAGGAGCCATCGGTTCGGCCGCCCTCAGGGGACGTCAAGGGTGCCGAGCCTTCTCCTGTGCCTCCCCATCGCAGGGACAGATGACCTCAGAGGGGTATAAAATTCGCGGGGTGGTTCTAATCCTGCTGATAGAACAAGGCTTTTTGAAGGGAATCACCCAGTCGGTCCGGGTCGACGGGTTTGAGGAGGAAATCAAGGGCCCCTGACCCTGATGCCCGGTTGACATAGTGGTCGTAGGCCGTAACGAAGACAACGCGCGGTCGCTGTTCCAACTGCTCGAGCAGATCGAACCCGGACCCTCCAGGCATCTGGATATCCAGAAAAATGAGATCAACGGGCACTTCGTCCAGGATCTTCCGGGCCTCTGTTATGTTCCGGGCCTCTCCGACAACGCTGACATAAGAGTATTCTTTGAGGAGCCCTTTCAGGTTTGCCCTGGCAAGACGTTCATCATCCACAATGAGGACCCGGATAGGGTTTTTCAGATCCTTTTCCATAGTCTTTTTTCAATCTTAATTCTAATCCACCATTGCGGCAATGGGCAACCATTTTGTGTACCCCGGACCGGGAAATGAAAGAGCCTCAGGCGGAATGGGATGCCCGGGCAAGACTATCATGCCCGAGAGACTGTGTTTGCCTGATGCCCGCGTTTAACGGTACTCCAACGACGACACGAACCAGTCCGTCGCCTTCTTCCGTCTGGAAGATATACTGACCCTCATAGATCAGGTTCAGGCGGCTGCGGAGATTCTCGATACCCACCCCTTTCCTGACCCCTTCCCCGTCCTCCGTAGGTACCCACCGTCCCGTATTGGTGATCTCCACGAGCAGCAGGTTGTCGTCGGTAACCCGCCCTTCTATGGTGATCTTAAGCGGTAGGTCCGACGTTCTCGTCCCGTACTTGACGGCATTTTCCACAATAGGCTGAAGGATGAGTTCGGGCACCTGAATGTCCATGACCTGCGGAGGCAACTCTATGTTCACCATCAGATCATCCTCAAAGCGGACTTTCTCGATGTTGAGGTAACTCTCTATGGTTCCCATCTCCTGGCCCAGGGGCACAAAACCGGATTCGCTTGAAGAAATGGTCGAACGCAGATAGCGGGAAAGCTGTTGAATGAGCCGGTCAGTCTGTCGCGCACTTATTCGGGTGAGAGCGCTCAGGGAATTGAGGACATTGAAGAGAAAGTGGGGATTGATCTGGTACCGAAGGGCCTCCAGCTTTGCCCGGACGGATCGAAGTTCTGCTTCCTCGGCCTGGCGCCGTGCCTTTTTGATCTCTTCCTGTTCCGTAATGTCATCAAGGATGCCCTGGATGTGGAGTATCCTTCCCTTCTCATCCTTGTCGGCCCGGGCATATATGGATCCTGTCCTTTGAGACCCATCCCGCCGACGAAAGACGATCTCAAAATTTTTAACTGTTCCCTGTGTCCTAAGGAGCTCCAGTAATCGCCCGCGCCTGGCGGAGGAATAGTGACGGGATACATTTCTACCTACCATTTCCCTTGGAGAGTCGTAGCCGACGAGGGATGCGAAGGCCGGGTTGGCATTTAGTATGACACCTTCGGGATTGGTGACGAATATCCCCTCCACAGCGTTCTCGAATAGTCCCCGGTATAAACGCTCCGCCTCCTCCAGGGCGGTCCGGCTCTCTTCAAGACTCTGGGCCATGGTATTAAGACC
>Ga0351931_1010_pt1 | contig 50157 bp, 39 predicted proteins | sample BONcelT113001E11_FD_205818 | JGI IMG/M metagenome (GOLD analysis project Ga0351931, IMG submission 205818) | Enriched cells from coal bed in the Powder River Basin, Montana, United States - BONCAT cells T11 rep2 HSBNCT.T11.300.1.E11 ... | reverse complement strand
CCTCAGTCTGAAAGAATGGACGGTTGAGTTGCGGCATGAAACCATAGAACTATCCTTGCATGGCCTTAAAACCGGTGTCTATATCCTGCATGTGCAGTCGGGCAGGCAGCGGTTTGTCGAAAAACTGATGATACTGAATTAGCATCAAAAACCCGGCATATATCCTGTTCCGGCATCGTCTGTTTGCTGCTTCCGGATGCACATCTATAATTTTGTTTTTTAGTGTTTTATGAGATAAGCGAACATCTCGGCTCAGTCAAAATCACTCATATTATTGTCTTATATCAATAAATAGATTATTTTTGATCAATAAATCTGTAGAAATTAAATTGCCAACATTCAGGTTTCAATACGACACATGGAATATCCGAAATCACAGGTGTGCAAGAGTTGCGATAATTGTAACGAGAAGTCGAAGACATTCAGCGTCCTCACTGATGCTGAGTTACTGATTCTGAACAAGGATCGCTTCGAGGTTGTTTTTGAGCCCGGCCAGATGGTGCTGAAACAAGGCGCGCCGGCCACTCATTTCGTCAGTCTTACAATGGGTATGGCAAAACTTTACCTTGAAGGGTTCGACAAAAAGAAGATTATCCTCGAAATTGTGAAACCCTGGAAACTTTTTGGCGGGCCGGGCATCTTCACCGACATGCGCTATCATTACTCGGTTTCATCGCTTACCGAAACTGCAGCCTGTTTTATACCTGTGGAGAACGTGAAACAATTGATCAGGTCAAACCCGGCCTTTGCGGAATCCATGATTGTGCACAGCAGCATGAATGGATCGCGGAACTTTGAGCGATTGCTCAGCCTGACACAAAAGCAAATGCCCGGCAGGCTGGCCGATGTGCTGTTGTATTTAAGTCAGGATGTGCACCAGACCCAGAAGTTTAACCTTTCCATTACACGTCAGGAAATTGGCGAACTATCAAACATGACCAAGGAAAGTGCCACACGCATTCTTAAAGATTTTGAAAACGAGGGCATCATCAGGCTTGAGGGCAAGGAAATTGAGGTGTTGCGCATTGACACCCTGCGCGAAATCAGCATCAGGGGTTGAGGGTTTTTCTTGTGGTCATGATCCTGTTTCCTTCACAAATCGCCCCGCTGCCGCGCGATTCCCATCGCGTGGCTTTTGCAACATTTGACTAATCAATTTCTTTGCTTTTATAGTACTTGTAGCTAATGAAAAACTTCTAACCATTGCCACGCGAAAGATTACCTTCGGTGAGAGAAGTTAGCGCGGCAGCGGGGGTTTCGCTTAGTTGCAGTTTTCTATCGATTTGATACGTAACCTGTTTGATTATCTTTGTTTTGTATTAAGGCTGAAATCCGCGCCATCGGGGATCGTTTTGTTTTTATTTACTCTATCTTAATATGTATATATAAATTGGTACTATCTGGTTTTGGGGTATAATGCCTAAAGTGATAGAGTTTATTTTCCTTATCAAAATCCTTTTTCTTGCCTTTTACTGATCGATAACTAGCTCTAATAATAAAAGTTGTATCATTAATAATAATTCCTTCTCTAATGTAACATTTATGCATCCCTCCAGGGGATGGATACCACTTTTCAAACTTAATAATACTATCATTTATTTGAAATAAGCCGCCTGCAAATCGATCTTTCCTGGCATATAGAATATGCTTTTCGTTAATTATGTCTTGGTGAAAACTACTCTTCATTGTTGCGGCATGGTAGCGACCCCCGCGATATGATACTGAACCATCTCTATAGAAAAAGTAACCAGCGTGCAAAAACGAATCAACACCAACTGTATAATAAAAACCATCTATTCTTAATTGATTCCCAATATAAGGCCTCTTTTCCATCGATAAGTGATAGCTACACGATGCCATTAAAAATACACTGACTAAGAAAAAACAGGTTCTCATTACCATAAACTATAGGGATTACTAGTTCCAACCCTAAAACAGCTTTGTCTGTTATTATTAAGCACTTTAAAATGAGGCGAACCTATTAAATTGGTTTTTCTTGTAGTCATGATCCTGTTTCCTTAACAAATCGCACATCACGCCCCGCTGCCGCGCGATTCCCATCGCGTGGCTTTAGTAACTCTTAACTCAATCAATATCATGTTCATTGCGGTTACAGCCTTAGAGCAAATGTATAACTTTTTGCTTGTTGCCCTGTGAAAGAATTGCGCGGCAGCGGGGGGTAAAAGAATTGCTCAGCAGCGCTGGGGCTCATGTTTTAAAACTAATCATTTATTGAATATGTTGACCAACTGATTATTAAACTGGTATACCACTTTCAATAATTTTCTTATGAACGGATGTTTGCTTTTCTATAGTCACGTATGATTCGGCTTCGTCTCATGAGATCGCTTCGCTAAGTTGCAAAACCATGCCACTTGGGGACACAAACTATTTAGGGCACAAACTTATTTGTGCTATCGGGTTTGGGGCTGAAAGACTTGAAGTGATATACTTCATTGCGAGATTCAATACTTGTTTTTTGTCCTCCTTGCATTCGATAAAACTCAATTATCTTAAATGTGGTATCATTTAAAATTATGCCTGAACGAATGTAAGATTTAAAGGGAGTCTGAGATGGATACCATCTCTCAAACAAAAGTTCGTTGTCCATGGCTTTGAACGTGCCCCAATAATACTTCACATTTTTTACACAATTATAGTGATCCCCATTACTGTATTGAATCTCATGCAAATACAATTCATTGGTTGGAAAAGAACTTCCATATAAAACAGTTCCATCTTTATAAAAAAAATAAACTGTATAGTAACCAGAGATATATTCGTTGTAATAATAACCATCGGTTCTTAATTCTGACCCAGTATATGGCATTTTATATAATGATAAATAATGACTACATGAAGTTGTTAAAATCAAACTGAATAATATGATCGAAGCCTTTTTTACCATAAAGTATAAGGATTACTTGTTCCAAGTCTGAAATAGCTTTGTCTGTTATTATTAAGTACTTTAAAATGAGGCGAACCTATTAAATTGTGTATCCATCTATTTTGAATAGTGTGTCGAATACCTTCAGAATTTGCTCCATATTGGTAATTTCCATAAAAAGCCTCGCTGCCGCGCGATTCCCATCGCGTGGCCATAGTAATTTTAACCCAATCAATATCATGTTCATAGCCGTTTAGCCTCTTATAGCAAATGTAAAACTTTTTGCTTGTTGCCACGCGAAAGATTCGCGCAGCAGCGAGGGAATGACAGAGCGGGGGGAGGATCGCGCAGTCTAGATTTTTTCGTTCTTTTAATCATTAAAAAAGAACAAATGAGAGCTATGCCTTTTGGGGCTCATCTGATTCTGAAACTGAGCTGTCAGACAAACATCAATTCTTCAACCGGCATGTATTACCCAAATACCTTGATGACGGTTTGTTTCATAAAATCTGTATGCTCTGCAAAGCTTTTCAACAACCTGAGCTGACCTTCTGCACGCTTGAGGTTGTGCCTGTCGTAGGTTACGGCATAATAGATATCTCCTGCCAGATAATCTGCCAAAAACCTGATGGCCTGCATATATACCAGTATTAATCCCGAATAGGCCAGCGCATCCCGTTCTGCAGGTGTCAGTGACTCCCTTGCTGTTTCACTATAACCCTGAATCAAAGCCTCAAAATACTCGGGTCTGAATGCAGCATCCCTGCTGATAAGCTCTTCTTCATTTGTGCCACACACCATGGTCCTTACCATATCACCCATGTCAGAAAAAATGTATCCCGGCATCAAGGTGTCAAAATCAACCAGACACAATGCGTTATTACTGTTGCTGCGAAACAGCACATTGTTCAGTTTGGCATCCATATGCATCACCCTAAGAGGAATAGCCGGATGATTTACTAAACTGATGTAATAATCTCTTATCCAATTAAATTGATCTATTTCACTCAGGCAATCAGCAGCACTTTTCAATCTGTTTGCCGAATCCGTAGTCAGACTGGCTTTCAATTGTCTGACCCTTAAATCAAGATCATGAAAACCTTTTATGGTTTCGTGAAATCTATGCACAGGAGCACCTCTGAGTAAATTGCAGAACATGCCAAATGCCCGTGCTGCCGACCATGCCTGCTGCGGGTCAACTACACTTTCATAGGATGTTGATCCCTGTACAAAAGGGAGCAAACGCCAGTAAGCACCTTCTTTGTCGCGGTGGAAATCACTACCTGAAAGCGTGGGTAAAAATTCAATAATAAAATAGTCCGCATCGCGCTTTTTTATTGTTTCAACAGCAAGTTTCCAGTTATGGGCAATTGCTTCAGGATGCACAAATACAGTCGTGTTGATTCTTTGCAGCAGCCATGTATTTCCTTTCGCTTCTCTGTGCGTTAGGTTTATACTCAGGTTGATCAGGCCTTGGCCATGTCTGACTGCCTTAAAATCAGGCCCGGCAAGTCCAAAGGCATCCAACACACCCGAAGGCACAATCAGTTCCATAGCTCATGGGGATAAATGCCTTGTGCAATCAGTTTATTCAATGCATCCTGAACAGCAGTTTTGTCGCCGGCAAACGTAACCCCAAACCAGGATTGCTCCACAGGAATGATCAACAACCTGAACCCCTGTTCCTGTAACAGCTCGCTGATGAACGCGGGAAGTTGAAATTCAGCGTTTTTATCCTTGCCGAATTGATGCAGAAACTGATTGAATTTCGTGCTCAAAATCGAAAATACTCCATGTGGTATGGCCCAGCAGTTCATACTGACGCGGGTATCGGGCACAAGTTCTGTCTGTTTTCCGTCAATCAGCCCTGTAATCCTTCCATCCGGTTCCCTGCCAATGGATATTGCCTCCACTAGCTCAGAAATGTTTGTTTTCCGGTTTGACAGCACCAGTGCCCGCGATACCCTTCCTTGTCCTGACAAAGTAGCTGAAAGCATGTAACCGGCCATAAGAATATGCTTTTCGTCCGGTGTATGAAGCATTGCTGATGCCAAAGCCTTCAACACTTCAGGATGATAATGGTCATCAGCATTAATCACCAGCGAGGGGCCGTTGATGCATTGGGCTGCCGAAAGCAGAGCATGGGCTGTTCCCCAGGGTTTCTGTCTTACAGCAGCATATTTATTTTCTGATCTGAAATAATCCGGAGGTTGTTGTATCGCTGTTTCAACAGAAATTTTGTCTTTGAGCATTCGGTACCGTTCCAAAAAAACATCCCTGTTTTCAGGACTGCAAACGATAACAACCTTCCCAAATCCCATGTTCATTGCATTGTAAATGGCATAATCCATCAGAAGCTCTCCTGAAGGTCCGAAGCTGTCGGTTTGCTTACTGCCCCCGTAACGGCTTCCCTGTCCGGCTGCCATGATAATAAGCGACAATTGTTGCATGGATTAATAAATATCTGTCAGGGCAAAGTTCTGCTGTTTTGTCTGCCACGCGCCATTGGTGAAATCGGGAAAATGCACCAGTTGACCTCCTCCGGCTACCGATGCTTCCGACAATGGGGTGATCACGCTCCAGGCTGCGGATTCATACACATCTATCGGAAGTTTTTCGTTTCGTTTGAGTGCTTCAATAAAGGCATGAACCACAAAGAAGTCCATGCCGCCATGCCCGGCCCCTTGGGCATCGTTGCCATATCGTTTCCACAATGGGTGGTCGAACTTTTCCATCCACTGAGAAGCAGATTCCCACCGGTGTGCCTCCGAAAGTCCTTCAATATGTATGGAACGGTTGATATCCATCCACAGCCCTTTGGTTCCCTGCACCCTGAATCCCAGTGAATAAGGACGCGGCAAACTGGTATCGTGCTGCAACAATATTGTTTCACCGTTTGCCGCGCTGATCATGGTGGTGACAAGGTCTCCCAGTTTGAAATTGACTTTGGCATTGGGATGATCTTTCCCGCCCAGCTTTACAATATATTCATGCAATCCTCTTGCTTTCGAAGCCATGGACGAGAGCGCCACAAAACGGTTGCCTGCAGGTATATCAATCATTTTGGACAACGGCCCAATGCCATGTGTGGGGTAAAGGTCGCCATTACGGGTGATGGAATGTTGTGTGCGCCATTGGGCTTCGGAAAAGCCTTTTTCGCCAAACTCTACCCCTCCCCCGTAAGGCTGTTTTCCATCATTGAATTTAACTTCGCGCAAATCATGCTGATATCCTCCCTGCAAATGAACCAGTTCGCCGAAAATGCCCTGTCGCACCATGTTAAGTACCGCCAGCACATCACGTCTGTAGCATACATTTTCGAGCATCATATACTGCTTTCCGGTTTGCTCCGATTTGCGCACAACATCCCAATGCTCGTCAACCGTGGTGGCCATGATTACTTCGCAACCCACATGCTTGCCGGCATCCATGGCTTCCATAGCCATAGGGTAATGCCACTCCCAGGGTGTGGCAATCAAAACGGCGTCCAGGTCAGCGCGTGCGAGTAGATCGCGATAAGCATATTCACTGCCTGTAAACACTTCAGGAACAGACTTTTCTGCATTTGAATAAAGGGTTAAGGCATCATCGAGCATCAGCTGTTGGGTGTCGCAGATAGCCGGCACATCGGTATCGTCGCGCTGAAGGCACAGCCGCAGCAATTCCTGTCCGCGTAATCCCGTGCCGATGATTCCCAGCCTGATACGGCTGTTGCTTTTGCCAAAAACGATCCCTGAAGGCAAAAAGGTGAGCGCACTACCGGCAATTAAACCTCTCTTGAGAAATTGTTTTCTGTTCAGCCGACTCATATGTTTTTTTATGCAAGATACACAAGAATGCAAAATCCTGCATGAGGAGCGTAAAATGTTATGCAATTCAGATAACCCATAATGCGATCTTGCCCGGATAAAAGATTGCTTGTTCAATAGTCCGGAATACTCCGGTCATCCTGATTGGCCTTTATTTACAAAAGACTATCTTTTTATGATGGTAAAACCATGACAAACACCACTATTGTATGTGATCATGCACGTATATGGCCCTGAAGCCAATCCATTCAGCGATACTTTTAGTGGCACATCTGAACTGCTTTCCCTGCGCTCGGCAACTGTTTTTCCTTGCACATCTCTGAAGACCACATGGATGGGCTGCCCATCAAACACTTCCTGAGGAATTAGCAAATATTCATCTGCAGGATTAGGAAAGGGATGATGTGTAAAAGACTCTTTTAGATTATCAGGTTTTATGCCGGTATTCAGACTGCCCGGTAAATGATACACAGATGTTTGAATAGTGTAAGGAAAAATGCTGTAGTTGTAGCTGTAGGCTAAAAATTTTGTGCCTTCAGCTCCCAGATCGTTCACATAATAATACTGGCATCCCGGTATTTCGAGCAATACATTTCCGTTTTCCCTGACAACCCTTGTCGTGTAGGTGTAAAAAAGATTGGTTTCGTCGTATGCATAATAAGTATAGACAAGGCACAATTGCTGGTCGGCTGTGAAAAGACCTTCGCTCAGGTATTTTATGTCGTACAAATATTGATTTACAGGAACCTCAAGATTGATGGTTTTCCAAAGGCTGTGATCGGTGTTGTAGATCCTGCATTGGTTTAAACCAACGTCCATCAGATAGAATTTATACCCTGATACAGGGAGTTGGGTATATGTGCCCGAGTGGTTGTATGAGTTTTCGAACTGTATCTGCGACCTCAATAATTGAATGTTGATGAATAATGCCAAAGTGAGCAGCATACCATTAATAGATCTTTTCATAATGTTTGTTTTGGACAGCAATATTACATCCATAAGAAAAGGCCGGATGTATAAAATTTTACTAAAACAGTACAAGATTATCCTTACAGGAAAAAATTCAGGCCTGTTCGCTTAAGTTTGCAGTACCAAAATATGCTCAGGATGAACCTAAATAATTTAACCGACAACAATAAACCTTCTCGCCTTGGCCTGGCCGACTTTTTAAAAGGGGTGGCGGTCGTACTGATGGTCCAGGTTCATCTGATGGAGCTGTTTGCAACAACAGCGATTCAGCAAAGTATGGCAGGAAAAATTTCTCTGTTTCTTGGCGGACCCGCTGCAGCCCCCTTGTTTATGGCTGTGATGGGTTATTTCCAGGCCAGGTCTGCCAAAACATTGCACTTGCGGCTTAGGTTCGGACTGAAACTCATTTTGTGGGGATTTTTGCTGAACATTGGATTAAATGCTCACCTGTTGCTAAAAATCGCAAACGGCAGTTTTAAACTCGATCCGTGGGCCTACCTTTTTGGCGTAGATATTCTGTTTCTTGCCGGCCTTTCGGTTATTTTCATTACACTGTTTCGCCATCTTGTAGCAGATAAGTTATTCATATGGATTATTCTGTTTGTTATTGTTGCCTTTATAAATCCAATAATTCCGGTTTATTCAGGACCAGTCTCCTGGATCAAATACATTGAAGCATACTTCTGGGGCTATCATTCCTGGTCTTATTTCCCGTTTTTTTCCTGGTTAGCATACACTTTGGCAGGATATGTTTTTGGCATGCAAACAAAAACAAGCAACAACCACTTCCTGAAAAAAGAAAACATCTGGCTGATCCTTTCTATTGCTGCCATTCCGATGTTCATTTTCTTCTCCTTTGGGTTCAGAGTGGCCTCTAACCTGTCGGTGTATTACCACCACAGCGGATGGTTTGTGTTGTGGACATTTTCGTTTCTCATTGTCTTGATGATCCTTTCACGGTATCTGATGAAATTTGCCGAAAAAAATCTCCTGATCCGGCTTCTGAAGTGGATGGGACAGCATGTAACTGCATTTTATGTATTTCAGTGGCTGATCATCGGCAATCTTGCAACAGCTGTGTTTCAGACAATGCAATGGACAGGCCTCATTCTTTGGTTTATTCTGGTCATGTTGACAACCAGTATATTAGTCTTTCTTTGGGAAAAACTGAAAAGGACAATCCGCGCCGGATCATCTCAATAAAGTATATTTGTGTAAAAGTTACACACCATGCTTAATCTGATTCTGTTCGGCCCTCCGGGCGCGGGAAAAGGCACACAGGCCGGAATGCTGATGTCGCGCTACAATCTGCATTATATTTCAACCGGAGAAGTGCTCCGTCAAGAAATAAAAAACGGCAGCCCCCTTGGCCTCAAGGCTCGCCACATCATTGAATCGGGCGGGCTTGTTGACGATGAGATCATCGTTCAGGTAATCGGCAATGCCATACGTTCTGAAGAACGCAGCGACGGATTCCTTTTCGATGGTTTTCCCCGCACTTATGTGCAGGCATACATCCTCGACGGCCTGCTTACCCGCATGCACACTTCACTGAACCGTATTTTTATCCTTGAAGTCCCTGATGAAGTCTGCAAACAACGATTATTGCAGCGCGCAACCGAACAGGGCAGAAGCGATGACAACGAGGTGGTTATCGAACGCAGGCTGAGGGAATACCACCAGAAAACCCTGCCCCTGCTCACCTTTTACGAAAGCCAGGGCCTGCTCACCAGGATAAATGGTCTGGGAACAGCCGAAGAAGTATTTGCCCGTATCAATCAATTTGTGACCGACGACATCAACAGCAATCCAATCAACCTGATACTTTTTGGCTTTCCCGGGGCAGGACGCGCCACACAGGCATCGAAACTGGCCGGCGAATTTAACCTGACCATCATCTCAACAGGCGAATTGCTTCAGGAGGAGCTTAAAACCGGAAGCACAATGAGCAGCGAAATAAAGCCTTTCCTCGAAAAAGGCCTGCATGTGCCCGATGAAATTGTGATCAGGCTTATCGAGAAAAAACTACGGGAAACCGCCGGCAACAGCAGGGGCTACATCTTCAAAGGATATCCGCGCACCCATGTACAGGCTTATATCCTCGATGGGCTGCTCAGGAAAACAGGCCGATCAATCAGTTGCGTGATCAATCTGCAGGTGCCTTTTCTCGAACTGATCAAACGACTTGATGCACGTTCACAAACATCCTCAAGAATGCCTTACGACGGCAGTGCCTCAACCATTGTAGCCCGCCTCGAAGAGCACCAGTTGCGCACTGAACCCGTGCTGGATTATTACAGGATGCATAATCAGGTAATTGATGTGGATGGAAACGGCAGCCTTGAAACAGTTTATGAAAGGCTAAAAGAACCCTTTATAAGAACAATCAGAAACCTGAGATAGGAATTTCATCTTATCCCCTGCCTGCGGGAGGTGCAGCGGCAGCCTTCCTGATTTCGAGCCAATAAGCAACAAAAGTGAATAACCCAAATAAGAAGGTATTCACAGAATATTTAAGCCATGCATTCTGTTCCTGAACCACTGTTGAAATGAAATACAAAACGGCAGCCACCAGAATGTAAAAAACAATCCGTCGGGTTTGATAGGGAATTGGAAAGACTTTTTGGCCCCAGATGTAGGAGGCTCCCATCATGAGAAAATAACAGCCAAAATGCGCCCATGCAGCACCGTGATAGCCTAAAACAGGAATAAGCAAAATGTTCAGGGTGATTGTGACAACAGCACCCGCAATCGAAATGTAGGCGCCATCCCCAGTACGGTCGGTGAGTTTATACCAGATTGAAAGATTATAAAAAATGCCATAAAACAAATTTGCCATCAGCACAATGGGCACAATTCCCAGTCCTTCGTGATAGTCCTGACCGATAAAGTGTTTGAAGAGATCGAGGTACAGTACCACCATCAGGAAAATCATCAAACCGGAAAGGACAAAGTAATTCATTACCCTGGCAAAAAGTTCCGGAGCATTCTTTTTTTCTGCTTCAGCAAAAAAGAATGGCTCGGAAGCGTATCGGAACATTTGTACGAACAGGGTCATCAATACACCCAGCTTATAATTGGCTCCGTACACACCCAATTGTGCCATGGCCTGTCCTGAATCAGGCAGCAGGTATTTCAGGAGAATCTTATCAATCACTTCATTTACCATGCCTGCAACACCAACAACCAGAACCGGAAGGGCATAATGAAGCATGGGTCTGAGGAGGGTAAGATCCAGCGAAAACCTGAATGTCCGAAACAAGGGGGCCAACATAGCCAGACTCAGTATGCTGGCGGCAATATTTGAAATCAAAACCCAAACCAGCAGATCTGGTCCGTTCCCAAAAATAACATCTGAAAATGAGGCTGACAAACCAGGAATAAATACAATAAAAATCAGGTTTAGACCAATGTTTGCGGAAACATTGAGCAGTTTTACCACAGCAAAACGGCGTGCCTGATTTAGTTTGCGTAACATAGCAAAGGGTATGGCTGTCAGCACATCCACTGTAACAATCAATCCTATGAAAAGAATATATTCAGGATTTCCTTCATACTGCATCCAGGAAGAAACCGGCAGGTAAAAAGCTCCCAGCAACACTAAAAATACTGCACTTGTCAGTGTTATTGCACTCATTGCTGTATTAAACACCTTTCTTGCTTCGTGCTTTTGTGCATACCTGAAAAAGGCTGTTTCCATGCCATAAGTCAACAGCACCATGAAAAAAGCGACATAAGCGTACAATTCCGTAACCTGACCATAAACCTCGCGTTCAAAAACCCTGGTATACAGCGGAACCATGAAATAATTGAGCAGTCTGGGAAGTATTGTCCCCATGCCATACACAACTGTTTGACCAGCAAGGCTTTTTATCGGATTTTGAGCCATTTGTTAGTGCCCTTGATTTTATTTGTGCGCTATTGGTAAGCCCACCAGAACCTAAAGCTCTGATTTTGGTAAACGAAGTGTAAAGGTAGTCCCTTTTCCGGTTTCTGTTTCAAAACTAATTTCCCCTTGCATGGACCTGATGATGTTGTTCACAATGGAAAGGCCTATTCCTGTTCCACTGGTTTTGGTTGTAAAATACGGTGTAAATATACGTTGAGACTGCTCAATGGTCATCCCTTTACCGTTATCGGAAATCTTTACAAACACGAAATGTCCGGCTTCGGTGATTTCAATCTCAACTTTTCCCTGATCTATATTTTCTAATGCCTGCAGGGCATTTTTGATCAGATTATTAAAAACCCTCAGAATGCTGTTTCGGTCAACAGTAACATACAGTTCCCTGTTGGGTTTAACCCACACAATTTCTGCATTTTGATGTACTGAAAACAAATCTATAACCTGATTGATGACTTCAGTAACGGAAACTTTCTCTGTTTTTTGCTCGGGCATACGGGCAAAATCGGCAAAAGCTGAAGCAATTTCGGTGAGAGCATCTATCTGCTCTATCATTGTTTGTGTCGTTTTATTGATTTTGTCACCAATATCAGCATCGCCCTCGTTCCATGATTTTTGTAGATACTGGACACTCAAACGCATGGGAGTAAGCGGATTCTTAATTTCATGCGCTACCTGTCTTGCCATTTCCGACCAGGCAGATTCCCTTTCGGAGCGCGCCAGCATAACCGCACTTTCTTCAAGCTGATCAATCAACTGATTATACTGCTTTACCAACTGACCGATTTCATCGGCATGCGCATAACCGATTTTCTCATTTGGCCTACCCAGTGAAAGGCTTTGCATTTTCTCCTGAATCATGAGCAATGGCCTGGTCATCCTTCTCGAAAGCACAAGTGCGAACCAGGCCGAAAGGCCGGTTAACATAAACAATATGTTTAAAAAAGTAAGAAGAAACGATGAAATCTCTTCTCTTAGTTCCGTTTCCTTTGCAAAATAGGGAAGGTTTAAAAATGCAACAGGTACTCCGTTTTCATTTCTGAATGGAATATAAGATGACAGGTACTTTCCTGATCCGATCTTCTCCTGATGGATATAGTAAATCCTGCCATCAAGGGATAATTGCTCATATGCTTCCCTATTCATAAGCTCTGAAATCAGACCTTTTTCAAATATCTCGGGCCTGCTGCTGGCCATTAATCTGCCACTCAGGTCATAGAGATTTATATCCGTGAAAAAAACGGCAGAAAACTTTGTAAGTAACTGATAAAGATATGCTTCGATATCCGGAGCATTAAAGTCTGAGCCCTTAAGCTTATGCTCCAGCTCAATCAGGATGCTCTGTGTTTTTTCCTTCAGCACTTCATTTGTTCTGGCTTGATAGAATGACTGAATATATTGATACGACACCGCTGCTATAGTAATAAATGATAAAATCAAAGAAGACACCAATAAGATCTGAAACTTTAATCTGAAATTAATTCGCTCTGAAATCGAATATCGCCCGATGTTTCCGGCAAAAATGATGACAAACAGCACCAACCCAATAAAAACAACGAAATATGAAAAGGGTGCCACAACATCAACCAGACTTTTACTTTTCCTGCTGATCAACAGAACTACTTCGTCATTTACAGGATAGTACAGGTGCCTTAAGTTGTCCATATCAAAAAAGAAAGATTCTTTTGGGGATTTAGCGTCTATTTGATTTGAATACATATAGCTCCCAAACTTATAAGCCAATAAACCGTTAACATATCTTGCAAACGAATATGCAGACAGCTCTTTTGAGCGGTCATTTCTTTCATCAATGAGTAATTCCGGATAACCAATTCCTTCTGGCAGGAAGCGGTTATAAAACTCAAGATACAAAGTGGCTAAAGGTTTTTCCTCAATTGTGCTGTCATATATTTCAATCTTTGCCAGATAATAAGTCTGCTGCAAGTTGTCGCTGATGAGGTACAAACCTTCCACCTCCGAAGATTTACCTGTCTTATTGCTGTTAATCAGTTCGCTGAAATAGTCGCTGCATCCCGTATAATAATTGCCAGGGCTAATGAAAAGAACTTCGTCGGGTTTGCACAGTACCAGATTTATGTTAAATTTATTGAAGTATCCAGTTAAATAATTATCAAGCAGATAATGATATATATCTTCATCTATTTGCTGATTTAGTGTATCATGCTGGTGAACTAAGCCTCTAAGTCCGGTATCCTTAATTATTTTATTCTTTGTCTCATCGTAAAGGAATTCCAGCAAAGGATCAGCCTCTTCAGCAATTCGATAAGCAATAAGATTTTGTTTTTTATCTGCATTTTCCTTGTTGCTGTGGTAAAAAACAAGAGCAAGTATTCCAGATAAGGAGAGGACAAGAAAAGTTGTTCCTGCATTTGCCCTTGAGAGGCGGTCTCCTGTCAGAGGCCAAAAGAGAAAAATGAGCATGTTACAAATTACAAGAATCGGCAAAGTAACCCATTGATTATGTGAAATAATCAGCACAAAAAGAAAGGAAACAGCTCCCAAAATCACAACTACTATTGAATTCCTTATTACTGTAGCTCCTCGTATTAGTTTTAACAACCCGATTAACGTAAAAATATAGGCAACGCTTATTAGTGAAATAATAAGGAAAGTAATGTATGTCAAGAGGTTAAAGTTGTATAACTCCTTAAATGACAGGGGAATAGTTGAGCTAACAATGGTTGTTTCCATCACCTGCAGATACAACCAGGAAATAACTATCAGACCTGTTGCCAGAGCAAACCCAAAAGCAACTTCTCTTTTGAGCGCTTGCCTTGGCTGAATGGTTTTTCCATCAATCCTGTAAAACAGATATGCTGCATAAAGTACTGTTAATGCATGCAGCCACAGGTCTCCCAAGCTTGGGATCCAACTACCGGCACTTAATAATCCTGCACTGAAAAACTCATGCTGATATATTACTTCTGGTGATCTTAATGTCATGAGCAGATATCGGATGAAAAAAACACCGGACAAAAACAGCGCAATCCACCATGAATTAACCAAAGGCTTTGCAAATGCCTGACAACAAATGAACACTATTCTGTATAATAAAATTAGTGCAACAGAACCAAATAGGATTAGTAAGAAATAGTAAACATCGCTAAATGATTGCTTTTCTGAAGGCACAATGTTAAAAATGATATCACCACTCAATTTCTTTATTGGAAATACCTCACCCGTTTGGTTATCGCCAAAGAGCTTCCAATGCTGCGGAAAGGCAGATGAAAATCCGTTTTTGACAAAACTGTTCTCATAAGGAAAACTGGCATGGATCTGGTCTGCAAGTATGAATTTAAGCGACTGGCTTTCTCTAACCTGAAAATGATAATGGCCATTCTTCAGCTTAAGAAAGTCACCATCTTTAATCACAGATGCTTGTTTCCCGTGCAATTCTATGTTGTTGTCAGACCAATACCAAAGCGAGTCATTTTTATAAATGAAAAGGGTTGTGTTAATCGGTTTTAGTGCTGTCACTTCATCATTAAACTGAAGTATTGACTGTGTTGTCGGGAATAATCCTACAAGCTGTTCAAGATAAATACTTCCAGCAGATTCCTTGGCTGTAAACACTTTTTGAAAGAAACGTGCTGAAACACTATCTGATCTGTTTTTAAATTCGATCTTGATGAACAAAAACATTGTTGTCAAAAGCAACACAAAAAACACAACAGTCCGAATCAGCCGGGCAGTCTGTGGTTTACTCACGATCATCGCATTTTGTGTATATAATTAATATTCACTTATTTATGGCAATAACACTATTTCAGATAAAAGACCTAGTTCTTACTTTAACACTATTTGTTTTAAAAGGCCCGTCCATATTTCATACATGCTCATTAAAGCAATCGCTAAAATAAAACAAAGTAGATTCGAATGTACGGGTCAATTTACTGCTTTTTAAAAACATAAATTAAGCTGGAAAAATTCAATGTTCTTTTTGCCAAAATGTTGGATTTTAATCCTTGCCAAAGCCCTTTCAAAGGAGCCAAAGTACTATGTCTGTATTGCTCACTCAGAATTCCCACATAGAAGGCATCCCACGTCATTGGCAAGGTTTCGATATGCATTAGCCCGAATCGCTCGCCAAGTATTTTCACCGTTTCAGGTGGAAAATGGTAAAGATGGCGTGGGAGATCCCAACCTGCCCAGTATGTTCCGTAGTATTTTGCGTCAGGAGAATCAGGATTTGGTAAGGCAAGGAATAAATATGATCCTGGTTTCATCCAGGTTAACATTAGATTGAGAAACGCTGAAAGATCATGTATATGTTCCAGTACATGCCACAAAGTAACAACATTTTGAGAATGTCCAGGAATCAGTGAAAGGTGGTCAGGAGAAAACACTTTCAGTTTAAGATGCTCAAGACAGTAGTCTCTGGCATCGGTATCTTTTTCAACACCTGTAACTTCGAACCCAAGGTTTTTGCATGACTGTAAAAAGGAACCAGAGCCACATCCAATATCCAGTATTGAACCTTCACTTATATATTTATTGACGAGATTGGTTTTCGATCTTATGTTTCGCTTTTTAACCGCATGGTACGCCAGCGCTAAAAGATTCATTTTCTTGCCTGGGTGCGAATAATATTTGTCTGATTTGTAATAAACCGATGATTGCTGAGGGTCGGGATAAGGATTAGTTACCCACAACCCACAAGCTGCACATTGTTGTACGAGGAACTCCTCCTGAGTCAGAAAATAGTCTTTGCCGGCAAACCGATTAACTAATACGTTATGTGCACATAAGGGACAATACTTGTGGTCTTCCATTATCTTAGTGTTTCACGTGAAACGAAATCCTAACGTCCTAAGAATACAGCCAATACAGAAATATCAGAAGGCGAAACCCCGCTGATTCTACTTGCCTGACCCAAAGTCTCCGGCTTGATACGGGTAAGTTTTTCTCTTGCCTCCCACGAGAGAGACTGAAGACTATGATAATCAAAATCTGGTTTCAAGCGCACCTCCTCTATTCGCTTCAGTTTATCAGCCAGTTCTGCTTCTTTGTTTATGTATCCTTCATACTTTACAGAAATTTCGACTGACTCAAGTACCTCGCTTGAAAGTTCATCTATGCCATGCCGAGCTTTAAAATCTTGTTCTATGATGGGCCACAAATTATGAATGGACACTTGGGGCCGGAGTAACAGTCCGGCCAGTTTCATTTTCTGGCCAATTGGGGCCGTTTCACGTTCGATAAGTAAATGATTGATGAACTCGGGACCAATACTTGTGCTTTTTAAATAAGTCTTCAGTTTTTCTGTAAGCCCGAGCTTATTCTCATAAATTCGTATCCTTTCCTCTGAGGCAAGTCCAATTCTGGCTGCCCGGGGTGTCAATCTGAAATCGGCATTATCCTGACGCAACAATATCCTGTACTCGGCCCTGCTTGTAAACATTCTGTAAGGCTCATCCACACCTTTTGTGATCAAATCGTCTATCAACACTCCAATATAAGCTTCATCACGCCCCAGGGTGAATGGTTCTTTTTCCTGTAGCTTGAGTGACGCATTGATTCCTGCCATCAAACCCTGAGCAGCCGCCTCCTCGTAACCCGTTGTACCATTTATTTGTCCTGCAAAATACAAGTTTTCAACAAGTTTGGTTTCGAGGGTATACTTTAATTGCTCCGGAGGAAAATAGTCATACTCAATAGCATATCCTGGGCGAAATATTTTTGCCTTCTCGAATCCTGAAATTTCTCTGAGGGCTTTAAATTGAATGTAATCAGGTAATGAAGAACTAAATCCGTTTATATAATACTCTACCGTGTTCCAACCTTCTGGTTCTACGAAAAGCTGATGTGCATCTTTACCCGAAAAGCGCTCAATCTTATCCTCAATGCTTGGGCAATACCTGGGGCCCACTCCTTCAATCCTGCCCGAAAACATGGGTGAAAGATGAAATCCTTCTCTCAATATGTTATGTACATCTTTTGAAGTATAGGTGATGTAACAACTTCTTTGATTGGCCAAATGAGCAGGCTCGAGATAGGAGAAACTCGACGGGTTTTCATCTCCCTTTTGCTCCTCCATCCGGCTAAAGTCAATTGTTCGGCCATCAACCCTAACAGGTGTGCCGGTTTTCATCCTGCTTGCTAAAAATCCCAATCCGGTAAGTTGTTCTGTAATCCCGGTACTTGCCTTATCACCCATACGGCCCCCGCCAAAAGTTTTTTCGCCAATATGAATCAATCCGTTCAAAAATGTTCCGTTTGTCAAAATAACTGCATCCGATTCAATCCTCATTCCCATTCCGGTTACGACTCCCTTAATCTTGTTGTTTGAGATCATTAGTCCTACTACAGTATCCTGCCAAAAATCAAGGTTTGGGGTTGCTTCCAACATCTTTCTCCATTCCAGAGCAAATAACATTCTGTCACTTTGTGCTCTTGGGCTCCACATAGCGGGTCCTTTACTCTTATTGAGCATTCTGAATTGAATCATAGTTCGGTCAGTAACCAGACCCGAATACCCGCCCAAGGCGTCCAGTTCGCGCACGATTTGACCTTTTGCAATGCCACCCATTGCCGGGTTGCACGACATTTGGGCAATTGTCTGGAGATTCATGGTAACCAAAAGGGTCTTTGACCCCATATTTGCTGCTGCAGCGGCGGCTTCCGAACCGGAATGCCCGGCCCCAACAACTATTATATCATATTTATCAAACATCTGTCATAATTAGTGTTTCACGTGAAACCAAACAGCTAACCATCACGCTTTTAGTTAGTAACATGCAATAACCGCAGACAAATATCCTCCTTTGCCCGCATCAGTATTTTTTCGCTTTCACTAGAATCATTATACCCCAACAAATGTAAAACACCATGAATGACAATCCGTTCCAACTCATGGTGAAAAATGCTGTTCATCTGGCCGGCATTATCTCTAACCCGGTCAAGGCTAATAAAAATATCACCTGAAATATAATGATCATTCTCTGAGTGATTAAAAGTAATGATGTCCGTATAATAATCGTGATTCAAGAATGTTTTGTTTATATGCAACAAATAATCATCGTGACAAAAAACGAAATCAATGCGTCCGACTAACTTACCATTATCGTTTATTACTTTTTCGATCCAGGTTGACGGAATAGTTGTATGAGAAATTCCATCAGGCCAATATAACTCATTGAATATTATCATTTTACAGCACGATGCCTTTGTGTTTGCTTCTCTAGATAACCTGCTAACAGATCTATTCTCCGCTGTGCCTTGGTATCAAACTGGCCAGTTGTGTTAAATAAAATATAAACAGCATGCCTTTGTTCATCAACTGTAAACCGGTCACTTATGGTCTGTAAGGAGTATATATCCTGGCCAAAAACCTCAGACAGCTTAGGTATAAAATCACTTTCTGCTTTCACTTGATTAAAAACAATACGAAACTCTATACCTAATCCATCTTCACTGTGAGACGACGATACTACCAATACCTCGTGTTCATAATGCCTGATGCATATATCAAATAAAAACTCAGAGGCGGAAACTATATTGCTGAAATAGGTCTTCTCCAACCCCAGGTCATAGCACAATTTCTCCACAAACTCCTCCAGTTTATGATAATGCTCCATGCTAATCAAAAGTTCAAGTCGGTTCATAAGCTTATTCGGTTTTGGATTGAAGCATGTATTCGTTAATTTTTTGTCTGTAGAATGGTTTTACAATTACAGGTGCCAGTTTCAAAGCATCTTCCTGTCTTCTGATTAATTCATTATACTCCAAAATTCCTGTAGGGTTACTCTTGAGGAATTCTTTTGGTTGCTGCGACTCTCTTTCTTCTTTCAATTCGCGTTCTCTCTGGGCATTTTCAGCTTTCAGAAGCCTCACCGTAATGTCCTCATTTCGTTTCAGCAAATTCTCACTGAGTCTTTTATTTACCAAATCTTCTTCCAACTTCTCCATATCCTTCAAAATTTCACTCAGACCGTCTCCTTCAATTCCTTCCGACTTAAACTGATCCATAAGTTTTTGCATTTGATTTCTCAAAGCTTCCTGTTGTGCTGCCATTCTTGCAATTTCTTCGCTTTGGCCATTCTCGCCGTCCTCCTTACCTGCTTTGCCTTTCATTTGTTCAATACTTTGTTTCAATTGTTCGCCAAGCGCCTGCTGTATATCTTTCATGTTTGAAAGACTTTCGCTACCACTTTGCCCTTCTTCACTATCTTGCTCGCCCTGCATAGGATTGGGCATTCCCATGTTCTGTTGCATCTTTTTGAGTGCTTCGGAAAGCATCAGCCCCAAATTGTTCAGCGACATCATCGAAAACTGCATTTCGGACAGTGAATTGGCGGTTCTTCTCTCCTTCATGTTCTCAAGGCTATTGTTCATTCGCCGATTGATCTGCTCAACTTCCGAAAAAACAAAACTTTCTATTTCTGGTTGTCTTTTGGCCAGAGCTGTCAAGGAATCTTCGATTATTGTAAAGCTTTCACGCATATTGCTTTGGTCGCGGATTATTTCCGTGTAGGCAGGGTCATCTCTTCTGAGGGCCTCCAGCCTCTGCATCAACGTTTCCTGACCAAGGCTCGCACGCAGAATGTTCTCAAGCAATATTCTGAGCGTCCGTGCATCTTCGGCCTTCCGCCTGCTATTCTCCTTCTTCATCATTTCCTTTAGTTCCAGGCTCAGTTTATTCATCTTTGACGAGGCATCAGATTTCTTTTTGTTGGCAGGTTTCTGAGCTTTCTCGGACTGCTTTTTTAGTGCTTCGTTCAAATCATTCTTGATGTCCATTTCTTGATTCTCTGTGGCTTCCAGTGTAAAAGGTTTGTTGAGCTCCTCGTTTTTCTTCCTAAGGCTATCCAAAGATTCGGTAAACTTATTAAACTGTTCCTTGATTTCCGTCGTTTTTTCCAGACTTTGTTTGAATTCAGTTTCAGATTGGGGGTCAGTTTCCGACTCCTTTTGAAGATCGCCGGCCATCTGTTCCAACTGAGAAATTAAACGCTGCATCTCCATTTCCAACTGAAGTTGTTTAAGCAATGAAAGGTTCCGGTCAAGCATTTTTTCAAGCTTCTCATTATTCATTTTCAGCTCGTTAAGCATTTCGCGAACCTGCTCCTTGTTTGCTTCGTCCATTAGCTTCTGCAATTCGTCGAGCAACTCCCTTAATTCATCGTTCATGATCTCCTCGAGCATCGAATCGAGTTTCTTTTGCTTTTCAAGCAATTCTCTATCCTTTTCTCTTCTCTCATCGTTTAATTGCTGCAGCTCTTTATTACTCTGTACCAATTCCTTTATCTCATCTTCAAGCTGTTTTTGCTTATCTATTAGCTGTTTCAGCTGACTTCGATCATTCCAGTCCAACTCTCTTTTTTGCATCATATTTTTTAAGAAATCATCCATTTCTTGTCTGACCTCCCGTGTCTCGTTCATTAGCTTTTCCAGCAGGTTTTCTTTCTCTGCCTCTTGTGTTTTAATCAGCGAATCAATTTTTTGCTGGGAAAGTATATCTAACTCAAAAACACCCGATCGCCGACTTTTTGGGCCCAGAAAAGCATCATTATCCCATACTTCAAAAAAGTAAGTAAGCTTATCTCCTGCCTGCAGGTTTATGCTGTCAGCCGAAAACATATAGTAGAAATCCTGCCTGCTTCGCTTAAGGTCAATGGGAATTGATTGCTCGAAAAGTGCTGATTCCTCGTTTAGTTCCGGATTTGTGATCCTGTATTTAAACCTTAGCTTTGTAAACCCATAATCATCCTGTATCAGGCCCGAAAAAAACCTTTCCTTACCTCCGTTTGATTCTGCTACGACAGTAACTGCAAGTTCGGGGTATAAGTCAGCAACAGCTTCAATATCAACCACTAAATCTTGCTTAAGATCAACCCGTGCATTAACAGGTCGCATTTTTAATACTGAATTACCCAACACATTTGTCGTAAACTCTGCTTTTCCATTATTTGCTACTGCCGTATTAAGTTCCTGATCCTGCAACCAAACAAGGCTATCTGCACTGCGAACATAAATTGTCCATAATATTTTGGAACCAATAGGTAAACTGATAAAACTCCGGTCGCGATAGATTTCATTTGACCTGTTCATATAAGCCGGAAATACAACCTCAGCTTCAGTGGATGAAAGAACTGGCCTTGGGAGCGCCACCAATGAGTATGTTGATGTTTCAAAAGATCCTGCAACCAGCCTGAAATCTGTATTCTTCTGCACATTCTTAAAGTCGTGAAAGAAACCTGATGTTCCATCCTTTTCCATTGTGTATCTGAACCCTTCTGCTACAATGCTGACTGAGGCAGGAAGCTCATCGCCTGTTACCGAAACCCTGAGTCTGAAATCAGATTGCTGCACAACTTCAAGACGGTCATTCTTAATTTCAAGTTGAAACGGAAAAGGGCGACTAAAAGGCCGGCTGTACGACGCTATTCTTTTCGATGGTTCAAGAATGAATGAAGGAGATACAATCATCAAAACGATTAAAATGAGCACCGGAACAAGTGCAAATCTTAGTTTTCTTAGGTTTTTCCTGATTGAAACTGCATGTGCAAATGGAATGGGATTAAGCTGGCGTATGCGCTGATCGATACCGGCCTCCAAAAGCGACAACGAACCTTCACTGTGTTTTCGTTCGCTTCTAAGCTGCAATGTATTCAGGAGTTTGTCATCTACTTCCGGAAAATGTGCTCCGATAATACGGGCTGCCTCTTCATAGGACATTTCTTTCCGGAAACGGATAATTTGATAGACAGGTAACAAGATAAACTTCACCAAAACGAACAACAACACGCTGATATACAGGTAAAAGAAGAAAAAACGAACTCCTGTTCTGAAATAGGCAAAATACTCGATACTATTCAATACCAAAAACAGTACACTTAAAAGAAATGATCCATAGATCAACCCCTTATACAGTTCGTTGGTATAGTATTTTTTAACAAACTTCTCTATTCTGCCGATGAGAACTTGGTACTCTGTGCTCATTTACTTAGATTTACCAATAGTTGTAAACAAAACGTTAGTAAAAAAGGTTTATTTTTGGCAACAAAGATACATCATAGGCATATGCCCCATTCCTTTAACAAACTTTCACTCATGAAACGCTTCCTATCACTACTTACAATCCTGTTACTGACTGGTTATCCCGTTTTTTCTCAGCAACATGATAACCATATTCACGACCGCTACTGCAGGCATTATTCCGAACAACATGAAATCGCAAGCTTTGCTTATCGCAACGACTGGCAAAGTCCGTACGTACACGACTATGACGTAAAGTTTTATTTTCTGGATATTGCAGTAACCAACCTTAACACCAGTGTAAGCGGAAAAGTCAGCATACATGCTCAGGTTTTAACGGAAGACTTCTCGGTGTTTGCTTTTGAATTGGTTCCGGAAATGACCATCAGCCAGATTGTTTTTAACGGACAGGTTTACACATCCTGGAGCAGGGAAGGTGATAATGTGTTGCTTACGGTTGCTCCCGGCTTAACTGTCGGAGATTCGTTTATTGCTGAGATCAGCTATGGAGGCACACCACCAACGGGGGGCTTTTTCTCCGGAGTAACCAATGCTACTTCGCAACAATGGAACAAGCAGGTAACATGGTCGCTTTCTGAGCCATTTAATGCCAAGCAGTGGTGGCCCACAAAACAAGTTCTTACTGACAAAGCCGATTCAGTTTGGGTATTCCTGACCACACCTGCCAATACCATGGCTGGTTCACAGGGCCTGCTCACTCAAATCACAGAGGCAGGCAACGGGCAACTGCGCTATGAATGGAAATCGAAGTATCCAATTGTTTATTATCTTGTTTCATTTGCTGTTAGCGATTATCAGGAATATAACCTGTATGCAAAACCAGAAGGACTTGATGGCGACTCGATTCTGATTCAAAATTTCATTTACAACCATCCTTCATATCTGCCTCAATACAAAAGCAATATTGATGTTACTGCACCAATGATTGAGGTTTTCAGCGATTTATATTCGATGTACCCATTTAAGGATGAGAAATACGGCCATTGCATTACTCAGCTTGGAGGCGGAATGGAGCATCAAACCATGAGTACCATGGGTGGTTGGTCATTTACACTGGTTTCGCATGAGTTAGGACATATGTGGTTTGGCGACAATGTTACCTGTGCTACATGGAGCGACATCTGGATCAATGAAGGTTTTGCAACTTACTCTACTTATTTGGCGCACGAAAACATAAATGACTTTAATTCAGCTCAAACATTCATGATCAATACACAAAACAATGTCATGAGCCAACCTGGAGGAAGCGTATATATTCCGCCCTCAGAGATCACCGAAGACAATATCTGGAGAATTTTTAACGGCCGATTGTCCTATGATAAAGGCGCAGCTATACTTCATGTCCTCAGGCATGAAATCAACAACGACGAAATGTTCTTCGATGTTCTGAGAACATTCCAGACACAATATGCAGACACCTCAGCAACCGGGGAGGATTTCAGGCTGGTTGCCGAACAGGTTACAGGAATGGATTTTGAATACTTCTTCGATCAGTGGTATTACGGCCAGGGATACCCGATTTATGATTTTATCTGGTATATGAATGGCAACGAATTGGTGCTGATCAGTACTCAGTCAACATCAACAAATATTACCCCTTTCTTTGACATGCATATGAGTTTCAGGCTCAATTTCAGTGATGATACTTCAGAAACTATTCGGTTGCATCAGGACGAAAACATCAAAACATTTATTGTTCCGGTTGATAAGGAAGTTGAGGGTATTACGGTTGATCCCGTCAACTGGACATTTGAAAAAGTGAACAGTCTGATTGTTGGAAGCCCTGAAAAAAGTAACCTGGTGTTCTTCTCCCTGTATCCTAATCCGGCAACAAACATGGTAACCATTTCTATGCCATTTGCAGCCAATGATCAGTCGGCCCTCCGGGTTTTCAATCCTGCCGGTCTTGAGGTAGCGAAAAGAAGTCTGTATGGAAACCGTTCAATACTTGATGTTTCGGGATGGTATCCAGGTGTTTACATGGTTGAAATAACCAGTGGGCCTCACAGGCTGTTTGAGCGACTGGTTGTTTATTAAACAGATATATTAACAGCAGGCTTTCCGTCCGTTCATTTGCGATGCAAGGCTACATTCTGTTGTTTTGGTGATCATCTTAGGGATATGAATTTTCCAATCTTAAGGCTTCCAATGACATCAAAATGCCAGCGAAACCGTGGAAACCAGTTTTGTCAATTCGCCTTCATTAAGCTGCCGTTATGTATCTTTGCGTAAAAATTCAGGCATGAATACTGTTCGCGTTCGTTTTGCGCCCAGCCCAACAGGACCTTTACACATAGGCGGGGTCAGGACTGCATTGTACAACTATCTGTTTGCCCGCAAGCATAAGGGCACAATGATTCTCCGAATCGAAGACACTGACCAATCGCGCTACGTTTCGGGGGCCGAAGAGTATATAATGGAGTCATTGGAATGGTGCGGTATTCATATTGACGAAGGTGTAAGGGAAGGAGGGCCTCATGCCCCTTACCGTCAAAGTGAGCGCAAAGAAATTTATCAGCAATATGCTCTTGAACTGATTGAAAAAGGGCAGGCCTACTATGCATTTGATACCCCTGAGGAACTGGAAAACCTCAGGAAGCAGGCCGAATCCGGCCATAAACCATTTGTTTATAATTTTGAAACGCGTTTGAGCCTGAATAACAGCCTAACACGCTCAATAACTGAGACTGAAAATCTGATCAAAAGTGGGCAACCTTATGTTATCCGTTTCAAAATTCCTGAACATTCTGAAGTAGTGATGCAGGATATTGTAAGGGGAACTGTAGTGGTGAAAACCGAAACCCTCGACGACAAAGTTTTGTTTAAATCAGATGGATTGCCAACATATCACCTTGCCAATATTGTTGATGATCACCTGATGCAAATATCGCATGTTATCAGGGGTGAGGAATGGCTTCCTTCTCTTCCGCTCCATGTGCTGCTTTATGATGCATTTGCTTGGCAACCTCCTGTTTTTGCGCACCTTCCGCTTCTGCTGAAACCTGATGGTAACGGTAAGCTGAGCAAAAGAGACGGAGACAGGCTGGGCTTTCCGGTCTTTCCACTTCGCTGGGTTGACCCGACAAGCAACGATGTTTCGAGTGGATACCGCGAATCAGGCTATTTTCCAGATGCGTTTATTAATATGCTTGCATTTCTGGGTTGGAATCCGGGAACGGAACAGGAATTGTTTACACTTGAAGAGCTTATAGAAGTATTCGCTCTGGAAAGGGTAAATAAATCAGGGGCAAAATTCGATCCTGACAAAACCCGCTGGTTCAATCACCAGTATCTGCAAAAGAAGTCCCCGGAAGAATTGAGCGCTTTATTCACTGAAGAACTTGCCAACAAAGGTATTCAGGCAAAATCCGATCTTATTACTGAGGTAGTGGCTCTTGTTCGCGAACGTGTGTCATTCGTGAAAGAACTCTGGGATGAAAGCTACTTTTTCTTTGAAGCCCCAAAAACGTACGACGACCAAGTTGTTCAGAAAAGATGGAAACCCGAATCAGCGCTCCAAATGAAAGAGATCGCCGCAATCCTGAGGCACGTTGAATTATTCGATACAGTCACCATTGATGAAGTTATTAAAAACTGGATATCCGAAAAAGGATACAATACCGGTGGGGTTATGAACGCTATTCGTCTGCTGCTGGTAGGCACCTCCAAAGGGCCTCATCTTTCCGACATTATGAAAGTTATTGGACGCGAAGAAACAATAAGCAGGCTGGATTCTGGCTCCAAAATTCTTGGTTAATTAAATGAATCATTAGCTATTTGAACCGTAATAATTAAATTATGCCCACAATTTCGATCGAAGGAATGGAGTTTTTTGCCTACCACGGCTGTTTTCCAGAAGAAAAAATCATCGGCACACGCTTCATCCTTGACCTGTTTCTGGAAGCAAACACGGACGAAGCTGAAAAAAGTGACAACCTGAATAGCACCGTAAACTACCTCGAAGTGTATAAAATTGTCAAAAAACAGATGGAGATTAAGTCAAACCTGCTCGAGCATGTTGGCAGGAGGATAATCAATGAAGTAAAGAATCATTTTCCTCAGGTTAGTGCAGTTGAGGTTAAGGTGAGAAAAATGAACCCGCCTTTGGGGGGTAAAATGGATTTTGTCAGCGTAACAATTCAGGGGTAAAAATGAAAATAATTGAGCCAGACCAATGTCCACGCTGCAAATCATCGTTTCATTGCAGCAAATCATCGCGATGCTGGTGCTACGAAATAAGCATTGAGCCAAGCATCCTCGAAAAAATCCAGGACACCTACAGCAGTTGCTTGTGCCCTGACTGTCTGAACGAAGTTTCAAAACAGGAAAAGCAAACTGACAAGTTTGCCAAATCATCCAAATAAATTATCTTTGCACCCCTGTAATGGTCTCGTGGCCGAGTGGCTAGGCAGCGGTCTGCAAAACCGTGTACAGCGGTTCGACTCCGCTCGAGACCTCAAAAAAAACCTGACAAACGTATGATTGTCAGGTTTTTTTGAGCCTTCCACGGGACTCGAACCCGCGACCTGCTCATTACGAGTGAGCTGCTCTACCGACTGAGCTAAGAAGGCTTGGTGAACAGGGCGCAAAATTAACCATATTCTTGTAATTAGATGCTGAACGAAAATATAGCCTACTCTTAATGATATGGATTTCAATATTGCAATATACCTTATTTTTGTAGCATGCACATTTCATCTACACCATTCAGGGTATTATTTGTCTGTTTGGGCAACATTTGCCGCTCTCCGGCTGCGGAAGCCATTTTCAGGGCGTTTGCCGACAAAGAAGGACTACATGTAATTGTTGACTCTGCCGGGACTTCGGGTTGGCACGAAGGCGAAAAAGCAGACCCACGGATGCGTGCGCACGCCCGCAGACTTGGCTACGAAATCACCAGCATTTCGCGTCCCTTTAAACGTTCATCCGATTTTGACCAGTTTGACTTGATCGTCCCCATGGATGACAGTAATTATTATGACTTGAAAGAACAGGCTTCAACAATAGCAGAAGCCGACAAAATAGTCCATATTAGCGACTATATTTCTGGTTCAGGCTATAGCTATATTCCTGATCCATATTATGGTGGTGAAGAAGGTTTCATGCTTGTGATCAACCTGCTCGAAAAGGCCTCGGTCAATCTGGTTGCTGACCTGAGTAAGCGAATGGTTAAAGATTAAAGCGATAAATCCCTTTAGTAATCTTTATCTCTTTTAAGCAAAGCCAATTTCTTCACTATTGATTTTCCTCTTGCTTTAAATCCAGCCGATCCGTAATCGATACATGCTTCTATGTTGGCCTGGACCTCGGGAGACAATTCCGGCTCCTGCAGACAAGCCAGATACAAAACCTGCATTGCATTACACCTTACAGCTATTGCAAACCGTTCAGAAGTCATCCACTGAATGCAGGGTTCAAATAAAGCCATTAATTCTGTATCATTCAATTCGAAATCAATGATGATTCTCAAAAAATTTCGCCTGATACTATCAATCTCTGTGTTCAATATTATTGCCACAATTTCACTCTGGTTCGCGACAAGTGACTCCGGATCCATATCCCAAAGATGACCCAAAACCCATGAAGCCCGGGATGCTATAATTCGTTCGGCTTGCCTGACAATTGAAAGCAAAACCACAATTGAACCCTTCTGCTCCATTGCAGCCAATGCCAGACTTTCGGAGGCCCGTCGTGTAAGTGGTTGATCGAGTAGTTTTATCCAATGCTTCTGATCATCTCCAAAGCTTTCCAAAGCCATTTTTTGGTGATAATTAACTAATTTTGTGCAAATTTAGCGAAATGGATGAGCTTTTTGAGATAGAACTTAAGGTACGGGATTATGAATGTGATATGCAGGGTGTGGTCAACAATGCCAATTATCAGCATTACCTCGAACATGCCCGGCATGAATACCTTCAAAAGATTGGCCTCGACTTTGCCACCCTGACAAACCAGGGGATTATACTGGTTGTAAAACGAATTGAAATGGATTACCATATACCCCTGAAAAGCGGTGATACTTTTAACGTCAGTTGCAGCACCGAAAGAATTTCTCCCCTTAGGTTTGGTTTTAATCAATCTATCAGAAGTATTAAGGATAACAAACTCATCTTATCGGCAAAAGTGATTGGAACATGCATCAATCGTGATGGAAGGCCCTTTCTTCCGCCAGTAATTGATCGTGCATTTTAAGCATCGGCATCGCGGCAAGTTTTCAAACAGCGCCTGACATATTTTGTTTCCTTATATTATGAATGTAAATTATTTTGCTCATCCTACGGTAATTATCGTAGTCAAACCCTAAGATTACCGGATTGATGCTGAGACTTTGAAGACTTTCCTTTGTCCGGCATCCAATATTTGGATGTTTAATAAACAACACAAATTTTAGTGATATGAAACACCTCAAAAAAAACCTCAGCCTGGCAATGTTTCTGATGCTCATCTGGAGTGGAATCATTGCTCAAAACACCCCCCGCTGGACAGCGGATTTCGAAAAAACAATAGAATGGACAAAGCTTATGCCTAATGGTATACTGCTCATGGGAACCAGTGACTTTGGATTACACGGAATAGACCCGGCAAATGGTAAAATTATCTGGAGCGAAGAAAAAATCATGCGTGAAGTTTCATCTGTTCGCGGTGCAGACGGCAAAAAACTTGATTATAGTGATCAGTTTATTTATCCGCTGGGACATCTTCATACCGAATTAATTGACTACATCTCTATCAAATTCACCGATAATGGCATGATGAAAAACTTCCTTGTCATCAACACCAAAAATGGCAAAATTGTATTTCATCCTTCAGAATTAGGTGCGCCCTCATTTAAGGTACTTGGCAAAACTGCCTACCAGTTTAATTATGGGGGTTCGGGAGTAATCCCCGAATTAGGTTTGATTATCTTACAGGTCGATTATATCGCTGCTGCCGAAAAAGGCAAGCCACACTATCATTTCAAAAAAGGAATTGACCTCAAGACAGGGGAGGAGTTGTGGAAAGTTGAGGGTATTGCCGGAGAGTTTTTGCCCTATGCGCTGAAAGACAACAACCTGTTGTATTTTAACAGTCAAATGCTCGCTAAACTTGAGCCCCGGAGCGGATTAGTTGCATGGAGAACCATCCTTGGAAACGATAAAAAAGACGAGATAAAACAAGTTACTTATGATTTAGATGAAAAAGTTGCCTATGTATTCGGGATTCTCAATAAGCGTGCAAGCATTGTTGCCATTGATCTTCAAACAGGCAAACAGAAATGGAACCATGAATTCAAAGCCAAGGGCGAGCCAGAACTGACTGCCACCCGAAGTGGCCTGGTAATGTCGGATGAAAAAAACTTCGTGCTGTTCGACTTCGAAACAGGATCAGAAAAATGGAAAGCCCGAAAACTTGAAGGAGATGTTGTGGATATGGGCAGTGACGGAATACTGGTGGCTGCACGGGAAAAATTCCTTACCTTGCTGGATGGAGCAACGGGTGCCGAAAAGTGGAGCAAAAAAGTAAAAGGAATCAGGATTGATCAGGTAACCGACAAAGGAATAATTTATTATGATGAAAAGAACTCACTTGGTGCTGTTAATTACAAAGGCGAGGAATTCTGGAAAAAAAACCTACCCAACATCATTACAACTACTCAGGCTAATTTTACCACGCTGGTGGTGCTTTCGGATAATGATCTGTATAAAATAGACCTTACTGATTTTTCACAAACACTGCTGGCAAAAAATATCAAATTCAAGGGCGATGAAAAACCCGAAACCATTGAGGCCTATGAGCAGGGTATCGTGATTTCCTCTTCACAGAATCATTGGTTGGTAGATCAGAACGGAGAAATCAAATACCAGAATTTCTACCGTGCGCCAGGCCATGGAATGGTAGTTGCCACAAAGATTCTGAAAACAACAATGATGGTTGCCGGAACCGCAATGGCCTCTGCAAATGCCTATCAGCAAGGTCTTGCCGGAAATCACACAACATTGGGAAGACAATATGGCAATGAACGAAAAGCTTGGGAAGACTTCACTAATGGAATCGGTAAGATTGATGCCTCAAAATCGTATAAGAAAGCCACGAAAAACTCTGAACGATATTCGTATGTTCTGACCAGGGTAGAAGAAGATGATCAAAAAGGTGTTGGTATCCTTAAGCTCGATAAAATGACAGGAAAAACTGCCGGTCAAATAATTCTGGATGATTCGAAACCAATCTACGAGGTTGATTCTGAATCAGGGCGGATCTTTCACAGGGTTTCGAAGAAAACCATTGCCTGTTATGATTTGTAAAACGAATCAGAAACTTAGTAAACCTTTGTTATTGCATCTAACAATGATTTATTAGCTTCCTCCAAACTATTCCGACCAGCCTAACCTGATAGTTCTAACGATCTGTCAGGTTAAGGTTTTTGTCCAGCGATATTCCAGTTATGCTCTTGTATATCTCGGCAAAATCAATCATTTCCTTAGTCCCCTCAAAAGCAGTATTCCGGTAACCAACGTTTGCATGAAGAGCCCATGCCGCTGCTTTTGGATTTTTAGTTAACCTGAGTGTGTGAAGAAATTTTTTCTTCATCACTTTAATATCGTAAATACGTTCCCATGCTTCATACATAACATCTCTCAAAAGGGAAGAACTCATATTAAGAGGCTCAATTACGGTGTTAAAAAACGTGTAATGTTCCCAGTCGGCGGGATAATTAGTATGTGTGATGCGGTTCTCTTTCAGCAATTTATAATAGGTTCCTGTTCCGGGCAGAGGGGTCAATATGCCTGCCTGAATACAATCTACTCCTGAATTGATATAATAGTCAACCCTTCTGTTTATTGATTCAGGGGTGTCAGAATCAAGCCCGAAAATAAAGCTGCCCAATACGGCAATTCCATTGCGGTGAAAGGCACTAAAAACTTTTTCATAGTTATCAGTACCTATTCTTAGATTCGTTTTCTTACCTGATGCCTGAAGCTGATCCACTACTTCTGATTCAATACCAAGCAAAACAACCCTGCATCCTGCTTCAGCCATAAGTTTCAAAGTAGCTTCATCTTCGGCGATGTGCATGGATGTGAAGGTATACCATTCTTTTTTCACACCACTATTGATGATCTTACTGCATATGTCTGCGGCTCTTTCCGCACTTTTTCGGGTATATCCATAGAAATCATCATCCACAATATAAACTTTGTTTTGCGGAATAGCAACGAACTCACTCACCACATCCTCAATGTTCCTATGTCTGTATTTACGTCCATTTATGGCATGCACGCTGCAAAAATCGCATTTCATGGGGCAACCTCTTGTTGTTTGTACAGCACCCAGTGCATAACCCCTGTGATAAAGATCTATCCTTTGAAAAGGGGAATCAACCAAGGGCAATAATTCGCCTTTATAATACCCTTTAAGTTTATTGTTCTCAAAATCATTAATTAAACCAGCCCAAACACTTTCTCCTTCACCCTCGACTACTGCATCAACATACTGGGCTGCTTCAGAAGGTATCATGCTTGCATGAATTCCGCCAAGGACCGTTTTAACACCCCTGCTTCTGTATATGCTTGCAATTTCATACGCCCTGTTAACCTGAGATGTTAATGCCGTTAGTCCCACCAGATCAGCTTCTCTGTAGGTAAAAACCTCGAAGTTCTCATCCAGAATCTCCACTTGCCAGTTTGGCGGAGTCAAAGCAGCAATAATACCAAGGTTAATTGGGGGAACACTATATTCCGAAGAGTTATAAATGCCTTTACGGTAGGAGTTTTTGGGATTGATCAGTAAAAGTCGTTGATTCTTAAGCGTAACTTTGTCCACCATAACTATCCGATCAATTTATTCAAGGGCATGCCGGGCAAATATAATCAATTGTTCATTTTATTCCACCTATTCCTGTTTTTAACATATTATTAACATATTTCAATATTATGTATCTGTTTTTGTGATACTTACCTTAATATCAAAACATTCATCTCTGCATTTCAAATTATTCTCGCACAGAAATCCCGTTAATGCATAACAATAATTCAGACTGCATTCAACATCAAAGGTTGTACCTTTACAACCTTCAAACAACCATCCAAAGTGAAATTCAACTTATTATTGATTCTGACTACTGTCATTGCCTCGTGGTATAAGCCGGTAGTATCGCAACAAGTATTGATCAATGAAATAATGTCTTCAAACGCAATCACCATGCTGGATGAAGACGGCGATGACAGCGACTGGATAGAAATCCATAATCCGGGAGTGAATGCCTTTGACCTCGGAGGTTTTGGATTGAGCGACGACGAATCGGAACCGTTTAAATGGGTATTTCCATCAATGACGATTCAGCCCGGAGAATACAGGTTGGTTTGGGCTTCGGGCAAGAACCGCACCAATCCATCAAACCCATTGCACACCAACTTTAGCCTGAGCAGTTTAGGTGAAGATTTGATATTAGTTATGCCCTCCGGAGAATTAATGGATCAAGTAGCCGGTGTTGCACTTCAGACTGATATTTCATATGGAAGAAAGCCTCAGGCGACAGATAACTGGCTTTTTTATACCGAACCCAGCCCTGGCGAGTCAAACACAGGACAAGGATATCCCATTTTACTCCAAAAGCCTCAGTTTTCATACAATGCCGGATATTATACCGATAGTTTAGTACTCAGCATAACTTCATCAATACCCGATGCAGTAATAAGATACACTACCAACGGTAGTTTGCCCACCAATAGCGATCCGGTTTTTATAAACCCGATAACACTTAAAAGCAGAATTGGTGATCCCAACACAATCTCGTTGATTCCGACAAACAACAATCCTGATCCCGGCCCGCCATATTATGAGGGATGGCAACCCCCTTTGGGCGAGGTGTTTAAGGCCCATGTCATCCGCGCCCGTTCGTTTCATCCCGAAGCTCCTCCGGGGCCTGTTGTCACAGGAACATATTTTGTCGGGCCATTGGCAAGCCAACGTTTCAGTTTACCCGTTTTTTCTTTAACCACAAATCCCGAAAACCTGTTCGATGATGAAGTAGGAATTTACGTGCACGGAAACAATACCAACTACTTTCAGGATGGAGATGAATGGGAACGAACAGCCCACCTTGAGTTATTTGAAAACGAAGGTAATCAGGCTTTTGCAGAAGACATCGGCATCAGAACACACGGCAACACAACCCGAAGCCGTCCGAGAAAATCACTCAGAATAATCATGCGCAAGGAATACGGAAACAGTTGGCTCGAATACCCGATTTTTCCAGATAAGGGGATAGCTCGATACAAGCGATTCATTTTGCGTAATTCGGGCAATGATTGGGACTGGGCTGTTTTTCGTGATGCATTGTCGCAATCGCTGGCATCTGATTTTGATGTTGACCGGCAATACTACCGGCCTGCCATTGTGATGGTTAACGGCGAATACTGGGGCATACACAACACACGCGACCGATATGATGAACACTATATTCTTAGTCATTATGGTATCGAGGAGCATGAGATGACAATCCTTGAAAATAATGCCGTATATAAGTTCGGAAACGAAGCCGGAAGAGCACATTATGTTGCCATGACCAGCTATATGAATACGTATAACCTTGCTTCAGACCAACATTATGCCGAGATAAACACAAGAATGGACGTTGAAAGTTTCACAGATTTTCAGCTGACCCATATATTTTCGATGAATACTGATTGGCCGGGCAATAACACTTTAATGTGGAGGTATATCCGCGATGGTTATGATCCTAACGCCCTCAACGGTAAGGATGGCAGATGGAGATGGATGTTGCTCGACCTTGATTTTGGATTCGGGCTTCCGTTCTTTTATGTTCCGGGTGTTGAGCAGGGCGCGGCACACAACACCCTGGCATTTGCTCTTGCAACCAACGGCCCCTCGTGGCCAAATCCGCCCTGGTCAACCTTCATTTTGAGAAATCTTCTGAAAAACCAAACTTATAAGAAATACTTTATTAATCGGTTCAGTGATCTTCTGAACACCAGATTCAGTGCAGATACTGTGGTGCATTTTATTGATTCCATTTCCAATATACTCGAACCCGAAATGGAAGAACACATAAAACGATGGAGAAGGCCGGTAAACATGGCAGAATGGATTCAAAATACCGAAAACATGCGGTCATTTGCTGCACAAAGACCAGGTTATCTAAGACAATACATCAACCAATATTTTCAGGCCGGGGGTCTGGCTACATTAAAACTTACAGTAGAGTCGCCTGAGATGGGATATATACGATTGAACACCATAGATATTCGAGGTCTCGGTGAATGGGAAGGCCAATATTTCAGGAATATTCCTGTTTCACTCAAGGCAATTGCGCTTCCAGGATACCGGTTTGTGGAATGGCAGGGTGATGTTCAGGATAATTCAGAATCAATTGAGGTTTCCTTACCTGCCAGCAAGCATATCAAGGCTTTATTCGAGCCCAGCGATGATTTTCAGGGCGATTCAATGAATCCGGCGGCCTACAGGCTTTCAAACGGGCCATACATCTTTTCTTACTGGGATCAGTCTAATGCCGAGGGCGTCTTTCCGCCATTTATGATCTTTCAGCAAAGCAGCAAAAACGATCCTAAGCTTGCTGATGAGATGACGCATCCATATCATGTTCCGCCAGGCGAATATCATTCAGACGATGCCGCAAGTGTTGGTTTTCCATACAAACTAACAAGAAGAACGAGACTTAATGGACTGGGCGAGCAGGGTATTTCGTTCATCAACACAGGCCGGGGACGTGATCTGGGTGCAGCTGTGCTGGCTGTGGACACACGTGCAATGTATGATGTTACTGTAAGTTGGAAGGCCGGTACACTAATTCCCAATTCAAGGGTTTACCGGATCAGGCTGCAATACCGGATTGGTCATGAGGGAACATTCATTGACGTTACAGATAGTTCAGGCCAGGTAGTGGAATATATCAGGAATAGTCAGTCTGGGCATGAAGCGGGTTTCGCTCCCGTTTTGCTGCCACAGGATGTTAACAACCAGGCTTATGTGCAGTTACGCTGGAAGTATTATTTCACTGGCGAACAACTTGACCCAAATGATGGAAGCCGTGATATGCTCAGACTCGATGATGTTGTCGTTTCAACAGTCACGATGAATACACCCGAATCTGCTTCCACCTTTATCGGAGGCTTAAACATTTACCCAAACCCAGCGTCAGGAAAAATGTTTGTTACGGGCAATACAACAGCTGTTGGTGATGCGGTTCTGACCATCTACAACCAGCAAGGTATTCCGTTGCTGAATAAAGGAATACCTGTTGTTTCTTCAATATTAACGCATTCAATTGACGTAAGTTCATGGAAAAATGGACTCTATATTGTTGTTGTCCGCACTTCCGAAAGACAATATGTTCAAAAGATACTCATCGGCCATGAATAGGTTGGGCTTTCTGTTGCTGATGCTTTTTGCTATTCGAGCCTCAGGTACAGATTTCCCTTCTCAGGACAGTGTCAGAAAGGGAGTCTGGCTGCCAGCAGGCCAATTATTCCCATCGCTGCTCTATGATCTCAATGAAGCCCGCACAGGTGGCTCGCTTTATGGTTTCAACATGAATGGGGAATGGCAAAACCGTGCATTTGCCAACTTTTCAGCAGGCATGAGGAAAAACATATACCGGTGGGACGCTTCAAGGGCATCCGAGGCCGGATTCGAACTATCAGTTAACACACAGTTTCTTTTCGAGCAGCCTTTTGAATTCTTCCAGGTAAACCTGTTTAGTGTTGATTTCAAGGTAGGTGTATTCTATCAAATGATTCTATCATCCTCATTGAAGTTTAGAAGCAGGTTATATCATGTTAGCTCTCATCTTGGTGATGATTTCATTTACAGGTTTTTCATAGATACTTTCCTCGAGAACAAGCGCATTTATGAGGTAATTGACGCAAGTCTGGCCTATGAAAGGAAAAATTTCACCTTTTATGGATTGGTCGGGTTTATTCCGCACACGGCCTACGAAAGAAAACCGCTGATTTTACAGGCAGGAGCGCAGTGGCAACACAAAGCAAAAAACAAGTCATGGCTGGCAATAACCGCCGGCGCCGACCTGAAAATGGAGCAGGAAACCAACTTTTATCCGGGCATTCATATGGGTTGTGGAGTCAGGCTGGGAAACCAAGACCAAATGCCATTTACAGTCATGTTTGATTATTATCAAGGCCCTTTACCACACAGTTTATTTGATAAAACCATTGTTGGCTGGATCGGAGCCTCCCTGCTGTTCCATCCATTCTGAATTCACTGTTAAAACGATAAAAAATGCTAAGAACAATCGCGCTCGTAGCGCACGACGGACGCAAAAAAGACCTGTTTGACTGGGTAGCACATAACCGCGAAAAGCTCAACTCACTGCATGTTTATGCAACAGGAACCACCGGCAAAATGATCTCTGAAGTACTTGATCATGTAACCCCCTTAAAATCCGGCCCTCTTGGAGGTGACCAGCAATTAGGTGCACTGATTGCGGAGGGAAAGATAGATTATATGATATTCTTTTGGGATCCGATGACAAGCCAGCCCCACGATGTGGATGTAAAAGCGCTGCTGCGGATGACGGTGCTGTATAATGTTCCTACGGCCTGCAATCGCTCAACAGCCGACTTTATGATCACTTCAGTATTGTACAATGATCCGGACTACCGGCCCATACTGAAGGATTACTCGGTTTATCTGAAAAGGTTGGAGGAATGATTTGCTGACTCATCTGAAAAAAAAAGACTTCAAAACCAAAAAAATTGATTTTAAAGCCTTTGTAGCCCCACCAGGACTCGAACCTGGATTTAAAGTTTAGGAAACTTCCGTTCTATCCCTTGAACTATGGAGCCGATTGCGAGCGCAAAATTAAGAACTTTTTACTGCTGCGCCAAATCAGGTTTTATAACCGGGTTTTCAACGTGTTTTCAAGTCGGACAATATCAGTGGCAAACTTTCGGATGCCCTCGGCAAGTTTCTCGGTAGCCATAGCATCTTCATTCAACATCCAGCGAAACATCTTCTCATCAGGATAAATGGGCTCAATGTCTAAATTGATGCAATCCGCAGCAATAAGCCGTGGCAATACCGGCTCTGATAGTTGTTCCAGTTCGGCAAGAAGTGCAGGCGAAATCGTCAGAAGATCGCATCCGGCCAGTTCGATAATCTCTCCTGTGTTTCTGAAGCTTGCCCCCATAACCTCAGTTGTGTGGCCAAATTTTTTGTAGTAGTGATAAATTTCAGTTACTGATAATACGCCAGGATCTTCTGCCGGAACAATAATATCTTTTTTCCAGAAAGCTTTATACCAATCCAAAATCCGCCCGACAAACGGGGAAATCAGTTGCACACCTGCCTGTGCGCAGGCGATGGCCTGTATTTTTCCAAACAAGAGTGTAAGGTTGCACCGAATTCCTTCTTTCTCCAGCAATTCAGCCGCTCTGATGCCTTCCCAGGTAGCCGCAATTTTAATCAGGATTCTTTCCCTTGGTATCTTGTTTTGCTCATAGAGTTTGATTATCTGGCGCGCCTTGTGCACCGTGGCTTCCGTGTCGAACGAAAGTCTTGCGTCAACCTCGGTGGAAACGCGGCCCGGAACAATGTTCAATATCTCCAGACCAAAATTCACCGAAATTTTATCAAGGCATGAGCTCAAACGTTCGCGCGCACTGATGCCTGTTGTTTTTGCATAGGAAATAGCCTCATCAGTCAGGTGTGCATAGCGGGGATCACCGGCAGAAGCAAGTATCAGTGAGGGGTTGGTTGTTGCGTCCTGAGGAAGATATTGCCGAATGCTTTCAAAATCTCCAGTGTCGGCAACGATTGTCGTGAACTGTTTAAGTTGTTCCAGTGTGTTCATCATTTTTCCTAATTAGTTATTTCACATCGCTGCCATTATGAAATTCAGCTGTTGGCTCTACAAAGCAAAGTTTTCCTTCGTTGTTTTCTGCCATAAGAATCATGCCGTTCGACTCGATACCTTTAAGTTGTCGCGGTGCGAGATTAATAAGGATGCACACCTTTTGCCCGATAATATTTTCTGGCCGGTAATGCTCTGCTATTCCGCTCACAACGGTTCGTTTGTCAATGCCTGTATCAATAATTAACCTGAGTAGTTTTTGGGTTTTTGGTACGATTTCGGCAGATAAAATGGTACCTGTCCTAATGTCCATGCGCGAAAACTCCTCATAAGTAATGGTTTCCTTTTGAGGTTTCAGGACAACCTCTGAGGCTTGCAGGTTGGATTTTTTGGTTTCCTGCAGTTTCTGAACCTGTTTCAAAACCTGATCATCCTCAATCCTGTCGAACAGCAAGGCTGATTCTCCCAGCTGGTGGCCACCGGGGAGAAGGCACGCTTGTGATGCATCATTCCATGCAGTCAAATTCACCGACAGCATCTTTCTGAGTTTTGCTGCTGTAAACGGCAGAAAAGGCTCCGAAAGGACAGACAATTTGGCTGCCAGTTGCAATGAAACAGCCAGTACTGTTGCTGTCCGTTGCTCATCGGTTTTATATGTTTTCCATGGCTCATTATCAGTAAGGTATTTATTGCCAAGCCTTGCCAGATTCATCAGCTCATTCAGGGCTTCACGAAAGCGGTAATTCTCAACAGAGCGGCCGATAAGCTCAGGATAAGCATCCATTTGCGCCAGTACTTCACGGTCTTTATCGTTAATCCATTCGAGTGAAGGCACTTTGCCGTCATAGTATTTTTGGGTGAGCACCAGGGTACGGTTCACGAAATTTCCAAAAATGGCAAGTAGTTCGCTGTTGTTCCGGGTTTGAAAATCTTTCCAGGTAAAGTCATTATCCTTTGTTTCAGGGGCATTGGCTGTAAGCACATAACGCAAAACGTCTTCCTTTCCAGGAAACTCATCCAGATACTCGTGAAGCCAAACAGCCCAATTGCGGGAAGTAGATATTTTGTCGCCTTCAAGGTTTAGAAACTCATTGGCAGGGACGTTTTCGGGAAGGATGTAGCTTCCTTCGCGATGCAACATGGTAGGAAAGATAATACAGTGAAATACAATATTGTCTTTTCCAATGAAATGAACCAATTTAGAATCATTGCTTTTCCAGTATGGCTCCCAGTCTTTTCCTGTTTTTACGGACCATTCCCTTGCAGCCGATATGTACCCGATTGGCGCATCGAACCAAACATACAACACTTTACCGTCGGTGTCGGGCAGGGGAACTTTAACGCCCCAGTCAAGATCACGGGTAACGGCCCTGGGCTGTAAACCCTGATCAATCCATGACTTACACTGACCATAAACATTTGTTTTCCAATCTTCTTTATGGCCTTCCAGAATCCACTCACGCAACCATGATTCAGCCTTATCCAGTGGTAAATACCAATGCTTTGTTTCTCTGAGTACAGGAATATTACCACTTAAAGTTGATCGGGGATTAATCAGGTCGAGTGGGCTGAGTGAGGTACCACAGCGTTCGCATTGATCACCATAGGCATTTTCATTTCCGCAATGGGGACAGGTTCCGGTAATATACCGATCGGCCAGAAAATGCTGAGCCTCTTCATCGTAATACTGCTGTGAATATTTCTCAATGAAATCGCCTTTCTCATATAAGCTTGTAAAAAAAGCTGAGGCAGTTTCGTGATGTATTGGTGCTGAGGTCCTTGAATAAATATCAAAAGAGATACCAAATTTCTCGAATGAGTCCTTTATCATCTGATGGAATTTGTCCACTACTTCCTGGGGGCTGCTACCCTGTTGACGTGCTTTAATGGTTATTGGAACCCCGTGTTCGTCAGAGCCACCGATGAACAGAACATCTTCGCCCTTCATCCTCAAATAGCGTGCATAAATATCCGCAGGTACATATACTCCGGCAAGGTGGCCAATATGTACCGGGCCATTTGCGTAGGGTAGGGCAGAGGTGATTGTGAACCGCCTGAATTGTTTATTTTTGGTGTCCATATAATATTAGTTCTGTGCAAAAAGAGCGGCAAAGTTAACCAATAGTTTGACAATGAGAACGCCCCCATACCTTATAAAGGGTGACCTGATTGCTCTGGCAGCTCCTGCCCGGCGTATAGATGAATCAATAGTTGATCAGGCTGTTCGTTTCATCAATAGTGAAGGTTTTGAGGTTAAAGTTGACCAGGAAGTGTTCAGTACACAAAACCAATTTGCCGGCAACGACTCCGGGCGGAGAAATCATTTTCAGGCCTTACTCGATAATCCGCAAGTGAAGGCAATTATGTGCCTCAGGGGAGGCTATGGGAGCGTTAGAATCATTGACCTTTTGGATTTTAACAGTTTTACAAAGGCGCCTAAATGGATTGCAGGGTTTAGCGATATCACCGTTTTTCACATGCATTTATTGTCGCATTTTCAGGTTGAAAGCTTGCATTGCACCATGCCTGTTGTTTTTAACCAAGTGTCAGAGCTATCTTTGCATACACTTTTTAACACGCTGGAAGGAAGGCCACTGCAATATTCCATTAATTCACATCCGCTTAACAGAAGAGGAAAAACCCAGGGAGTTTTGTTCGGAGGTAATTTATCTATTCTTTATAACCTGTTATCTTCAAACAGTTTTCCCGACCCGACGGGGATGATCCTTTTCATTGAGGATGTAGATGAATATTTATACCACATTGACAGGATGATGGTTGCACTTAAAAGGGCGGGAGTGTTAAGCAAACTGGCCGGACTTGTAGTAGGTGGTTTTACAGAGATGAGGGACAACCAGACAGCGTTTGGCAAGACAGCAGAAGATATTGTTTATGAACACGTTAATGATTATCATTTTCCTGTGTGTTTTGGCTTTCCTGCTGGTCACATAAACGAAAACCTTGCGCTTGTGATGGGCCGCGAAATGCTGCTTGATGTTGAAAAAACAACCGTTCGATTTACGCAACTCAATCATAGCTGACATGGCACAGCACAACGAACTGGGTAAGGCAGGGGAGGAGATAGCACTGAAGCACCTCAGAAAATTAGGCTATAATATACTTGCTGTGAACTGGTATTATGGACATGAAGAAGTGGATATCATTGCTATGGACGGCAAAACCCTCGTGATTGCCGAAGTAAAGACAAGGGCCGGAAATGATTTTGGTGAGCCTGAGTTTGCAGTAAACAAGCGAAAACAAAAATCCATTGTCAGGGTAGCAGATGCCTACATTCAGGAAAATGACCTTGATGTTGAAACCCGTTTTGATGTAATATCGGTGATCATTAAATCAGGTGATAAGCAACTTCATCATATTGAAGATGCCTTTTACCCAACGATGTAACTATTTACAGTGTATCTCTGGATTCCTTTCTAAAAGCAATGCAACAAATAAATCTTTGTTTTTGGGTGAAACATACACCCTTTTCCTGCCGGGTTTCGAAGTGATTTCGAGCCTGTCGAATGATGGAGCAGGCGCTGATTCGATACTTTTGGAAGGTTTGATAGAAACTATTGCCGAAATATCTAATTTTTTCCTGTAGAAAAAACCACTTCGAATGAGCAAAAACTGATCAGTTATTGTGTAAGATGTCCGAAAAAGTATGCTAGTCGTAATCAGGATCAAAAACAGCTGTAGTAATGTGAAATACCAGGCAGGCGTAAAAAGCAAAGGCAAAGCTGAAACCGCGATTATAGCATAAACCATTACAGCAAAACCTTTATCAGTTTTGGCCTTTAAATGAAAACTCTTCATTGGCGGTCTTTAAAAACAAGCATTGGTATTTCGCTTTGAAACAAAATTTTCCGGCTCAGGCTTGGTTTGAGGAGTTGTGTTATCAGGTTTCGTTTGTGCGATACGAGCGAAACGACATCAATCTCTTTCTCATAGATGAAGCTTTCGATCCCTTCAAGCAGGTCGGAAGTTTCCACAAGCCCGCATTCAATATTGAACTCCTGATATTCCCGATTAAAATGTTCCCGTAATCTCTTCATGTTCATCTCATCCAAAACCATGCTATCATTCAAGTTCACGTGTACGCAATAGATCTTTACCCTGAAAGGCCTTACGAAAGTTATTAACTGATGAAGTGCAAGAAAATCACTTTCCTCGAAACGAGTGATATAGAGAATTTTTTGCGGCTGCTTGAATGAAACCACATCATAATCTACAGGTATGGTTAACACCGGAAACTTTGACTTTTCCATTACCTTTGCTGTTGTGCTTCCCAACATTGGCCTGTTTTCTCTGTTACGCCCATGTGTTCCCATCACAATGAGGCCTGGTTTATAATCATTGGCTATACCTAGGATTGATTCAACAGCATTGCCTCTGACCAGATCAAAGTCAATATGCACTCCCTTTATAGCCTTTTCCTTTGCTGTTTGCCGCAGACTTTGACAAAAGCCCTCCATTCGTTTCCGTGCATCTTCTTCCTGTTCGTGCAGAATGCCCTCAAAATTAAGCTGATAGGCATATACTTCGTTAAATACCAAGGGCTCTCCGGCATTACTGAACCAAACGTGTAGCAAGCGTATGTCGGCTTTTAATGTTCTGCTAAGCTCAAGTGCGTAATGCGCAGCTTGTAGGCTCATGGCCGAAAAATCAACCGGAACAAGTATTCTTCGGATGCTCTTTAAGGTACTTAAAAAAGGTTCTTTTTGCTTTCCGGAGGCCATTCCGAATTCGGTAAGTAGCTTATCGGCTGCCAGCACATCCCTTTCTCTGATGTGAATTTCAACTGCACCGGCTGCGGAGCCTACTTGTCTGAGGAAACATGGAATCCCGGACTCTTCGAGAAGACTTTTAAGTAAAATCGCCCTGGAATAGGTGTGGCTGGAAAGTATTACAAAATTCTCATCCATAATCTTTTGCTTAACTGATTGAAGTATCAGGCCTGAATAGTTTCAGGTCCGGCTTTGGTTTACATACCAAAAATACGAAGAAATTGAACTTTTTCCAAACAATGAAACACTCTGTTGCCAATTGTCAAGATAGAAGTATCTTTGCACCCCCAAATCTATTGACAATGAACAAAAAAGACAGTGGTGGCAAAAGGCCTCGCATAATAAAAGTTACGAAAAAAAAACCCACAGAAAAACGTTCGGAGGCTATAGGTGGGGAAAGTACGGTTCGCAAATCAGTGCGGGGACCAAAGCCTGACGGGGCGCCACCAAAAACCAAAGCTTCTTATCAAAAAAATGAAGCAGGCGAGTATACAAAGAAAAGCACAGATCAGTCGGGTCGAAGATATAGCCCGGCAGAAAAACCTGAATCTGGCAGAAAAATGAGCCGAAATACACCTGAAAAGCGATTCAGGACCCAGGAAGGAGAAGGTTCAGGCAGGGAGTTGCCCGAAAAAACACGCGACAAAGGACGGTTTGAATCAAAATCCAAGCCCAAAACAAAGACTTATCCCGGAAAACCCAAATTCAGGGACGAAGCTGACTCATCTGAAAGAAAATCTGTCAGGCCTTCATTCAGCAAACACAAAACATCTCCAAAATCCGCCGGCAGAGGTGGTGAAGAAGTAAAACTTATCAGGCTGAATAAATATCTTGCTGATGCAGGAATTTGTTCGCGTCGTGAAGCTGACGATCTGATCAAAGCAGGTGTGGTTAGTGTAAATGGTCGCATTGTTAGCGAGGTAGGAACAAAAGTAAAACCTGATGATAAGGTTGTTTATGGCGGACAAACCCTGAGCAGGGAAAAATCACGGTATGTATTACTGAACAAACCTAAAGGATACATAACAACTTCTGATGATCCGTTTGAACGCAAAACCGTAATGGAACTGGTGAGAAACGCATGTGATGAACGTATTTACCCTGTTGGCCGTCTTGACAGGAATACCTTGGGTCTTTTGCTGTTCACCAACGATGGCGAGATGGCTAAAAAACTGATGCACCCACGACATGGAGTAAAAAAACTGTATCATGTTGAACTAGATAAACCTCTGACAAAAAACGATTTATTGAAAATTGCCGATGGTATTGAATTGGAAGACGGAATAGCAGAGGTGGATAAAATTTCGTGGGTGAATACTGATGAATCCAAGAAAGAGGTTGGCATTGAAATACATTCAGGAAAAAACAGGATTGTCCGCAGGATCTTTGAAACCCTGGATTATAAGGTTATGAAATTAGACAGAGTAACTTTTGCCGGCCTTACCAAACTAAACCTTCCAAGAGGTCGTTGGCGTCATTTAACGCCAAAGGAAATCGGCATGCTCAAATCAATCAAATAATCCCAATCAACCTGATTCTGAAAATAAAAAACTGCCACCCCGTTTCTGAGGTGGCGGTTTTCATTAATGGGTTTCTTAAGATTACTTAAAGGCTTGCGGCCTCAACCCTGATTGGTTTGGGTTCAGCTTTTCTGATAACCAGTTCGTCAATAAGGTTGGTGGCTCCTGCATATTTGTCAATGATAAACAACACATAGCGGATGTCAACATTGATTGTGCGCTGAAGTGCGGGTTCAAATGCTATATCGCCACTCATAGCTTCCCAGTTGCCGTCGAAGGCAATGCCAATCAACTCGCCGTTTCCGTTAATAACCGGACTTCCAGAATTTCCGCCGGTGATGTCGTTTGTCGTAAGAAAGTTGACATAAAGCATTCCTTCGACCCCGTAAGGACCGAAATCACGCGTTTCAATAAGGTTCATGAGTTTTTCGGAAACAATGAACTCGTCATTTGTCGGATCTTCCTTTTCAACGATACCATTCATAGTTGTGTAATAATTGAATCGAACAGCATCAGCTGCCTGATAATCTTTCACCGAACCATAGGTCATACGCATGGTTGAATTGGCATCAGGATAAAAAACCTTGTCCGGTTTCATTTCTCTCAGGCCCGCCATAAACAGACGCTTTGCGCTGGAAAGGGAGGCTTGTGCCGCTTGATATCCGCCCGAAACTTCCATCATTTTCGACATAAAGGCATTGCCAAGTTTAAACGCGGGATCCTGATCAAGCTTTTTAAATTCCGGATTGTTCAAAAAAGCATTAACCCGCTCTTCGGAGCTGAAAATAGATTGTTTAAAAATGTTTTCAGCCCACTTTTCAAAGTTTCCGTTGTTTTGGTTAAACCCTTTATAAATATCCGGTGACTGCAGGTTAATCGGGACATTGTTATAATACATTCCAAGCATTACGGCCAGTGATTTCTGATCGGCCGGAGCATAGTAGTCCTTGAAGTGATCTCTTGCTGAAATTTTCAGATTTTCAATAGTTTCAGCAATCTGCTTTTGCCTTTCTTCCGCTTGTTTTGCGGCTATTAGCTTATCCGATGGACGGTCTTTTTTGGGAACGGGCTGCAAAAGTCCGTGCAGTGCAGCAAAGTCGCGGGTAAAACCAGTGATTTCGGCTCCGCTCAATCCGGCTATACTGGTGTATAACAAGGGTTGAATGGTTCCGGACATGGCTTTATAGCCCGATTCCATATCTGATAATACATTTCCATATTTTTCAATACGTTGGGGATCCTGTTGGACCCAGGCCGCAAACTCGCTTTCTGTCTGTTGTTTTTTGCTTGCGACATCAAGTCTTTTCAAGCCACGTGTCTGACCAATAAGATATTTCCATGTATTGGCCGTTACGGCATACTTCGAAGCATACTGAATCTTTACCTCAGGCTTGGCGTCCATAAACTCTTTCCATGTTTCGAGTTTTTTTCCGAATAGATCAATAACTACGGGAAACTGATCATTAAGATTAAAATCAACTCCCCAAGATGAAAGGTAGCGGTCGGTTGATCCCGGGAATCCCCAGATCATGGCAAAATCGTCTTTTTCTACCCCATCGAGACTAATTGGCAGAAAGTGTTTGGGGTTGAGCGGAATGTTTTCGGGAGAATAGTCGGCGGGCGAACCGTCTGGAGCAGTATAAACCCTGAAGATTGCAAAATCGCCTGTGTGGCGTGGCCACATCCAGTTGTCGGTGTCTCCGCCAAACTTTCCAATTGCTGAAGGGGGAGCTCCAACAAGCCGGACATCACGAAACACCTGATAAACAAACAGGTAATACTCATTTCCTTCGAAGAAGCTCTTAACAACCACATGATACTTTCCATCTTCTGATGCCTCGGTTCTAAACTTACCGGTTACCTTACGAATGGCGGCGCTTCTTTCCTGTGCTGTCATCTGGTCGGTTACGGCAGCCATTACACTATCAGTAATATCCTGCATGTTTACCAGAAAGGATGCTGTTAAGGCTTCATTTGGCAACTCTTCATCAAGGCTGTGGGCCCAAAAACCATCTGCAAGGTAATTGTTTTGGATTGAGCTGTGCTTTTGGATAATATCATAAGCACAATGATGGTTAGTGAACATCAGGCCTTTGGCTGATACAATTTCTCCTGTGCAAAAATACCCATTTGGTGTTGGGCTGGTCGAAAGGCCGGCAATAGCATCTTTGATACTTGATTGGTTAATACTGTAAATTTCTTCAGCCGTAAGCTTTAGTCCTGCCTTTTGCATATCGGCATAATTGAGTCTATCGACAAACATAGGCAGCCACATACCTTCATCAGCAGTAACGCGAGTAAAGGTTCCCAGCATCATGATTGCCAGGACAAAGAACAGTTTTTTCATAAAGTTAGATTTTTCGGTTAACATTAATTTAGTGCAATTCGTTGATTATCAATTAATATACCAGATATCATAAATTATTGCCTTACAAATATTTGTACATAAAACAACACCCTGCCTTTTAAAATTTTGTACGATTTGGGGCAGGGTGTTGTGCGATTTCGGACATCTATAATCCTATCATATGTGGCCCCATCTCAAAATAAATATCAACAGGAATTCCTTTTTCGGTAACCCGGTCAAGATCAAATTGAAGTTGAGGTTTAATAACTCCTTCAGTTGCAATCCATGCCTTAACGGCATCATAATCACCATTTCCCTGTGCTACCAGAATTTTTCCAGTCATCATACGTCCGGCTTCTTTCATTTTCTCCAGATCAATAGAATAGGTTCCGTCATCGTTTCTGGTGAAGGCGCCTTGTTCGAGAAAATAATTAAATGTCATCATATTAGCTTTTCCGTGGGCACTGGATGCGCCAAAACGTACTGATCGGAAAAAACCTGCCATAAAGGTTACGTAGTTGTCCATAAGTTCGGTATCGGTATATTCCCCCATTTCATGCAGCTTTGTAACAAGGTAAAGTCCAAGGATATCGGCCTTGGCCTCTTCAAGTGGGGAATACTGCTCCATAAGGGCTTTACGCACCGACGTTTTTCCATCAACTGTATTTTTGATACCCATTCCATGAGCAACCTCATGAAACATGGTATTACTGAAAAAGGCGTCAAATTTTATGTGTTTACGTTGCTCCTGACTAATGAGCACATCGGCTATAGGCAGCAGTATATGCTCAAATTTGGCTTTCATTGTATTTTTTAGTTGAAGCTTTCGTGTACCTTTTGAAAGGTGTACGCGTTCATCGTTGGGCAGGTTGATGGCTATGGTTTTTCCGGCATTGTTACAATCGCCGGCATAATAGACGGCATCGTAAGCATTGAGGTCGGCATCTGAGCCAGGAACTTCTTTTTTATAAAGCGGTTCAACAGGCAATTGCTTTTGCAGTTCAGGCAAAAAGGAAGCATACCGCGATAACCTGCTGCTCCATTCAATATCCTTGATTAAAATAAATGCTTCGTGAGCAGCTTTGTAACCAAACAGTCCATCGGTATAGTTTTCAATCGGTCCGACCACAAAATCAATAGTATTGTTGCGTACATCCATCCACGCAAGATCACTTGCCAGATAATCATCACTCAACAGGGCTTCGGCCCGAAGCTTCAAATAATTGGAAAATTCAGCATCACGGGCAAGTGTTGAAGCCTTTATCAACAGTTCTGCCGCCATATTGATTCTTTCTGCATAAGCTTCATGATACCAGACTGATTTGAGTTTTCCATCTTCGTCCCTGACAATGAGAGTGTATAAACTGGTTTTGTTCGGGTCGTCAAACTGTTCAAATTCCTCTTTGGTCATATCAGCCGGATAGAACGCTGCTCCGGCAGGCTTAGTGCCAACTCCGTCAACAAATGGTTTCAACCCATCGAGTTCATCCCATGGTCCATAGTTTATCTGTGCAAACTGACGATGTTTCTCGCTTGTCAGGGTGCTCAAAAAGGCCTCTTTTTCTCCAATGTTTTGTGTCCAGAAAATCTCGTCCATCAAATCCGCCGCCAAAAACAACAGACGCAGCATTTCTTTTTCATTGTCGTTTAAATGTGAAATATCGGCCGTCAGGGGCACTTTCACATACTTGGCCAATAAAGCATCCATGGGATCAGCATTTGTTTTGGTTTGCGTTGCTGAAGTGCAGGCTGATAAAGCAAAAATCATTCCTGCTGTGAAAACCATAAAAATTAACTTCAATTTGTTCATTGTGGATCAGTTAAAGAGTTTAGGCCACGAAATTACAACAAATTGATGCTTGGTGCAAGAACACTACAGATCTTAGCTCAACGAAAATTATGCATTAAAACGTAGACTACCTGAAAGTTTCAGGTTTCCTGATGACGAAGGTGCGCGAAATGTTAAACCCAAAATATATATCGCCTTTATCCCATCGGCCCGCAGTTTCGGTTATAAACGACCGTTCAAACATAGCCTGGGCATTGGAAACGTGCAACTGAAAAACGTGGCCTCCTGTTTCAATATCGAAACCCACCGAAACAACATCGTTTCGCCGAATAGTAGTTTGATCTTCGGGATACCAGAAATATTCGGCATTGAATGAAACTCGCTGATTGAGTTTGTAGCGGCCTCCGAGTCCAAGGGCAAACGAGCTGTTCTTGTCTTCTCTGGCAGGGACAAGATTTTTATGCACCAGAGTTGGGGTTAGCTGTAAGCTAAGAGATTGGTTAAATTTACGAGCAATCAACAGCTGATGGATATATGCAAGCCTTGAGCTGAAATAATTTTTTCGGTCGGGCTGCTGCCATTTCAGGCTGTTCAGGTTAACCGAGCCGAAATAAGCGACAGTAACCGGAATGCTGCGTGATCCGGTACTTTGCCTTAATAGTTTAGCTTTAACAAAACCATCATAGGTTTTTTCCCATGAGCTTCTTCCTGCCCCAAAAGAAATAAAGTCATTAAGTCCATACTCAAGCCCAAGCCTTATTGTGGCCCTGTCGAGTCCAAACAATTCGTAAAAACCACTGTTTTGGGTGTCACAGTGGTAACAACCCCGGAGCCGGAATATTACTGACAAATCACAGCGAAATAGCTGAAGCAGCAGGGAATGGGACATTGTTTGCTGCAATAGACTGGCAAAACGGCTATTCACCCATGCCAAAAAATGGAAATAAATTATCAGATTGTACTATTACCCAATTTAAAAAATGGATCGAAAATGGAACACCAAACAACTAAGCTAAAATCAGTTTTACTATTAATTTTTATTTCAGCAACAGTGGCTTTACAGTCGTGCTACAAAGACAACGAGGAAGACCTTTACCCCGACCCGGACAAATGTAATACGGAGAATGTATCATTTTCGCAGACAGTAATGCCAGTGATTACCAACAACTGTGTTTCCTGTCATTCGGGATCAGCACCTTCAGGAGGGGTGAGTTTATCTAACTATGCAGAAGTAGTTACTTCGGTTGATGGCGGCCGTTTTCTGGGTGCGATTAGGCATGAGAGTGGTTTCTCTGCC
>Ga0351931_1009_pt1 | contig 52655 bp, 36 predicted proteins | sample BONcelT113001E11_FD_205818 | JGI IMG/M metagenome (GOLD analysis project Ga0351931, IMG submission 205818) | Enriched cells from coal bed in the Powder River Basin, Montana, United States - BONCAT cells T11 rep2 HSBNCT.T11.300.1.E11 ... | reverse complement strand
CTGGTCACGGACTTGCCGCCGGACCTGCCCGTCGGCACGCCGGTCACGGTGGTGTTTCAGTACGGCCAGGACGGACGCCTGACCGTCCAGGCGACGCTGCCCGCCGCCGGGAAAGAGGCCCAGCTGACGCTGGCTCGGGCGTCCGGCATGTCGGAGGAAGAACTCGCCCAATGGGCGCAAGAAATGAGCGTTGGCTTGGCGGTCCCCGACGACGAGCCGGGCGTCGATTCGCCGGGCCCGGGCGCCGTCACACCCACTCGGCCGCTGCCGGCCGACGACGGCCCCGGCAATGCGGTCGTGCTGTCGGCCGACGATTCCGATCGGGCGGCGGATCGCGACGAGCGTAAAACGGCCGCGGCAGACGACGCCTTGGCCGCCTTTCTGCAGCGGCAGGGGGCTTGAGGTTGGCCCCTTACCCCGCCCGCGCCGCTGCGTCGTAGATCGCACCGTATTCGGCCGCGGCGCGATTCCAATCGAATGTCATGGCCTGGGGGTACAGCCGCGACAGCATCCGCCCGTACGCCTGCCGGTCCTGCTGGTAGATGCCGATGGCGGTGGCGAGTCCGGCGGCCAGTTCGTGGACCAGGGACACGTACAGCGGATAATGCATGCGGCTCTCGGGATCGGCACTCTCCAAGATGGCCCGCCATTGACGGCCTTGCTGCTCGGCAGTGCCGACCCCTTGAACTTGGTACAGAACGCCCGTAGCCTCCGCCGGATTCTCGCGCGCGTCGACCACCTGCTGGATCAAACCACCGGTGGCGTGGGCCACCACGGGCGATCCCTCCAGGTACGGCTCGGTGGCAGCGCCGAACGGTTCGTGCAGCGACGGCATGACGCAAAACGTCGCCCCCGCCATGCTCTCGCGGTAGCCTTGATCCATCCGAAACGGAAAGATCACCACGTCGCCCACACGCTGGTGGGCGATCACTCGCCACTGGTCCAGAAATGCCTCGGCTCGCGCGGGAACCATCGGACAGATGATGAACTTTGCGCGGTTAGCCGCCAGCTTGCGGACCGCCTGCGCCAACACGTCAAAGCCCTTTTGCCCCGGGTCCATGCGTCCAAACATCATGAACACGGGCACCTCGTCGGCCAGCCGCGTCAAATCGTCGGAACCCTCGGCCAGCAGGCCGCCGATGCGAGCGGACGGACGATACTCCGTCAGCGCCGCTAGCATCGTGGCCCGCTTGGCCCGCTTCTCGCTCAGGATCTGTGCGAAATCACCGTGCGAGGCACGCTCGACGGCGTCGGGGGTAAACGGACAGTGCGGCTGCATGAACAACCCGTTATCGACGCCCACCAACCCCCGCAGCCCAAAGACCTGTTGGAGATGGCTGGTGAAATGCACGACCTGGAGCGGGTGGGTTCTCAAGTCGCGGGCGAACTGACGGCTCACCGTGGACACCGCCGCGTCGACCAACGGGATCATGCACTCGTAGACCGTCCCGCGGCGGCGGACCACCGCATCGGCGCCGCCGTGCGGCATGTCGGCAATCGCGGTCGGATCGCCCACGACCGGCGTTCCGCGATCCGCCAGCGGAGACCAGGCATCCCCGTCGGCATCGCCGGCCGGTCGTATCTGGTCGGCTTCCAGCTGCGGTCGAGGCCAGCTGGCGTCGCTGCTGCGCCGCGTAATCTTCGCCAGATCGGCCTCGGTGAGTTTGCAGTCGTAAGGGTTGTGCGACGTCAGCACCACGGCGGCCGAATCGAGCAGGCCATCGACAATCGCCTCCTTGACCGTCAAGGCCGTGGGCGCCAATTGCCAGTCTTGGACGTGGACGACCACATCGCGAACGATGCCCAGCGCCTGCAAGACGCAAGGAATCGCAGCCGCGGCGAACAAGCCGTCGCGCAACTGAAGCGGGTTCGAGTCCACCCGCGGTTGCGCGGCACTCGAATGATCGTAGGGGTCCTCGCCATTCGGACCGCCGGGAGCGTCAAAGAAACCGGCGGCGCCAAACAAGTACCAGCGCACGCGTTGGCTCTCGTAACGATAGATCGTGGTCGTCACCGAACGGCCATCGAACGGCACCTCGACCTGGCCGACAATCTCCCCCGGTCGATCCGGCGCTTTCCTCAACCCGCCGTGAAACGGGCTCATTACCACAACCTGCGCGCACACGTTGCGCAACGCCGAAGGCAGGTTCTCGGCGACGGCAAAGATCCCGCCGCTGCGAGCGTAACGGTTCTCGTAGACGGCGTACACCACGGTCCGCGAGGCCGTTGCAATCGCTCGCCGAGCCGCGATGATCTTCTGCAGTTCCCCCTCGCTAAAGAGAGGCTGCATGGCCCAGTATTGGGTGGCCGTCTTCTGTAATTCGGAATCAAGGTCCGGATAGTCGCTCATCGGATGTTTCTTTTCTTGCATAGGTAGCAATGGCCCGCCCGGGAGGATTCCCCCCAGCCTAGCACAGGCTGGCAGCCTGTGAAGTGGTGATAGCGAAGCTGGGTCAATCAGCACTGCCGGCGTGACGTTTCAAGGCCTTCCATTGCCAACCAGTTTAATGCGTTGCCACGTCGCGGACAAGTTCGTTCGCAGTCCAGGCTTCGCAGTCCAGGCTTCAGCCGCCGGGCCCTCCTCCAGTTCCCTCCCCCAGTTCATCCCGTCTTGCATGACCGGCGCGGCCAAGGCACACTGAGATGATCGCTTTGTCAACAACCCAGGAGAAGACTGCTATGCTCACCGCCTTTCGCAAGACCTGTCGCACGCCCCGCCGTGTATCCGTCGTCTGCCCGATCGTTTGCCTGCTGCTATTGGCTTCGATGGCATCAGCCGCCGACAACGCCGGTATCATCGCGCCGGGCGCGACCGTCGAATTGCTGGCCGACGGATTCAAGTTCACCGAAGGTCCAGCGGCGGACGCGGCGGGCAACGTGTACTTCACCGACCAGCCGAACGACCGGATTCTGAAATGGAGCACGGACGGCAAGTTGTCCACGTTCCTGCAGCCCTGCGGCCGTTCGAACGGACTGTACTTTGATGCCCAAGGCCGACTGTGGGCCTGTGCGGACGAAAAGAACGAACTTTGGAGCATCGATTCGGCCGGCCAAGCGACGGTCGTGGTCAAGGAATTCGGCGGCAAGTTGCTGAATGGGCCCAACGACCTGTGGATCCGGCCGGACAGCGGGATCTACTTCACGGATCCGTTCTACAAGCGGCCCTACTGGAACCGCGGACCTGCCGAGCAGGACATGCCAGGCGTGTACTACCTGGCGCCCGACCGCCAGCGTCTGATCCGCGTGGCCGACGACTTGACCCAGCCCAACGGAATCATCGGTACGCCCGACGGCAAGACGTTGTACGTGGCGGACATCGGCGCCAAAAAGACGTTTGTCTACGCCATCCAGCCCGACGGCACGCTGACCGACAAGCGGCTGTTCTGCGAACTGGGCTCCGACGGCATGACGATCGACCAGCGCGGCAATGTCTATCTGACCGGCCGCGGCGTGACGGTGTTCGACTCCAGCGGCCAACAGATCGAACACATCGCCGTCCCCGAAGGCTGGACGGCCAACGTGTGCTTTGGCGGTGCCGATTTCCGGACGCTGTTCATCACCGCCAGTCGCGGCCTGTACGGCTTGCGGATGCAAGTTCGTGCCGCGGGGGAGAAGGGATGAAACATCAGGGGACCCTCCTTCGCGGGTCGCTGGACGGATCCCCCGTCGCGCGCCTAGAATAGTCGCAGACGACCATGCGAGGGAATGGAGCATGAACAACACCGCCGTCCTGCTGTCACCCTGGCCGAAGAAGCGATCGCAAACGTCTGAAGGGTCGGCGAAACGTCCGTCGCCGACAGTCCAGGCATGCGTGCGAATCTTCTTCGCCGTGGCGATCTTCGGATATGCGCTGCTGGCGGGCGGGGAATTCCGGGCGGCCCGTGCCCAGGACGGACAGCCAGGCGGCGCGGGTGGCTCGTCCGAAGCCGCGTCACTGGTCGAGCAGTTGGGCGGCGAGGAGTTTTCGGTGCGCGAACGGGCCACGACGCGGCTGATCGAAATGGGCTTGGCGGCCAAGCAGGCCGTCGAGGCGGGACGCACGCATCCGGACCGCGAAATCCGCTATCGTTGTGAGCGGATTTTTCAGATCGTGGGGGAATTGGATTTTCAGCGCCGCTTGACGGCGTTCACCTCCGGCCGCAGCGACGGCTTGGACCTGCCGGCCTGGCGGCGATTTCGCGAACGGTACGGCGACGACGGTGAGACTCGCAGCTTGTTCGTCGAGATGCAGAAAGCCGAATCCGAACTGCTGCAAGCTGTCGAAAACGGTCCCCAAGGTGTGGCGCGTGTCGCCGAAACGAGAACCACCCAACTCCAGCACTTGCAGCGCCGCGCCGGCGAGGCGACGTCCCTGGGCAGCGTCGCCGCACTGCTGTTTGCGGCGGTTGGCGACGAGGTGAACCTGGGGCTGCAACCCAGTTTTGCGCTGGTCAACCTGTGCAGTCAGCCGTCCTTTATCCAGGGCATGAGCGATCCGGCCAAGAACAAAGTCCTCCGCAAGATGCTCAGCCAGTGGATCATGCAGAGCGAAGGCGCGGTGGCGCAGCAGAGCATGTTCTTGGCCATGCGTCACGACATGAAAGAGGGCTTGATCCCGGCCACGCGGATCTTGCGGAACCCGGGCGAGCAGCCGTTCGTCCGCCAGACGGCCCTGATGACCGTGGCCAAGCTGGGCGACGCCTCGCATGTGGATTTACTGGAATCCGCGTTGGACGACGCGACGCGGATCAGTTCGCACCGGATCGATAACGTCCAGTACGAAACGCAGCTTCGCGACGTCGCGTTGGCCGCGGTCCTGCTGCTGAAAAAACAGGACCCCAAAACGTTTGGGTTTGAACGAATTCAGTTTAACGAGAGCAATGTGTTCAACTATGGCACCGTGGGATTTGAAAATGAAGACAAACGAAAACTGGCGTTCGACAAGTACCGCGAGTTCAAGGCGCACGAAAACGATCCCCGGTAGCCTATCCGGGCCGTCTTGGAGCGGGGCAACAGCCGGACTCGGCTGGCGCTGGGCGGCAACCCTGTCCATCGCGACTTGCATGATCCCGCTTCGCACCATGATCGGTTTGGCAGCCGACGATTATCGCGGCCGCTACGAAGCGTGTCAGCATGTCGATGCCGACGGCGCGAAGCTGCTGTATCGGCTGTTGAAGCCCACGCAGTACGATTCGCAGGTCAAGTATCCGCTGGTCCTGTTCCTGCACGGCGCCGGCGAGCGCGGCGACGACAACATCCGACAGTTGGTGCATGGCATGAACGACTTTGCCAGCGACGAGACGATGGCCAAGTATCCCTGTTTCGTGGTCGCGCCCCAGTGCCCCAAGGAGCAGAAATGGGTGGATGTGAACTGGTCGGCGACGGGGCACGCAATGCCGGCTCGGGCAGCCGATCCATTGCGGCTGACGATGGAAGCGATCGCCGCGTTGGAGAAACAGTTCTCGATCGATCCCGCGCGGATTTACGTGACGGGCTTGTCGATGGGCGGATACGGATCGTGGGACGCGATCGCCCGGTATCCGGACCGTTTTGCTGCCGCTGCGCCGATCTGTGGAGGAGGAGATCCGGCCCAGGCCGGCAGATTCGCCCAGCTGCCGGTTTGGGCCTTTCACGGCGGCAAGGACGGCGTCGTCAAACCGCAGCGGTCGCGGGAGATGGTCGAAGCGATCAAAGCCGCGGGCGGGACCCCCAAGTATACCGAATATCCGGACGCCGGCCACGATTCGTGGACGGCCACCTACAAAGACCCGGAATTTTTCGCTTGGCTATTTGCCCAACGGCGGGCGAGCGAGTAAGATGGGGGCGGTTCGGTTGGAGTTCAGGCTCGAGCTCGAATGATTCGTAGCCCAACGTGTTGAGCCTGAGTTTCGTCACCGGACGCGCAAGCGAGGCAGTCGAAAGGCTGGACTCCAATCTCCGTGGTCATGTTGTCTCAGACGACACCCACGCATACCCCAAGCGCTTTAGCGCTGGAATGATGACCCTATCGAAACTTCGACGTCAGATTGCTTACGAAGCCGCTCGCTTGATGTACAGTCGCCAGGAGTCTGAGTACTACCAGGCGAAACAAAAGGCATCACGCCGCATCTGCCAAGGCTGGGTCAAGCCGTCCGATCTGCCCAGCAATGCGGAGATTCGCGACGAGATCCAGGCCATGGCTCGGCTGTACGAAGGCGAGCGGCGAAACGAGAATCTGAAGGACATGCGGCTCGAAGCCCTGCGGCTGATGCGTATCCTCCGCCGCTTCCGCCCGCGGCTGATCGGCAGTGTCTTGACCGGGCACATCCGTCAAGGTTCGGACATCGATGTGCATCTGTTCTCGGACAGCGTCGAAACGGTGGCGCTGACCCTGGACGACGAGGGCTTCGTGTACGACGTGCAGCGGAAGCTGGTCCGCAAGCACGGCGAAGAGCGGGTCTTTACGCACGTCCACATCCGCGACCGCTTTCCCTTCGAGTTGACCGTGTACGCCGCCGGCTTGGCGCATTACGTTTTCAAGAGTTCGGTCACGGGCAAGGCCATGGAGCGGGCCAGTATTGCCGAGTTGGAGCAGTTTCTGCAGCGGGAATACCCGAACCTGGACCTGGACGAAGAGCTTCGCGCGGCCGCCGATCAAGTCGATCGGTTTCAGGTCTATGAAGCCTTGCTCCTGCCGCTGGAGAACGTCAAGCAGAGTCCAAAGTACCATCCCGAGGGCGACGCCTTGTACCACAGCCTGCAGGTGTTCGACTTGGCCCGCGACGAGTTGCCCTATGACGAGGAATTCCTGCTCGCCGCCCTGCTGCACGACATCGGCAAAGCCATCGACACGGAAAACCACACCGCCGCCGCCTTAGAGGCGCTGGAGGACTTGATTACGGAACGTACGGCGTGGTTTATCGAGCACCACATGACGGCCCAGCGCCTGCTCGACGGCCAGCTTGGCGCCCGTGCTCGGCGCCGTTTGCAGGAAAACGAGAGCTATGAAGAACTCGTGCTGCTGGCCCACTGCGACCGCGACGGTCGCCAGCCCGGCGTGCAAGCACCGGAACTGGAAGAAGCGCTCGACTACATCCGCGAATTGGCCATCAATTTCGGCTGAGCCCCCCGTAGCACATTTTCACGATCCCCACCCGGCCTCGCGGGCTGTTGATTTAGTCGGTGATGACACGTGGGGTAAGCTTCCAGCTTGCCGAGGTTGCCTCTTTTTCATTGGCCATGCTGCTTCCGATGCCCATTTCGCAAGCTGGAAGTTTACTCCACGACTAAATCGACAGCCTGCGGGGTCGGTGGGGTTGTAGACCGGACAGAAATGCGCAGCTTCGAAGACGCAAGTCGTTTTAGTTTTCGGTTCAAACGACCGGCCAGCTGACGCTCGCCACGCCGATGAAATCAACCGCCTGCCGACCACGGCGATCAGAAACGCATGAACGGCATCTATTGCCAGAAGCGGAAACGCGGTATAATTCAAGAGCGTCTCGACCGCGGGACGATGAATAGGAAGAGAAAACCGAGTCGCCGGAAGCCGCGACTCAATCGTCTGCCAAGACGAGCGAACGGCCTCTAGCGACGGGAGCTTAGCATTCGGGGGCGAACTGGATTCGACCGGATAGCTTGAAGTGTCAGTGGCGTGTCGTGGTTGGTCAGTTGGCCACGTAAATAGCTGACCAAAATCTTAAGTGCCGAGGAAAACCTCGTCCTGGCTGCCTAACAAAAGGTAGCTCCGGCTGCGAGCCTTAACCGGAGAGGCTCAAAAGTCGGTAGTCAAATCCGGTTCGCGGCTGGTCACGCCGGAAACGCCGGTCGCTAAACAAAGTCTTCGGCTGGCTCGCTCAAGACCGTGTCGGTTGGGGCTTGGCGAGCGAGAACCAAAGAACTGACTACACACGTAGAAGCTGTCGCGGAAATGTCTCGGGACGCGGGTTCGATTCCCGCCGCCTCCACTATCAGAAAGGCTTGCGATTCGTCGCAAGCCTTTTTCATTTCTTGAGTTACGATGACACGAGCCGATACTTTTCTGCCCAAAAAACCACGGGAATCGCGTTTACCCAGCGTTTTCGTCGCACTTTTTTCTGATAAGCGACTAGGAGCATGTTCGCTTTGTTGGGGCGGTGGCGAAGGAGTACCCAGAAATCGCAATTCTTCCCGCCGATGAAGAAGCCTATCGGACGGGGAAGGAGGCCGAGCAACAGAAACGAGAACACGTTGAAGTCTTGGAGCAGGCGATCCTGGTTGAAGCTCAGACACTCAAACACGTCGTCTTGGAGGGGGCCGGAAACGATGCGAAGTATGTCGACTTGCTGGGGGACCGCACGCTGCACCAAGCACTTGATGGCTACGCGGCGTGGATTCGCGAGGAGAAGTTCGACAAGTCAGAAGGCGCGGTCAATGACACCGGAATGACCCGGCTGAACATGGTCAAGCAGTTGAAGACCTACCTGATTCCCAACCGCCCACTGTCGTCATTGACCGACTTCGCCGCGGTGGATCAACTCTTCGCCGTGATCCGACGACGACCCGTTACGTTCCGCTACCAGAAGCCGATGGCGAAGAAGACGGCAAGCAATCTGATCGGCGAACTTGGCCGGTTCTTTGACTGGCTCCACAAGTCCCCGGAGTGGGATTGGCGGAAACCACCGGAGTTTTCCGAAATCAGCCGCTCGCCGTTTGAATTGGAGAGCGATCTTGAGGCGGAATCCAAAGAAGTGCCAACCTACACCGTGGCTCAACTCCGCACGCTGTTTGAGTACGGCACGCCCCTGGAACGGCTGCTGATTCTGCTCGGCATCAACTGTGCTTTTGGAGCCGATCAGATCGGACGGCTGAGGATTGGAGAAATCGTCGAGAAAAAGGGCGTCCACTTCATCATGCGGGTTCGTCGGAAACAGAAGGTGCGAGGCATCCATCGTCTGTTTGCTGCGACCGTGGAAGGGTTGCGGTGGGCGATGAAGGGCCGCGAAGATCAGAAATCGGCCTACGTGTTGGTCAACGGGAAGGGCCGCCCCTTGTGGCGAAAAACCAGCGGCGGAAATCGCTCCAAAGACATTCCAAACGCTTGGAACAGGCTTCTTGACCGGGTGTGCGAGGATCAGCCGGATTTCCCCCGCTACGGATTCAACACCCTGCGGGACACGTCGGCCAACATGGTCCGCCGCCTTGCCGGGCCGGAAATTGCATCTGTGCATTTGACCCACCGGCATCAATCGAGCGACAGGAATCTTCGGCAATACACCAACGTTCCCAGGAAAAAGCTGTTCAAGGCCCACCAGAGGCTGGAGAGAAAACTGGCAACCGTGTTCACCGTCCAGGATGCCTGGAAAGACCGGGAACACCAATACATCTCCCAACGGACGATCAAGCGGATTCGCGACCTGCATGAACAGGGTCTCCCGGTCGGCAAGATCGCACAGCAAACCGGCGTGTCCAAAGCTACGGTGTACCGTTGGATTCCCCGACCGGCAGAGGCGAAAGAAGCGGCGACAATCAGCCCAGCGCAAGGGCCTGCGGTCGCACCAGCATGATTCTGCTGCGTGCCTTGTGGTAAAATCCCCATGTCCATGCCGGGATGACGCCCATGATCGCCCGGCTGCCCGGCCCAACCCGGCAGCCGGGGCCAGGATCAGTTTAGAATCGGCCCACCAGGGGCCGGGGATCAGATCAATCCTCCAACCACCGAAATAAATCGCGGTGGCGGGCAATCTGGGGGCCGGGGATCAGGTGGATTTCGACGCGGGTCTGAATCGTGGTGTCTGTCATCGCTGTCTGTCACCGGGGCGAGCGCGAGACCGATGTAGCAGGCAATTCACGACACCAGAGTCAGACGCGACCACGCGACCAACCCATCTACCCACCGTCACACCCGCGCCACATGACCCGGATCGGTCGGGCCGTCGCTGAACCAGCCGATCTCGTCCAGGTAATCGGTGGCGATCTCGATGGCTTCGTCCTCTTCCACCGAATCGCGGCGTCCCTGGGTATCCATCGTCGCCCCGATGACTGCCACGACCATCGGCTCCGATTCGGTCTCCCAGCCGACCAACACGGCTCCTGGTCCGATGTCGTCCGCCGAGTGATCCGGGCTCAGGGCGGTGTCCAGCACGTACTGCACGTATTCGATCATCCCGTCCATCGTTCGCTCTCCTCCGATCTTTTGCTCCCGATCTTTGACCGTAATCATCCAGCAGCGGCTGACGATCCGCAAGAGGGGGCCACAGGCTGGCGATCATGGTCCGGGGGCCACAAATTCCAGCCACACGAGGGTAAATCTTTCGCCAGAAATCCCGAAATTCCCGCCTCGTCGTGACCTAACGTGTCAAACGGCCAGCGAACATAGCAGTAGGACAGGCTGTACGGAGGCGAAAACAGGGGACCGCAGCGACAAGAAAGGGCTGGTTTTATGTCTGCTGCCTACGAAGAACTGGTGGAATTGCTGGACGAGCGGGGAATCGGCTACTCGACCAGCGATGGTCAGGCGGTTCGCTTGGATCTGCGCGGACAGGTCGCCGTGTACCGGATCACGGCGGGCGTCGAGCCGGAGACCGATCTGTTCCAGGTCGTAGGACGCTCGCCGCTGCTGGTGCCCGAGGGTTGCCGCTCCGCAGCGGCCGAAACCGTCGCCCGTGCCAACTACGGGCTGCGGCTGGGCAAGTTCGAGCTGGATTTCGCGGACGGCGAAGTCCGTTTCCGGGTTTCCCCGACTCGGGTTGGCGTCGGCTAGGATGGTGATCAACCGGATCATTGTTGCGCGGTTCAGCACGGTGGTCTCACTAAAAAACACACCATGCTTCTGGTGTAAATATAAAACATTTAGGTAGTTCCAACGGATTGTTCCCCCACTTATTTGCGATTCAATCATTTTGGCCCTCTTGTCGCAGTGTTGACGTCAGTTTACGCTCATGTGCAAGGTAACTTGTAATTCACAACAAGTCTTGCGGTGTATTCAAATGAAACGCGCGGCATTGGTCGCCTGGATTGGGCTTACTGACCTACGGGCGTCGCGAGGCGAACTCCGAGACGGTGTCGGTCCAATCGCCCAGGCCGTGCAACAACGGAGTTTTGACGAAATCCATCTGTTGTCCGACCATAAATCTAGTGATTCCGGGGGTTTCGTAGGCTGGCTCAAGGAAAAGACGGGGAAGACTGCCAAGATATGGAACGTCAAACTGAAAGGCCCGACCCGCTTTTCCGACATCTATGAAGCCGCAACGAGCGTACTGGGGGCTCTGGTAGAAACCGATGCCGAGCGCCAACTCACTTTTCACGTCAGCCCGGGAACCCCGGCGATGGCAGCTGTCTGGGTGTTGCTTGCGAAAACAAAATTCCCCGCTGAGCTAATAGAGTCATCCCTTGAAGAGGGAGTCAAGACAATATCACTGCCGTTTGAGATCGCTGCGGACTACCTTCCCGCCAGGGATCTGGAACGAGATGATGCGATCATGCGCCTTACGCAGGGGCTTCCACCCGAAGTGGCGGAATTTGGTGCCATTATCCATCGTTGCCAGGTCATGAAGACGACAATTGCTCAGGCCCGACGGGTGGCAGTGGAGGACGTCCCGGTGCTCATTCAAGGTGAGTCGGGGACCGGCAAGGAGCTGCTTGCTCGGGCGATTCATGCTTCCAGTCGTCGCGCCTCCCAACCGTTTGTTGAAGTCAACTGCGGAGCAATCCCCGGCGAGCTTGTCGAATCAGAGTTATTCGGCCACACGAAGGGCGCTTTCACCGGGGCCTTCACAGCAAAAGCAGGTTACCTTGAAGCTGCGGATGGTGGCACGCTATTCCTGGACGAGATCGGAGAGCTTCCGGCACCCGCACAAGTGAAGCTGTTACGCGCACTCCAGGCGAAGAAGATTCAACGCGTTGGCTCGACGAAGCCTCAGAGCGTCGACTTTCGAGTCATGGCTGCCACGAATCGAGTCCTCATCGATGACGTTGCCGAAGGACGGTTTCGTGAGGATCTGTTTCATCGCGTTGCAGTCGGGGTGTTGACTCTCCCCCCTCTAAGGGACAGACCTGGAGATATCAATCTGTTGATCGACCACTTCCTCGACCAGATCAACGCCGATCGAGATGACACACCTGGTTGGATTCACAAGAACCTTTCTGCCGGTGCAAGAAATCTTCTGAATCAGCACCCCTGGCCGGGGAACATCCGGGAATTGTCCAATACACTGTGTCGGGCTGCGATTTGGTCACCCGACCAGATTGTCACGACCGACCAAATGCGAAATGCCCTTTTTCCGGTGAAACGGGAGGTGCCTGGTCACGACACGATCCTCAACCGAAGCCTGGGAGGCGAACTCGATTTGCCGGAACTGATCGCAGAAGTTGCCCGCCATTACCTGTCGCGGGCCTACCAGGAGGCTGACGGCAATAAGTCCGCAGCATGTCGCCTTGTGGGGCTTCCAAACTATCAGACTTTCACGAATTGGATGAAAAAATACGGAATTCAGTCCTAGCGGCACACAGCTTGCATTTGCTGAGCGAGTTGGGACCATTTGCGGCCTGAAACTGGGAAACGAACGTGACAGCAACAGCCGAAACATGCCTGGCTTGGGTTTCTCCCCAGCGACTCATCGATCGTTGGCAGCCGGAGATGTTTCGTCCAGAGTATATTGACCTAGATCGCCATATCGCTGGATCATCGGGTTTTGAACGGCTCGGGGACCTGATGGAGATCGTGAGCCCATCTCAACCTAGCGGAAACGCCAAATGGCACGTAGACACCAACGGTATCCGGCGAGGCGCAGAAATCGGCACTTCATCTGCAAGCACGCCTCAGAGCATAACGCAACTCCCCAACGAGGCAATCCTGATCAGCAAGGGGTTGATCGGCGTGCCGGAAGTGCGTTATTGGAATTCCAGCGTATTTCACGGTGACGCCACCGCCAGTTGGAACTACTGGGTTCTGCGTGATCGTACTGGGACCGGTTGCGGGTGGATATTTCGTCAATTGCGGAGCAAGTATTCGCAGCTTCAACTGCAACGTGCTTCCCTCGGCACGCTTTCGTCTAATCTGTCAACTGCTGACGTAATGGATTTGCGTGTCAAGTGCATTGCTGACCAGGATCGCCCGGAAATAAACAAGGCCGTTATTGCGGAACATGAATCAGAGGCCGCGTCTCTGCTTTCCCAACGACTCAGCCGGCCATTTTTCCTGACAGGTCGCACGTTTGAAGAACGAATGCGGCAGTTTGAGAAATTCCTGGAGTCAGAGGCTTGGTTTACTCCCGAAGAAGCGTTCTTCATCGAACCTGCGACACGAAATCGCGACTCGGATCTGTTTCGGGTCCGCCCGATTCGATCTCCTGGGCCACGCTTAACTCGCTTCGTACCCCAGGACACGCCAAGTGCAAGCGAGGAGTGGAAAAGTTGGTTCTGGGATACATCCAAAGCGACCCGTCACCGAGTTTTCAATTCCTTCGTGACGACTGATGAACTACCGTCCCAGCTACTTGCTTGCATCGTTCCGTATCCGGAGATGATTGCCGCGCAGGCTAGATCAGTTCTACTCCCAGCGTTTTCGACTTTTCGCAACACCGTACTGCCCATTATTGAAGCGGATGTTGGCGTTGAGGACCAGGTGTGGGTTGAGGTTTGGGAAGACCTGCAATCCAATCTTACAATGTCCCACCCAGTCGGTCCGCTTGCGCCGTCACGGTTTGACACGGCAACTGGACAGGAATCTCCGGATTTTGCCGCGAGACTATTCGATTGGTCGCGATCAGCCTATCGCCCGCTTATTGCGATCAAGGTGATGCGCGACGATGCAGTATTCGGCGTGTACATCCTCGTGGGCAAGGATCAACTCGCGGACCGGCTTCAATCGTTTGCGGAGCTTGATGACCTTGGAATCATACTCTCCGACGTCTTACACCCCCCATCCGACCTCGTAGACGAGGCCACCAGCCGGGAATCCTTGCGGCGTTTGTCTAAGGTCATGCACCAGATTAAGGGGCCCTTGGGTCGTGTACTCAATGCATTGAGTGAGGTAAGGCAGTTCCTTGCCGATCATCCAGATATTGCGGTTCAATACGTGGTGCCGGAGGAGGAGGCCAAAAAGTTCGCACGAATGCCAGGCGGCAATCTTGCCGGAAAGACGCTGGCAGGTCGATTGGAGATTGCTGAGAAGGCTGCCTGCGATGCCAAACGCGTATCTGACCAACTTATACAATTACGGCGTGTGCAAGCAAAACTTAGCGACACAAAGACCTGGACTTCCCTGAGCAAACTCCTTCGAAACTGCGTGCGTTCGTGTCAAGAAGCTCACCAGGATATCGACTTCCGCGTGTCGGATCTCGGAGATTGGATGGCGAACTGCGACGCAGGGCAACTCGGCTATGCGATTGACGAAGTGCTGAACAACTCCGTGCGTGAACTCCGTGTCCGAAAAAGAGAACGGCCATTCATAGAAGTCAGCTGTGGCAGGCAAGGCAACCAGTTGTGGCTTGCCATTTCGGATAACGGTTTGCCCGAGACAATAGACCTTACGCGCAATCCATTCGAGGAGTGCATTTCGACATACGAGAGCGATGGGCTCGGAACAGGACTGGGGCTTACCATTGTGCGGGAGACGTTTCTTTCACACGACGGTGACTGCTCGCTACAACCGAATTTTTCTGACGAGGACAGGATTCTCGGTGTTACATTCTATGCGCACCTGAAAGCATCGGATCAAGACAAGGAAGGAAAGCAACTGTGACGACGCGAGTGATAATTGTTGAAGACAAACAGGAAGACCTGGCTGAGATTTCCGGCCTTCTTCTCAAGTTTGATGATTTTGACCCAGATTATGTTAGGCACGCAGGGACTTTCGACTCGGCTCGTGATCTGATCGAAGGGACAGCGTCCGATACTGATCTCGTTCTACTCGATCTGAGCATTCCTCGAAACGAGTCCGACATCTACCCAGTCAAGGATCATGGCCTGGGGCTTCTCGACGTTATCCGCGATCTAAACAAGCAGCGCCACAATCGCATCTACATTCAAGTCATCATAGTCTCAGCAGAGGCGTTTTCGGATCAACACACCCGAGATGTGTACATGGAGACTTACGAGGGGACGCTCGTCGGGCTAGCCAACAAAGACTCGCTGCCAGCAATGCTGAAGGCAAATTTGAAGCGGTTTCGACGCGACCCGGTACGTAATCGGATCGCAAAGCTAAACGTGGGGATTCTTGACGAGTACGACGGTCTGAAGGACACCCATAATTCTCCGCTTGACCGCATTGAGAAGGCACGCACGATAGCCATTCGTCTTGTGAGAAATGAGATGGACTTCTTTGAAGATAGACTGGGAGCCAGCGAGCAATTTCCTGGCGATTTGTCTAATCTCGCAGGAGAACTCAAGAGGAGATTCAGGAATCATCCTACGACAGGGCGCCCAGAAATCAAGGCAAATCTCATTACCACAAATGGCGGCTGGGGACGGTTCTTGTGGCGAGGTTGGCATGTGGATCACCTCTACACCCTGAATAACTACCGACGACATTTCAAGCATGAAGAGGACCAGCCCTATGGCGGCGTCGATTCATCTCCTAATGCATGGGGGCCACCATCAGAAGTCATCTCATCCCTGAAAGAAGGCAAACGGCTAGTCCCGATTGTCGAAATGATCGTACAGGAACTTCTCGACTGGTACCTACCGTGGCACGAGCAGGTCTATCTCCCCTGGAGAGAAGCGAAGACCGCGGGAGGGTCTACGTCATGATTCGTGATGCCATCCTGACCGGGCTTGCGGAGACCGGTGGAGCTACGATTTCGCGTCTTTTGCAACACGCAGATGTCGCCGCCGACACTGAGTCGGCAGCGGCAATGGAGATGCTCCTTTGCTATTCTTCAGAAGTTGTATTCGACGCTGGCAAATGGAAGCTGGCGCAGACGGGCCGATCTGCATCGATTCTGGCGGAGATTGAGAATTACAGCGTCTCTACGGGAAGAAAGATATTTCGTCTTTCATCGGCGCTGGCGCGACTTCCAGCACATGAGCATCCGAACGAAGACGAACTGAAGCAAGCACTAGGAATATCGCATGCAAAGTACGAGCTTCTTCCGAACGCGATGATCAAAAGGAACTACTGACGACTATGGCCAAGAAATCCGCCAAAAAGCGTTCCGTGACGCGTGAAGCGATAACCGCACAGGTTGTCGAGACCCTTCAGAACTCCATGGGGTATCGTAACGTCCAGCTTGAAGACATCGACAGCGAGCCGTGCGTAGTTGTCAACGTCGGCCAGTGTCCCGTGATCGTAGCCTATATTCCGGAAGATCTCGACTCCGTCTCCCCCGCGGATGAGGAGATGGCTGTGCAGCTAGGGGCGGTAGTGGAGAATGGCCCGGCCGATTACGTCTGGGCCACCATCTCGGGAAAGGCGGGGGAAGGCTATATGTATAGCTGGCTCCCCGACCACGAGTGTCAGGTAAGTGAGATCCCGTCTGCCGATGCGCTCACAAAGAAGAAGGGAAAGAAACGCCGTGCGCGCACGGCGGTGTCTGCTGATCCGGCACGATTCAAGGAATTGCAGCACGAATTCGACGAGTTGCACGAACAAGTCTACGCATCTCGAGAACCCGTTGACGGTTCTAATGACTTGACGGCTCAGCTCTGCAAGCTGATCTTCCTGAAGATGCATCTCGAGAGGCACCGGGACTTCCGCGTGGGCGATGACCCTCCGTTCGAGACAGTTTTTCAACCTGAGTACATCAACAAGCATAAGTCAGACGCGGTTGCGGCGATCAAACGCGCGTTTAATGCCGCAAAGGGGCTAGAGGAATATGCTGCGACTGACGACGCTGGGCACAGAGATCCCATCTTCGATCCAGACGACTACATCAAGTTCAATCAGCCTGCGACGTATGCCCGCGTTGCGGCGATGTTGAATCGCCATGAGTTGATGAGTCCCGAAGACACCAACTTGGAGGATGATATTCTCGGTCGCGCGTTCGATGTCATGCTTCGCGGAAAATTTGAGAGCAAAGGGGGAATGGGAATCTACCTTACACCCCAGCAGGTACGCGATTCAATGGTTCAAATTGCCTTCTTTGACATCGTCAAAGAAGACTCTGGAAAGATCACCCGCCGTGACCCCAGGACGGGCAAACCGAATTTTCGCGTCTGTGACCTTTGCTGCGGTTCCGCTGGTTTCCTGGTAACCGGTATGCGAGAGGTGCGAAAGCACGTCCAGAAACTGCTCGGTCTGTCAAAGGAGCAGCAGGCCGAATTGTTGCGAGACATCTTTGCTGAGGGATTTGTCGGAGCCGATAGCTCGCCGAACATGGTGTTGCTGGCCAGGATCAACATGGCGTTGCACGGTGACCCACGAGCTCGCGCGTTCAGAACTGAAAATTCGCTTAACTCAGACGTATTTGCACCTGAATCGTATGACCTGATCCTGACTAACCCACCCTTCAAAAAGGGTGGCATCAAGGCGACTGAGAATCCCGAGCTGATTGAGTTCTTCCAAAGCGATATCGAGGACGGTGAGCCAGCGATGGCAGGGAGCAGACTTGCGCTTGGAGCAAAACCGGACAGCAAGGGCAGATGGAAGACCGTCAACAGTGTTGATCCAGCGGTGCTATTCATTGACCGTTGCCTTCAGCTTCTCAAGCCTGGCGGGCGTTTGTTGATCGTTCTTCCGGACGGCATCCTGTGTAACTCGGGCGACCGCTATGTCCGCGAGTATCTGATGGGCAAGAAGGACGAGACCACGGGACGCTTTGTGGGCGGCAAGGCGATCGTCAAGGCGGTTGTCAGCTTACCCCCAGTGACATTTCGGCTGTCCGGTGCGGGCGCAAAGACGAGCTTTCTCTACCTACAAAAGAAGCAACCCGGAGACGAGCAGGGGCCGGTGTTTATGGCGGTCGCCGACAATGTGGGCTTCGACGTCAAGCAGAACAAGGAGGTGATTACTGGGGAAAATGATCTGGTGAAGATCGTTGAATCGTATAAGTCTGGTCCAGTGAATGTGCAGGAGTAACCACAGTGCCGAGACCACCGGACATTTATCAACTTGGTTCAGTCATCGATCGACTTGTGACCTTGGGTGGTGCTCGGGTGCCCGAGCCGTGGCAACCGTACTTGGCCTCGGTCGGCGTGGCTGCCTCGGCGACGAACGGCGAGTGGATGTACCCAACTCAGCATTTTCTTCAACATGCCTTGCCGGCACGCGATGGCCATGACCTGATTCGGCGAGTGGCCATCCGTGATCCTCTGTATCGATTGCACGTCGACTTGTGCCTTTGCAGCATTGTCCATTCCGTTGCGGTGTCGCAGCGCTGGAGACGTCTGGAGGAATTGCTGTTCGGGCCTTGCCGACCAGTCGCGCCGCGTCTACTACAGTTGCTCACTTGGGTTTCCCAGACCTCCTCATGTGCAGTTCGAGATCTACAAACATCCGCATTTCGGCAAATTATGGACGATGAAGACCAAGCGTTTCCGGCCTGGGATCGACAGCTTTGGGGTGACATCCGTTCCCCAGTCGATTTATTCCCCCTTCTTTTGGCCTTGTACGTTCCGTTAGCCAGTCAGCCTTGGCATATATCTTCGGACGCCGCGGTAAATCATGGTCTATTGGCGTCGCTGATACGTGCCGCCCGTGATGGTGAAGGGCTTGCATTACCGACCACCAAATCAGTTGCCCTAGAGACGATGCAGCAGCTTGGACTGCCCGTACGTGTTATCGCCCGCTCGCCTGAAGCGATCCTAGCATTTGCCGTTGGCGTCATCGAGATGGTTGGCGCAGACCTCGGTTTCGTCGGAGAACCAGTCGAGATACCCTTTGGTATTTCCGGAAACGCTAGGCAATCGCGCGTCGTCGCCCAGACGAAGGGCGAGCCGCAGTGGTCCGTTTACGAAGCCAGTTGCGAGCCCTTTATCGTGTCACCCTCCGTTGATCAGGAGGTTGAGAGATGGCCTACTGAGGCTGATATGGATGCGCCTGAGTGGCTTCAGCTTCCCGGAAGCAGCGTGCTTTCGACGGCCGCCAAACGGAGGCAGGATTCCCAGGACGCCGACAAGGCCCTTAAGACTGTCTCAGCTCATCCGCTGTATGGCTTCCTTCTCCAACTACTCTTGCTCGAAGCGCTTGATCGGGAACTTGGAGAAGAAACCTTGGCACTCGCTCTACCTCAGAATCGCAAACTGGAGACGGCCGAGGATTGGTCCGAAACAAAGGTGCTGTACCGTCCGCGCGAGGAATCCAAATCTGCCAGTGAGACAGATGTCGATGGTTTTCTCGTCATCGGGTCGATTGATGAGATCATTCCGAGAATAGCTCATGAAGTCGGAATTCTCGGGGTCGCCAGTCCCTATGAGGCAGAGCAGAAACCATGGTCTCGCGCGATCTATCTGATGAGCACCGCAGGAATCGTGGATGGTCGACCCCACAGTTGGCGATTAACGATTACGACGTTTGTCTTAGATCGCCTTCATTCCGGGACCCTGATGAAAGATGTAATTCGCGGCGGTCGTGACATTCGTGAGCGGATACATCAGGTGCTACAAACGCTGTGGAAGGAAAAGACATCAGGCACTGACGAGGAGATGAGTCCGGCGTGAGCGACATGGTTTCGATTGTATTACCTCAGTTGGTGTTGTGGTACGACAGCACCCGCATTCAGACCTGGCCAGCCATCATGGCTAAGGCGAGGCCGGAGGCAATCTACGCTTCGACCCGCGCCTTTGGAAAGGAGTTCTACACAGACCGGCTTACCTACAGTGGCCACTCAGCAGCGGACAACATGTCGAAGAACCTGCCCGGATTGGAAACAAGGAGATCGCGCCTGGTCCTGCGAGGCATCGGGCTGTTGGAGAAGACGAAGGGTGGGTATCGCGTCAGCGAACATGGAAAGAGGCTCGGCGAACAGTACCAGATTGATCCCGGCGGAACCGAGTGGGTGAAGACGCTCGGACGGTTGTTGCTGCTTCGTGAGCCACGAACAAGGGTCCTGGTTAAGCTTCTGTCCGAACCGGGCGCTGCACTCTACTTTACCGACGATGGATGGTGGGGCGGTGCCATCCGCCGAGCCGTAATCAAGTTCGAAGATGGTCGTCGATTCCTCCCGTTCAATGACCGACTAGACGAATCCTACAACTTACGCGAAGCGATGAACGCTGATTCATGGTGGGCGCTCGGACGCTGGCGAGATCATCCGCTACTGGAGGGCGTTGACGATTGTGAGTTTGTTGGGCAGGCCAAAGAACGGTTTTCATTGCACGCTCTGTCGGTGCCACTTCGTGGCGCGTGCGAAGTCCTCCAGTTTCTAGGGGTACTCCGCCACCAAGCCGATCGCTGTTGGTTGGATCACGATACTGCGGCCGAAGTGTTTGGCATGGCACTTGCAGAGGACTTCGGATGGAAAGAAACAGGGCACCACAAGCCGTTTTACGAATGGCTAACGCATTTTGCTGAGCGACTGCGCGTGGATACCGGATTCATTGTTGCTTCCGAACTTCGAAATATGCTGCGAGCACAGGGCTTTGAAAATCCTGATCGGGAGATTGCCCAACTTGAATCAGAGGGTCGCGTCGTTATCGAGGCATCGGACTACGGTCAAAGCCGACACGGCGTCGGTCTTTACGATGACCCGGGCAAACAACTGATCAAACTACGAGTTTGTTGAGGAAATACATGGCTACCAGCAAGACTAGGAATCCGTGGATCAAGGAAGGTGTATCGATCCTGCAAGCGGACCCGAACGATCTACTTCCAATCGTTGGGCAGAAAGAACTGTTCGACAAACTCCGTCGTTTTATCGAGGAAGACTGTCTTGCTGATTCGGGCGTCAAGCTCAGCAGCTTCTTCGTCATCCACGGCCGTTGGGGTGTCGGTAAGAGTCGCGTGGGGCACGAAGTGTGTCTTGAAGCGATCCACGATGAAGTGAAATGGGTCGTGGAAGGGAAAGGACAGCGTGTTCTTGAGCCAGCCCTCGCGCAAGGTATTCTACCGATCTTCACTCGATACGGGCAAATCACGACCAAGTTCCGGAATGAATTGAACGCTGACAATTGGATTCCCTCTGCGACAGTCGAAGCGCTTTCTCGTCTGGCGAGAATTCCTGACGAGTCGTCAGGCGGTAACCAAGGCACGAACCATGAGAGGCCGCTGCACCGGAATCAAGATCGTCTGCTCCATTGGTTATATCATGCGCTGAAACCAAAGGGATTTGACAAGATCAGGAACCAGCTTGCCAATGCGATCAAAAGGACTGATCCGCATCAAGCGGCACGCGCGGCCGTGGAGGTACTCAAGACGATCGGCATCAACCATCTGTTGATTGTCATCGACGAAATAGAGGACATCACCGACGTCGAATTGGATGGCCTTCCTACGGAAGAACGTAAACTCGGCGCAATCGTGGACCAGGGCTTGCTGACGGTCATACCGCGTGTCATCAAGTCGGAGGAGGTACGCCAGGAGTTCCCAGAGGTCAATTTTCTGCTGCTGTGCTCGCGTGCTGTGGGAGATCTACTTAAACAGGTTCGGGCGATCGAACGGCGAACAATTCGTTATGCGCTTCGATCAAATGCTTTCGCCGATGTTGAAGACTTCTTCACCTACCTGAAGACAGCAAGGCCCGATATATCGGGAACACTAGAAGCTTACCCAGCGTGGATTAAGGAAGCTGCCTTCTTTGCGGCAGATCGCAATTTCGGCTGGTTCAACGTCATCATGCACAGTCTTCACTGGAAGCAGCAAGGCAGTGCCGTTCCTACGCACGAGTTGATGAGGCAGTTTGCGGCGACGGATGACAGAGTCTTCCGCAAGGAGGCGATCGGATCATACGACGTTGAACTCGGCGCTGAGAAGGCATTTGTCGAACAGGCGATGTACGGCCTGTTGCCACATCCGATCGGCGAGGGAGAGATGGATGCGACAAGAGCCGATACATTGTTGAAACTGTCAACGGCAGACCACGTCCGACTGTTCGCCCGATTGCGCGAGGTGAAGCCGCCGCAGGATGTGCGGATCACGACCCATCTGGTGAATTGCGGTTTCAAGACTGAGCCGGGGGCCATTGTCTACCTGCCAGGCGAGGCTCGTTTCAACGTCAAGGACGTGATGGATTCACTGAAGGCATACTCGCAGATCGCGTTATCCGCTGAGCGGCGGGAACATTTGCTCGTCAGCGAAGATGAAGTCGAGTTTACTGCCCAGGTGGCAGCCCTCTCGCCGTACGCTGAGCAAGCATCACAATTCGCCCCATATCTCCACGGCCTGTTCATGGACTCGGCGTACGAGGCGACGAACGAAAGGGGTGAGCCATCGCTGTTTTTGACACCGAGTTTCACTTTCCTTCAACGGTTCCATCGGCTCAATAATCGACGTACCCGTGAAGAGGGATTCCTGCGCGACAGCACAAAGAACTCGAAGCTGATAGCGGCGTTCGAGAAAGTCTCTCAAGAGCCGAAAGGGCGAGAACAACGGCTTCTGCGAGGGTTGGCAAATGCTTGGGAGGTGGAAAGCGCGCCCGTCGAGGTCGGAAACGTCAGCGGCTGTCCGCTGCCGGCAGTTTCCATCACGACCAAGTCCAGCCCCTTGAATCTGGGGCCTGAAGGATCGGCGATCCTCGTTTACGGAGCTGGATCGAACGAGGACGAAATCGAACAGGCCATCGGGAAACTCGGTAAACAGTGTCAACCGATCGTATTGGTTCTTGAAGATCAGGATCAACAAATCGAAGATTTGCGGGAACGCATTGACCGAGGGACGCCGAAGGTTGCACCCTTTGTTGTGATTCACAACCTGACACGTCAGGTCGCCAGCGATCTTGTGCGATTCGGGCTCATGGGCGAAGCATTTTCTGCCGAGGACTTGCGTACCAGCCATTTCAACTCGAAGATTCTGACCGCTCGGCAGCACTTGGAACAGTCGCTCCGAACTTGGCGGATCGAAGTCCTGGATCAGCAAGGACTGGTACTTGCACCGCTGTTTTACGGCTCGAAGGTTGGAGCCGACGAAATCCAGGCGTTTGCCAAGGGCTACGCGGCCATGCTGGCCGGCGAGTCGTATCACCAGGTGACGCAGAAGGAGAGCGGCGTCTTTGCGGATGACAAGGAATGCGAAGACTTCAAAAAACTCGTTGCGCGGCAGGTCGATCCGGCACCAAAATTCGCGGATGCTCCCCGCATGCACCTGATTGCATCGGAGGACGGTGCGAATGAGGCAGTATTACCACGTTGTTTCATCGCGGTCATGGATCGGTGTTCCCACGGTGGGCGGAAGCGTTCGGAGTTGGAGAATTTCTTCTTGTTCGATCTGCCCGAGGGCATCAAGGCGCGGGATGTGGTTCGTCATTTGACGGAAGTCATGTGCCAGCTTGGATTGCTGGACAACACGGACGAAACGCTCAAGCAAGTATCATCGCACCTCTTGGATGGCGGGGTCAAAGCGGCTGAGAATTGGCTCGATGCGCGTTTCGAGTCGGCCGTCAATGCGATCAAAGGCATTCACCACGATGAAGGCGCGAGGCTTCTGGACATTCGGGGCAAGGAGGCTCGGCAGCGATTGAAGGAAGCCGGCAAGGAACTGGGCGATCTGCGTCTCGACTTTGTGGGCAAGTCCTGGGCCGAGTTGAACCGCGAGACGAGTGACGGTATGCCCGCGTACGAGCAAGGACTGCGAAAGTCGCTGGCGGTGATTGTCAAGGTGACGGACGCCGTGCGCAGCGTGTTCGATTCGGAATCCGATCGGTTGTTTAAGTACAGCCCAGACGTACTGGTCGACTTCGAGAAGCACCAGAGTTCTCCCACCTATCCGCTGTGGAAACGTGTGAAGATTTTGCACGGCTTCTACTCCGAGCTCGACAAGCGAAGACGTGAGCTGATCAAGCAGATGACCACGATTATGGACGAGGTCGAACGCCGCGTCCCGGATGTTAAGACTGGCGAGTACAGGGACCAGAAAGCCTTCCCGCTTCAACCTCTCGTCCGCCCGCTGGGGGCTTTCAGGCAGGAACTCGACTTCAGCGCCGAGAAACCCAATAAGACCGTCACGGCCGGTGGCAGCTCGTTCGCCATCATGACAGTGGGGTACAAGATCTGTGACGGCAAGTTCCGGGAAGCCTTGGAACGCGTTGACACCCTGGAGAGTGAATTGACCCAGCCTGGCAAGTTGGTTGCCGGTTTTCGCGAGTTACTCGGTGTATGGGAACAACTGCGAACAGAGGTCGGCGATCTGGAAAGCCGTCTGGCTGCGATTACGGCCTTCTTCGCAGACGCGCCGGAGGAAGTCATTCAGGAAGCGGAGATTGGCGACTTGGAAGCCGAGTTGGAGGAGCTGCATGAGTACATCTGCGATGGTGGCATCCGCGAAAACACGGAAGGGCGCGAAGCCCGCGGCGACGCGATCTTGACCCTCGTCAAGGGACTGAAGGAGGACGTCGACGAAATCCGTAACGCCCCGAGTAATCTCCGTGACCGGTTACAGGGCAAGGAGGCTCAAGCGGTCCAGTCCTTAGAGGTCAGCTACCAGTCCGCGCACAGTGCCTTGATTCGCGCCGCGGCCGGCATCCGCAGCGCTACCGGAGGCGATCCGCTTCGTTGGCCGGACAAGCGGGCCGAAACATACGGCAAGACGGTGACATTGTTCAATGCACTCGTTGAACAGATGCGGAGCGAAGGTCAGACCTACTTTGCCAACTCGGGCGAGACGACATTTGACGATTACATCGGGCTGTGCAGGTTGTCGCTAAAGGGCGAAACCATCGACTGGGACGGTGAGTATGAAAGGCATGTGACTCCGCTGAAACGCCTGAAGCTATTGGAGTTGAAACTGATATGATGCGGATTGCGACCCTCGACGAACAGAGATCGCTTCGGGACCTCGCCGGCCTCCCCAGGTTGTGTGATGAAGTTGTCTGGTGCGATCTCGACACGCTGTCGACCACGGCCGATCCCGCATTGATCGTGGGGTTGTGGTTATTCGACGAGCCTGGCGCTGCGCGAAAACTGCTGGAAGCGAGGGGTGAATCCGGGCTGACAACCGTGATCGTGCCACGCTTCAAGAGCGGCGACCTTCGGCGGGTACTGCAGACTCCGACGTCGCTTCGGCTGAAACCGGGCGAATATGACGCGTTTCAATGGGATGACGATACCGGCGTGAATGTCGCTGGCCAGACGCTGATTGATAGCAGTCTGCACAAGGCCCAATGGGGCAGCGTGGCCGGGATGGGCGTGACCGTTTTGGCGTACCGAGCGCATGAAGCGGCCGGCTGGATCGTCCTGTGTACGGCGGCAGTTACCAGCAAGAAGTTTGGAGTGGATGTCGACGCTCAACGCTGGTTGCTCGGACAGATCATCAGACGGGCGGCGGAATCGGCACCGGCTCAAACCAGCAGCGATGGTCAGGCGACCGTCCCGATGGCTGCGAGTGTGTCCGATTTGCTCGTCGGCGATGACGCGAATGCACCGGCAGTCGTTCTGGCTGTGGTCTTGAACAGCGGTGACCGCGGTCTCGACGTGGTATCCCACACGTTAAACCGTATCGGTTTTGAGGTTCCTGCGGGCGCCATCGAGGCGACTTTGTCGCGATTGCCGCCACAGGAACTTGTCGAACTGGAGCAGGCGTTGCGACAATGTGGCTGGGGTGCATACCTGAGACAGGGGCGACGCGTACTCGCAGAAGGAGGCATAGAGTGAACGACGAAGACAAGACGCCCCTATACCAAGAGATTGCCTCTCAAATCCAGCTTGGCCTGATGGGCACGGTGGGCAAGCTGTCGCGACAGCTTCGTTCGATTGACCGGATCGCTCCGCGCCTGAAGGAAGGCGGTATTGTTCGCAAGATTGACGTGGATCGCAACAAACGTCGTCAAAGCGTTGGTCTGTCTGTCGCACATCGCCAAATCGATGCCTTCGGCGGACTGCTCTACGGTGCCGCTGCTGTGTCCCATACGATGACGACGGCCGGTGCCGACATCATTCACGGCGGACAGGATAGCCGGCTCGACGTGGGCGACATGACGCTACTGGAAGCCGATCGCCGGCTGTCGTGGAAGACTTACGCCCTGGTCTGCGATCTGTTGGAGGAAATCTTCGCGGCTGATTCCCTGCCCGACTTGATTCTGCTGGACGTTCCCCTGGTCATGGGCCGTGCCGTTTACGCCCAGGCGCTGGACGACGAGGAAACCGACGCCCATCTCCGTCGCGAGGTGCAGGAACTGCGAGATCGGTTGCACGGATTCTGGGAGAAACACATCGACCGCTGCTATCCCTTTGCAGACGACGGCCCGCGGGTGGTGACGTTGGCCAGGGGGCGATTCGGCAGCCTGCTGCGGCTGATCGAGGCCCAGGGCCAGCAGATTTCCCCAGATCCCATCGAGGGTGAAGTCGAACGTCTAATTCGGGAGGAATGGACGCAAGTGCTATCGGTGGGCATCGACCGGCTACTGGCGGGAATCTTGAATCCTGATCAACGGACGGCTGCTTTCAATCGCGAACAGGATCTGCGGGACAAACGGGCCTTCCCGCAGTCGATCATCGAGCGAGGCACGATCGCGTTTCACTACCTGACAGGATTGCGGGGGCAGCCGATTCAAGTCGAGACACTTGGCTCCGCGGCCCACTGGCACGACCGCGGTGGCCCGGCGGCGATTGACGAGTTGGCGTCGGACCTGATTTCGCTCACCTATTTCGATGTCCGCCAGGCTGTCCCGCTGCCGCTGTGGTATGCCCAGCAGGCAGTGCAAATCATCAAGAAGACACAAGGCGGCCAGGGGTTGCTGGAGTTCTACAAACGCGAGGCACTCAGCGCGATGCAGCAAGAGCTGCGTGATCGTGCGTGGCTGGCTGGATGGGAGGAGGCGTGATGTACACGAACTTCGTCGAGAATGAAGAGCTGGACCTGATTCGTCTGGATGCTGAATACTATCAACCGGACATGGTCGCAGTTACGCGTAAACTGCGCGATAACCCATATTCGTACGATGTCCTTGGCAACCTTGTGTCAAAGATGAAAGACGGACCAGGGGGATGGGCAGTTTCCACAGATGATTACACCGACACAGGAGTGCCGGTGCTTCGGGGAGTAAATATTTCTGACGCGACCATTGATCTTGATGATTGCGTCTTTATATCTCAGGAGAAGCACAAGGAACTAGACAAGCACAAGGTACTTCGGGGCGACATTGTCATTTCAGTGCGTGGCACTGTTGGTAGAGCCGCCGTCTTCGATGACCAACAATACGACGAGGCTTCAATAAATGCCGCAATTGTCAGGATGCGGCCAACGGGGAAAATTGATCCGTATTTTCTCGTTGCATTTCTGAATTGCTACTACGGGAGAAAGCAGACGGAAAGGATTTCAAACGGGGCAGTTCAGATAAACATGAACCTGACTGAAACAGCATCTAACTTGGTTCCGACGCCTCCCCAGGAAATACAGGAAGCAATTGGTCGAAGAGTCAAGATGCTGAACTTCCTCCGCCGCAAGGTCGATGCGCTGTACGACAGCATCCTCAGAGATGCCGAATCTGTTGTGGAGGGGTCGTTAGACGCTGATCAGTTGCTTGAAGAAACAAAACAAGTAGAGGAATGGCTGGCAGCTAATCCACTTCCAGAGCCAAACGAACGACAAGACAAATGACAACACCTCACGAACACCTCGGAAAACTCATTGGGAACACCGGCAACCCAACTTCATTGAAGGTTGCATTGCGTGGCTCCTTCTCTGCTCGTCGCGGCGAGTTCGTTCGCATTCCCCACACTGAGCGCAAGGGGGAGAATGAGACCGACTGCCTCGGCCGCATTACCAGCATCTCACGCAGCAACATTCTGTTTTCAGAAGCGCTGGGCGAAGGCGTGGGGGATGTCAACGTCCTGCCTGGTTCGCGCGTAAGTGGCGAGACGCTGTATGCCACGGTCGAGCTGATCGGCTTCAAGGACGCGACCACCGGTGAGATCCGCATGCCTCGCCGTCCGCTCGATCCCGGATCGAAGGTGTTCGGGGTCGATTACGCCTTCCTGCGGAAGTTCTACCAGTTCAGCGAGGAAACCTCGATCCACATCGGCAACCTGGTCGGTTACGAACGGGGGGCCGAGGCAGTGCCGATCTACCTGGACGTGAACACGCTGGCGACCGAGCATCTGGCTGTGCTGGCGATGACCGGCTCGGGCAAGTCGTACACCGTGGGCCGCATCATCGAGCGTCTGGTCGGCCAGATGAACGGGACCGTCATTGTATTCGACCCGCACGGCGAATACGGACGCGCCTTCGAGGGTGGCACGATGCGAACCAATCCTGAGATTGACGACGTGGACGACCCTCGCGACAAGCAGGCGTTGCCCGAGATCATTCAGAACTTGCAGACGCTGCAATCGCATGGCGGCGGCATCACGGTCTACACGCCCCAGGATGACGGCTTTGATAAGAAGTACGCCGGCAGCAACCATCGACTGGCCCTGCAATTTGACCATTTCGATGTCGACAGCCTCGGGGAGATCCTGCCGGGACTGACCGAGCCTCAATCTCGCGTCCTGGACGCGGCGATCCGTAAATGGCGGAAGGACGAGAAGAATCCGCCGCGGGACGTAAGCACATTGCTGGAACTGCTGTCGCATCGGCTGGACGAGGTTCGCAACGATCCCGATCTGAATCTCAGCCCGGAGGAACAGAAGGCTCTTGGGGCCCGCAGCGCGGCAATCGCCGGAATCCGCTTGCGCCAGGTTCTGAACGAAGCGAAGGCGTTCTTTACATCCGCGTGCAACCACCCGACTGACATTAAAGAATTGGTCGGCCGTCGCGGCCAAGGCGTCGGGCGACTAGTGATCGTGGATCTCCAGGGGTTATCGGATGATGCCCGTCAAATCATCGTCGCGCTGATGTCCAGCGAGATCCTCTCGGCCGCCACGGACAAGACCGATCCGACCCGGCCTTGCTTCGTGGTCTACGAGGAAGGCCACAGCTTCGCCCCGGCTGGCGGCCAGTCTATCAGCCGCTCGATCATCAAGCGTATCGCCGGCGAAGGCCGAAAATTCGGCGTCGGCTTTGCCGTTATCAGCCAACGCCCCAGCAAACTCGATCCCGACGTCACCAGCCAGTGCAACACGCTGATTACCATGCGGATCAAGAACCCCGACGATCAGACATTCATCCGCAAGGCGACCGAGCAACTCAGCAAGGCAGACATCGAGGAGCTACCCGCGCTATCGACCGGCGAAGCATTGATTTCCGGCCGCTCAATCCCCGCTCCTTTGCTCGTTCGCGTCGGCTACAAGGCCCTGAAACACGGCGGCGAATCACCGAAGATCTTGGACGAATGGGGACCGGGAAAGATGCCGTCATAGACTGTCGTTTGGCACCATACTATCACGTACTCTTGGACAATCTCTATGCCTCTTACTACCGAGAAAGTACCGCAAACCAGATTTGACTATTTGGCGGAGGTGGAAGAGTGGATTACCGAGACCAGCGATCATCTCGAACGCGTCCCAATTGATGGTGTTTTGGAAAGCGGTGCAGAGTTTATGGATGATGAGTATCTAGGGGATGGCGATACGATGCTTCGTTTCAATGAACGTGGTATGCGCGCCCTATGCCAGATAATCGGTTTTCGCTTCGACCAACTAACGAAGCTGGAGTCACCGGGACTCGCTACCGCGGTAGTGAACGATCTGCTGCACCAGCAGGAGGTTCGCGGTAGGGTCGCAGAAGCCGAATTCGTAATCGACGATCGCTCGATGACGGTGATTGGGACAGTCTCGAAGTCGTATGTCAGTTACGACAATGCACAGTTTTTGGCGGACATCCAGGAGTTCCTTGATTCGATCAAGCAGCAGGAGCCTTCCGAGTTCCGAGAAGCCTATGTCGTGAACACCGAGTTGACTATTCGCTTCTGTTCGACTACGCGACACGGCGAGATTACGGGCTACGGTGGTACCGGCGTAGACAAGACGACACTGGGTCTGGAGTTCCACAACAGCATGGTGGGTACGTCTTCTGTCCGTGCAAACTATTTCCTTTACAGGCTCGCTTGCGCAAACGGCATGATGGTTCCGGCTGGAGAGTCTGTTAGTAGAATTCATCACAGCGGCAACCGAAATACGTTCAACAAACGCTTGAGGCATCGTTTTGAAGAACTCGTTCGGAAGCTCGACAGATTGACTGAAATGTTGGAAACACTCGGCGCGATGCCATTTGAGCCGAAGAGATTGGTGTCAAACCGTGAAGTCAATCAACTGCTGTTCGATGTGCTTCCGGCGACAAGACGGACGATATGTGACGGGGACCGCCTGCAACTGAATTATCTGCCCGATGCGACAACCGAGGACAAGACAAAGCTGAGAATCGAACACGACGCGAAGATCGCGGCCCGGATACCAGATTACTTCGGTGGTGAGCACTCTCGACGAATCTTCGAGTCAGGTTTCCGAGACAAGGCCACAGTATTCGACTTGATCAACGTCTTCACCGAGTACGCGAAAGACCGGCCGCCCTCCCAACGGCTTGAGATCGAAGAGAAGGCAGGAAGGCTGGCCAAGTACATCAATGACAACAAACGCAAGCTGTAGCGCACAAGACGATCTTCAGGAATAGCCTTCATCTATGACCATGACCGCTGCGCAAATCCGAGATGCCCTCAGTCGCGAATTCGCGACGCTGGAGTTTGCGCGCGCCGAGTTTCCTATGCTCACCAATTGGGGTGTCCGCGATGAAAGCGTGAGCGTTCATTCGCTGGGTTTCAATTACCTGGCAGCATTGGGCCGGCATCTGGGGTTCTGGGCCACGACGGAGTATCCGATCCGCGTCGGCAGTTCGTTCGTCCGCCCGGATTTTGTGTGGTGGTCCAAGGCGGATCAGCGGGTCAAGGTGATCGGCGAATTCGAGCGTTTCGAGGCGGGGCAGCAGGCCAAGCTGGTCGACAAGGCGAAGAACCTGATGCTGAGCTACCAGGCGCTCGATCGGCACCCTGAAGCCTTGCTCTTGGTTCCCTGGACCTTCGCCGGGACGGACTTGGCGGGCAATTCCGCGGCTCGGGCCGTGGCCTACGACGGATTCCGCTCATCGAAGGGAAAGATGATCTGTGGTGTTGGGACTGAGGCAACGTTCTTGCTCGCCCACGCCATCTTTGGAAAGTCCAAGGACAACATCCGCCTGCTGGAGGTGAAGCTGTGAAACTGGCTGACATCTCCCGTGGCGTTGTGATTGGCGAGCGGTTTCGACTGGTCGACCTACTCGGCGATGGTTCCTTCGGCTACGTCTGGAAGGCGGAAGTGGTCAAGGATGAAACGGGCGAACTTCCACCAACCGTGGCCTTGAAGATTTTTAAGGACGTGCACAGCGGGAACAAGCTCCTGTTTCGCGAGGCAGCACTGGCGCAGAAGTTTGGCTGCGATCGGCTAGTGAAGGTGTTCGGTTGTGGACGTATCGATGGCCTGCCCATGATGTGGATGGAGTACGTGCCTGGCCAGAGCCTGGACGCCATTCTAGGAACGTCAGACGCGCCCGTTCCGTACTCTCAGCAGGAGGTCCTGGGCTGGCTGCGCGATCTTGCCGAGGCGCTGGCTCACATGCACCGAAGCGTGCCACCCATCGGCCACGGCGACCTGAAGTTGGACAACATTTTGGTTGACCCCGAACAGGGGGCGAAACTCATTGATTTCGGACTTAGCAAGCCCCTGGAAGCGAAGTTCGTCGACACCAATGGGAACGGCGCATTTCCCTACTGGGCGCCCGAGATTCTCGGCAAAGGTGAAACCGATCCGGGAAAACGCTGTATTGCCAGCGACATTTACGCAGCCGGAGTCATCGCTTACCGGATCTTGACGGGCCGCTTCCCTCGTAGCACCTGGCCCGAGTGCCTTCAACAAGTGCCATTCCCACGCGCACGCGATTTGAACAGCTCCATCCCACCCGAATTGGATGGCATCGTCAGCAAGTGCCTGGAGCGGAAACCCGAGAAACGTTACCAAACGGGTTGTGAATTGCTGGCGGACCTCGAGTCGCTGATTGACCAAGCGAAGGCATCTCCCAAGGTCTTGCAGGTTCCGCGCCCCGAGCACGTCCAGGTTCCGGCAGCCGTCGACGAGCTGCTCGCGTTTGCCCTTCGTCTGCTGAGCGAAGGCAAGGTCGATGATGCCATGACGCGTCTGGAAAGCGGGATGCAACGGATGTCAACGTCTCCACGCGTCCTGCTCGTCTATGGAGAAGCGTTACGGCGCGTCGGGAATTACCAAACAGCATTGAACGCCTACGCACGTGCATTGCGCTGGATGGAACAACACGGCTCATCGGACGATGAGAAACGTGATGCAATCGAGGGGTTGGGGGAAGTCAACGTTCGTCTGAAGCGGTATGAGCAGGCGGTGGCACACTTTGAACGCCTTGCGGAGACATGGCCGGAACATCATTGGTATCGGTATCGCTACGGTGTGTCGCTTGCATTGGAGGCCAGTGACGCTAAGCTACGCAAGTCAATCGAGGTCTTGCAGTCGCTCTACGATGAGCACCCATCGGCGCTGATCGCGGCAAAGATCGGCAAAGCGTATGAGGAACTTGGCAGAATCGAGCCTGCGGGACAGTACTACAATGAGGCCCTGATGTTGGACCAGTACGAACCGACAGCCCTGTTCCACCTGGGGCGAATTCGCGCGATCCAGGGGCGGATGGAGAAAGCAAATGAATGCCTTAATCGGCTGCGCCAGATCGAGGGTGCGGAGGAGGAGGCAAATAGCCTGACCAGGCTGATGACCGGGGAATAACGCGTTTAGCGAAGAGTGGTTGATCCAGATGACAGACGACAAGAGAGAGTTCGAAATTCCGTTTCATTCACCAGACCAGTTGATGCTGCACCAGCTACGACTGTTGGAGTGGATGGCCACCACGGGCCGGAAGCGGTTCATCGACGAAGATGTCCCCACCGAAGAAGTGGTGACGCCGCCCAGTGTGCTGCCCGAGAAATGGCAGTTGACGCGCGGAATCAAGCCGTATGAATGGCAAGAGAAGTGTATCGCCAACTGGTTTCAGAACCAGGGACATGGCACCGTCAAGGTGGTGACCGGTGGCGGAAAGACGCTCCTTGCCCTGGCCATCGCCGAGTGCGTGCAAAACACGAAAGACAGTGAGTTGCGGGTGGCCATCGTGGTCCCAACAATCGTCTTGATGCACCAATGGTACGATGCGCTCCTCGAACATGGCAATCTGCCGAAAGAGGCCATCGGTCGCCTTGGCGACAATTACAAGGACGACTTTGAAGACGGTCGACGCATCCTGATCACCGTGCTGGCTTCCGCATGTCGACAGCTTCCGCGGATTGTCAAGAAGTCCAAGGTGGGTCGGAACCTGATGTTGGTTGCCGACGAATGTCATCGGGCCGGCGCGAAAGAGATGTCTCAGGTCTTCAAGACAACGCGACGCTGGTCATTGGGGCTGTCTGCCACACCCGAACGCGAAGATGATGACGATGCGGGGTACAACGAGTCGCTCCTGGGGAAGGAAGTCGGCCCCATCATTTACGAATTCAATCTTGCCGACGCCTTGCGGGAAGGATTGGTTCCCAAGTTCACGATCAACCATCTGGCCCTGCCAATGACGCAAGCCGAGCGGACACGGTACGAGGCTCTTTCGCGTTCCATTACGGATTCGATGTCGAAACTTCGGAGCCATCGCGACTCTCGTTCCTCCGGCCCTGATTTCTTTTCGTGGGCGCGAAACGTTGCAGCACGCAACAAGGGCGAGATGGGGGCGATTGCCATGCGATTCGTCTCCGACACATCCAAGCGGCGTGAACTCCTAAATCACATGCAATCGCGCCATGATGCAGTGCAGAAACTGATCGAATGGGAGTTTGGCATCAACGAGGATTCTCGTGTAATTCTATTCCACGAGAGCATCAACCAGGTGATGCATCTCTACGTCCGCCTGCGCGAACTAGGTTTCCCGGTTATCGCTGAGCATAGCGAACTGCCCGGTTCGATCCGAGAGACCGGGCTTGATCTGTTTCGTCGCGGTGTGGCAAAGATCATTGTTTCCGCACGATCGTTGATCGAAGGCTTCAACGTGCCGGCCGTCGACGTAGGGATTATCGTCGCTTCCTCAGGTTCCGTACGACAACGCATTCAGAGTCTCGGGCGTGTTCTTCGTCGCCACCGCAGCAAGAGCGGCGAAGAGAAGACATCCTGCATTTACGTCCTTTACGCTCAGGACAGCAGCGAAGAACACATTTACGGCAAAGTCAACTGGGATGAAACGACTGGAGTCGAGCAGAACTGCTACTTTCTGTGGAACGTCAAGGACCAACCGATCCAACAGGAGGGACCACCCAAAACGCCCCTTCCTTCGGAGATGCAAATTGACCTGTCGTCGCTTGAGTCGGGTTGTGTCTATCCAGGCCAGTACGAAGGAATGGAGCTGAGTTGCGACAACCAGCGAAACGTCCGCAATAGCGACGATCAGTACGCGGTAGATACACGCGAACTGGCCGAAGCAGTCATCGAGGCCAAGGGCGGGGCTGGCAAGTTCAAGGTCACGCCCAAGCAGCGGTTCGTGCTTGTCCGAGTGGCGGTCAAAGACGACTGGGAAACAAGATTTGTTATGCAGTTAGAAAATCCCTTGCGTTTCGAATATGCGACAGCGACTCCAGACGCATCCCGGTTGGATCTGTCAGAGTGGGTGAAGACGGCCAAACTTGGCGACGAGTATCCGTTCGCGGATTTGCCCATTGCAGACGACGGCGTGCGATTCAAGCGGAAATCTGGAGGCGTTCTGAGTAGGAAGGTGAAAGGCGGTGAAGTTTACGCAAGGGGTAGAACCCGCGCGAAGGACGCTGAAAAAGGCGCCGATGCGGACAAACTGGTTGATTTGGTCCGTGAATTGCATCATGCTGGAAAAGCCATCAGCAAGATCGAGCTGAACGAGGCAAGACATGCCCTGTACCGAGAAGCCGGGAAGGTCTTTTTCATCTGCGTGTTGAACAGTGGCTTGGAGTTTCCTGACCGAGACGATGGAGGTGGCAACTGATGAAGGTGAAAGCCAACGCATTTCACAGTTTTGAACCACGCCCTTGGTATGGGCGGTATTCCCGGATACCTGGGGACAGCAGCGTTTTCCACCTGACGTACCTGGGGGGCCGCATGTGGCCGGTCATTTATTGGGAGACGGAGGAGGGAACTGCGACCTGTGCAGCCTGCCAATGCGATGCTGCGGCGCACCTTGCTAATGCCGTTGAACGCGCCAAGCGGAAGTCTGGCGGCAGTGGTGGCGGGTCGTTCATGATCAACGAGTATGGTCAAGTGCTGGTGCCGGCGAGTGATGGTTCAGGAAGACGGTACCTCGCCGGCGAATTGCAAGATCAGCTTCTGTTTGAGAACCCGTTTGACGAAGACGAACCCATTGATTTGGGGTGCTGCGATTACCTCCAACCTGGCGATCCCTGGAAGCTGCCCTACGTTGGCTTTCCCTTCAACTTGAATCGGCGTAGTCAAATCTACTACTACTGCGTGGATGACGAAGGGGGCCAGTCCATCTACCCAAGACAACAGGATCGAGGACTCATTCATGCTCTGCGTGGTATTCGCCGAACTGGCGCGGTCCGATTCATCGTCAATCCATGCGGTGTCGTGCTGACGAAGTGCCCCGTCGAGGCCCAATGGACACCTGAGGAATCGTGGCAGCCCTTCTATGTTGGGAGAATCAACATCAATACATGGTTTCCGAAGGAGGACGGACGTGCCTGAATATCCAAGATTTGCAGGGAATTGCCCACGCAGCGTCTCCAAGGACGCCAAGTACAGCGTGAAACAAAACAAGATCGGCATGATCTATGAGACGCCCGACGACGAAATCTGGCGGGCAACCACAGAGGAGCACCCGGAACTGGTTGCCTTGGTCAACGCCGTCAAGGTCGCTCATGGCAATGGACCGATGGGGTCGTTCTACATCAACGAGTACCGACAGGTCATCGTGCCGGTGATTGGATCGAGCCATTATTACCTGGCTGGCGTTTACGATCGGCCACTTCGGTTCGAGTTTGAGGGGAAGACGCTCAGCGGCGAGCCGATCGGCTGGGATGGGAGCCCTTTGAGCCCCGGTGACGAGTGGACAGGACCGCATCCCGGTATCCCCTACGTCCTTGCCGCAGGCGGGAGCGACATCTACTACAGCTTCTCGCCTCGTCCGAATGTCGAGAAACGTGTGAAGCTCAGTAAGGTGATTGGTCCACCGGCTGCCGCCGAAGTCGCTGCCAAGATCCGCGATCACAAAGGCTACAGCGGCGGCAGATTCTACGTGAACGAATTCCGCTCAATCTTCGCCCCAATTCAGGAGGGCTACGACTGGCGGTACGTCTACATTGGCGAACTAGATCTGACCAAGTGGTTTCCCATGCCCGAATCGACCTAGCCAAGCACAGCTCCGGCGTTAGCGGCCCGTGACACGAACGGGCCGTTTTTTTGTGCGCGTGTGCTGTCACCAAATCGCCCTCGATTCACAACGATTCTTGCGGCCCTGCAAGACATCTTGTGCCCTCGTTTGGATCAAAGCCTGGGAGAGACTGGAATACCGTGGTCTTGCGACAAAATAACGGACCATCTGGAATTGGCACGGGCTTTGCTTTCTGTAGATCGCAAATGAATCATCCACAACGCCGCGTGACCAAGCATTCGAAAGGACCTCGGTCTTGTCAGTAAGCTACATTCCCGACCCAATTCGACATTGCCTTTGGGGCAAGGCCGCTGGACGTTGCCAGTACGCCGGCTGCAACCGTCCGCTGTATCGAGACGATCTGACGAAGTTCGAGTTCAATAGCTCGTATATTGCCCACATTGTCTCGGACAAGCCCACCGGGCCCCGCGGCGACAAGGTGTTATCGGAACAACTGAAGTCGGCCATCAGCAATCTGATGCTGATGTGTGATGCCCACCATCGCCTGATCGACAAAGTAGACGTTCAAGGCCATCCCGTCGAGTTGCTGACAAAGATGAAGGTCGACCACGAGGCTCGCATCGAACTGTTGACCGAGATCCAAGAGGACCGACAATCCCACATTCTGATGTATGGGGCCAAAGTCGGGGAGCACGATTCTCCACTTTCATACTCGAAGGCTTCTCTGGCGATGGTGCCAGATAGGTATCCGGCTTCCGCACAGCCGTTCTCACTCGGGCTGAAAAACAGTAGTTACACGGACGCCGAACCCGCCTACTGGGAAATCGAACGTGAGCACCTGAGACGACAGATGGATCGGTACGTTCGACCGGCGATCGTGTCAGGCCAGATCATGCATTTGTGCGTGTTCGGTTTCGCGCCGATCCCACTGCTTGTCGCACTCGGCGCGGAAATCTCGGACATCCCGACTGCGGACGTCTATCAGCTTCACAGGGAACCGGCCACCTGGAAGTGGCAGGCCGAACCATCTGACTTCGCTTTCACAGTTGCAACCACCGGAAACCCGGCGAGCAGCAAGGTCGCTTTGGTCCTTTCCTTGAGCGCAGACGTCGGATTTCAACGAGTGACCGATGTACTCGGCGACGACATTGCCATCTGGCACGTCACGCATGCGTCGCCGCACAACGACTTTCTTCAAGGCAGAGGGCAACTCAGGCAATTCAGGGAGATCCTCCGACGCGCATTCAACGATATGAAAGCGCAACACGGCGAAGACGCCCAACTCCATGTTTTTCCAGCGGTGCCGGTGGCCTGCGCAATCGAGATCGGCCGGGTGTGGATGCCCAAGGCTGACTTGCCGTTCGTCGTTTACGACCAGAATCGGAAGACGGGTGGGTTTGTCCCGACGATCAGAGTTCAACAACCGGAGTGAAAAATGGCACGGATGAATGACAACCGAATCTTGATCGTTGATACGTTGCTCCAACGAATGGCGGAAGAACTCGACATTCCGCCAAGCAAATACACCCAAGCGGTGGAACGCTACACGGCGGTTGGGAAATGGTTGGAAGGCGGCGACTATCCTGACGCCACGCGAATCCCATTGATTTACCCGCAAGGGTCCTTCCGCCTTGGTACGGTAGTCCGGCCCATCCGAAACGGCAAAGAGGCGGACTACGACATAGACCTTGTCTGTTGTATCGCCTCGCAAGCTGATACACCTAGATCGCTGAAACACTCGGTCGGCGATCGTCTCAAGAGTCATGGCACATACCGGAAGATGCTGGCCCCGGAGCGGCGTCGATGCTGGACACTGCTTTACGCCGAAGAAGACAGCATCGGCTTCCATCTTGATGTCTTGCCGTGCAAGCCGCGTCCTTTACGCGTACCTCAAGTTGATCCCATCTACGGCGATCAAGCAGTGGCACTTACTGACAGAAGTAAGCAGACCAGTAGCTACATTTGGGGGCCGGCAAATCCTGCTGGATATGCCGACTGGTTTGCTAATCAGCAACGCGCGTCCTTCAATCGCCTAGCGATTCTCCAGAAGGCGACGATCCAACGGGAGCACGGAAAGGTCTTCGCCAAAGTAGAAGATGTGCCAGACCAGCTCGTCAGGACGCCACTACAACGGGCGATCCAGATACTGAAGCGGCACAGGGATGTTCGGTTCGCTGGGCGCCAGGACGAATCCGACAAGCCAATCTCTATGATCATCACGACACTTGCAGCGAGCGCGTTTCGGCAACAGCCATCCGTCTACGACACACTGGCGATATTCCTCGACCAGATTCGGAGGTTTCAGGATACCGGTATCATCAAGTGCGAGAATGAGGAATGGGTGATTGTTAATCCCGTTGACCCGGGCGAGAACTTCGCCGATAGGTGGAACGACGAGGGCAGCAAGGAACCTGACGCGTTCTTCCGTTGGTTGGATTGGCTCCAAGAGGACATTGACGGTCTCCTCAATACGCAGTCGGCAACGGAATTGGAGCGTCTGCTTTGCGGTGCGTTTGGCGACACGGCTGGCAGTCGTGTCGCGGCCAGTTACAGTGGCCCCCTGCCCGGATCCTACCAGAGACCGATTTCGGCATTTGGTCGGGTCGCGAAGAATTTCTTGCGATTTGACGTTTCCCACAGAGAGACGCCCCGCTGGCACATTGCCCCTTCACGTTACACAGTAACTGTGTCGGCGAGATACATGCGGAATGGTTTCCGCCCCATAGCTTTCCACAACAATTCCTCTCCACTACCGAAGAACGTAAACCTGGAATTCCAAACGCACACGAACGTCCCGAAGCCGTACAAGATCTTCTGGCAAGTCGTGAACACCGGCGACGAAGCTCAACGTGCAGGGCAACTACGCGGCGACTTCTACGACAGCAACAAGGCCGGACGAAGCCGGACTGAGAGTACAAAATACACTGGGATGCACTGGGTCGAGTGCTTTGTCGTCAAGGATAATGTGTGTGTCGCTCGTAGCGGCGAATTCGTGGTCAATATTGAATAAGGTGGTGATGGGTGCGGTAGCGAGCAACTACTTAACTGGGCCGAACGGATACTCACGTCCGACAACATCGACGAGGTTTTCGGCTGAGCGCAAGCCGTACCATCGGAGACATGCGGTAGTTCCAAGTGCAGACCGAGCCGCCCTCCCCGAATCAGCGGCATTTCGCCAGCCAAGGGCTTCAGGAACTTGGTCAATCGTCAGCGGTTGCGAGCAAGATCGAGCCCATCCCGCGCCGGTCGATGTAATCAATCATCTGCTGGAGCGCTCGCGGCAGATCCACCGCGCCGCCGATCACACGAAGCTGACCGCTTCGATGCGCCTCGATTGCCCGCCGAAAGGTGTCTTTGATGCGACCGGCCAGTTCGCTGTCCGGATCAAGGAACCCGTTGTCGTAGGCGCGCCGCCGCAGCATGAACACGATCACCAAGGCGGCGTAACGGAAAATGTACTGCGCGTTTCCTCGATGTAATTCGTGGATTACTTGCTGGAGGCAAGTCTTCGTGATATCGAGGCAGCGATCCGAACCGATTTCCTTGGTTGCATCAGAGCGATAGCAAAGTATTGCCGCCAGAGGTTTCAGCCAAGCCTGCCGATTGCCAACATGCTGTCTGGACAAAGCCCGTAAGAAACGCTCGGCGAGAATCGCAACGTGCGCGGGCTTTCGGAAACACTGGCCACACGCAAACAACGCATCCCCGGTATTGCCCCGCGAGAGTTCATCAGCCAGCCAGTCGGCGAACTCGGCGTGATCGGTGGACGTGTACCCCAGGCAGCGAGTAATTCGAATCTTCAGTTGTCCAACAGCCCGGCAGTGCTGAAGTGCGAGCTCATCCACAAACCGATCAAGCACATTCTGATGGTGTGAGACTTGCCCCTCGGAGGAAACCGCTGTAGCGTCCCGTGGGTACGCGTTGGGATCCTTCTGTTTCAGACGGTCGATGATTCGGTTTAAGTGCGCATCGCGTCTAGGCCTTAAACAAGCATAAGCCCGGGCGCCCGGGGTTGACAGAACGACAAAAAAACTCGAAAACTCCCCGGCATTCGCATGTTTTGGTTGGGGACGGCAAGATCCCCCACACAATTCACGGAGGGTTTTCGAGTGAACTTCAGAATACGAAAAAAGTTGGCTGAACGCAAGCGTCGCATTCAGGCACGCTTGGACAAAACGAGATTGGACTGCGAGTGTCCTGTCATCTCCGCGTCCAATATCCACTACGAATTGGCAGATCGAACTCAGGCCATTTCTTCGGGCGGAATTGGCATGATCCATCAAATGGTAAAGCACCTCGATCTGGACGCCGCGATCAATCAGCACGTGAACATCTTCAAAATCTACTTGCCCTACTCTGAGTCAGATCATGTGCTAAATATCGCGTACAATCTGTTGGCTGGTGGAACTCGTTTGGAACACCTTGAATTGCGTCGCAGCGATGAAGTGTATCTGAATGCCCTGGGAGCCCTTCGGATTCCAGACCCGACGACCGCAGGCGACTTCTGCCGACGTTTTGATCCGCAGGATATTGTGGCCTTAATGGAGACACTCAACAGCGTACGGATCAAAGTCTGGCAACAGCAACCGGACTCGTTCTTTGAAGAGGCCATTCTCGACGCAGATGGCACCATGGTGCAGACCTACGGGGAATGCAAAGAAGGAATGGACATCAACTATAAAGGTCAGTGGGGTTATCATCCGTTGATGATTTCCCTGGCCAATACAGGAGAGCCCCTGTACATTGTGAATCGGAGCGGAAATCGTCCCAGCCATGAAGGCGCGGCATTCTATTTGGATCGCTCGATCAGTTATTGTCGAAAGGCAGGCTTTCGCCGCATCAAGGTTCGGGGCGACACGGATTTCTCACAGACGGAGTATTTGGACGGTTGGGATAAAGACGGTGTCCGTTTCGTGTTCGGAATCGACGCGATGGCAAACCTGTACGAAATCACGGAAAAGCTGCCCGAACAGGCCTGGAAACGCTTGGAACGTCCGGCTCGATACACGGTCAAGACCGAGACGCGGGCACGACCAGAGAACGTCAAGGAACAAATCGTCGAAGCGCGAGAGTTCGAGAATATCCGATTGGTTGCCGAGTATGTGGCCGAATTCTCTTATCGGCCAGTCAAATGTAATAAAGAATACCGCGTGGTCGTCGTGTGGAAAGACCTGGAGGTTTCCAAGGGGCAAGCGAAGCTGTTTGACAAGAGGATCTGCTTTTTCTACATCACCAACGACTGGACAAGTACCCCGGAAGCGATCGTCTTTGACGCCAACGACCGCTGCAATCAAGAAAACCTCATCGAGCAGCAGAAGAATGGTGTCCATGCCCTGAAGGCTCCTTTAGATAACCTCACGAGCAACTGGGCGTATATGGTCATGGCCTCTTTGGCTTGGAGTCTCAAGGCTTGGGCGGCTCTGCTGATTCCCGTCCATGGCCGTTGGAAACAAAAGCACGAGACGGAAAAGAAGACACTTCTTCGAATGGACTTTGTGACGTTTCGCAATGCGATGATCGCCATCCCCGCCCAGATCGTTCGGACGGCGGGGAAGATCATCTATCGTTTCTTGGCGTGGAATCCCTGGCAGTCTGTGTTCTTTCGTCTGTTCGCGCAGTTGCGCAAACCGATGCGCTGTTGAGGTGCATCCTCGAGAAGCCGAAGTCCGGATGCTTCGGTACCGCCGCGACGCCTAACCCAAGAAACGCCACTCGATGAAGCAAATCCAACATGAAGACACACCCCCCGGCCGAAGGCCAGGCCGCTCGCAGTGCGCGCCGACTCGTACGTGAAAAACGATCAAAACAACGGCTCAGCCTACGCTTGTTTAAGGTCTAGGTTGATTTGGCGCCAAGAATCCCTCGATCTCGCGCAAGACCGCTCTCCATCTGGCAGGACTGTGCAACCGCGGCAGCAGTTCCGGGTAGATTCGAGGCTGGCGATTGATGTACTCTTCGCGATTCACGGATCGGCCAGCTTCGTTCAGAACGGGCCGCATCCGTTTCCAATCCACCAGAACGCGGTTGGTCCCGAAAAGGTGCGGTCGCTCGGGCTGAACTTCCAGTCGCGCGTTTCCGTGGGCCGGCGTCATGGAAACGTGGAGTCGGGCGGGCTCTTCTCGGTCGCAGGGCCGAGGCAATTGAACGTTGAGTTCGCGGACGCCGGGATGCTCCTCATGATAGACGGCGAAGATCAGTTGAGGCTCGCCTCGCGGGATGGCGAGATCCGAAACGGGTTCGGGACGGACCCAGGCTCGGCCGCCCGGCACATACGCGTGACTCTTCTCCAGCAGATCTTCCCAGATCATTTCCCCGCCGCGCCGAATCAGCAGTTGCAGTCGCGGCAGCGTGTCTAGGTAGGTGGGCAGGCCCGCCGCAAGCCGCGCCGAGAACAGGGCTGCTCCGCGTGCAAGGAGTGTTCGCCCGCAAGTGGATCCGCCGACCAAGATTCGATCCGTCGGCAACCCGAGACAGCTCGGTAACGTGCTGCTCAGGCAGTGACCAGTCTCGATTGCGACCGACGCCATTTCGCCTGTGACGACGGCTCCGATGATCCGCTCGCCGATCGTGCGAGTTCGATCTTCGAACCATTTTCGCATTCCACCAGCATCGCTCTGGGCAAAGGAGCATCGCCCGAGCAATTCCACCTTGTCGTGGCTGACCTTCGCGTGACTTGTCGATGCCGGAGGCGTCGCGCGGACTCGTGCGCCGTTCGGCAGCTTGATCGACTCGGCAGACGGTTGACGCCCGTTCTCGTACTCCGCCAGTCTGACGCTTGCCCAGTTGCTGGCAAACAGAATTTGCCAGAGTTGTCGGTCGTCCAGCGGAAGTCCAGCGTCGGCAAGAACCGTCAGAGCTTGATTCTTGAGGAACGCCCAGCCGAAACTTGCAAAGCTGTCCTTATCCGAATCGGGACGGCGACGAGCCGGAATGAACCAAGGCTGATTCTCGTGTTCCGCAAGCACCACGTCCAACAGGGCTGTCTCCGCCTGAGCCAGTCCAAGATGAAGACATACCAACCGACCGACAACGCCGCCGGGGCCGACTTTTTTGCGGAAGCCAAGTTCTCGAAGGAAATCGCGGTTCTGCTCACACCACGCCATCGCTGCGGCAACCGGCCTCCAAAGCAGTTGGAGCGAGACTCCGGCTTGGCTCGCTTCATCTAATAGGGTCTGCTGCTCCGACTCGCGAGTTGCGTTGGGGATCACCAACGTTGGCCTACCATCAGACGTTAGACGTGGGTGCAGATGAAGTACATCAGCGACGGCCACCGCAATCGCGTGCGAAGGAGCGATTTCGAGAACGTGATCGTCCGGCCGCCAAATCCACGTCCGTCCACTGGGCAAACTCGCCCAGGCAGCCGCCAATGGGAAACGGCCGATCCCGGCTTCCATGTCCGCACGTGCCTCCGGCGGCCAGCAGCAGCCCGTTCCGCGTGGATGCAAAGGGAGCACACAATCCAAGCGCGGGGGCTCTCCTGGGAATCGGGGCATGATGACGCTCGGAGGGGCATGGTGAACCGTGGAGGCCACTGAGTCGCGCGACTCACAGCCCGCGGTGCAGCGAACTCCCGTGAAGCCGAGTTCGTCGAAGACCAACGCGGTACCGGTAGTATCCATTGCGTTAATCGCGCTCATCATGGGCAGTCCAGCAAAGCGAGAACTAGCTGTTCCAACGACGTTTGGGCAGTCCAAAGATTCTGGGGAAGAGTTGCAATGAAAACGGCACCGCCCGCACCGTTGACTCGCATTACGGACTGTTTGGCCGGGTCGTCGTGAGCGACAAGGATGCATCCGCTCACCGGGACTTGGCAATCCAGACGGTGCAAATCTTCCGACAGGGACTCGCCGAGGCGTTTGGCCTGATCCGTCGGCCTTGCAAGGCTGGTCAGCGTCCAGAAACCGATGTATCTCCGCGAATCTGTATGCGGATCGGGACTTCGGACCCCCAGCAGAAAGTCCGGACATAACGAGTTGATTTGAGAATTCGGGCCCAAATAGTCGCTGGTCGCAAAGTCCGGAACAAGTTGAACGACGGCATTGCGTGCCTGCCCTTCGAACCACCAATCGCCGGGGATGGTCCGCGTATCCATAAATCGCCCGGCCATGTGCTCGTCCTGGAAGTAGCACTCGCCTCGACTGGCAGGCGAACGTTGACATACCTGCTGCAAGGCCGTAACGACACCGATCCAGCACATTTCCGCCCAAGTTCGTTCGCGCCAGCGCCACAGCGAATCTTCCTGCCTTTCACGACGAAGCAAGTGCTGATAGGCGGTCCAGATGCGATGGTAGTTCGGATCATATTGCAGAACATAGTTTGGTTGGGGCACGACGGTCAACGGATGGACCCCGCCAATTGGAGAATCCTGCAACAACCGACGACACTGCGTGACAAACCGACGCACAAGCAGAAGGCGTTCATGGCTGGAAAAACGCTGATTATCCAACAGGTAACGACGTCCAGCCGTTATGCAGCGGACCAGAACGTCCCTGACAACGCGGTTTTCCAGGGTATTGGCATCCTCGAAACGCCGAACGCTCTGCAACTGCTGCTTGTGTCCCGCCTTCTCGACCAGTGTCCGCCCCGGTTGTTGGGATATCCAGCGAAGGCACGCGGTATCAATTTCCTGGATCTGCCCGACCGGGGTAGCAACTCGTTCGCGGCGCAGCACACGACGCGGCCTGCCGCAGATCGCTTCCAGAAGTGGGGGCAAACGTCGGGCGAGCTTCACAACGAGGGCCATCGGCGGTGCGTCAACGGTCGCAATTCGTCGCCAGCGTGCGGTCAGTCGCCTGACGCTGCAGGCAGCGACATCTCGAAGTCTCCCTTCCCATGCCCGTGTGGACGGTCTCAGCTCATCGTAGACTTGGTTGATGAATTCCAAGTACTGGCCCAGGGCACTCTGGATTGCTCGTCCAGAATCCAGGACGGCGTCGGGCCAATCCAGCTTTGCTGCCTCGTCGCTGAATAGAGAGTCGCTTGCTTGGATCAACTCGCGAAGCAACGGGAGATCCGCCGGAATCTGAGCCAGCACTGCGGCAGATTCTCCTTCGAGTCCCAGCCACAGATGAATGTCCTCCCGTACCGAATTCGGTGTCGCTCGGCAAGCGCTAGGAAGCTCGTATCGAGCAACACGACGTCCATCCGATCCCGTCCAACTTCCGATGCGAGGCAGATCCGAGCCCGTTACGTCCGCCACGATCTGCCGAACGTGATCGTCAACATCGATGCAAAACCGCGAAAACTGACGCAATTGATCAGCAGCGGCCGGTTTCTGCGACCAGCGCCAAGCAACAATTCCGCGATCTGCACAAACCGCGTCTGGGATCATAGCATGTATATTTCCCGCCATCGGCGATAACAGAACCTTCATTGGTCACGAGCGGCGTGTCAGGCTCAGCCGCCGGATTCATCGTCAAAATCGCGTTGGACACCCTGCCACAGGAACTGATGCTCCACTCTCGACTTCTGCATCGCTTGGCGAAGTGGTTCGTCCTCCAGTTCCGCTACCACACTTTCCACCTTGCCGAGAGCAGATCGGATTTCTGGTTCCGACGGGTCCAACCCTCGGAATTTTGGCAAAAGCTTCTGCTCGATCTGGTCGGACATCGCCCAGTTCAGCCACGGTTCCCCTTCAATCCGTGGAAAATTGGCGACGTAAGCCTCGATCGCACGACCCACGCGGTATGCAAACGGGCGACGGATCATTTTCATGGCCTCGTTCAGTCCTTGAATCCACCCATGTAATCGCGTGCGCGTATCTTCGTCCAAAAATGAAGCATCCCGGTGCCAACTGCGCCAAGCGTCGTAGGCCAGCCGGCGACCACCTTTTCTGTTGCCGTTCGACGAATGTTCCTTCAAACCCGAGTTGACCATCACCTTCTTGGGCGGCCCGAAACGAAGCACGTTCGCCCGGTCAACCACTTTGTCGGACAACGATTGGGTCGTCTCGTCCTCGTTCATCGTTCCCGTGAACAATACATTCTGCCCCACGAACAGATGCATCACTGAACCGCCCTTTCCACTTCGGCCAACCTCCAGCGGGATCTCCGCCTTGCCGCGATCCGCCGCATTGGACAAGTCGATTCCACGACGCATTTCCAGGCGGCTGAGGAACTCGCTGAAGTAGTACTCGACGCGAGCGAGGTTCATCTCGTCCAGCAAGACCATCAACACCTGATCGCTTCGCGAATTCTCGCCCCAGCCGCGGGGCGGACTCCAGCCTCGGTCCGGCTCGCTGAAGTACTGATCCATCTGGACCAATGCACGCCCCAACTCCGTGGCGCGATATCGTCCTTCGAGGTAGTTGAAAAAACCGAACATATCCTGGGGACTATCCCACCGAGGTTGCACGGCGATGTTCAAGAAATGCATTCCCATCGCTTCGGCGTAGCGGCGCGGCAACTCGCTCTTGCCGGTGCCGCTGATCCCCGCCAGCACCACCAAGGGAGAGATGTCGTTCACTTTCAAAGCAGTGTGAAACGCGTACAGGATTCTGGGGTGAAAGCGGAATCCACTCTCTTCCAGGTGATTTTTGAGCTTCCTCAACTGTGACGATTCGTCGACCTCTAGCATCAATTTCCCATTGTGACTAGGAAGCACGGGTTGCCATAAGTCGCCCGTACGTTCTTCGTCCGCGACATGACCGACCCGGGTCATCATTTTTTCCCAATCGTCCCGCAACAGCGGCAATCGGTGGTCAAGTTCCTCTCGCTCTGCTCGCAACCCAGACAGCTTCTCTTCCGTCTGTTCCCGTTGACGCTTGAGTTCATCCAAGCGGTCCTGTTCGAGTCGAAGTTCGTCCTTCATGCTGTCGCGGTTCTGTCGCAATTCTCCCAGCTCGTGGTTGTAGTCGTTCAGTTTCTTGCGGGCCTGTTGATCGAGCGATTCCGCTTGTTGTTGAAGCTCCCGCTTCTGCTTTTCCAGGAGGTCAACGTCTTTCTGAAGTTGGTGGAGACGCTCTGCAGCCACCTCCGCCTGTTGAACTTGGCTTGCAAGGTCGCGAAGCCGTGCTTCGAGTTGTTGGGCTTGGAATTCGCTGCGCAGAATCGCCTGATCGAGATCGAGTTTCTTTTGGTTCAAATCCGCAAAATCGGCTTGGAGTCTTTCGAGTTCTTGACGGACCTTCTGCAATTCGGCAAACTCCGCGTCGCGCTGCCGCAACTCGTTTTGAAGATCGTCCAGACGCTGTTGGGCCCGGTCCCGTTCGTCGAGAATCTGCTGGGCCTCGAAGACGGCGTCGCGAAGGCGGTCGAATTCCTGTTGCATTTCAGCGATGCGGTGCTGAAGGAATTCGTACTTCGTGGCTTCCGGAAGTCGTTGTTCCCGCTCCCAAAGCGACAATGCTTGCCGCCGACAGGCGCCGAACACCAGCGCGCAGAAAAAGACGCTCAAGATCGTCGCTACACTGCCGAGGATCACGAAGAAGATCGTTGAAGTCATGGGGAAGTTGCTCCGTTGGGTCAAGGCATGCTGGATGTCGGTTCAGTGCCCATCGAATCGTCCGACGAATTAGGTTGTTTGGATGATTCGGTTGCGTCGCCCGATGTCGGCTCCCTTGGTTGCTCTTCGGGCCGCTCCGTCATCTGGGATAACGCCTCGCTGCGCCGACGAAGTTCGTCCAGCAAGCTCCCAAGTCGCTTTTGCAGCGATGCTTCGTTGGTCCTTGCCGATTCGATGTCGTTGCTCAGTCTGGTCAACTCCAATTTTTTCTGTTGTACATCGGAGTTTAGTGTTTGCTGCTCATCACTGAGTTGCTTGATCGTCTGATCGAGCGACAATTTCTGCTGGCGGGCGTCGGCCGCCTGCCTTTCCTGGGCTAGGACCTGTCTCTCCAAATCCGCAACCTGCGTTCTGAGGCTGGCAATCTGAGTTTCCGACTGGGTTTTTTGGAGAGTGAACGTTCCGATCGAAGCATTCAGGGCGGTTTCCTGACTCTTTAGCTCCAGAAGCTTTTGCCGAAGAGTGGTTTCTTCATCCCGCAAATCTGCGATCGTGTGCCGGACTGATTTGACGTCCCCCGCCACCTCCGTCGACCTTGTTTCAAGATCTGCGATTCGTTTCGTGAGTGCTGCCTCATCCTCTTTCAGTCCACGCAGCTTCTCCTGAACGTTGTCGATCTGCTGCCCAAGGCTTGCTAATTGCTCTTTCTCTGCCTTCGCCGCCACCAATTCTCCTAGCACGGTCTTAAGTTCGTCACGATTCGTGCGAAGTTGATTATCCAGACTTGCTCGTTCGTCCTGCGCGGTCTTGATCTGCTCTCTTTGCTGTTCCAGCATCGTCTTGTTAACCGCCACGCTCGTCGTCAGCGCGGTGACTTCTGCTTCGAGTCCCGGTCTTTCGCTGTCCAACTTTGCCTTTTCGTTCTCCAGCCGGGCCATTTCCGTCTTCAAAGACGCGGTCTTTTCCTCAAAGGCTTTGACTTCCTCGGAAGCCTGCGCGACCTTGTTCAACAATTGGTAGTACTCTTTCACTTTCTGCGCAATGTTGCGATTGACTCCTTCCAGTTTCTTTTCCTCGGCAGTCAGTTCTTCCAGCACTGCGTCATGTTGGCGCCCCATTTCACCAATTTCGCCTTTAACCTTGGCGTTGTCAGTTTGTAAGCCACCCATTTGTGCATTTAGACCGTCAACCTGGCCATTCAATCGCTCAGCTTCCTTCTTCAGTGCGGCGACCGTGACCTCGGCCTCGATTAACTCGTTGTTTGCGACCACTAACGTGAAAATGGAGTTTCCTTGCGCTGCCAGCGCCGTCACAGCGACGAGACACGCAATCACCATCCACCAAATGCCTGGCAATCCGGAAATCGAACGCTTGGTGCTGCTCTCCGGCACGCTGGAAGCAGAGGGTGCCGCGGGATTCGTGTGTCCCGGAAACATCTGGACTTCAGGGGCATCAAATCTGTCTGCATCGGCGTAATTGGGCATTTGCTGCTCTCCGCCCCTCGACCGGGTGTTAGTCTCGTCGTTGGTTCCAATTGATCGGAAACTCTAGTATACTCGGTGCGGGGGGATGTCAACGCTTTCCGCTGAAGTCAATCTGACAGGAACGCCGAGAACTGGGACTAGTAGCGACCGACCTGGCAAAGTTGCACTACACCAAAGTGGCGGATATCTGGTCGCTGCGGAACGGGTGTGGTAGGAAATCAGCTCGATAGGTACGAGCTACCGGGGATGTCTCCGTCTCAGGACGCACCGTCAGACGACCGAGGTACTCGGACGCCGTAAAGCGACCTCGCCACGTCTACGTTACGTTCCAACGGCGCCGAATGCGTTCGACGCACCCGACCAGGCGAGTTCCCGGTCTACTCGTACATGGTCACGTTGCGGCCGTTTATTCGCATGAACGCCATCGGGCCTGAGGAGAGCGAACGTTTCGTGCAGGCGGTCGCCGGGGCGAAGCTGAGCGTCCGCGAGATCGAGCTGCTGGCGCACGGATACTTCCGGGGCGCGCCGTCGCTGCGCCGGGCCGTCGACGAGGGCCGCTGGAAATGGACGCTGGACCAGATGCAGGCCGTGGGTGGCCGATCCTCCGTTGCCATGCCTCCCAAAGCCTATGATCTGAATTCCGAGCCATACGTCTGCCACCTACTGAACCTGAGGGTGAAATTACGAACACACCCCCAACCTACCGCGCCCATCAAGAATGCCTAACTCGCGCGCTTACGAACGCGACAGAGACGCATCGGGCGATTCATTCAGCCTGCCAGTTTGTGCAGTTCGTCGGCGCAGTCGGTGTCGAGGATCAGGTGGTTGATCAGGCCGAGTTTGAGGCATTGGAGGACGATTTCGGCTCGGACGGCTCCTACGGCTAGGACGGTGACTCCGGGCAGGTTGTTCTCGCGGGCTCGGAGGGCACAACGGCGGAAGTGGGGTTCCTTGATGCCGGTCCAGCGCTTGTTGACCGCCTCGACGTACTCGCGGTCGGCTTTGTTGGCCGCTGGATTGATGATGAAGGCGCCGCCCAAGTCGCCGAACGCTCCCCGGCGCAGCTTGGGCAGGTCGATGTCGCCTTGCCGGAAGAATTCGCCGCTCCAGAATCGGCCTGGCTGGTCCTTCGAGCCGACCGACGTCAAGATGGCGTCCAGATGCTCGACCAGCGGCAGCTTGACGTCCGCCCCGGTCGGTTCCGACCGGCGATCAGGTTTCGACCGGCTTTGGCGGGCCGGCGCAAAAGCGAGCCAGTCCTCTGGCACCGGGAAGATCTCGGCGTAGGAGCTGACCGAACAGGCGAATTTCAGCATCGCGCTGCATTCCGCCTCCGAAAACCGCTCCGGTTCGGGCCGAAAGGCCGGGATGAAGCTCAAGTGGAGCGGTCTCGGCAGGCTCTTCGTGGTCCGACCCGGCGGCTGGTGCGTGTGCGAGCCCCATCCGTTCAGAATCCGGTGCATGTCGGCGGCCAGCCCCGAGGAACTGAGCTTGGCCGGGTCACGGAACACCTGGCTGCGGGGTTCCTCCCACGGACTGAGCGGCTCGCCCCACAGCGGGACGCACGTGATGGGCGTCTTCGGCCGGCCTTGCGTCGCCGTGACCTCTTCCAGGCCACTGGCCAAAGCGGCCAGAGTCCGGCCGTAGGTGACGCCCAGGATCTTACATGCCTCGCAGCCGCGGAGCAGGGTCAGGCAGTAGGACGCCGCCTTGTGGCCGAAGACAGCCACGGCTTGGTCCCAGGAGGCATCATTCTTGATCTCCAGTCCCGTGGGAACGATCTGGAGCTGGGTCAACGAGCCGACGCCGCTGTCGTAGGCCACGTCCTTGAGCTTGGTCAGCAAGTCCTTGCCCCGGTACACCTCGTCGTGCAATCGCTGCTGCTCGGGCTCGGTTAATTGGCACTCGATGGTTTCCCGCACCAGCCCGACATTTCGGGCTTGATCGACCAACCGGGAGACCATCGACGGGCTGAGCGACAACAGACCGGCGATCCGCTTCTGCGGTTCGCCCTTGGCATACAAGTAGGCGACTTTCTTGATCGTGTCGTCGTGGCGACCGAGCGGTTCGGCATCAGACGGGCCGGACATGACGGTTCCTTTATATGGGGGGTGTAGCACGTGGTCGGGCATCTCACGTGGCCCGGCATCTCCGAGGCCGGGGTTGGGTAGCTGAAAGGAAAAATCCCTAACTCGGCGTCTCGGAGATTCGCCACCACGTGGATGGACGGCTCAGAGAGCCAGCCTACTTCCGGCTTCTCATAGTCTACGGTGAATCCGATTTCGATTCAATCGTTGTCGTGAAAAAAATGAATGCCATTTCAGTACATGACAGAACTTGAACAAAAACAGGCTGGTCCTAGAATCGGATCAGGGACGGCGGCCGGCTCGTTTCAGGTCGGATCGCTGTCCGTGGCTCGATGATTACTTTCTCGGAGGGAGAGGCGACAATGGACGATTTGAGGCTTGCTTGGCGGACGTTCGACGGCGACGATTATCGCCGCGTTCGGCAACTGGGGATTCGTAGCGTGGTGACGGCGCTTTATGACGTTTCGTGCGACCAGGTCTGGCCGCTGGACCGTCTGGAAGCATTGGAGGAGCGGATCGAGGCGGCGGGGTGCCGGTTCGAGGTGGTCGAATCGCTGCCGGTGGCCGACGAGATCATCCTCGGCGGGCCGGCGGCTGAGGCGTTGACCGAAATCTGGTGCCGGTCGCTGGAGAATATCCGCAAGGTTGGCGTCAAGCGGGTGACCTACAACTGGATGCTGGGGCCGGATTGGTGCCGCACGCATTGGTTGACGTTGCCGGACGGCTCGGAGACGCTGGCTTTCGACGAAGCGGCAACGCAATCGGATGCCGCGATCAAGCAGTTGCCGGGATGGCTGAAGAACCTGGACGACGCCGAGTTCCGGCAACGGCTGGACCAGTACCGTCAAGTCGGGGCCGATCAGTTGTGGGATGGCCTGGCGAAATTTCTGGCGCGTGTGGTGCCGGTTGCGGAGGGACTGGAAGTGAAACTGGCGCTGCACCCGGACGATCCGCCGTGGCCGGTGTTCGGCATCCCGCGGATCATCACCGACGCTGCGGCCCTGGACCGGGTGTTGGGATTTCAGGACTCGCCGGCCAACGGGCTTTGTTTCTGCACGGGCAGCCTGGGAGCGAATCCGGAGAACGATCTGCCCGCGATGGTCCGCCGATTCGGGTCGCGGATTCTTTTCGCTCATGTGCGGAACGTGATTCGTACTGGCCCGCGAGCGTTCTACGAAAGCCCCCATCACCAGGGCGACTTGGAGCTGGGCGAGATCCTGGCAGCGTTCTACGATGCCGGTTTCTGCGGCCCGATGCGGCCCGACCACGGGCATCGGATCTGGGACGAGCAGAACGAGCGGCCCGGTTACAGTTGGGTCACGCGAGCGATCGGAGCAGCGTATCTACGCGGAA
>Ga0351931_1008_pt1 | contig 53946 bp, 45 predicted proteins | sample BONcelT113001E11_FD_205818 | JGI IMG/M metagenome (GOLD analysis project Ga0351931, IMG submission 205818) | Enriched cells from coal bed in the Powder River Basin, Montana, United States - BONCAT cells T11 rep2 HSBNCT.T11.300.1.E11 ... | reverse complement strand
GCCGATCTGTTCGTTGTGCAGGGTAATGGCCTGAACAAATTGCGCTTCTCCGAGGCTGAATCGATGCCCGCTTCGAGGCCGCTCCTCCTGCGGCGGCGCGCTGTAGCCGGCATCCCGCCTGTACTTAGCATACACGGTCCCAACGCTGTTCATGACGGCGGCATACCTGACATCGGGAAAGGCCTTGAGGACCTTCAGGGTCTCTTCGGCATCTTTCGTGTCCTGGAAGAGAAGAGCCGCCGCGCTGCTCTTTCCCACCCCTCTCATGATCCCTTCCGAATCGGATATGAAGGTCTTCCGCTCTGAAAGGATTTCGTTGACGGTAATGACCGTTCCGACGAGACCGAGGATGGCTATCGTGGAAATGATATAGATAAGGATAAGCTTGCGCTTCAGCGACAGATCTCGGAAGAGTTCCATCAGCGACGGGAAGCCCCTGCCTTTACTCACCGCCCACCATCCTTCCCAGCTTCAACAGTTGGGAGCTTACGTCGATCCGGGAACGCCGTATCGAATTGAGATTGATCTCGAACTTCACTCTCTTTGCCTCTATGTAGAAATTCACCATGACCCCCTCCTCCGCGTAGCCTTCCGTATCTCCCACGGTGAGAACGTCCATACCCTTCACCGCGTCAAGGACGGGGAGGATGCGCCTTCTCTCCGAAGAAGAGATAAAGAGTATATTGCAACCGCTGAGCCCCCGCACGGAGGCGGGTCTTTTGACCTCCAGCGTCTTTCCCCGTACCTTCATTCCATCTACTATCCGCATGCTCTGCCCGAAGGGGCTTGAACCGTAAATGCAGATGCTGTGGGTCCGGGCCGGGGAAGGCCATTCCACAAACTTAAAAAAATTTGCCAGAAATACCGCCTTTACCTCATATTCATCGAATTCCCGGCTCTGGGCGCGAAGGGACCCCGGCTGGACGGAAAATATGAGTCCCAGAAGGACTGTGATGAGCAGAAGAGTCTTCATTTCGTCAGAATCGATATGTCGCCTTTAGCCTGAAAGTCCTGCCATCCTGTCCGATATCGCTCTGGATATGTTCGCGCGAACCCGGATTGCTGTACTTCCTGTCGAAAACGTTATAGATGCTGAAAGACAGGTCAAGGCGCTTGAAGATCCTTTCGCTCAGAAATGTGGCGTTCACCAGGGCATATCCTCCATCTCGGGTTCCGTTGAGGTTCTGTTGCGCGCTTGCATATTGCACCTCAATGCCGGCACCGAGTTTGTTCCTGATTATCGGGGCAAACGCATTGAGCTTGGCGAGATGCTTCGGAAAATTCCCGAACTCCATGCCATCCTGGTTGCCCCTGACCTCCTGAAAGGAATAGGAGAGTCTTCCCGAAAAACCGCTTGACCATTTTCGCTCCATCTCGAATTGAACACCCTTGCCTTCGGCCCTGCCCGTGTTAGTGAAGACCATGAGGCCGGCAGCATCGCTTTGCTGGCTTATTAGACTGTAGACGTCGTAGTAGAACCCGGAAAGGGAGAGGCGAAATTCTTTCACGTATTTCTCAAGCACAAGCTCATAGGTCCTGATCGTCTCGGGATCGAGGGCCGGGTTCGCCTTTTGTGTTACGTTCCCGTCGGTGTAGTAGAGCTCATAGGCGTTGGGTATCCGGTAGGCCTCCCCGTAGATGAGTTTGACCGTCGTCTTTTCCATGGGGTTATAGATGAGTGCGGCCCTGGGGTTGAGCCGTCCCGAGAAATCCTTGTAATGATCGTAGCGCGCGCCGATATTGAGGAGCACCTTGTCGGCGATTACGAACTCTCCCTGGGCATAGGCGCCTGCGCTGTATGAACCCCTGTTGTCGTCGAGGTAGACCGCATAGGGGCTGTCATCGTAGTTCTTTTGCCGCTGAACAAGGTTGTCCCGGTATTCCAGCCCCGCGACGAGGGTATGGCTGTCTCCTATCCGGGTCTTGTAGAACGCCTCCGTTCCCCACCACTTACCCACAGCCAGGTCCCTGTTCATGGTCATAGGGGGATAGTCGAGAAGGTATTTCCCGTCATAGCGGTAATAATCGTAAAAAACCCTCACGGAGAGGTCCTGTTTGCCTTCGAAGGCCTTATGGTATTTGACGTCTATGTAGCCCTGCGAATCGGTGGACTTCGTCCCGTCATCGTTGAAGACCGTTCCCCATGCGCCCGTGGGAATGTTCTTGGTCCGTGAGCCGTAAGCGGCCTGAACGTTGAATCCCGCGAGCCTGAAATTCGTGAAGAAAGACGAGTACGACTCCCGGTCGTTGCCGTCCGACCAACCGGAGTTCGTCTGAGGACTGTCGTATTCCTTGTAGTACAGACTTTGTCCCCTGCTATGGTAACGCGTCGCCGACAGGAGCATTTCCAGCCCGTTGCCGAAGGTGCGCCCGAACGTGGCCCTCTGCCTGTTGGCATCAAAGCTGCCCGCCTCCGCCGACAACTCCAGTCCGCTTATGTGGGACGACCCCTTCGTTATCACGTTGATAACGCCGAAAAAAGCATTGCTTCCATAAAGCGACGACCCCGGTCCCCGTATCACCTCGATGCGGTCCACGAGATCAAGATCGAGGATGAACTCATTTCCCACGGTGGCCGTATCGTAAATATTGTTGTTCATCCTGTGGCCATCGACGAGGAGAAGCATGCGCGTATTATAGTCTCCCTGCCTCAGAAAACCGCCTGAGCCGAGATAATTGTAGTTCCTGTCGTAGGTGACATACAACCCTGGGACACTGTGAAGAACATCCGCCATGTTCCTGTATCCGTAGCGTTTTATGTCCTCCGAGGTGATGATGCTGATGGAAGCGGGCGCATCGGATATCCGTTGTTCATACCTTGACGCCCCGAGGACGGTCGACACCTCCACTCCCATCAGTTCTTCGATGGGCATCGTGGCAAGATCTTCCGGTGTACGGTGCCCGGGTTCCGCCGCGTGAAGGGCCCATATGGATATCAGGGAGAAGAGGGGAACGAGAAAAACCTGAAGCACAAAACACCTGCCCCGTCTTCTTGTGGACTTCTCAACAGTACTGTTGTCGTTCATGATTGTCGTTCCTTCGACAGCACGCAAAACCGCCGCCTGATTGGTTTATCGGCACATCCCTCAAATCATTTATCATAATCCTTGCGAATATCACCCGCTTGAGGCAAGCGAAACAGCGGTCCCGCCCAAATTTGTGGACTCGAAAAGAAGACCTGCGATATGATACAGACATCCCTCAGATATGCTCCGGACAGGCGGCGCGCATAGCGGGAAACGACAATGGACAAGGAAACTGCCGAAAAAAGGATAGATCAGCTCAGGAAAGAGCTGGAGCACCACAATTACCGCTATTACGTGCTTGATGACCCCACGGTGACGGACAGGGAATATGACGCCCTCATGAGCGAGCTTACCCGCCTCGAGACGGAGCATCCGGAATTCGCCGACCCCGCATCACCGACGCAGCGGGTGGGGTCGCGACCCCTTGATGCTTTCACTTCGCTCCCGCACTCCGTCCCCATGTTGAGCCTGCAGAATGCCATGAATGAGGAGGAGGTCAGGGACTTCCACCGGCGCGTCATGAAGCTCCTCGGGACGAGTGACATCGAATACGTCATTGAGGTAAAGATAGACGGCATTGCCGTCGAGCTCGTCTACATCGACGGCGTCTTCACCCTCGGCTCCACGCGGGGTGACGGCTACGTCGGTGAAGATGTCACGCAAAACCTGCGGACGATCCGGGCCATCCCGCTGCGCCTTCGGACCGATGGGAACGCGCCTCCACCCGCGCGTCTCGAGGTCCGCGGAGAGGTCTTCATGGGGAAAACGGAGTTCCTTGCCCTCAACTCCGAGCGGGAACTGACGGGAGAGCCCCTCTTCGCGAACCCGCGAAACGCGGCGGCGGGTTCCCTTCGCCAGCTCGACCCCAGAATCACCGCCATGAGAAAGCTCAACATATTCTGTTACGCTCCGGGCACTATCACCGGTGCGTCGTTCTCCACCCACATGGAGTTCCTCGAGCGTCTCAGAGGGTGGGGCTTCAGGGTCAACGGCAACACCCGGCTCTGCCGCACCATCGATGAGGTGGTGGACCACTACGGGCACATCAGGTCCATCCGTGAGCGGATCCCTTACGAGATAGACGGGACCGTCATCAAGGTGAACAGGATTGACCAACACACGTTTCTCGGAGCCGTCTCGCGCTCGCCCCGCTGGGCGATCGCCTACAAGTTCGAGGCGATCGAGAAAGAGACGACGGTGGAGGATATACTCGTCAGCGTCGGGCGCACCGGCGCCCTCACCCCCGTCGCCGTCCTCAAGCCCGTCACCGTGGGCGGCGTGGAGGTCTCCCGGGCCACCCTGCACAACGAGGACGAGACAGCGCGAAAGGACGTGAGGGTCGGGGACAGGGTCATCGTGACCCGTGCGGGGGACGTGATCCCCGAGGTCGTCCGGGTCCTTGACGCCGCGAGGCCGCACAGGGCTCAGCCCTTCAGCATGCCCGAAAAGTGCCCCGTCTGCGACGAGCCGGTGGTAAGGCCGCCCGGCGAGGCCATACGGCGGTGTGTCAACATAAGCTGTCCCGCCCAGATCAAGGGGAGCATAGAACACTTTGCGGCGAAACGGGCCATGGACATCGACGGCCTGGGGACAAAGCTCGTGGAACAGCTCGTCGACAGGCAGATCATCCGCGACGTCGCGGACCTCTATTATATAAGGAAGGAAACCCTCACCGGGCTGGAGCGGATGGCGGACAAGTCCGCCGGAAACATCATCGAGGCCATCGAGGCTTCAAAACACAGACCCTTTGCACGGTTCATCAACGCCCTCGGCATCCGGCAGGTAGGCGAACACGCAGCGGGCCTCCTGGCGGACCGCTTCGATACAGTTGAAAAACTCATGTCGGCGGACACGCAGCTGCTTCTTGCCATACCTGAGATCGGGCCCGAGGCCGCCAGCAGCATCACCGCTTTCTTCGGCGACGCCAAGAACCAGAAAACCATAGCAAGGATCCTCGCCGCAGGCATGCAGCTGGAATACGGAAAAGGCAGCTCGAAGAAACTCGCAGGGCTGACCTTCGTCTTCACCGGATCCCTTTCGGCCATGTCTCGCGACGAGGCCCGGGCAAAGGTCGAAGAACTCGGTGCGAAGACCGCCTCGTCGATAAGCAAAAAGGTCAGCTACGTCGTAGCGGGTGAGGAGGCCGGCTCCAAGCTCGACAAGGCCCGCCAGCTCGGCCTCAAGGTATTGACGGAGCAGGAATTCCTCGACCTGCTGGGTTAACAACAAAACACCGGACGGTCGCAAACCGGTCACCTTCCCTTCAGACCCAACCTCTTCTTCCAGGATCTGCCGGATCACTTCAGCCCCCTTTCCCCTGCACCCGGGTGATAAAGACTGGTCCTTCATGACTGCCGATTCGTCCCATTTCAACCGAGACTGGTGACAACCATGGACCCTTCGGTTCTCCCTGTGTGTACAAATATCACAAATAAATAAACAGGGAGGAATTGAATGAAACGTGCTTTGAGGTAGTCGATGGTTCTGATATGTGCGGCTCTGCTCGTGACCGCTGGCCTCTGCGGCGACGCTGCGGCAGCAACAGATTCGGGCCAATTCAAAGTAAGCGCGACGTCCGGTGGCGGCTGCACATTCGGCACTGTGAGCGATCTCAACTTCGGTGCCTACAACCCGCTCTCCGCAACTGACACCACGGGATCAACATCTATGTCTTTTTATTGTACCAAGGGGCAAACGTTCAACTGGTACATCACAGGCGACCGGGAGATGATAAACGGTGAAGAGAAACTCGCTTTCGAGCTTTATTCGGACTCGTCCAGAACACAGGTATTCCCCGCAGAGAAGACAGACGGTTTCGGAGGGATTGGAGCGGACGTAAACGCTCTGATAGTTCAGGACATATACGGAACCATTGCCAAAGGGCAGAATGTGACAGGCGGTCTCGACTTCACTGCGACCATGACGGCAGTCGTAGACTACTAGGAGAAGGCATTGAACGATGATCACAGGGAGCGCCCGGTTGCAGGAACCGGCCTTTCCCGTGTCTTTCTGTTCATTCTTCTTTGTTCAGCCCTGTTTCTCCCATCTGCGACATCCTGGGCCGGAAGTTTCGACGTGCAGCCCGTGCGGATATCTTTCACCGCAAAGACCAGAGTTGAAAAGCTCGTCGTCAGGAATCTGAGCGCCGGCGATCTCACTGTGCAAATAAAGGTCTTCAAATGGGTGCAGGACAATGACGGGAAGGATGTCTACGAAGACACCTCCGACCTCCTCGTCTTCCCCAGGATTCTCAAGATACCCCGGGGGGAGCAAAGGCTCATCCGCCTCGGCACAACTGTAGGCCCCGCAATACAGGAAGGTACGTACAGGGTCTACGTTGAAGAACTGCCCGTGGGGGACGGGAAAGCCAAAGGCACCGGAGTCCGGTTTGCCTTGAAGGTTGGAGTCCCCCTGTTTGTCAGTCCGCTGGAGCGCAACAACAGGGGCGCCACAGGGTCTTTCACCATCGAGAAAGGAAAGGCCCGTCTCCGGACGGAAAACACCGGCAACACCCACCTCGTCATCCAATCGATCACGGTGACCGGTCGAGACGACAGAGGCGAGGAGACATTCTCGAAAGACCTCAAAGGCTGGTACCTGCTCGGCGGTGCCTCCAGGATCTACACAGCACAAATCCCCCCGGCAATCTGCAGAAAACTCTCAACGGTCCAGGCGATCGTCAGGACAACAAGGAATTCATTCGAGGAGACGATGCAGGTAACAGGGGACATGTGTGGACCGCAGACAAGATAGGCATGTTCCGCCGCCGTTGGCCGAAAAGCACGCTCCTGCATCTCTTTGCATTCTTTGTTCTTGTTGCACCGTTTGACTGCCCGGGTCAGGAACATCTTGTTCTTGAGGTGATCCTCAACATGGAGAAGAAGGGTGAGTTCTTTATCTATCTTACGCACGACGGCGACTATCTGCTGAGCAAAGAGGACCTTGTCGCCATCGGTTTTGCGGACCCGCCGGGGGCGGCAACGGTCATAAAGGATAAAGTCTTCGTCTCGCTCGGGTCCATGGAAGGGGTATCCTTCGCTTTCAATGAAGAGACGGTGTCTCTTGAGATCACGGCGGCGCCTCATCTTCTCAGGAGAAGGTCCATCGATGCGAGACCGGGAAGGCGGGCCGACGTCCTTTATCCGAGGGACGCGGGCGCGTTCTTCAATTACGGCCTCAATTATACCGGCGACGGTCTCCTCAACTACAGATCCATTGCGGGGACAGCCCAACTGGGCGCACGAATGGGAGATATGCTCCTTCTCAACGATTCGCTGTACAAAAGGGAAGGCACCACAGAGAGGTTCGTGCGCCTCTCAACGAACCTGACCTGCGAGTCAAGGCTCAACCTCAACCGCGGCGTTCTCGGCGACCTCTACGCTGCGTCGGGCTATCTCGGCAGCGCCGTGAATATGGGAGGGATCAGCTTTTCGAGGAACTTCACCATCGACCCCTATTTCATTAAGCAGCCCATGGTGGACTACTCCGGTTTCGCCACCCTGCCCTCGGAGGTCAGAGTCTCCGTGGACGGTACGCAGATACGCTCCGACAGAATAGGTCCGGGGCCCTTCGACCTCAGAAACATCCTCTCCTTCAACGGGGTCCACGACCTGGAGATTACAGTCAAGGACGCCTTCGGCAGGGAGGAAACCCTCAGGTATCCCTTTTACTCCTCTGACATCCTTCTGCGCTCCGGACTCCACGAATTCAGCTACAACGCCGGCTTCCTCAGAAACAACTATGGAACCAACAGCAACGACTACGGGAGGTTCGTCTCTTCCTTCTTCCACAACTATGGTGTCACCGATTCCTTCACCATCGGTGTGCGAGGTGAAGGTTCGAGCTCCCTTGTCAACCTGGGCCCCCGGATGTCGTTCCTTATTAAGAACCATGGCGTGCTGAGCCTTTCCGGAGCCGCAAGCGTTCTTAAGGACAACCCGGGAACAAAGGGCTACGCCGGTTCCCTGGGATATAGCTACCAGCGGCGCAACTTCAGCCTGAGGCTTCTCTACAACAGGTATACGCAAGAGTATTCAACGAATATAACTCAACCTGCGGATGACAGGAAGAAATCCGAGCTGGGAACGGGCATCGGATACAGCACCGGAACAATGGGATCGATCTCCTTTGACTTCGCCACCATCAGTAAGTATATCGGGCAGGACCGCCAGAGTTACACTCTCACCTGGTCGCGAAATCTTGTGAGAGACGCGAACATCCACTTTTCCATAAGACATACGAAGGACGATGCCACCAGCACAGAGTTCGGCATCGGTCTCACCTTTCACCTCTGGAAGGACGCTATGCTCTCCACCACTCTCCGGAAAGACAGTGCAGGCGGCCACCAGAGCCTGCAGATACAGAAGAGCGCCCCCGTCGGTGAAGGCCTCGGATACAGGGTATCGGCCTCACGAGATAGCCTGTCGGACAGCGAGTCGAGTTCCGTCAACCCCTTTATCCAGTACAACGGGCCTTATGGCATCTACAGCGCGGAATTCATGGGAAACTACCCGACGGGGTCAGCAAACTCTTACGAATCCACACGGCTCAATGCGTCGGGGGGGATTGCATACGTCGGCAGGACGCTCTCCTTCGGACGTCCCATAAGCGACAGTTACGGCGTGGTAAAGGTGGGAGACGTGAAGGGTGTCCGAGTGTATCATAATAATCACCTTATCGGGCACACCGACGCGGCGGGAAAGGTATTCATACCAAACATGAACTCGTACCAGGACAACTACATCTCCTTCAACGACAAGGATATACCCGTGGAGTATTCCCTTGAAAATGTGGGAAGATACGTCTCGCCACCCCTCAGAGGCGGCACCTTCCTGTCCTTCGACGCGGTGAAGATCCAGGCTTTCACAGGATACATCGGGAAAAAAGCCGACGGGAAGACAGTTCTTCTAAGTCTCGCCGAGGCAGCGCTCACCGTGAATGGAAAGGAGCTCACCTTCGTCACTGACGGCAAGGGCGAGTTCTATCTCGAGAACATCCCCGCCGGCAGCCATCGCGGAACTGTCCGGAGGACCGGCAAATCATACTACATCACCATCACGATACCACGTTCCGGGGATACAATCGTGAATCTGGGAGGCATCCTTGCTGAAGACCATCCTTAACCATGAAGGGTCATCATCGCCATATTCCGTTTGGTTCGTCGTTTCCGTCAGCGTCCTCGTTCTCCTTCTTTCGACGGGCACCTGCACCTCCTCTGAAGACTGCAGAATAATATTCGTATCCGGCATCACATTTCCCCGGTACGATCCACTTCTGCCGGGCCCTGTCACAGGAAATGGATCGTTCATCGTGAAGTGTCTGGTCTCCGCCCACGGCGAGGTTTCGTTGAGCGCCGGCAGTTCCGGGGATTTCGGCCAGAGATCGATGAAAGGGGACGGGGGCGACATCCTCTTGTACAATCTCTATGGGGACACCTCCCGTACCACGCCCTGGGGTGACGGCAAACAAGACACATATGCTGCAAGCTTCGCATTCGGGGAGGGGGGCGGTTCGAAACAGTTCTTCGTCTACGGAAGCATACCGGAGAAACAGAATGTGGGTTCACAAAGTTTTGCAGAAGAACTCACGATCACTGTGGACTGGTAACGACGCCCTGTTTCCGAACAATTCTATTGACTCACCGTGCCATTCCCTGTAGAAGAATAGCTGGAAACCATGTTTGCGATACTTGGAGGAACATCACTGATCGACTGCCGGATCTTCTCCGGCTGGCCCGAGGAAGCGGTAAAGACCCCTTTCGGCACCGTCACCGTTAAAAAGGGGGACGGAGTCGTCTTTCTCCAGAGACACGGCAGCCCTCCCTTACCCCCTCACAGGATACGGCACCAGGCAAACATCGCGGCCCTCAGGGAACTGGGAGTGAACAGGATCGTGGCCGTCAACTCCGTGGGGAGCCTCAGGTTCTCCCTTGAACCCGGCACCCTCCTCGTTCCCGACGATTTCGTCTCCCCCTGGCACATCGAAACCTTCTTCGACGATGAAATGCGTTTCATGATACCTGTGATGGACGGGGACTTTGCCCATGAGGTGTTCGTGGCATGCAGAGAGCACTCAATGGCCGTGCGGATGGGCGGCACCTACGTCCAGACCATCGGGCCGAGACTGGAAACACGGGCCGAGATCAATATACTCAAAGGCTACGGAGACATCGTCGGGATGACGCTCGCCTCCGAGGCAACCCTCTCCATGGAGATGGATCTGTCCTATGCCAGCATCTGTTCCATTGATAACTATTGCCATGGCATAGTTGAGGTGCCCCTGACCATGGACGAGATACTGGCGAACGTATCACGAAACCTCACAACCATCGAGATCATCCTCAATGCCCTCATCATGCGGGGCCTCTCGTGACGATCCTCATCAAGGGCGTCCTCCTCGACGGCGCCGCCAGGGACATCTTCATCGACAGCGGCGTCATCGTCGAGATCTCCCCGTCATGCACCCGGCCAGCCGACAGAACGATAGACGGCACGGGCAAGGCCGCCCTTCCCTCTCTCATAAACGGGCACACCCACGCCGCCATGACCCTCTTCCGGGGTTATGCCGACGACATGCCCCTGAAATCCTGGCTCGAAGAGAAGATATGGGTCCTCGAATCGAAGCTGACCGAAGAGGACGTGTACCGGGGCTCGTGTCTCGCCTGCCTGGAAATGATCAAGAACGGCGTCACCGTCTTCAACGATATGTACTGGCACTGGGAGGCCACCGCCCGGGCCGTCAACGACATGAAGATCCGGGGCTTCATCAGTGCCGTCTTCATCGACATGTTCGACGAGGGCAAAGGCCGGGAACAGATAGCCTTGAACCGCGACCTCCATGCCCTTTCGAAAAGCTACGAACCCTATACGACCTTCACCTTCGGTCCCCACGCACTGTACACGGTGTCGAAGGCAAGTCTTGAATGGATGCGCGATTTTTCCATAGAGGAGGACATCCTCATCCATATGCATCTCGCGGAAACCGACGATGAGACCCGTTTCTCCCGGGACAAATACGGAATGTCGCCCGTCGAATTCCTCGATTCCATCGGTCTCTTTTCCGAGCGCTACATCGGGTGCCACGGCTGCTTCCTCGAAGAGGCCGACGCGGATATCCTGAAGGAGCGCAACGCAAGGCTCGTCCATGTGCCCGTTTCCAACCTGAAGCTCGCCGTGGGACGGGTCTTTCCCCACCTTCTCATCGGAAAGGCGGGGATACCCTACTGTTTCGGAACCGACGGCTGCGCCTCGAACAACCACCTCGACGTGCTGGAAACGATGAAATTCGCGTCGCTGCTGGCAAAGTTCCATACATCAGACCCGACGATGCTGCCGGCGCGGCAGACCTTCGACATGGCCACCCGGACCGCCGCGAATATCTTCCGGCTTGGCGAGTGGTCCATCAGGGAAGGCTTGAGTCCCGACATCATCCTCATCGACCTCAAAAGACCCGAGTTCATCCCCAATTTCGACATGCATTCCGACATGGTTTACGCCGCGAACGGCTCCGCCGTCGACACGGTTATCTGCATGGGAGAGGTTCTCATGGAAAACCGCGTCGTTCCCGGCGAAGAGGAGATCATGGCAAGGGCCGCCGAGGCGGCCCGCGCCCTCGTCAAGAGATGATATTCGTCTGTGACGTCATGTTGGGAAAGCTTGTCCGGCATCTCAGGACCCTTGGCTTCGACACCCGGTATGTCCGCAAGAGAGATGACGCAGCGTCCTTTCCCGCACCCTCCGCCGAATGCATATTCCTCACGAAAAGACAGGGCAGGGTCTCCCGTCCCCATACGGTCATCATCCGAGACAACGATCCCGGGGAACAGATCCTGGAGATCAGGGACATCATAGAGCTGCATATTGAACCCGCAGCGTTCATGACGCGCTGCCTCGAATGCAACACGCCTTTTGTCGATGCACCCAAAGAGGAGATCGAACCATTCGTCCCCGAGTACATATACCACCATCACGACAGGTTCAAGACCTGCCCTTCATGCAGGAGAGTCTACTGGGAGGGCTCCCATGCCGGGAGGATGCATGCCTGGATCGGGAAACTCATCAACCGTGACGGTTGATGAGCCAACGGGCACACGAGGTAAGGCAAATGAGAGAAGAGTTCCCCTTTGACGAGATGATGGCGGCTTTGACGGGTTTTTTCCCCGAAGAGGCGGCACCTGTTATCACCCGCATATCCCGGGGGACGATGAGCGACCCTTTTGTTGTGCTTGTCGGCACGCTCCTGAGTCTCCGGACAAAGGACGAGACCACGGAGAAGGTGATGGAGGCCCTCATGCCGCGGGCCGGAACCCCCGATGACATCCTGAGAATCCCCGATGGAGAGCTGGAGAGGATCATCTATCCCGTGGGTTTCTACCGGAACAAGGCAAGGGTCCTCAAGGAGGTCGCCCGGATCATCATCGACAAATACGACGGGAGCGTCCCCGACACGATCGAGGAGCTTCTCTCCATACGGGGAATAGGGCGCAAGACGGCGAACCTCGTCATAACTGAAGGATACGGGAAGCCGGGTATCTGCGTGGATACCCACGTCCACAGGATATCCAACCGGTTGGGCATCGTCTCGACAAAAGACCCCCACCGGACCGAGGACAGACTCCGGCAGGTTCTTCCGGAACGATACTGGATCATCTACAACTCCCTCCTCGTCACCTTCGGCAAACGGGTCTGCACGCCCCTGTCGCCCAAATGCAGCCAGTGCCCCATTGAGGGTCTCTGCCCAAAAAAGAATGTGACCAAATCCAGATAGGGGACCGCTATCATAACAATGTGTTTCCATTCATTCTTGACGTTGACAGCCCGATACGGCTCTGCTATATTCAACAAGTCCTTGAAGGCGATGGCGCGCCATACTCCATGAAAAAGATCCTTTTCTACACCCACAATATATTCACGAAGGAAAATCCTGTGGGATACAGGATACAGCAGTATTTCCCTTATCTGGAACAAAGCGGGTTCAAAATCTCCCTCCTGACGACAAAAGCGGACCTGGGCACCGTACTGAAGACCGCCTCCCGCTCCGATATCGTCGTTGTACAGAGGGTGCTGCTCAGCCCCATGAAACTTTCTCTCTTCAAGATGTTCGCAAAAAAGATGGTCTACGATTTCGATGATGCAGTCATGTATGGCAGCAAAGGGGAGAGCGCAACGAGAAGAAACAGGTTCGCCGCCATGGTCAAGGCCTCCAGGACAGTCCTCTGCGGCAACTCCTTCCTCATGGAGGAGGCCGGAAAATACAGGGATTCCGGCATCCACTACATGCCTACCACCGTCGACATCGATGAATACCCTGTAAAAGAGCACGAGGAGCGTAAAACCTTCGTCGTCGGATGGATCGGGACAAGCTCGACGCTCAGATACCTCGACGGGATCAAGGACCTGATCCTTTCCATCACCGACAGGGAGGGGATCGAATTCAGGGTCATTGCGGACAGACCCTTCGCCGTCGAAAAACGGGGCATCACCTTTCAAAGATGGAACAAGGAAAGGGAAAAAACGATGCTCCTTGATTTTGACATGGGCATCATGCCCGCCCGGGACGACATATGGTCCCGGGGCAAGTGCGGTCTTAAACTCATCCAGTATATGGCGATGGGGCTCCCTTCGGTCACAAACCCTGTGGGTGTTTCGAAAGAGATGGTGGCGGACGGTGTGAACGGATTCTTAAGGACCGACATCAGGGGATGGGAAGAGGCGATCGGCGCCCTGAGCACTGACGTGCCACTTCGCCGGCGCATGGGGGCAGCGGCACGGAAGACAGCGGTGGAAAGATACTCGCTGCAGGTCTGGGGCAGGAAATTCGTAGAGATCGTAGATTCACTGCTATGAAAAACGCTGAAGGATTAATAACCTGCAATATCAACGGCATCGAGTGGCATCTCGAGGACAGGGGGCTTGTCGAGGTCGTAAGACCCTTCGCCCACACAGGGGGCGACCGAAGGCTCTATGGCATCTACCCCTTCAAGGCGGGCAGAGTTTTCGTCAAATCCTTCCTCGAAAAAGGCCTTCCCGGGATGGTGAGAAACAAGGTCCATCCCCGGGGACGGATCGAATACCTCCTGAGCCGCAAGCTCGCCTCCCTCAGCATATCGACGCCTCTGTCCTACGGCTATGGATTGGGACCGAAGACCTCCTGCGTCGTCCATGAGTACATTGACGGCGAGAGCTTCATAGACGTCTTTCACGGGTCTCAGGACAGGCAACGCTTCATCGTTGCCCTCGCGGAGTTACTGAAGACGCTGAAAGAGAAGAATGTCCTGCACAACGACCTCCATCTCAACAACGTCCTTGTCTCAAATGGCGTGCTTTACCTTATAGACCTCCACAAGATGAAGATACAGGGGTCGTTCGCCCGGGGCGACGAAATCTCGAATCTCTCTCACGCTCTTGCCATGGCCTACTGGACCATGACTGCCGGTGAAAAGGAGATGTTTTTTCATCACTACGGTCATGAGGGAATACGGCCCGAGGTGGAAAGAACCCTCAAGGCCATGCACATGCGATGGATCCTTCGAAAGCAGCGCAGGGCCTTCGAGAACACGTCGAAGACTAAGTGGCGGGGCGACCATCTATATGTCGTCGGCAGGGAGGACCGCGGCCGCGGAAGCTTTGTGGAAACCATCAAGAAGGATGCGAAGGTCACCGTGGAGAGGTTCAGCGACCACGTGAGGAAGACCTACGGGGGAAGGAGGAGGCTTAAACGGGCGTGGGAGACACACGTTGCCCTTGTCTACCTCAACCTGCCCCTCATCCCCGATACATTCTGTCTCAAGATGCCCGCCCTCTTCCGGCGCGGGTATATTTCGATGGAGGACCTGGGCGGAAGGGGTGAGGAGTTGGACCGCCATGTGGACAGGGTGTATGACGGAGCGTCCGGCAGGGAAAGGAAGGCCCTGGCAGACACCTTTGCCCTTTTTCTGCAGCGGGCACTCAGGATCGGAGTCGCCCACCGTGACCTGAAGGCGTGCAACGTTTTCAGGCTCGATGACGGTACCTTCCGATTTCTCGATGTCGAGGATATCGCCTTCCAGGAAGTGGACAGTGACGTTCTTGAAAGGATGCTCCTCCAGCTGAACACCACGCTGCCGAAGAGGATCACACCACGGGACAGGCTCAGATTCCTCGTCAGACTCACTGCTTCGTCGGGTCTCGACAGAAAACTGATACTGGAAAGAGTGGCACGAAGGTCCTCCGGGAAGGAGATCGTCTATGAGGGAACGGAAGGCCTGAGTATCGAATCGTGGTAATATCTTTTTTTTACCTTTACAAAGAGGATGCTTTTTTGGTAATTTTGCAAAACATTATGAAAAAACTGAAGTGTCTCATCATCCTCCTCCTGATTCTGTGCCTGCCTGTCCTGACCCAAGCCCAGGACTCCGAGCGGGTTGCCCGGATAGAAGTCACCGGGAATGAACGCGTCGACACGCCCGTCATCTCCAACAACATAAAGACAAAGGAAGGCGATCCGTACAACCTCGACAAGCTCCGCGAGGACATGAAAAGCATATACAAGACGGGTTTCTTCAGCGACGTTCAGATAGATGTGAAGGACACCGACAAAGGCAAGAACGTCACCTTCGTCGTGATCGAAAGGCCCCCCGTCAAGTCCATTCTCATGACAGGGAACAAGAAGATCAAGACCGACGACCTCAAAGACAAACTGAAGATCAAGACCGGTACCGTCCTCAACATCGAGAAAGTAAAGGAAAGCATGGACGAGATCCGGAAGCTATACGCCACCAAGGGCTATTACGCCGCCAGGATCACCTACGAGATAGATTACGGGGACGCTTACGACGCCACGGTAAACTTCGTGATCGATGAACCGCAGCAGTCCTACGTGAGGAAGATAGCCTTTACGGGCAACAAGAACTTCAAGGACAGCAAACTTCAGGGCTACATGAGGACCAAGGAAAAAGGCTGGCTCTCATGGTTCACGGGATCGGGCATACTCGACGAAGATGCTCTCCAGGAGGACCGCAGGAACGTTGAGGCCTTCTATCACGACAACGGCTACACCAAGGTACAGGTCGGCGCACCCGATATACAGCTCTCCAAGGACGGCAAAAGCATTTCCATTACAATACCCGTCGAAGAAGGCGCCAAGCATACCGTGGGGACCATCGATTTCGCGGGAGATATCATCCTTCCCCAGAAGGAGCTCCTTGACAGGATCAAGACCAAACCGGGTCAACTTTTCAGGACCACCGTTTTCTATGAAGACGTCCTGACGGTGACCGACATTTACCAGGACAAGGGGTACGCCTTCGCCGACATCGCTCCCCTGACCACCATCGACGACACCAACCACGTTGTCAATGTCACATTCAGGGTGACAAAGAACCAGGAAGTATACTTCAACAAGATAAACATAACAGGGAACGCGAGAACACGCGACAAAGTCGTTCGACGGGAACTGAAATTTGCCGAAGGCGACCGCTTTTCCATTACAGGCATCAAGGACAGCAAGAAAAAGCTTAAGAATACAACATTCTTCAAGGACACTGACTTCAAGGTCGTCAAGACCGATGACCCCAAGAAGGTCAACATCGATCTGAACGTCGATGAGAAGCCGACGGGCACCTTCAGTATCGGAGCCGGCTACAGCACTTCCGAGAAGGCGCTGGTTTCAGGTGCCATATCGGAAGACAATTTCCTCGGTACCGGCAGGAAAATGGTCCTTGAGGCCGCGATCAGCGGTTACACCACTGAATTCAGATTCACCTACCTTGAGCCGTATATTCTGGACAAGAACCTGTCGGCCGGGTTCAGCCTGTTCAATTTCAAACGGTACATGGACACATACGACTATAAGAGGACCGGTGGGAACGTGTCGCTCATAAAACCCCTCACCGACGACGTGAAGGGGACCGTCAAGTACAGGCTCGAGAACACCGACGTGACGAACATCACAACCGGTGCCAGCACCTACATCAAGCAGCAGGAAGGCACGAACCTCATTAGCAGCATAACCCTCGGTCTGAACAAGAATACCATCGATGACATCCTCAACCCCACGAAGGGCGTAAACAGCGGTATATCCCTGGAAACCGCCGGCGGCCCCTTCGGCGGCGACAGCAAGTTCTGGTCGGTATCCGCTTTCTACGGCAGATACATCCCGATAAAGTTCTGGGACAGCTCCTTTTTCGTCAAGGGCTCAGTGGGGTCGATCCGGGGCTACAGCGGCCAGGAGGTGCCCATCACGGAGAAATTCTATGTGGGCGGCCTCAGTTCGATCCGCGGTTTCCGGTACGGTGAAGCCGGGCCTATGGATGAGAACGAGGAACCCATCGGCGCAAAGAATCAGATGTTCTTCAACCTTGAATGGATATTCCCCATCTACAAGCCAGCGGGCGTGAAGGGAGTGATCTTCACCGATACCGGTGCCGGTTTTGACAATTGGAACAACCTGAGGATGCGCACTTCCGCAGGCTTCGGCATCCGCTGGTTCTCCCCGCTCGGTCCCATCCGCCTGGAACTCGGATTCAACCTCAACCCCAAGGACGGGGAGAGGAAAAGTCTTTTCGATTTTGCCATCGGTACCCAATATTAGTAAGGAGGCTTTATGAAACGCTTTATTACGGTCCTTTTTGTCGTAGCCATTCTTCTGACACCACTCGCGGCGATGAGCCAGTCTCTCAATGTCGCGTACATAGACCTGCAAAAGGTAATGCTCGAATCGGAACAGGGGAAGCAGATACGGAACATCCTGACGCAGGATGCGGAGAGGCTTAAGAAGAACCTCGATGGAAGACAGGCAGAGCTGCAGCAGCTCAAGGATGCCGTTGAAAAACAGGGCGCCACCATCACGCCCGAGGCCAGAGCCGACAAGGAAAAACAGTATCAGGCAAAGCTCAAGGACTACCAGCGCCTTTACAACGACTATCAGACCGAGTTGCAGCAGAAGGACATGGAGTATACCCAGAAGGTCCTCAAGGAAGTAGAGGATGTGGTGCGCTCCCTCGGCGAGCGTGAAAAATACGCCCTCATACTTGAGAAAAGTCAGGCCGGTATTCTTTATGCGACTCCCTCCATAGACATCACGAGCAAGGTGATCACGCTCTTCAACGAAGCGGCGAAGAAAAAACCTGTCAAGTAATGATCACGCTGAGGGATATCGCTGCCGCGGTCCAGGGAGATCTGATTGGTGACGGGGATATCCCGATTGATGGGGTTGCCGGCATTCAGGGCTCCCGGGAGGGACAGATCAGTTTCCTCTCCCACGGAAGCTACCTCAAGTATGTCCCCCAATGCAGGGCTTCCGCCCTCATCATCGGAAGAAAGACATCCCTTGACGACGTCAAGGGGATGAATGTCATCGTCGTAGACAACCCCGACCTTGCTTACATAGAGGTCGTGGGGATGTTCCGGGAGGAGACGTCCATGCCTGCCGGGGTAGATCCGCAGGCCGTCGTAAGCCCCGAGGCCGACGTGGCTGCGAGCGCCTGCGTGGGACCCTTTGCCTGCATAGAGAGAAAGGCGCGTATCGGAGAGAATGTGACGGTCTACCCTTTCTGCTACATCGGCCCCGGCGTCACCATCGGCGAAGGCAGTATTATTTATCCCCATGTCACCATCTACCGGGACACGACCATCGGAAAGAATGTGATCATCCACGCCAACAGCGTTATTGCGAGCGACGGGTTCAGCTATACCTGGGACGGGAAAAAACACGCAAAGATCCCCCAGGTCGGCTCCGTCATCATAGAGGACGATGCCGAGATCGGGGCCAATACCGCCATCGACCGCGCCTCCCTCGATGCCACGGTGATCGGTAAGGGGACTAAGATCGACAACCTCGTTCAGGTAGCACACAACGTCAGGATAGGACAGAATTCCATCATCGTATCCCAGGTCGGCATAGCGGGCAGCGCACATATAGGGAACAATGTCGTCCTCGCGGGCCAAACCGGGGTCAAGGACCATGTGACCATAGGTGACCAGGTCATGGCCGGGGGGCGAACGGGCATCACGAAGGACGTTCCCGCCGGGTCTCTCATCTGGGGAACCCCCCACATGCCTCACAAGGAGTTTATAAGGCTCCAACTGTACATAAAGAAACTCCCCGCCCTTTTCGAAAGGATCAGGGAGATTGAAAAGAGACTTTTTCCGGAGGAAGACGATGATCGACATAAATGAGATACTGAACCTGCTGCCTCACAAATACCCTTTCCTCCTCGTGGACCGCGTCGTTGAATTGGAGGAGGCAAAACGGATCGTCGCAATCAAGAATGTGACCGTCAATGAGCCTTTCTTTCAGGGTCACTTCCCGGGCAGGCCCATCATGCCGGGAGTGCTTATCCTGGAGGCAATGGCGCAGGCGGGCGGCATACTGGCATTCAAATCCTTCCCCGGCATGAAAGGTTCCGTTTTCTTTACCGGCATCGACGGGGCACGGTTCCGCAAGCCCGTCATCCCCGGTGACCAGCTCAGATTAGTCGTCGACGTCGTGAAGCACAGGCGGGAGATCTGGGTCTTTGACGCAAAGGCGTACGTCGAGGACGACGTCGTAGCCGAGGCACGTATAATGGCCATGCTTAAACAGGAGTGAGGGACAAAGAGTGATACATCCAACCGCCATTGTTGACAGGAACGCGCAGATTGCAGAAGACGTGGAGATCGGCCCCTATTGCATAATCGAAGGGGGCGCACAGATCGGGGCGGGAAGCCGCCTTGAGAGCCACGTGGTCATACAGGGGAACACGGTCATAGGCGAAGGGTGCACCATAAGCCCCTTTGCGTCCCTCGGGGGACCTCCCCAGGACATCGGCTACAAGTACGAGCCTACCCGGGTGGTCATAGGAAAGAACAACACCATCAAGGAATACGTCACCATCAACAGGGGTACCATCAAGGGGGGCGGTATCACCGAGGTGGGAGACAACAATTTCATTATGGCATATGCCCACATCGCGCACGACTGCAAGGTGGGAAATCATATCATCATGGCGAACGGGGCAACCCTCGCGGGTCATGTCGAGGTTTCCGATTTCGTCATATTCAGCGGCCTTTGCGCCGTCCACCAGTTCTGCAGAGTCGGAAAGTATGCCTTCATAAGCGGCCTCACGGGAATTCCCAAGGACTTGCCGCCCTTTGTCATCGCCTCGGGAGACAGGGCCAAGCTCTACGGCCTCAACCTTGTCGGTCTTGAGAGACATAATTTCTCCAGGGACGAGATAATGAAGCTGAAACGGGCTTACCGCATCCTTTTCAGGTCCGCCCTTCCCCTGAAGACCTCCCTCAAGATCATCAGGGATGAGCTGGACGGCGACAATATCGGATATCTCATCGAATTCATTGAATCATCGACGAGGGGGATATGCCGGTAAACGTAGCCCTTATCGGTCTTGGCCACATGGGCCGCATCCATCTCGGCAAGCTGTGCTCCTTCGAGGGCGTAGAGGTCTGCGGCATTGTTGATGTCGACAGTACCGCCGCCGGAGAATACGCACAGAAGTATAGTGTCCCCTCATTCTCCCGATATTCCGATGTCCTGCCTGACGCGACCTGTGCGGTCATAGCGACCCCCACCGAATCCCATTACGCTATCGCGAGAGCATGTCTCGAACGGGGCGTCCATGTTTTCCTCGAGAAACCGATCACGGTGTTGCCGGGAGAAGCAAGAGAACTCGTCGACATGGCAGCCGCGGGCGGACTAGTGCTCCAGGTGGGCCATCTCGAAAGGCTCAACCCGGCGCTCAGACAGGCACTCCCCTTCATCAGGAGGCCGCGGTTCATCGAGGCCCGCAGGATCAGTCCCTTCACCGGCCGGTCCACCGATGTGGACGTTGTTCTTGACCTCATGATCCACGATATTGATCTCGTCCTGTCCCTTGTCGGCGAAGAAGTCAAAGACGTCTCCGCACAGGGTGTCCCTTTCTTCACAGACCGGTCCGACGTCGCCAGCGCGCGGATCGAATTCACCGGCGGCTGCGTGGCAAACATCACGGCGAGCCGTGTCTCCACGTTTCGCGAGCGTTCGCTCACCATCTACGAAGAGGACAGGTACTTCTCCGTCGACCTGATGCAGGGAAAGCTGGCGAGCATCGTCAGGAACGACGAGGGGCAGACGGACACAACAGAGTATACCGCCGCACAGATGGACCCCGTAAGGGACGAACTTCTTGAGTTTGTGAGGTCCGTGGAAGGACATTCGACCCCCAGCGTCAGCGGCGCCGACGGCCTTAGGGCACTTGAGCTCGCAAGCAGGATCCAGGGCCGTATTGCCGCCGGATATGGTACGCACCATCGATAGCAGGATATTCATCAGTACCGGGGAGCTATCCGGGGAAATCCATGCCTGTCATCTAGTCGAATCTCTCCGGAAAAGGGGAACTTTCCACATCACCGCCATGGGATCGGAAAGACTTGCCGCCGGAGGCGCGAGGATCGTCCGGGACTACCGGGACATCTCCGTCACGGGCCTCTCCGAGGTCATCTCTCACATGGGTAACATAAAAAGGGCATTCGACACCGTCAAGGCTCATATCAGGACGGAACGTCCCGATCTTGTCGTCCTTGTGGATTTCCCTGGATTCAACATGAGGATAGCCCGGTTCGCCCGGTCCCTCGATATCCCCGTCATCTATTTCATCCCGCCCCAGGTATGGGCCTGGAAGCGAAGCCGCTTGAAAAAGATCAAGCGATATGTCGACATGGTCATCTGCATCCTTCCCTTCGAAGAAGAGCTCTATGCCAGGGAGGGGGTCCCGGTGGTCTATATCGGCCACCCCTTCGCCGCGACCGTGAGACCATCCCTCGATCGTGACGAGTTCCTTGCGAATGCGCGGGTCCACGGGGACAGGTCCATCCTGACCGTCATGCCCGGAAGCAGGCGAAATGAGATACGTCGACATATGCCTGTCCTGTCCGAGGTTATCGCCATCATGCGGCGAAGCATCCCCGATCTTGCCGTCCTTCTGCCCCTCGCGGACAACATGGACGAGGCGGTCGTGAGACCCTTCCTTCAGGGCATCGGCGACGTCATCATCCTCAAGCAGGACTCCCATAACGCACTGGCTTATTGTGATGCGGCAATAGTGGCTTCCGGCAGTGCGACCCTCGAGGCGGCCCTCCTTAAAGCACCCACGGCCATCATCTACAGGATATCCTGCCTGTCCTATGCCATCGCGCGCCTTATCGTCCACGTCGATTTCATCGGCCTTCCCAATATCGTTGCCGGCAAGGAGGTTTTTCCCGAGTTCATTCAACACCTTCAACCCGAAATCATTGCCAGGAAGGCTCTTTCTATGATAGATAAAGGAAGGCAGGACGTTGCGGGCGAATTGGGAATAATCGTCGACAAACTCAAGAAGCAGGATTCCTACCCGTTGGCCGCTGATACGATAATACACTTTCTCGAGAGATTATGAACCTCTATCTGAGACTTCTTAGATTTGCATATCCCTACAAGACAAAGCTGATCATCGCCATGATCTTCATGTCCCTGTGCTCGGGAGCCCAGAGCTTCAGTGCCTACCTCGTTAAACCCGTCCTTGACTCCATATTCTTCGAGAAGGACATGACCAAGCTCTACATCATGCCCGCTGCCGTCATTCTTCTTTTCCTCATCAAGGGCACCTTCGAGTACGTGCAGGGCTATTTCATGGGGTATGTCGGTCAGAGGGTAGTCACCGATATCAGGAACCTTGTCTTCTACAATATGCAAAAGCAGCCTCTCTCCTTCTTCGACAAGACGCCGACGGGCTCGAACATCTCCCGTATAGTGAACGATGTCTCCCTTGTCCAGAGCACCGTTTCCGATTCCATGGCAGCGGTCCTCAAGGACGCCTTCACCATCATCGGTCTTGTCATAGTGGCCTTTCGCATGGAGTGGAAACTGACGCTGATCGCCTTTCTCATCCTGCCCTTTTCCATCTACCCCATCGTTGCCTTCGGCAAGAAGCTCAGAAAGATAGGGCTTGGCATCCAGCAATACCTGGCACGCCTTACCAGTTTTCTCCATGAAACGATAACAGGTCAGAGAATCGTCAAGGCCTTCTCCATGGAAGAGTACGAGAACAAAAGGTTCACGGTGGAGAACGAAATGCTCTTCAGGATCTCCATGAAACGCACGAGGATCCGCGCCCTGTCCCACCCGGTGATGGAGGTCATCGGAGGGGTCGCCGTCGGCGTCGTCATCTGGTATGGCGGCCGCGAGGTCATCCTGGGCAACTCCACCCCCGGCACCTTTTTCGCCTTCATGGCAGCTCTTATCATGCTCTATGAACCCATCAAGAAGATCAACAAGGAGAACCACAACGTCCAGCAGGGGCTTGCGGCAAGCCAGCGCGTCTTCGAGATTATCGACAGGCAGCCCGAGGTGCTCGAGAAACCGGACGCCGCAGAACTTCAAAGAGTGGAGGGTGTCATAGAATTCGAGAACGTCTCCTTCCGGTACGATGAGAAGATGATCCTCAACAATATACAACTCAGGATCCAGAGGAATGAGGTAATCGCCGTTGTCGGGAAAAGCGGCGCGGGAAAAACCACGCTCGTGAACCTGATCCCCAGGTTCTACGACATCACCGAGGGCCTCGTCAGAATCGACGGCACAGACATCCGCGACGTCACCCTTCATTCCTTACGAAGGAACGTCGCCCTCGTCACCCAGGACGTCATTCTTTTTAACGACACGATACGGAGCAATATAGCTTACGGCGTCGAGCCGGACGAGGAACGGCTCTTCGAGGCATCCCGCATGGCTTTTGCCCACGATTTTATCCTCAAGCTTCCCAAGGGGTACGAAACCATCGTCGGCGAAAAAGGGGTGCGCCTTTCGGGCGGTCAGAAACAGCGCATTGCCATAGCCCGGGCCCTTTACAAGGACGCGCCCATCCTTATCCTTGACGAGGCAACGAGTTCCCTCGACGCCCAATCGGAGATAGAGGTCCAGAAGGCCCTCGAGAACCTCATGAAAGGCAGGACAACCATCATTATCGCCCACAGGCTCTCAACGATCATCAATGCCCACCGCATCATCGTCATCGACAAGGGAATGATAGTCCAGGAAGGCAATCATGCCACCCTCATCGAACAGGAAGGGCCTTACAGGAAGCTTTACGAACTGCAGTTCCGGGAAGGTGCCCGCAAGAAGGTCATCCCCATAGGAAAGAAGCGCTGATGAAGAAGAGGATTAAATCATTCCTGATGCTCCACGTCATGCCTCCGCTGGTATTCGCTTTCCTCTGGACGCTGAGACTTACCCTGCGTGTGGAACACGTGAACCGGCCGCCCGATGATAAATGGGGAAACCGCTTCAACTACATCGTCTGTTTCTGGCACGGCAGGCTCCTCATGATGCCTTTCGCAAAAAAAGGTGGCGGGGGAAAGGTTCTCATCAGCCGCCACAGGGACGGAGAATTCATCGCCAGGATAGTGAATTACTTTGGGATAGGCACCGTCCGCGGCTCTTACAGAAAGGGCAGCGTCTCGTCTCTCAGGGAGATCCTCCATGATCTCAGGGACACCATTGATATCGCCATCACGCCCGACGGTCCCAAGGGACCGAGGTTCAACGTGAAGAAGGGAATCGTGGAGCTCTCAAAACTCTCCGGCAAGGCCCTCCTCCCTGTCAGCTATGGCGCATCTAAAAAAAAACTTTTCATTCCTGGGACCGCTTCACACTTCCCTACCCTTTTTCCAGGGTTGTTTTTCTCTGGGGCGACCCCATCCCTGTAGGCCGTGACCTCGACGCCGAAGAGACCGAGAAAAAGCGCGTAGAGCTTGAGGCAACTCTCATTCAATTGAGCGAAAAAGCGGAAGAAGCGGCATGTGGAAAGTAATCTACAACCTGCTCACCCTTTGCGCCCTACCTGTCTTCATGATCATCGGCCTCACCAACGCGAAGATGAAGAAGAACTTCCGAGACCGACTTTTTCCGCGGGTCAAGGGCACGACGGCAGGGGGCGCGTGCATGATCCACGGGGCTTCCATAGGTGAGGCGATAATCTCGGAGAGTGTGGCGGACTATCTGGCAAAGAACGGGGGCCCTGACCGTTTTCTATTCACCGCTAACACCTCCTATGCCGAGGATATGCTTAAGCGAAAGCAGGGTGTAAAGGAAGGCAGGGAAGCAGCCTCTCTTCCCTTCGATCTTCGGTTTTCCGTCTCCTCTTTCCTGAACCACCACAGACCGTCGGTCATCATTATCGTGGAGACCGAGATCTGGCCCAACCTGATCTGGGAGGCCGGCAAGCGCGGAATTCCGGTCATCATAGTCAACGGCCGCATATCCGACAGTACTATCGCAACCTACAGGAGACTGTCCGTTTTCATGAGATCGGCCCTCCACGGAATAGATGCCGTCATCGCCCAGTCCGATGAGCACAGGCAGCGTTTTATAACCATCGGCATGGCTCCGGAGAGAGTTTTTGTCACGGGCAATATCAAATATTACCGCCCCCTTGCCGAAAATGCACCCGACAACGGAGCCCGTGAAAAGATCATCACCATCGGAAGCATAAAGGAAAAGGAACTCGACGAGGTATACAGCGCGGTGGCTCTCCTCAAGTCCGATCTTCCCGGGTACAGGCTCTTCATTGCACCCCGGGAACTGCATCTCGTCGTCACCATCGAGGAAGAGCTTGCAAAGACTTTCAGAACGGCCCGCTATTCCAGAATCAGGGAAGAGGACGGGGAAACAAGCGCCGATATCGTCGTCGTCGATACCGTGGGCGACCTCATGGGAATCTACGCGAAAAGCATGGCTGCATTCGTCGGCGGCTCTCTCGCGCCCTACGGCGGACAGAACATGCTTGAGCCCCTTTTCGTCGGCACACCCGTGTTGTTTGGCCCCCACACGGAAAACTTCAGGGACATTGCGGCCTCTATCCTCGAGAGGAAGGCCGGTTTTCTTGTCGAGACGGGCAGGGACATACATCGTGCCGTGATGAGGCTCCTCACCGATGACGCCCTGTACAGGTCAACACAGCAGGCCGGCTTCGGGATCGTTGCCGACCAGAGGCACGTGATGGATGAAACGGCGCGGATCATCCGCCGCCTTATCGGCCCTTCGATCAAAGGAGCGGACTGAGAGTGGAATCCTTCGACAAGCTTGTCTGGCTCATGGAGAGGCTCAGAAGCGACGCGGGATGCCCCTGGGACCGAAAGCAGGAGGTCTCGGCCTTCAAGACCTTCATGCTCGAAGAGGTCTACGAGATCATTGAAGCCATCGAGAAAGATGATATGAAGGATCTCAAGGAAGAACTGGGAGACCTCCTCTTCCACATCGTCTTCATCGCCCGGATATGTCAGGAACGCAATGCCTTCGACATTAATGACGTTATCGAGAACGTCTACCACAAGATGTACAACCGCCATCCCCACGTCTTCCAGAAGGAAGTACTCGACGCCCCCATCGAGGTAAAATGGGAGGATCTCAAGAGGAAGGAGAGACAGGGGCAGGAGTACTCGCTTCTCGCAAACATTCCCCCATCCATGCCTGCTCTCCTTCGGGCATATGTTATAACGAAGCGGGCGGCCAAAGTGGGGTTCGACTGGCAGAAAATCGGGGATGTCTATGACAAGATGCACGAGGAGATCGCCGAACTGCGGCAGGCTGAAGGGACGGGTACGCAGGAGCACATCAAGGAAGAGGTGGGCGACCTGCTTTTCACCATCGTCAATATCGCCCGGTTCCTGTCGGTAGACCCCGAAGACGCGCTACGGGCAACCTCGGACAAGTTCACGCGGAGGTTCAGCTACATTGAAAACAATACGGATATTCGGAAGGCTGATGCCGATACGATGGACAAACTCTGGAATGAAAGTAAATCCCTTGAGGATAAGGGCGGATAGCCCCTGATTCATTCAGCCTTCATTACGTTTGCCGCCTGCGGGCCCTTTGGTCCCTTCACTATCTCAAATTCGACCTTTTCCCCGGTCTTAAGTGATTTGAAACCATCCTGCTGAATTGCGGAGAAGTGCACAAAAACATCTTCGCCGCCATCTTGTTCGATGAAACCGTAGCCCTTGGAATCGTTGAACCATTTCACCTTACCTAGTGGCATACTGCGTAACTCCTTTCTTTGGTAATATTAAGTAGTTGTGCTTTTAAGCAATAGTATTCCCAACAAAAATGACTGTCAAGCGAAATTTTCCGGTATCCCTTGATATGATGGAGGAAATCGGTTCCGGGAGCTAACTATCTCACCGTGAATGCCACCGAGTCGACCAGCGCGCCGTCCCGGTCTACAATGGAAAGGGTATAGCGGCCCCGCCGGGGCTCCCAGAGAAAGAGCGGCATGTCAGAGCCCGCATCTGCTTCGTTGAGGACCCATCTGAAGCGCTGGGCCTGGGGTTCGAAACGCAAGGCGACTCGCTGGAGCGCCTCGGGGATATCGGGATCGATGGTGATGAGCGTCCCTTCCGGAGGGTAGACGATACGGGCCCTCTGATGGACCACCTGCGCCCCCACGGTCGCTATGGGCTCAGTACCTTCAAGGAAGAACTCCGCGCGGGGCGGTTCGATCCCCCTTTCGAAGCGGACCCTGGCCACGGTGACACCCGGTGGCTGCAAGGGCGGTGACGACACGGCAGTTCCGTGGAGAAAGTCCATCACCTCGAGCCATATCGGCGCCGCTCCGCTGATGCCGCTGACATCACGCATGGGCTCTCCCGAAAAGTTGCCGACCCATACCCCAACGGTGTAGCGACTCGAAAAACCGATGCACCAGTTGTCGCGCATATCCTTGCTGGTGCCCGTCTTCACCGCTGTCCAGTAACGCGTGGCAAGTGGGTTCTCAAGACCGAAGGTAACGGCACGGGATTCCCTGTCGGAAAGTATCTGTGAGACGACGAAAGCGGCCCTCTCGTCCATGACACGGGTTCCTGCCGGCGGGGGAGCGCCGAAAGTCAGCCTCATCCCGCCCTGCCGCCCGCCCCGCGCAAGGGTAAGGTAGGCACCCACAAGCTCGTAAAGCTCCACATCCGCAGATCCCAACGCAATGGAGTATCCATAGAACTCCGGCTCCCTGGCGATGCTCGTAAACCCCATTTCTCTGAGCCGTTCCACGAAGGGCACGAGGCCTGTCACGAGGAGCGTCTTTACCGCGGGTACATTGAGCGAAGAAGCCAGGGCGGTTCTCGCGCTCACACTGCCCCGGAACTGGTTGTCGTAGTTCTGCGGCACATAGAGCCCGGTGGGGGTCATTACGGAAAGGGGAGTGTCTTCAAGAAGGGATGACGCGGTGAGATAGCCTTTCTCAATGGCGAGGCCGTAGAGGAAGGGTTTCAGGGTCGAACCCGCCTGCCTCCGCGCGCGAATGCCGTCCATCCAGACCGCACTCGACGTGCTCCCGCTGTTGCCGATGTATGCAAGGATCTCGCCCGTCGCATTGTCGGCGACCATGACGGCCCCATCGGCAACGTTCTTCCCTCGCAGCGCGGCAAGATTGCTCCGCAAGGCATTGAGGGCAAATCTCTGGAGCCGTCCGTCGAGAGTCGTAATCTCCATGACCTGCCCCGACGCGAGGACGATGCGCGCCACATGGGGCGCCAGAGAGGCATCGAAACCAATATGGTAGGCCGACGCGAGCGCCTCGCCTGTGGCCTTCTCCACCTCGTCACGGGCCACCTTCATCCCCGCCTTCTGTGCCAGGCGCCACGACCTCACGGCCACCCTTTCGCGCGGCGCATTGGGTGATGTGATGAGAGAGGCAAGCACAATGGATTCCACCCGGGTGAGACCCGACGGTTCCTTTCCGAAGAGGCCCTTCGACGCCGCCCTGACGCCCTGAAGTTCCCCGCGGTAAGAGATGAGGTTGATGTAGGCCTCCAGTATCTCATCCTTCTTCCACGAGCGCTCCAGGGCAAGTGCGGCGATAACCTGACGCCACTTCTGGCCGAGGCCCCTGCGCGTCCCCCTCGGCCTTAAGTCCCTGTCAATAACGGCGGCGAGCTGCATGGAGATGGTGCTCGCTCCCCGCAGTCTTCCCCTCGTGGCGTTGTGCGCCAGCGCCGACATGAAGGCAAGGAGATCGACGCCGTGGTGACCGGGGAAACGCCTGTCCTCGGCAAGTATGACTGTTTCCAGAAAAGATGGGGATACGTCCTCAAGACGCGCCCATTCCAGCCGCCTGCCGCTCAAGTCCGTCCTCAGCGTGTGGATGACCTCCTTATGACGGTCGAGAAGGACCGCATCGGAAACACGATAAGAGGCCCTGACGTCCCGAAAGGACTCTATGCCGATGTGGCGGACCTGCCTTTCCGCGGCAATGAATCCAGCCGCGGCAAGGCAGAACAGGGCAAACGCCGTTATGCTCCATATCCTCCACGTGCCTTTCAGGTGACTTGAAAGCATTTTTCTATTTCTTTACCTCTATCGGCCGGTTCGGAATTTCCCCGAACATCTCCGGGGCGTAGAGCGCTTCCACGCGGGTCTCAGGCATATGAAACACGCCGTCGTTGTTGAGCCTCACGTTGTATTCCACGGTCCACTTCCCCTGGGGAACAAACTCATAATACACCCTCAGGGCCTCGAATGACCTTTCACGGTATGCCTCCCACGCCCATCCCCGCTTAAGTCCCTGCCGGGAAAGGAGGGCGGAATCCTGCGCGAGGCCGCTTCCCAGGATCGCTGAGCCTGATGGGATGGGATCGCTCACAACCACCCAGGTCATATCCGACCGGGCGTCGATCTCCAGTTTTACACGCAGCACGTCGCCACGCGTCCAGACATCAGGCGTCCTGCGCTCCACGGCGGTGATCGACTTCTTGATCGTGTAGCCCGAGGTCAGGGGCGCCCTTAAGGGAACGGCCGCCACGCTCTGAATGCTCGCCCAGGGCAGCCCCTCTCCCCTGTGATCGATCTTGAGGGTACTTCTCTTATCCGGCCAGGGCAGCATCAGGCTGCCCCCCTTTGCATTGTCAGCCCACCTGACGGCGTCCTGTTTCCGGCCCAGGACCACGGTAGAGACACCCTTCACAGTCGTGGACTCATACTTTCTTGAAAACTTCTCCAGGGCGAGCACGCCCCAGGCGTTTGCCGTTGTCGTGTCCCAGCGGCCCTTCTTCATCCTTGATACCAGTCCCCGCGCGATGCGCGGAACATCCTCGCGCCAGGCGTCGAGCTCCATCGATGCGATGAGGGTTCGGGCACAGTTGAGGTCCGTCGAAACCATGAGCCACCAGAGCTGATCAGATCTCTCCGTGGAGAGCCCCATTGTGGTTCCCTGCAGGGTAAGGCGGCTCCTGAGGATCTGTTTTGCGACCTTGAGCTTTCCTTCGCTGTCGGCAATGCCCCGCGTACGGCGCAGGACATCTATCCAGTCAAGCACAGCCGAGGTGGGCCACAGGTTGGGTTCGATATCTATCGTCGTCAGGAGCTGGGGACTGGCCTCGCCATACCGCGCGAGGGCTGCGAGGGCTGCCAATTTCCGGATGGAGAGGTCCGCCGTCTGAAGCGAGGAATGTCTAAGGACCTTCCCTTCCACAAAACTCTTAAGGCCTTGCAGCATCTTCACCCGGATATTCTGCGGTACATCGTACCCGGACTCGCCGCTTATGGAAAGAAGGTAGGACGTCAGGATGTCGCTGCCGCGCATCATGAGGGGAAAGTATTTTGCCAGGCCGTCGCTGTCGAGATAAGCCGGCAGCTGCGCCATGAGATCCTTCCACATCTCACGGTCGCCGAGAGCGACTGCCTTCGATGTCTTCTGTTCGAGACAGACGTAGGGATAGCGGCGCATGTAATCGACGACCCCGCCGAGCCCCTCGGAGAGCCTCGCTTTAAGAGCCACGGCTATGCCCCCGCGCCCCGCCTCGGCATCGGCAGGACGCTCTGCATCCATTGTGAAGGTATCCTTCACCTGTGCCAGCATTGCCTGAAACACTCTGAGACTCACCGCCGGCACCACTTTCTGGGTCGTCTTGAGCGTATCCTGCGCAGGTCCCGAAGGTTCCTTCGCCGATACCTCGTAATCGAGATTCAGTGAGCCCGTGGGCACGGTGATCTGCCAGTTCGCCTCCCGGGCCTCCCCCGCAGGGATGGCGAGAGACAGAGGCTCAAACGACCGCGGAGCCCTGCCATCGTTCAGCTTCAAACCCACCGCTACATCCATATGCCGGGTCGATGTATTACGCACCGTAAATCCCGCAGTGAAGCGGTCGCCTTCCCGTACGAGGCCGGGCAGACCGGAGAGTACCATGAGGTCCTGGGTGGTCTTTATCGTCTCCGCTCCGGTGCCGAAAAGACCGCTCCCGCCGCTCGCTATCGCCACCACCCTGAAGGATGTGAGGGAATCGTTGAGATTAAATGTGACATCCGCCTCACCGTTGTCGTCGAGGGACACCGCACTTTTCCAGTAGACGAGGGTGTCAAAGAGTTCCCGCGTCAGCTGCTTCCCGCCGCCTCCGCCGTGAGGAAGCGCCTTGCGCCCGAAATGGCGCTTGCCCACGACCATCATTTGCGATGTGGCAGTCGACATTTGGTAGTTCTTCCGCCGCATCATCGCCTCAAGGAGCCCCCAGCTGAGGTTCGGCTTAAGCTCGAGGAGCCCTTCGTCGACAACAGCCACGGCGACCTCGGAGCCTTTCGGCGGCACAGAACCGTCAGGCGTTCTCACGGCGATATGAACCTTGACGGGCTGCCTGACCGCATACGTTTTGTTGTCCGTGCCGACCTTCACCTTGAGAGCATGGGGCTTCCAGCCCACCTTCACCTCGGCTATGCCCAGCCTGTATGCCGGTTTTCCGGGATCGAAGGAAGCCGTCGGCTTCGTATCCGTCAGCCGTCCCCTGACCACGAGCACCGAGACAAAGACATTGGGGACGTAATTGGGCTTGACGGGGATCTCTATGACAGGATTCTCGCGTGAAACCTTCCTGATATACGCATCCATGACCCCTTCGCGCTCCACGGTAACGAGAGCCGTAGCCGTTTGGAAGGGTGTCCTCACCTCGAAGCTCATCGTCTCGCCGGGGTCGACCTGGCGCCGCAGCGGGATAAGATCCATGCGGTCGTCGTTGCGGGCCTCATACCATGTATCCTCCCTGCCGTACATGGCGATCTCCCGGTTTGTCGAGGAAACATTCCCTGCAGCGTCCTTCGTCTGCGCCTCGATGACTATTCTTCCCGTCGCGGGCGTCTTCCCTTCACAATAGAGGATGCCGTTTGTATCGGTCTTTCCCGCGCAGTGCTCTCCCACCTCTTTTGTTTCCGTGGTATTGTCAAAGGCATAGAAGCCGCCCGTTATCTTCCGCCTGTGGGAGTAGGTGGACCGTTTAAAAACCCTGACCTTTGCCTCGGAGCCCGCCTGTGGTTTCCCGTTGAGATCGAGGACGGCCACCTGGTACTTCAGGATGTCGCCGAGGTTGTCACCGCTTGTCGATATTCCCACATGAAGCGTTGACGGATACAGGGGTATCCTTGTCGATGACGTCTGGACCTCTCCGTTTGGATCCCTGAACTCAAGCTCGCTCAGTATCTCCCTCGGCACATCCGACCGGGGGAAGTCCTTGAGCATAACCCGCGCGGTCCCATTCCTGTCGAGCTTCAATTCCATCGTTTTGAGCCGCACCCGGGGCCGCCCGAACCTGTCCGTCCCTTCCCGGGACCCGAAACCCTCTTCCCCCCCTTCTCCCTCAGGGGCGTCATCCTCGAAGAAGCGTTCGGCGGTGCGGTCGAACTTCTCGATACCCGTCTTTACGCAGCCCGTGGAGAAGGTAAAGTCCTCATAATCATCAAAAGAGATCTTCTTCTGCTCCATTTCGGAACGGATCCTGACGGCGTGGTCCGCCGCCGCCCCGCCGGAAAGATACCTGAGATCGACGTCGAGATCTATGGAATCTGCATTGACCGCGGGTTCCTTCGGGCCCCGGATAAGACCGCGCATAAGGGGTACCCGAAACTGCTCCACCCTGAAGGAGCCCGAGAGCTCCCCCATCGTTTCGGGCTTTCCCGCGGCCGGTGTGCTTCTGAGATAAACGTCATAGGTACCCAGCTTCGCCGTGGCGGGTATCTTCCACGTGTTCTCGGCGGTGCCGCCACTCTTCCATGTAAGCCCGAGGGTGTATTTCTCGTCACTCCCGACGTGGACGATGACCGCCTCGTTGATGTTCTTCAGGGCGGGAGGCACGAATAGACCCTCCATGGTCCGCTGCCGGGCAAAATGCTTCATATGGACCGTCTCACCGGCCCGAAGCAGCGTCCTGTCGAAAACCGTGTGGGCGATCACGGCCTCTTTGTGATCGCCGTACTCCTCGGGAAGATTGAACCGCCAGGACTCGATGCCGCCGTCCCAACTGGAATGGGTGAAGGTCATATCCCTGCCGCTGCGGGCAAAGACAAAGAGACCTCCCGTGATGCCCGACAGCACCCGTGAGTATTCGTAATAAAGGCCTTTCTCCTCCTTGCCGAGCCTGCATTGAGGGAGACTGGCAGCTTTAGGAAGAGGTTTTGCAATCCTTGCGATGCCCTTCTCGTCCGCCGTGCCCTGCCAGACGAGACCGCCCTTGCAGTCCCTGAGAGTGACGGATGCGTTGGGAACGGGCTCTCCGCTGTCAAGGGCCGTAACAAAAACAAGGGAAGACTCCCTGCCCCACTTGAAATGCGCCGCCATGTTCGTGACCAGGGCAGCGGTGGGCACGTAGACGGGTGCGGGTTTTTCGAGGAGCCTTTGCCCGAGCATGAGGCTCTCTATCTCGACGACATAGAAACCGGGCTCGCCAAGGGGTATACCTATGACCTCAAACTCCTGCACTCCCCCCGGTTTCGGTATCGAGATCGTCCGACTGTTCGGGGTCTCCTTCAGGACAGACCTCTCCCGCGGGAACCTCCCCAGCTTGTGGAGCCATGCAATGATCGATCCGTCACCGCCGTCGGCCGCCCTGTGAATACCGCCCTTTATTCCCTCGGCGACGGGCTTCGTTCCCTCCCCCTGGGCATGGCGCATCGGGACAGGCTGGCCGTCGCTCTCATTCCTGTCGCCGGGTTTCGGAACAGACTTTTCATCTCCCTTCGCAAGCCAGGTCTTTATCTCCTCTTCGATATTGCGGACCGTGACGGGCAGCAGGGCTCCTTCCCTCGACTCGATGACGCCGAACCTGTCAGGGAACTTGGCGAGGGCAGGATAGGTATCGGTCCTGACGGGGAGGGGAAACTTGCCGGCGTTTGCAAGGAGCCGTCCCGAAAAGTCTTTGAGGCCCTCCGGCAGGTGGACGCTCAAGAGGCTCTTCTCCGGGAAAGGTCCATGAAAGGTCAGGTATGCGGTGTCGCTGTCGCCTTCGCTGTCCATCCTCGGCTTCCAGGTCATCTGCTTTGCCGCGTTCTTTTGTGTCGTTATGGTGACTTTCGCTGCATCCTCTTTCGATATCGGAGCCGAGAATATGAGCCGCATAGGTGACAACGGTATGCAACCGCCCTGGGGCTTCTCCTTCATGCAACGGAACGTTGCGGTGAAAGGCCCGCGCGCCTGGTAGGAAAGCACCTGGTCCTTCGTCGTCGCCATACCGCTCGCCGACGTCACCCCCCTGCCCCATATGATCTTTACGTGGGCCTTCGGAGGAAAAGCCTGTCTGCACTGGAACAGCACGATATCATTCTCGTCCTTTTTCGAAACACCCATTTCATGGAGCAATCGTCTTCGCTCCTCGCCGGTTATAAGCCTTATGCCGACGCGCTCGCGGACACCCTCGATGGAGCAGGAGACGTTCTTCATGACCGACGTCTCCGTGGCTGGTGCGTCGAGCCTGAAGAGGAAGGTTTGCCTCTCCTCCACCTCATTGCCATCCGCCCAGGGGTCAGATTCGCGGACCGAGGGCCCACCCGTGTTGAATGAGAAGACCTTTCGGCCTGCAACGGCAGTCCCTGCAAGTGTCTTGAGGTTCTGTTTCAGGGTGAAGGTACAGGAAATGCCAGCGGGAAGCGCCTTCTCAAAATCGTATGACCAGTTCCTTCCGTCAATCCAGCGCCCCTGTCCCTTCCCGACACATTGCACGGCAAAAGGATCGGCAGGTCGAGGGTCGCCGAAGGCCACCATCTGGTCCGCAAAGCGCGCCGTTACCTGGCGAACCTCCTTCACCGTGCCTTCCGGCGAGAATAGCTCCACCGATGCGCCCCCGGCAGTGCCAGCGGAAACAATCCAGAGGACCGCCGAAAAAAGAATGAAAAAAACCTTCCCTGTCATACCCCTTCCTCCTGTATCGAGACTCGATAATTAATACAAAGACTGTGACGAGAACAGGAAAAATCCCTTCTTCCCTTCCCCGTTCGTTTCTCAATACTATAAGAAAGGGAGGGGCATTTCAAGGAGGAAACCACGCTATTTTGCAGACTGGATAGGGAGGTGGGGGGGATAGGACCTATGGGTTCTATATGTTCTATTGATCCTATCTCTTCCTTTTTTTCAGACTATTTCTTTTCCTGTGCTCGACATACTGAGGGTGCAATGTTTTATGCCCTTGATTGATCTGAGCTTTTCAGCCAGCCTTCGCACCTCATCCGGCTTTCCTCTTACGGCAACTATCTCAAGACAGTTTTTGTGATCGAGGTGTACGTGCTGTGTGGATATGATGACATGTTGAAGATCGTGCTGAAGGTCCGTCACTCTGTTCAGCAGTTCCCGGTGATGATGGTCGTAGATGAGTGTAATCGCACCGGCAACCTCTTCCCCGACCTCCCATTCCTTCGTGATAAGTTCCTGCCGTATAAGATCCCGAAAGGCCTCCGACCGATTGGAGTAATTCTTTTCCCTGATGAGCTCATCGAACTTTCTGAGCAATTCACCGTCAAGCGAAACGCCAAATCGTACTAATCCGGACATCGCCACCCCCTTGTGTTACTTTGATACTGGAGCGTAGCACATAGGCACTCCGGTGTCAATTGATTGAGGGGGCAGGAGATAGCGGGCAGGGCGAATGGGGGTAGATAGGACCTACGACTCCTATAGGTCCCATGTCTTGAGTTCTGTTGGTCCCATCAAGACCCTGCCCCCTCTCTTTCTTCATTTATCCTTTGAGAAAAGGCGTCGACCTCCGTATAATGTTCCCATGGGTAGGGTATATTTGGTAGGTGCGGGTCCGGGAGACATGAAGCTCATCACCATGAAAGGTCTTGAGCTTATCCGCCGCGCCGACGTGATCGTCTACGACAACCTGGTGAACAAAGGTCTTCTTGAATACGCCCGCGCAGGCGCGGAGGTCGTATACGCAGGCAAGAAAGCTTCACGGCACGAGCTTCCGCAGAAGGAGATCAATGCCCTTCTCGCAGAAAAAGGGAGGAACAACGAGGTGGTAGTGCGCCTCAAAGGCGGGGATCCCTTCATCTTCGGCCGGGGCGGCGAAGAGGCGGAGTACCTTGCGGGAGTCGGGATACCCTTCGAGATCGTCCCCGGCGTTACCTCGGCCATCTCCGTCCCAGCCTATGCCGGCATACCCCTGACCCACCGCGAACATGCCTCCACCGTTGCTTTCATAACGGGTCATGAAGATGAGAACAAATCGGCGTCCTCGATCAACTGGCGCGAACTCGCATCAGGACCGGATACCCTCGTCTTTCTCATGGGCATGAAGAACCTCCCCGGCATCGCCAGAAGGCTCATCGATGAAGGAAAGGACCCCGATACCCCTGCCTGCGTCATCCGGTCAGGCACCCTCCCGGCGCAAAAGGTGGTCTCCGGGACGCTCGCCACGATCTCCGATGAGGTGTGCAGAATGCGGCTTGCTCCGCCGGGGATCATTGTCGTCGGCAACGTCATTCGCCTCAGGGGAAAGCTCAACTGGTTCGAGCGCAAACCTCTCTTTGGAAAGAAGGTTGCGGTGACACGCTCGGAACACCAGTCCCGCAGGTTCGGCGAACTTCTTACAGACCGGGGAGCCGAGCCCGTCTATCTGCCTACCATCGATATCGAGCCCATCGTCCCCAATTCCCGGCTTCGCGGCGCCATAGACAGGATCGCCTCGTATGACGCCATCATCTTTACGAGCGTCAACGGCGCCTCAATATTTTTCGCGCACATGCGGGGGGCGGGCAAGGACGCACGGACATTGAGCGGCATCACGGTCATCGCCATAGGCTCCGCGACGGCCGCGCACCTTGCCGTGTATGGCATACAGGCAGACCTGATCCCGGACAAGTTCACGTCCGAGGGGGTCGTTTCCGTCCTTGAGACATTTGGCGTTGCGGGGAAGAATTTCCTTATTCCCCGAGCCGAAGAGGCCCGCGACATCATCGTCCGATACATCAGGGGAAACGGCGGGAGCTGCAGCGTCATTCCCATCTACAGGACAACTGTCCCGTCACCGGCCGAATCACTTCCCGATGATCTCGATATCATCACCTTCACCAGTTCTTCGACAGCCAGCAATTTTATTGTGCTATACGGAAAGGAAGTATTGAAGAACAGGATCGTCGCTTCCATCGGTCCCGTTACGACGGAAACCCTGATACGGTCAGGCATCAATGTTGATATTGAAGCAGGGCAGTCGGATATTCCCGGGCTGGTGAGTGCTATCGAAACCTATTTCCAATCTGAGGAATAAGGCGGCAAGATCCGGCGACCCGTCACTTACTCCTGAATGCAAGAACAAAACGGATATACCCGTCCATGTTGATAATGGTATGCCTGGCCGGATCGTATGTGACGGTGCTGCCGCTTTCGTTGTTCACCAGAACGAGCGGCTCTCCCCGCGGCACCTTCTGAAGCCCGAGAAATGTGACATTCTCCTTTGCTGCAGCTTCCATCTCAATCCTCCCGGCCGTTTAAGGCCTTCGAACCCGGCAGGGCCTCCCGAATATCATGGTCTCCGTCGTTTTAAGAGATCCAGAAGAAAGACGGCAGTTCTTCTGCCACCCCACACCACCATCCATCATCTAGCTGGGCAATGAAACACAGGCGCTGCAGTAGTCGTTCTTTATGCTGCAGAATGGGGGAAACTCCGCAGGTTCATCGTTCCTTATTACGAGAACGCAGATGACCTGTCCTTCCCTCTGAAGCATCCTGGCTTCATGCTGATCGACCCATTTCGTCCTGCCCTTCGTTAAAGACAATTTCATCAGCATGATCTCCTCCTGTGCGTTTTAGTTACACGGGCTATTCTATCGAACCTATGGAGCATCGGAAAAAACGATGTGCTCAATCGGCCCTCCCTTGTTGCAATACCGCCATAATAGGGTTACGCATGACTCCCATCGCTTGCTCCACATATTGATTCACGGTTCTCTGTGATAGAAGGAAGGCCGGGGCATTCACTCCCCCCCCCTGGTGAATGTGCCCCGGCTTGGTGGGATGATGAAACATTGGGGTTTGCAGTTTCGATTGTACAGGTTTCCTGAAACGGTTGTGCACTAAGAGGGATAAGCCTGATCATATCTGTGACGAAAGGCAGACGTCCTACCTTACGACAGCTAACAGCAGAACAATACCGGGTGCCAATGATCGTAACAATAGGAAGGCCGGGACTCTTGCAGACACATTGCGGCTGTCTTGTCCCGGCCTTTTTGGAATGGTGCGACTACAGGGGTTTGTTAATATGGATTTTAGTTAAAGAACGTCACAGACTGGGACATTATTGGACGAACATGCCACGTTGAGTGCTCAGACTGCAAATCATCTCATCTTCATCTCCTCCGGGGCTTTTCTTCGAACTCTTCTGATGGTCCCGCAGCCTAACCTTTTGCCTTGGGGATAATGATCTGCTCCTTGAACCGGGTATAGGCCGCCCTCCCGAGTTCGATCGGTTCCGGCAAGCCTCTCATTCTCAGTTCCGCCTTCCTGGCATGGAGGGTCCAGAGCTCGACATGATTCCGGTTGATGATCGTGGAACGATCGAGAAGAACGAACGTATCAGCGGGAAGGCGCCTCTCCCAATCCCGCAGTGATGACCGGACCATGAAACGCTCACCCTGGACATTGTAGACGTTGGTGTAGTTCCTTTCGGAAAAAATGGCGACGATGTTGCTGACAGACACAAAGGAGGCCTTCTTTCCCGTGTTCAGGAAGACCTGGTCGGCAGCGGAAAATATCTCTCCTGCCGGGTCGAAGGATGGAAGACTAAAGGCGGCCCTTCTGAGCGCATTCTTGAGACGTTCAGGTTCAATCGGCTTCAGGAGATAATCCAGCGCGTTGACCTCGAAGGCCCGTATGGCATACTGGTCATAGGCCGTCACAAAGATGACGGAAGGAGGGTCTTCGAGGCGCGTGAGGAGGTCGAAGCCCGAACCCCCGGGCATCTGGATGTCAAGAAAGATAAGGTTGGGACGCATGGCGGCAATCATTCTTTCCGCCTCGTCCGCGCTCTTTGCCTCGCCGACGATCCTGACATCCCATTGATCATTCAGAAGCTCTCTAAGGTTCTCCCTTGCAAGCCGCTCATCGTCAACAATAAGGGCCCGGATTTCGTCAGAGTCTTTCTTCATTATTATCTCCTCTCCGCGGAATTTCGACGGTGACCAACACCCTGCCGTTGCCTTCGCCGATCTTCAGGTCACAGCGGTCACCGTAGGTAAGGCTGAGCCTTGTACGTATATTTTCAAGCCCGATGCCGCCTTTTCCTTTCTCTTCTTCGGCGTCTCGGGGAATCCATTTCCCTGTATTTGCCACTTCCACTTTGACAAACTCACCCGCCCCCATACACGTTACATTAATCCTCAGAGGAATGGAAGAGGTCTTCATCCCGTGCTTGACGGCGTTTTCCACGATGGGCTGGATGAGCAGTTCCGGAATCATGGCATCCCCTACATCCTCCGGCATGGTGATGGAAATATCCAGATCCTCCTCAAATCGGATCTTCTCCAGGTTGAGATAGCTTTCGATAACACTTATTTCCCTGGCCAAGGGAACGAGGCCCGATTCCCGTGAAGAAAGAGTAGAACGCAGGTACCGGGAGAGTTGCCTGATGAGTTCGGCTATCCGGCCGGGATCCGTCTTTGAGAGGGCATCCAGTGAGTTCAGGACATTGAAAAGGAAATGGGGATTGATCTGGTACCTCAGTGTCTCCAGCTGTGCTTCAACAAACCTTCGCTGTGCCTGTTCTGCACGGCGGCGTTCTTCTTCCACCATCTTCTTTTCAGTAATGTCATTGAGCAAGCCCTGGACCCTGATGAGGCCGCTTTCGGCGTCACGGTCCGCCCTGGCATAGATGGTTCCTGTCCTTTCTGTTCCGTCACGCCGCACAAAAACAACCTCCAGTTCCCTGATACTGCCCGCCTTGCGCAGCCCATTAAGAAGAAGGGCGCCCGCATCACCGGGGCAGTGGTCCGCAATGTTCGTCCCCAGGACCTCTGCAGGACCATCGTACCCGATCAGATGGGCAAAGGCCGGGTTGACATTCAGCAAAAAGCCGTCGGGGTTCATGATGAATATCCCTTCCACCGCATTCTCGAAGATCCCCCTGTACAACCGTTCCGCCTCTTCCAGTGCGGTGTGGCTTTCCTCCAGGCTGTGCGCCATCGCGTTGAGTCCCCTTCCCAACCGGGCGACCTCATCGGTACCCTTGATCTCCATGCGCCGGTCGAGACGGCCTGCTTCGATCTCACGGGCCAGATCAACACATTGACCAAGCCTTTTCAGAAGGGGGTGCGCGACGGCAAGAGCGCCGCCCCACACGCCAAACAACATGCTTATCAGTGTTCCCGCGGTCACCCGGCCCATCGCCCGGATGGGTCTCATGGCATCCTTCCGCGGTTTCTCGACGACAAAGAACCACTCGGGCTGTGGGGTCCTGCAGAACGCAGCCAATTGCGTCCCCCCGGCTGACGGGTAGCGGACAAAACCACCTGGCTGCGACAGCATCTCCGGCGGAATTGGGATATCCGGCTGCTCATATGCCCCGGCATTGATCACATTGTGCGCCTCCCAGCCTTCGGGGACTTTCCTGTCGAGCTTCGGATCGAAGAAATAGGCTTTCCCTCCGTGAACGTACTCCTGGGGGGTCAGAACGTAATCATTGAAGTAGTCGAGGTCTATGGCCGCACGCACCACGCCGGAAATGTTGTCGCCAATTCCCACGGGAGCCGTTATGACTATAACAGGCCGGCCCGTTCCCAGACTGACGAAGATCTGGGATACGACCGTCTCTCCTTTCATGGCGGAAGAAAAATCAGGTCGCCTGACGACGTCCCGCTGCATGCTCTCAAGGCCCACCCTGTCCGGAAAAGAGGAGGCAACACATCGCGCATCAGGGTCGTGAAGATTTATCGACTGAAACACCTTCGCCTCGGCTACAACATCCTGAAATCGTCCGCAAACCTCCCCGATGATCGCGGGGTCGCGGGGTCTAAGGGCCGCGCGGCGAACACAATCCTCGCCTGCCAGTGACCGGATACCGGACTTCAGGATATCCAGAGTGGTCTCGCACTGCCGGGCGATCAACGCCGCTGTTCTCTCCATCTCCGTCTTCGCCGCCGACTGAAGGCGCCTGCTCGCCGACCTGTGCGTAAAAAGAGACGACAAAACGACGCCTGACGAGGCTATCATCGAAAAGACGAGAAGGAGTTTTCCGCGAAAGGTCATAGTTGACAAATGATATGGCCGACGCCGAGACTCCCCTTTCAGGCGTCAACAGGCACAATATTCTCATGGACGTCGTAAATTGTCAATAAACAAAAAAGCGGGTTGCGGGTTGCGGGTTGCGGGTTGCGGGTTGCGGGTTGCGGGTTGCCAAAGAGAGGCGGTGAAAGGGGGCGGATTGTCAACGCAATTGTTGACTAGTGCAAATTACTGACTAGTGCAGCATACTGACTACCGCACAGCTTTGCACCTTGCTGTGGTTCTTTTGGTATTTGACCCGGAACCCGCAACCGCCTTATTCCCCTGGAACGGTCTTGATTGTTTTATATGTAGTTTTCGAGAAGCAGTGAAATGGCCTTCTCTACACTTCCGGGTTCCTTTTCTTCCATTTCCCGGATGGATTTCCTGATGCGAAAACAGGTGAGTTCGTCTCCCAGATCATCGAGGCTGCGGTAGATGCCGGAGCGTCTCCCGAAACGGTACACGAGCCTTTGCTCCTCGGACAGACTGAAATAGCGGTCTATGGTTTCAAGGAACTTCTTCTTATCCGAAGGAAGTCTGCCGTCGATCTCTTCGAGGAGGTTGAGGACATGGTCGCTCTTGACGTGGCTCCCGATCCCTTCAAGGTTTTCGATGAGCAGCCTCTCTTCCCTGAGGATGTCCTCTTCATCGGGAAGGAGAAAGTCGCCTGTTTCCAGTTTCTCGTAGAGCGGCATGGTCCTGAGCACCTTCAGGGTCCGGAACCTTATGAAGTCGGGGTCGATTTGGTTGAGGACGTCAGCGGTATCCATGGCATGCTCCTTCCACCACGTTTTTCCGCCCATTCCGAGGACCACGTACTCGGAAAGTTCGATCCCGGCGTCCTTGACCTTCCTGCCACACAGAATGTGGTCCTCCCTGGTCGCACCCTTGTTCATGTACTTCAAAAGAGGATCGTGACCGGATTCCAGACCCACGTGAAGCCTCGTCAATCCCCCCTCTTTCATCCTTTTCAAGTTGTCGGCCGATACGCTCCTGGCTACGGTGCGGGATCGGGCATAGGAGGTAACGCGGTCTATGCTGGGGAAGGTCGTCTTCAGGTACTTCAGTGCATCGATAAAGACATCCGCCTTCATCGCAAGGGAATTGGCGTCCTGGATAAAAACGTTCTTGCAGCCGAAATACATCCACACAGCGACGGACTTGTAGCCTTCGTTGATGACGTGGTTGTCGAACACCCCTTCCACCAGCGAATCGGTTATCTTGCCGGATAAACCCTTTTTCCACGACAGTTCCCTGATGTCGTCATGGATGTTCTTAATCGTGTCTATGTCCGATATGATCTCGTCAAGGGAGCGTTTCTCAAAACGCCTTCCCTTATAAACCTGGCAAAAAAGGCACTTATTCCAGGGACAGTTCCTGGTGAACCGGACAAGAAGGCTGTACGCTTCGTTGGGTGGGCGTATTGGCCCTATTTCATATCTAAGGGTTTTTTCACTCATTCCTTGTCTACGTGAACGGCAAATGCCGGGGTAGACGCCTTGGACATGGCTTTCTTTCTCTTCGGGTTCTGGGCTGCTTTTTTCCTTTTTCTTTTTAATTCCGTCTTTTTGGAAAGAGATGGCATATGTTCCTCCTCTGGGTTTTTGTCAACATACCACATAACCCCTAATGTATTCAAGAAGGTAAAGCGGGTTACGGGTAATGGGTCATAGGTCATGGAAAAGCGGGCGGCCCGGCACTTCCCATAACCCTTCGCCCATCACCCTTCACCTGCCGCTATTTATCCCCCCATCCCGGCAGAATCATGCTATCATAATGTTATAGTGCGCGTCAGGACATAAGGCCCGGCCCTCGTATGACAGTCACCGTCTCGTGCACTCGTTCCTCGCCACCTTTCACCGGTATCCTGTCGGGCCCTGATTCGACCAGGCATGATGTGACAATTTCCAGGAAGAGGTGGGCAGAGAACATGAGAGACCTTCACAACAGACCTCACAAACCAGATGATAGCGCAGACCCCATGGGTATTGGAGCGGGCGTTGCCCGCGGACAGGTTGCAGGTCATCACAGGGGTGAAGACGAGGAAAGGCTCCGCCTCATAGCCGACTCCCTGCCGATGTCGATCGTGTACATCGACAGGGACTTTCGGTACCGTTTTGTCAACAAGACCTACGAATCATGGTACGGCAGGACAGGTGGCGACATTTACGGAAAACGGGTCGATGAGGTACTGGCTCCCCGGGAGTTGTCTCTCCTGAGAGAATACGTCGAAAGATCTCTCAAGGGAGAGACGGTGGTCTTCGAACAGGACGTGGCCGACAGGACCGGTGTTTCGCGTCATTTAAGGAGCAAGATCATACCCTACACGGGCGCCGGGTCGCAGATAGATGGCGTGTACGCGCTCATCTCGGACACCACAGAGGAAAGGCAGATCGAAACGGGCCTGCGCAGGAGCGAGGACCGCTACCAGGCGCTCCTCGAAAATATCCCCGTGGGCATATGCATCAACACTCCCGACGGCAGGATAATATCCTACAACTCGGTACTCCAGAAGATGACCGGGTACACCCGTGCCGAGATATCGAACATGAAGACCCGGGATTTCTTTGCGAGAAGCCACGACAGGCAGGTTCTCCTCAAACATCTCAAGAGCAAGGGGATATTGCACAATTATCTTGTCGACCTTCTACGCAAGGACCGGAAGATACTTCGGGCGCTCCTCAATATCGTGCCCCATACCATAAATGGTGAAAACACGATTCTGACCGTGGTGCAGGACGTTACGGAATACAAGAGGACCGAAGAGGCCCTGATCGAGTCGGAGCGGCGGCTCACAGACATGATCAACTTCCTTCCCGATGCCACCTTCGCCATCGACAGGGACGGCCGCGTGATTGCATGGAACAGGGCCATGGAAGAGCTGTCCGGTGTCCGGGCCGTCGACATCCTCGGCAAGGGTAACTACGAGTATTCCCTGCCCTTCTACGGAAAACGCCAGCCCCTTCTCGCCGATTTTGTCCTGAAACCGGATTGGGATGAGGAGAGACGTTATTCCTTTATCGCCAAGGAGATGGACCGCCTCGTCGCCGAACCCCGTGAACCTATTGTGCTGCGCGGCAAACCTCTTTATATCTGGGCGAAGGCGAGTCCCATATATGACCTTGACGGCAACATCACCGGGGTAATACAGTCGGTCCGGGACATAACCGCCCAGAGAGAGGCCGAGGAAAGACTGAAAGAATCGGAGGAGCGCTACCGGACAGCCATCGAATGTTCCAACGACGGCGTCGCCATTGTCAGTGGCAGCACCCATCTCTACGTGAATCAGCGCTTCTGTGACATCTTCGGATTCGATTCCCCGGATGAGGTCATCGGTCAAGGCCATGAGAAGACCATAGACCCCGAGGAACTGGCGCGCGTCCGGGACATCAATCAGAGGCGCCAGCGGGGAGAGAAGGTACCCGACAAGTACGAGTTCAGGGGCAGGAGAAAGGACGGGAGTTTCATCTACGTGGAGGTGTCGGCCACGGGCACCACGTACCGCAACGAACCGGTCACTCTGGCGTACCTGAGGGATGTCACGGAACGCAAACTGGCGTCGGACGCGCTCAGGGACAGCGAAATGAGGTTCCACGCGATCTTCGAGAATGCCAACGATGCGATATTCCTGATGGACCGGTTCGCCATCATCGACTGCAACCGGAAGGCCCTGTCCGTGTTCGGAGGCAACAAGGAAGACATCATCGCGCAGCCTCCCCACAAGCTCTCTCCTCCCACACAACTCGACGGGAGTGATTCAAAGGAAAAGGCCGTAAAGATCATAAGGGCAGCCTTCACGGGTGAACCCCAGTTCTTCAGCTGGCGACACCGGAGGTTTGACGGAACCGATTTCGACACCGAGATCAGCCTCAACTCCCTCGACCTCTCAGGAACAAAGTACCTCCTGGCCATAATAAGGGAGAAGGGAGAAGCAAGGGAACGGGAAAGAGGAAGGGGACAGGGATCAGGGAGCAGGGGACGGGGAAAAGCAAGCAGAGACAGATAGGACCTATGGGACCTATAGGACGCATTGAAGGCAGTTGCCGTTCCACAGCGTGACCAGTCCATCTTATAGGTCCTGTTTCGTCCTATAGGTCCTATTCTGTCCCCTGCCCCCTTCATGGCGCCTGTCCCCTTTTTTCTTGAAATACATGTAATCATATGGTATTTTACATCTCGATTAAATTCGCACGTCTTTCAATTAATGTCAGGGTGCAGGGAACTGTCTGCCGTTAAAGTGCGAAAGGCGGAAGACTAAAACCAGGAGGAAAAATGTCGAATCTTACCATTAAACAGTTGCTGGAAGCTGGCGTTCATTTCGGGCACCAGACAAAACGCTGGAACCCCAAGATGAAACCCTACATTTTCGGGGCCCGCAACGGCATCTACATCATCGACCTTCAAAAAACGCTGAAGATGTTCAAAGAGGCCTACAACTTCGTCAAAGAAGTGGCATCCCGCAACGAGTATATTCTCTTCGTGGGCACCAAGAAACAGGCCCAGGAATCCATTGCCGATGAATCGAGACGCTGCGGGGCATTCTATGTCAACAACAGGTGGCTGGGCGGCACGATGACGAACTTCCAGACCATCGAAAAAAGTATTGACCGCCTGAGGAAATATGAAGAGTTGAAACAAAGCGAAATATACAAGGTCCTCCCGAAAAAAGAGGCGATCGGAATCGAACGCGAGATAGGCAAACTGGAAAAGAATATCGGCGGCATCAAGGGAATGGAGAGACTCCCGGGAGCCATCTACGTCGTCGACCCGAAGAAGGAGTCTATCGCCGTCAACGAAGCGAAAAAGCTGGGCATCCCCACCGTAGGCATCGTCGACACAAACTGCGACCCCGACGACATCGACCTTGTGATTCCCGGCAATGACGACGCCATCCGCGCCATCAAGCTCATCACCTCACGCATAGCCGACGCCGTACTCGAGGGAAAGGCCATGTACCTTGAAGAGCTTCAGAGCAAGGATGAAGGGCTGGCGGAAGACCTCAAACCCTTTGTCGACGAAAGTGTGCTGGAAGAGGAAAAATACGACGAGTTCGAAGCTTAACGAGTTGAGGAGGAATTCCATGGAGATCACTGCTGATGCAGTAAAGAAATTACGCGAAAAAACTGGTGTCGGCCTCATGGACTGCAAAGAGGCCCTGAGGCATTCTAATGGCGATACGGATAAGGCCGTCGATTTCCTTCGGGAAAAGGGTCTTGCAAAACTTCAGAAAAGGATGGGGAGAGTGGCCTCCGAGGGCTCTGTCGCCTCATACATACATACCGGCGGCAAAGTGGGCGCCATGGTCGAGATCAACTGCGAAACCGATTTTGTCGCCAAGACGGATCAGTTCCAGGATTTCGTAAAAGACGTGGCGATGCAGATTACAGCCTCGAATCCCCTTTACGTGAAACGTGAAGACATTCCCCAGGAACACATCGACAGGGAAAAGACCATCTACAGGAACCAGGCCCTTGAATCGGGGAAACCGGAGAAGATAATCGACAAAATTGCCGAGGGCAAACTGGAGAAGTTCTACCAGGAGGTATGCCTCATCGAGCAGACTTTCATAAAGAATCCCGATATCACCATCAAGGACCTTCTCGAGGAACTCCTCGTGAAGACCGGTGAAAAGATAGTCATCAATCGTTTCGTGAGATTCCAGCTGGGCGAGACACTCCAGGATTAGCATGAAATACAAGAGGATTCTCCTCAAATTAAGCGGTGAAGTCCTCATGGGCAACGAGGGGCATGGCATAGATCACGCCACCGTTGCCGATATTGCCCTTCAGGTAGGAGATGTCCGCAGACTCGGTGTCGAGGTCGCCATAGTCCTCGGCGGCGGCAACATATACCGCGGCAAGAAAGGCGAGAAACAGGGGATGGACAGGGTCACCGGAGACTATGTCGGCATGGTGGCAACGGTTATCAATGCCCTCGTTCTCCAGGACACTCTCAACAGGATGGGAACACCGGCCGTGGTGCAGACGGCGCTTCATCTCGAGAGGATAGCCGAGCCCTATGACCATGCCCGGGCAAGGAGCTACCTGAACGAGGGAAAGATAGTCATCTTTGCCTGCGGGACGGGGAATCCTTACTTTACCACTGACACGGCAGCGGCTCTTCGTGCAGTCGAGACAAAGGCCGACATCGTCATGAAGGCCACAAAGGTGGATGGCGTCTATGACAAGGACCCCGAGATACACGCCGACGCCGTCTTTTACCCTGAGATATCCTACAACGAGATCCTCCGCAATGACCTTCAGGTCATGGACCTCACCGCTATAACGCTTTGCAGGGAGAACGACATCCCCATCGCCGTGTTCAGCATACGCGTCAGGGATAACCTGAAGAAAGTGGTTCTTGGCGAAAACGTAGGGACGATCGTGAGGAGGTAGCCTTATGAGCAACGAAGTTATGGCGGAACTTGAAGACAAGCTGAAAAAATCCCTTGCGGCGCTAAACAAAGACTTCTCGAAGCTGCGCACCGGCGTTGCCTCGGCGTCCCTTCTGGAAGACATCAAGATAGACTACTACAAGCAGCCTACCCCGCTCAACCAGGTCGCGACCATTGGTGTTCCCGATTCAAGGACCATCACCATCCAGCCATGGGACAACGCCGTCATCGGAGAGATCGAGAAGGCGATCCAGAAATCCGACCTCGGTGTCAATCCCATGTCCGACGGCAAGACCATCCGGCTCACCTTCCCGAAGCTCACGGAGGAACGCCGCAAGGAGCTTACGAAACAGGGCAGCAAAATGCTCGAGGGTACCCGCGTCGCCATGAGAAACGTGCGCAGGGACACAAACGAGAAATTGAAGAAACTGGAGAAGGACAAATCCATTTCCCAGGACGATCTCAAGAAGAAACAGGACGATGTCCAGAAGGTTACCGATAAACATATAGAGATGGCGGAAAAGCTCTTTTCCGAGAAAGAAAAAGAGATCCTCTCCATCTGAGCGACGCTATCGATGACACAAACATTTCCTGACAGGCTGCCTACTCATGTCGCAATCATCATGGACGGGAACGGCAGGTGGGCTAAACAGCAGAGACTCAAGAGGGTGGAAGGGCACAAGGTCGGCATCGACTCGGTCCGCGAAATCACTGACGTCACCTGCGAGCTCGGCATACCCTATCTCACTCTTTACGCCTTTTCCAAGGAGAACTGGTCCCGACCCAGGGAAGAGGTCAGGACGCTTATGTTCCTTCTCGGTCTCTATCTCGAAGAGGAGCTTCCCATGATGATGGACAAAGGCATCCGGTTCAACATCATCGGCGAAAGGGGTGATTTTTCAAAGTCGCTGCAGACACAGTTCGATAACGTGATGAAAAAGACGGCGGGCAACAAGAACCTTGTTCTGACCGTCGCCCTGAGCTATAGCGGCCGCAAGGAGATCATACACTCCGTACGCTGCCTGTGCGAGGACGTAAAGAAAGGCCTTGTGAAAAGGATTGACGAAAGGACGTTCAGGCGATATCTTTACAGCCCGGCGATACCCGATCCCGATTTCCTTATTCGCACGAGCGGTGAGATGCGGCTCTCAAACTTCCTGCTCTGGCAGGTGGCCTACACCGAGATCTACGTGACCGATATCCTCTGGCCGGATTTTCGAAAACAGGCCTTTCTCGACGCGCTGGCCGAATTCGCGAAGCGTGACAGAAGGTTTGGAAACGTAAAGGAATTCTAATTGGGAGAACTGAAAAAGCGGGTCATCACGGGCATATGCATTGCCCCCGTCATTGTCTTTCTCTTCTACATCCTGCCCCCGGAGTGGTTTTTAGTCCTCCTCCTGGTTATTTGCGTCGTCGCGCTTCTTGAGGCGGCATTCCTTGCCGGGTATCACATGAAATACCTCATTACAGGCCTCGTCATTGCCGGGATCGTGCCTCTTTTCTTCCGTTTTTTCCAGATATACATGCTCTGGGTGATGGCATCGGCTTTCATCATCATCACTGTAAAGGTCTTCGACAGAAACTCCCCCGTTGAAGAGGCGAACCGCGACCTGACGGGACAGACCGCCCTCGTCCTCTTCTGCAATTTCTTTGTTCTTGTCCCTTTTTTCTACCTCTACCTGTTGAAAGAGCTCGATAAATTGTTCCCCCTTATGCTTCTCTTTTCCATATGGGCGAGCGACATTTTGGCGTATGCCATCGGGAAGAAATTCGGGAGACACCCACTGGCGCCCCGGATCAGTCCGAAGAAGACCGTTGAAGGTCTTCTTGGCTCCGCTCTCGGTTCTCTGGCCGTCATTACCGCGGCCCATCAACTGCTCGGCTTCGGCATTCCGACGGCCCTCGTCGTGGGAGCGGCAACGGGCATACTCGGTCAGGCAGGCGACCTCCTCGAATCCACATGCAAAAGGGTATTCAACGCAAAGGATTCGTCACAACTCATTCCTGGACACGGCGGGCTATTGGACCGTATCGACAGTTTCATATTTACGGCGCCATTTCTTTACACCTGCCTCGTATGGACACGATGATCGCATGAGAAAAAAGGTTCTCATACTAGGCTCAACAGGCTCTATCGGCACGGCGACCCTCGAGGTCATTGCCAACGACCCTGCCTCCTTTGAGGTCTGCGGTCTCGCCTGCAGGAACAACATAGAGCTGCTCAACAAACAGATACTCCATTTCAAGCCCCGCTGGGTCTGCGTCTTTGACGAGCACCAGGCCGGCGCGGTCACGGCGCCCGGCGTGCGTGTCCTCACCGGTATCGAAGGCATGAAGGAGATGATCCGCTCCGATGTCGAGATCGTCGTCAATGCCCTTCCCGGCAGCATCGGCCTGGAACCCACCATTGAAGCCCTGCTGTGCCGGAAGACCCTTGCCCTCGCCAATAAGGAAAGCCTCGTGATGGCGGGAAGGATCATCCGGAGAATCCTCGCAGAGACGGGGGGCCGACTCACGCCCGTCGACAGCGAGCATTCCGCGCTTTATCAGCTTCTAAAAGACATAGACGGTAAAGAGGTCCGGTCCATCATCATCACCGCTTCGGGCGGCCCTTTCCGGAGACACACCAGACGGGCCCTCGAAAGAGTGGAGCTTTCCGAGGCCATGAACCATCCCACGTGGAGGATGGGACAGAAGATCACCCTCGATTCCGCCACGCTCATGAACAAGGGGCTTGAGATAATAGAGGCACGATGGCTCTTCGACCTGGAACCTGAAAGAATAAGAACACTTGTCCATCCGGAAAGCATTGTCCACGGCATTGTCGAACTCTCCGACAATTCGCTCCTGGCATACATGGCAAGCCCCGACATGAAGATCCCCATAGCTTACGCGTTGAACGGCGAGCGGCGTCTTGACCTCCCCTTCTCCCCCCTGGGGCTTGAAGGGATCACGAAACTCACCTTTCATCCGCCCGATCTGAAACGATTTCCCTCGATCCGCCTAGCATATGAGGCCCTCGCCGCAGGCGATAGTGCATGCATCGCATACAATGTCTCCAACGAAGTGGCCGTCCAGGCCTTCATCGACGGTCGCATCAGGTTCACCGACATACCGCGCGTCGTCGTCGCGACCCTGGCCGAAATCACCGCCGGATCCGTCGTCGACACCCTCGAGGGAGTCCTCGAGACAGCATCGTGGACAAGAAGCATCGCAATGACTAAAATAACTGACACAGGACGAAAAAGACTATGATCTCCTTTTTGTATTTTCTCATCGCCCTTGCACTGCTTATCCTGGTGCATGAATTCGGGCATTTTCTTGTGGCGAGGCTCTTCAACATTAAGATCCTCACTTTTTCCATAGGCTTCGGAAAGAAACTTCTCCGCTTCAAACGGGGGGAAACTGAATACGCGATCTCCGCCGTTCCCATGGGCGGCTACGTAAAACTCCTCGGCGAATCGCCCGATGAAGAGATCAGTGAAGAAGAAAAGTCGCGGTCCTTTTCCCACAAACCACCCTACGTACGGATACTCATCGCCCTGGCAGGCCCTCTTTTCAACATCCTCCTTGCTCTTTTCGTGTTCTATTTTGTCTCCATCATCGGATATAGCGTGCCATCGGCACGCGTCGGCAAGGTTGCCCCGAACACTCCCGCACAGGCAGCGGGCATTCAGGCAGGCGACATCATCGTCAAGATCAACGGCAAGGAGATAAAGGAGTTTCTCGATATAGCCTCGAGCATCGACCAGACGCAGGGCGAAACCGTCGAAGTGGCCCTCGACCGGGCCGGCTCCCCCGTCAACCTCACCATCAAACCCATGACCATCGAGGAGAAGGATATCTTCGGCGATCAGTACAGGCGCAAGATACTCGGTATAGAAAGGTCCGATGAGGTGATAAAAAGGAGACAGAACCCGGCACAGGCGGTTGGGCTCGCCTTTCACATGACCTGGGAATATTCCCGGATAACCGTGGTGGGGATAGTGAAGATCATCCAGGGCTCGATCTCACCGAAGAACATCGGCGGGCCCGTCCTCATATTCCAGGAAGCAAGCAAGAGAGCAAAGAAGGGTATCGGTGATTTTGTCTTCTTCTTTGCACTTATAAGCATCAACCTGGGCATCATCAATCTGTTGCCTATTCCCGTCCTCGACGGCGGACATATCCTCTTCAATGCCGTCGAGATGGTCATCCGCAGGAAGATATCTATAAAGGTCCAAGAGGTCGCCCAGACGGTGGGACTCGTCATCCTCCTCATGATAATGGTCTTTGCCTTCTATAATGATTTCGACAGGATATTCGATTTCGGCAAGTACTTTCATGGCAAATAAGCTCACCCTTGCCATCGACAATTCCATCGACCACCTGAACCTTGCCCTCGCGGGGGAAGAGGGTCTCATTGATGAACTCAACATAAAGGAATCCCGCTCCCCATCCCAGATACTGCCGGAGAAAACCGCGGCTATCCTTGAAGCGCATGGCCTCTCCATCAAGGACCTCACGGGCCTCGTCGTCACCCTCGGACCGGGCTCCTTCACGGGGATCCGAGTCGCCCTTTCCTTCTGCAAAGGCATACGTGCCGCAACGGGAGTGCCGCTTAAGGGAATCCCGACCCTTGATGCCCTTGCCTTCGCCCTGGCAGACCGGGCAGGTCTCTACCTGTGCCCTCTCGTGGACGCGAAAAAGTCGGAGGTCTTCCTGTCCCTCTACCGGGTGTCCCGGGGCGGTCTTACGCGCCTCATGGACTATGCCGCCATGAGACCCGACGACGTGCCCGGGGTCGTGAGATCACCCTGCATCTGTTTCGGCACGGGCTCCCGACTTTGCGAGAAACACCTTGCGGGCCGCGACGGCATCACCCTCATCCACGATGAATTCGACCATGTCCGGGGACGGGCTCTCGTCGATGACAGGCTTCCCCTCATCAGCCCCGATCTTTCCGGCAGCTTGAAACCCATTTACGGACGGCGCTCCGAGGCGGAGATCAAGTTCAACGTAACCATCGATTAAAAGACTAAAAAAAGAACTTGAATTGGTGTATAATATACACCTGTCGGTTCGGGCTTTCAGGTTTGACCCGGCTCCTTCACGCCGCATAATCTGGATTCGCGTAGTGTTCCGGGGAGGAAAGATTGAAGAGCATCGCCGAGATAAATGAAAAGATCAAAAAAGGTAAGGTCGTAGTGGTGACCGCCGATGAAATGGTGGAGATCGTAAAGAAAAACGGCACCAAAAAGGCCGCACAGCAGGTCGATGTCGTCACAACGGGTACCTTCGGACCCATGTGTTCAAGCGGCATGTTCATGAACCTCGGCCATTCCAAGCCCAGGATCAAGATCGGCGGGGGCAGGTGCTATCTCAACGACGTTCCGGCATATTGCGGGATAGCGGCCGTGGATATCTACCTCGGTGCCACCGCCATGCCCGATAACGACCCCAGGAACACCGTCTACCCCGGTGCCTTCAAGTACGGCGGAGGCCACGTCATAGAAGATTTCGTCAACGGAAAGCCCATCAGGCTCGACGCGAGCAGTTACGGCACCGACTGTTATCCGAGAAAAAGGATCGAGACCTATATCAATAAGGAGACCGTCAACGAGGCCTACATATACAGCCCCCGGAACAGCTACCAGAACTACAACGTGGGAGTCAACGTGTCGAACCGGGTCATTCACACATATATGGGGGTGATCAAGCCGAACCTGGGGAGCGCCAATTACTCCAGCGCCGGCCAGTTGTCGCCGCTTCTTAAGGATCCCAGGTACAGGACTATCGGCATAGGCACCCGCATCTTTCTCGGAGGGGGTGTCGGGTATGTTGCATGGAACGGCACGCAGCACAACCCCTGTGCACCGCGCACTCCCGAGGGACTACCCAGGGGCGGAGCGGGCACTCTTGCCGTCATCGGCGATGCGAAGCAGATGTCGGGCAATTACCTGAGGGGAGCAAGCTTTCTCGGTTATGGCCCCACGATGTTCGTCGGGCTGGGAATACCAATACCCGTCATCGACGAGGAAATGGCCTTTTTTACCTCCCGGAGC
>Ga0351931_1007_pt1 | contig 57352 bp, 54 predicted proteins | sample BONcelT113001E11_FD_205818 | JGI IMG/M metagenome (GOLD analysis project Ga0351931, IMG submission 205818) | Enriched cells from coal bed in the Powder River Basin, Montana, United States - BONCAT cells T11 rep2 HSBNCT.T11.300.1.E11 ... | reverse complement strand
TGACGCATCGCCGGACCGGCAGGTACAAGGTAAAGGGGACCGTGTATCCCGTTCTTCCATCGTCGGCACCGAACCAGACCCATCAGGCCGACCTGGTCGGTCCGTGCTACCTGAAGGGGCCTGTCCGCTTCTACAGCCTGAACATCGTCGATACGGCAACGGTCCGCTGCGGTCTCCATCCCTGTCTTTCACGGTCGGGCCAGCCGATCCTTAACGGCTTCTGGGGAGCATGGAAGCGGATGGGGATACCGGAGCGCATCCAGGTCGACAACGCCATGTCCTTCTTCGGAAGCCCGACGCATCCCCGCGGCATGGGACCGCTCATCCGGCTGTGCCTGCACAACGGGGTCGAGCCCTGGTTCATACCGATGGCTGAACCGTGGAGGAACGGGATGATCGAGAGCTTCAACGACCGTTACCAGCAGATGTTTCTCGGCAAGGTTATTATGGCATCCGAAGACGAACTGAAAGCTGCCTCTCTGGTGTTCGAGCAACGCCACAACTGCAGGTACCGCTACAGCAGACTCGGAGGGCGTACACCGATGAAGGCCCTTGCCAACTCGAATGCAAAGCTGCGGTTCCCCGCGCAGGACGAGGCCCCGGTACACCGGATAATAAAACCGGAGATCGGCAAATATCACGTTGTAAGGCTCGTCCGCAGCGACCTGAAGATCAACATCTTCGGGGAATGCTTCCCGGTTCCTCCGGAGGCGCATCTTGAATACGTGGTGGCAACCGTTGACGTGAGAGAGCAAAGGCTGAAGCTCTTCCTGGATAAAAAACAGATAGAGGAACTTAATTACAGACTACGGTAAAAAGGACCAGCGACTGTTAACGATGTTGTGGCACTCGAAAGCGTTAACGATGTTGTGGCACTCAACACATAGGTTTTAAGGGAAAGACTAAGGCAAACAAAGTGGTGGGATGTTTCTGTATGCCTGGGGAAAAGAACCGTTTTTTCCTGTCTTCAACCTAAAACCTGAAACTTAAAACCTGAAACCGTCTTTATCCCAATTCATTGTAGACGATCTTTCCGTCCACCATGGTAAAGAGGTTCCTGCCGCGCAGTGTCATCCCGTGGAAGGGGGTGTTCTTTCCTTTCGATGCAAAGGAATTCCTGTCTACCGGCCATTCCATGTCGGGGTCGAATACGATGATGTCGGCAGGGGCGCCTTCAGTTATGACTCCCGACGTGAGGCCCAGCAGCCTTGCGGGGTTCGCGGTCATCTTCGCGAGGAGGTTTTTCATATCAAGGACGCCCTCATGAAAGAGGCCCAGAGAGAGGGCAAAAGCGGTTTCAAAACCGGAGATACCGAAGGTGGCAAGGTCGAATTCCACGTCCTTGGAGGTGGATTCGTGAGGGGCATGGTCCGTGGCTATGATATCGATGGTTCCCTTCCGAAGTCCTTCCTTGATGGCCTTGACGTCTTCCTTCGACCTCAGGGGAGGATTCACCTTTGCGTTCGTATCATATGTGAGGGTGCTTTCGTCGGTGAGCGTAAAATAATGGGGGCAGGTATCGCAGGTGATTTTCTTGAATGCCCTTTTTGCGCGCTCGATGATCTCGACGCTGCCGGCTGTTGAGATGTGGGTGAGGTGCAGGGGAGCATCGACATATCTCGCGACGGCAATGTCTCTTCCGACGATGAGTTCTTCGGCGATGGCGGGAATTCCCTCAAGCCCGTTTAAGAGGGAGGCAAGGCCTTCGTGCACGTAGCCCCCCGAGAGGGCGTCGTCCTCACAGTGGGATATGACGGGCAACTTGAAGAGCTTTGCATATTCGAGGGCTTTGCGCAAAAGCCCGGCGCTGCGGACGGACCTGCCGTCGTCGGATATCGCAACGATGCCGGCTTCGAACATTTCGCCGATCTCCGACAGTTCTTCGCTTTTGAGCCCCTTTGTGACGGCGCCGCAGGGAAGGACCCTGCAGATGCCTTCCGCACGGGCTTTATCGATGATGAACTCGGTGACGCTCCGCGAATCATTGACGGGGTTTGTGTTCGCCATGCAGACGACGGTGGCGAACCCGCCGCGCGCCGCCGCCATCGTGCCCGTCCGTATGGTTTCCTTGTACTCGAAACCGGGTTCACGCAGATGGCTGTGCACGTCTATAAGACCAGGCGCCACGATCCGCTTCGATGCGTCGATGACCTTTGTGCTGCCGTCGACCTTCCGGATGTTCCTGGATACCTCCTTGATAACCGGGCCGTCGATGAGGACATCGTACCTGCCGTCGATGTCATTCTTCGGGTCGACGAGATGACCGCCTCGTATCAGGACCTTCACGCTTCACCTCCAATGAGGAGATAGAGGATGGCCATGCGGATGGCGACACCATTCTCAACCTGGTCCAGGATTACCGACGAAGGGCCATCGGCGACCTCGTCGGATATCTCGATACCTCTATTCATGGGTCCGGGGTGCATGATGATCACACCATCCCCTGCCGCTTCGACGTGTTCCTTCCTGAGGCCGTAGAGGGTGGAATACTCCTTGGTAGAGGGTATATAAGTCGTGCCGCCCCTTTCTTTCTGAATCCTGAGCATCATGATGACATCGGCGTTCCTGACCGCCTTTTTGAGATCATGCTCCACCCTTACCCCCAGTGTCTCGATGTGGGGAGGTATCATTGTGGGCGGTCCGCAGCAGATGACCTCATTCCCGAAATTCGTGAGAGAGAAGATGTTCGACCGGGCGACCCTGCTGTGGGCTATGTCTCCGACGATGACTGTCTTGAGGCTGTCGATGCGTCCTTTCTTGTCGCGTATCGTGAAAAGGTCAAGGAGGGCCTGAGTCGGATGTTCATGAGAGCCATCACCTCCGTTGATGATGGAAGAGTCGAGAATACCGGCGAGCATGTGGGGTGCTCCCGGCATGCCGTGGCGGATGACGATGGCATCAGGATGCATGGATTGAAGGTTCCTCGCGGTGTCCTTGAGGCTCTCCCCCTTTGTCGAACTGCTCGTGCTGGACGATATGTTTATGGTGTCGGCGCTGAGGCGCTTGGCGGCTATCTCGAAGGATGTGCGCGTCCGGGTGCTCGGTTCGTAGAAGAGGGTGATGACCGTTTTGCCCCGAAGGGTGGGGACCTTCTTGATCTCCCTTCTTGAGATGTCCTTGAAGGATTCGGCCGTATCGAGAATAAAAAGCATCTCCTCCTTTGAGAGGTCGCGAATGCCGAGGAGGTCTTTTCTTTTCCAGTTCATCAGGTCTTTACGATTACCACTTCATCCTTGCCGTCTATCTCGCTCATCCGAACGAGGATCTCTTCATTTTCATTCACGGGACAGACAATCCCCGCATAATCAGGGTGTATAGGCAATTCCCGCTCTCCCCGGTCAACGAGGACGGCGAGCTGTATCTTTTTCGGCCTTCCGAGGTCCATGATGGCATCTATGGCCGCTCTCGTCGTTCGTCCCGTGTGCAGAACGTCATCGACGAGAACGACAGTCATATTGTTGACATCGAATGATATCTCCGTCTTCTTGACCTCGGGCCAACGCAGCTTGGAGATATCGTCACGATACATGGTAATGTCGAGAGCGCCGAAGGGCAACGTTATACCTTCCACGTCCAACACCTTGTCATGAATACGCCGGGCAAGATGGACGCCCCTCGTTCTTATCCCGATAAGGCAGAGCTGGGTACATCCCTCGTTCTTTTCGAGGATCTCGTAGGTGATCCGGGCAACCGTCCGCCCGATGGCTTTCTTGTCGAAAATGACCCTTTTTTTCATTTAGTCGTCAAAATAGATGGCTTTTTGTTCACAGTTTTCCATGCAGGCCCCGCATTCGATGCAGTCTTCCGGTGTCTCGACCACGACGGTACCGTTCTCTTCGGTGAATACCTCGTAGGGGCATATGGACACACATTCCCCGCAATGGATGCAGGATGCCCGGGAGATATAAGGTCGCACAGTACTTTAAGTACTATAGAAAGTTTTCAAAGAAAAAGCAATAATGAAGACAGGTAATGGGTCATAGGTGATAGGTAATAGGAAAGACAAGAATCTTTTCCCATAGCCCACAGCCCATAGCCTGTTACCCATTACCTGTCTTCATTATTGCTATCGCTGAAAGCCGGCGAGGGCCAGGCCTCGTGCCGACTTTCAGCTGGAAAGAGAGTTTTCTTGAAGTTGTTCAACCTAGGATTCGTATTCCTCGTTTTCGCTGCCGTATGACGCTTCGCTGCTTTCTTCCGTCGCGACGGGCTCCGGTTCTGTGTATTCCGGAATCTCCACGGGAGGTGCCGAGACGGTGTCGGATTGTCTTCTCTCCATCACGCAGGAACCGTTGAAAACCGCGCCATTCTCGATCATGACGAAGGGTGAATTGAGATCACCGTTGTGCGTAGCTGAGTTCTTGAGGACGATCTGCTCGACAGCAATGACGTTGCCCGTGATGGATCCATGAGAAATAAGCGTTTTCGTATTGATGCTTGCCGTTACCCTGGCGGTTGATCCAACCACGAGCAATCCTTCGGAGAAGATCTCACCCTCGAACACGCCTTTCAGCATAACGGAACTCTTGAACCTGATGCTGCCTTTTATTTCCAGATCTTCGGCGACTACTGTCGTGATCTGACCTTCCTGTATTTCCCTTATCTCGGGAATATCCACTGACATACCGAACCCCCTTTGAATGAGTTTGTCACTACCTGACCGTGATGTCCTTTGCTCTCATCGCACATGAGCCGTTGAAAACGGAACCGTTCTCTATAATGATATTCGGCGTCGAAATATCGCCGTTGTGAATGGAGGTACTCTTCAGCGTCACCTGTTCGTTGGCTATCACGTTTCCCGTGATCTCACCGTGGGAGACGAGGGTCTGGGTCGTGATGCTTGCCATCACGCGCGCGGTAGGTCCGACGACAAGAAGACCTTCCGAGTATATCTCACCCTCGAACACGCCTTTCAGCATAACCGATGTCTTGAACCGTATCGTTCCTTTGATCTCGAGATCATCGGCAACTATGGTCGTAATGTCTTTTTCATCGAATTCGGTTGATGCCTTCTTTTCTCCTATCATAGCGAACTCTCCTTTTATTGTTTAGTTATATCTCGGTGATACCTGACATATCATCCTTATGCCGAAAGTTATGCAAGAAGCTTACCACAACAGAAATCTTGCCTGAATTTTTAATTTATAACATAAGAGATTGTTCGTTACAATGCGGAAAGTAAAGAGGAAGGGGGAAGGGAAGATGAATAAGGGGTCAGGAAAAAAGAAGGATCCACGGGGCAGGAATGAGGATCGGGGGACACAATGGGGTTGATTACCCCTGCCACCTGACCCCTGTGTCCTGTTTCTGTCGCTTTTTTTGACAGTGGGTGTCAGAAGAAGGAGAATATCCTCTTGAGTATCTTCTTTTCCTCGGAGGGTTCCTCTTCCGGGGAGGATTCATCCGGTTCCCGGGCTTCTTCTTCCTGCTTCTCGACCTTGCGGGGCCTCTCCATGAAGGAGGTTCCCGAGAAGAAGGCGCCTTCGGTGATGATAAGCTTTGCGGTACGGATGTTTCCTTCCACAGCGCCGTCGGGATTTATCTCCACCAGTTCTTCAGCGTGGAGGTCTCCTTCAACGGTGCCGTCGACGACTATCTCCCGCGCCGACATGTCTCCTTTGACGGACCCCGACCTGCCCAGAATCAGGTAGTCGGCCTGAATGCTTCCTTCAAGGGTGCCATCAAGCCTGACGACGCCTTTCGATATAATCTCGCCCCGGATGATGGAATCCTGACCTATGAGCGTTTCCAGGGATCCCTGCGCCTCGTGTTTCTTCACCATTGTCATCCATCCTTGAGGAATTCACCAGGATCGACGGGCTTGCCGTTCCTCCACACCTCGTAATGAAGATGGGGGCCTGTTGACATGCCTGTCGATCCAGAGGTTGCTATGCCTTGTCCCTTCGTGACCTTCTGACCGACGGTCACGAGATTCTCCTTGTTATGCGCGTAGGCGGTTGAAAAACCATGACCGTGTTCGACGACGATGATATTGCCGTTGCCTCCCGACCAGCCCGAGTAGCTGACGATGCCGTCTGCGGTAACCTTGACAGATGACCCCCGGGGAGCGCGAATGTCGAGGCCCGAATGGTGCGACCGTGCTCCTGTGACGGGATGGTGACGCATTCCGAAACCGGAACTGATCTGCCCCTGAATGGGCCATCCCCGGGGAGTCGCCAGATAGATGTTCTTCTGTTCGGTGATATATTTCTTGATCTCTGCCACCGACTCTATGGTCTCCATCATTTCTTTTTTGATGGCCGCGATGTCTATCGATCCCGAATCGCTGAACTCGGCGGACTTGAGGATGCTGTTCTTCGACTTGAGTTCCACGAGCCGCGAAAGCTCGTTGTTCGTTTCCTTGAGGGAGGTAATGCTCTGCTTCAGTGCGTTAAACTCCCTCGTGAAGTAAGAGAGCCTGGTTTTCATTACATAGTATTCGGCAGTTTTGACCCCGGCGGCCACGATGTAGACGGCTCCGACGACTGCGAGAACCATGCAGGCCACAAGGCCCGCCACGGGCAATCTGAGCTTGAGGGGCGAAGATTTGGAATGAGGCACGACCAGAATGGTAACCGACGTCATCCATCTTTTCTTGAGGTGTTTCAGCTTCATGGCGCGATATCCCCAGATTTGCAAACCTTATACCGTAATCGGCAGAACTGTCAAGAGCTTAACTAAAATGACGGCATCTAAAGCAAAAATGTGGATTCTCCCGGGCAGAGGGAGGATAAGAAGACTCATAAGCGCATCATCAGGATTGTCTCAGATAGTTGTTTTACAGCTCCCGTCCTACGCCCGGCGCACACGATTTTGTTCTTACTTTATCCTCAAAAATTGGCTATATATATTGTTATGTTTAAAATGGTAACATTAGACATGAGTATAAAGAGGCGTGCACGATGAAGAAGTACTACGCAGGGGCCCTTTCTTTTCTGGTGGTCATTCTTGTTGCGTCGGCTGGTATTGCCGCCGATGACCTCAAGGTTGTCAAGGACAAAGAAGGCACCACCTGGTCCGTCGGCTCCGACGAATCACGCGAAAGGGCCAGGTCGGAGGAAGAGCGCGACAAGGACCGCGCCTGGGACATGCTTCGGAACCAGTCGATCATAATCGACAAGCGGACAACGAAATAAGGATGGAAAAAGGAAGAATCATCATTGTCGAGGATGAGGAGAATATCCTCTCCATGCTCGGCGAGTTTCTCACTGCCAACGGTTATGCCGTCGACACCTGTATCGACAGCAGAAAGGCCCTTCCAGCGTTGAAGAACAACGGGTATCATGTCCTGATAACGGATCTCATGATGCCCAAGGTGGACGGTCTCCAGCTTATCAACTTCCTCCAGAAGGAATACCTCGACACCCTCGGTATCGTCATGACGGGTTACGGGAGCATGGAAAGCGCAATAAGTGCCATGCGATGCGGCGCCTTCGATTACATCCTCAAGCCTTTCAAGTTCGAGGAAGTCCTCGCCACCGTGGATTCGGCCATATACTATTTCAACCTCCTCAAGAGCGACAATATCCCCAAGGGGCTTACCCTGAAGGCGAATCTCCTGAGGCGGTACTCCGAGAACAAGATGGTCCGGGAGAACACCATCCTGCGGTCGGCGCTCAAGGATAAATACAAGTTCGAGAACATCATCGGGGTGAGCTTTCCCATGCAGAAGGTCTTCGAAATGATCGAACGCGTGGCCGACACCAGCGCCACGGTCCTCGTTACCGGTGAGAGCGGCGTGGGCAAGGAGCTCGTGGCGAGGGCGATTCATTACAACTCGTCGAAACGGGACAATCCCCTCGTCGTTGTCAATTGCGGCGCCATACCGGAGACTCTCCTGGAAAGCGAGCTTTTCGGCTACGACAAGGGTGCCTTTACGGGTGCCGTCAATACCCGTCTCGGCAGGTTCGAACTTGCGGCGGGCGGCTCGATCTTCCTCGATGAGATCGGGGACATGAGCTTCAACCTGCAGGTAAAGCTCCTGAGGGTCCTGCAGGAGAAGTCCTTCGAGCGGATCGGCGGGTCGAAGACGATAAAGGTCGATGTGCGGATCATTGCCGCAACGAACCGCAAACTGGAAGATCTCGTCAGGGAGAACAAGTTCCGCGAGGATCTCTACTACCGGCTCAACGTTGTCCCCATTGAGATTCCGCCGTTGCGCGATCGGCGCCAGGACATCCCCATGCTCATCAATTTCTTCCTCGAACAGTCCAACAGGATAAACTCTGCCGCCATCGAAGGTTTTTCCGAAGAGGCAATCAAGGCCCTCATGGAATACGATTTTCCCGGCAACGTCAGGGAATTGCAGAACATCGTGGAGCGCATGGTGGTCCTCAAAAGGGAAGGGCATATTGATATAGAGGACCTTCCCGAGAAGCTGTACAGTCAGGAAAAGGAAGAAGAGATCCCCACACCGGAGATAAACATCGACAGGGGCTACGATACCCTCGTCTCCGAGTTCGAGAAGACCCTCATCATGAAGGCCCTCACAGAAACCCAGGGCGTAAAAAGCAGGGCCGCCCAGGCCCTCAACATCAACAGAACAACACTCATAGAAAAAATGAAAAGGCTCGGGCTCGACTAACCCGCCCGACTGTCAAAAAAATGACAAGCGGAAAGACGGTTGGAACCGTTGGAACCGTTAGAACCGTTAGAACCGTTGGAACCGTTGGAACCGTTGGAACCGTTGGAACCGTTGGAACCGTTGGAACCGTTAAAGACAATAATAACGGTCAAGTCTCGGGGCCTGCAGGTTTTGCTCTTCCTTCGACATTATGATCATGCCTGCCAGGGTCCGGTGTTTTCCTCTGAATCCGGGACAACCCCGGAAGCAGTATGTTTTCCAACGGTTCCAACGGTTCCAACGGTTCTGACCCTCTTTTCCTTGGCACCCTTCTTGCAATCTTTTCCGTCATGCAAATGCCCGAAGCCAAGCTTCTCGAAGACGCCTTCAATGAATTTTCCAAGGCCTCCGATTCCATCATTAACCATTACGGGACGCTGGAAAGCCAGATCAAGGAGTTGAAGAAGGAACTCGAGGAAAAGAACAGGGCGCTGGAGCGGGCTAGCGAATACCTCTATACGATACTTGATTCCCTGCCTGTCGGTGTCGTTGTCGTCGACGGCAAGTCTGTTCTTTTTGCGAACAAGAACGCCGAGGAATTGATACCCGAGGGCATCATCGGCAGCCTCAGCAAGACATCGGACAAAACGGGAGAGATCAAGTGCGGTCTCGGCCGCTACCGGTGGAAGACCCGGGCGCTCGGCAACGGGTTCGAAGGCAGGCATGTCGTCGCCATCGAGGATGTTACCGAGATCGAGAGGATGAAGGAACACGTGGAGCGGGATGAACGCCTCATGGCCATGGGGGAGATGGCGGCGCGGATATCCCACGAGATCAAGAACCCCCTGGGAAGTATGGAACTCTTCCTTTCCATGCTGATGGCGGGCAAGATGCGGGTACGTGACCGTAAGTATGTTGAATATGTCCTCTTCGGCGTCAAGACCATCGACAGGATCATCAACAATATACTCTCCTACACTCGCCCCCGCGAGCTGTGCCAGAAAGAAGGGGAACTGAAGGCTGTCGTCAGCGATACTCTGGATTTCATGAGCGTTTCCACGGCGGTCAGGGATATATACCTCGAGTTTGAGCCCGCATGTGAGGGGCGGGCACTTTTCGATCCCGACATGATAAAGCTCGTCGTTATGAATCTTGTGAGCAACGCGATGGACGCCGTGGGCCCCGGGGGCCGGATAAAGGTCGACATACGCGAGAACGAACGCTACGGGGTCCTTGTCGTGAGCGACAACGGACCGGGCATGGCGGAAGAATTGCGCAGGAGTATCTTCAATCCCTTTTTCACGACAAAGGACAAGGGCGTGGGTCTGGGACTCTTCATCGTTTACAACATAGTGAAGGCGCACGGCGGTTCCATCGAGGTTGAGTCCGAAGAGGGATCGGGTTCATCCTTCCTTATCTATATCCCCAGGGAGAGACTGACAGCCATATGAAAAACAACGTCCTTGTAGTCGATGACGACAACCACATGCGCATAGCACTGAAAGAATCTCTGGTGCGTGCCGGCTACACCGTGGCCCTTGCGGAGGACGGCAGGAAGGCCATGGTCGAGATCGACAGGAACGTCTTCGACCTCGTCATTACCGACGTGAAGATGCCCCATCTCGGCGGTATCGATCTTCTCAAGGCTATAAAGGAGACATCGCCCCTTATGCCCGTCATTCTGATGACGGGATACGGCACGGTTAAAGACGCGGTGAAGGTCATAAAGGAAGGAGCCTACGATTACATTCAGAAACCCTTCAACACCGATACGCTCTACAGCGTTGTACAGCGAGCCCTGAACGTGAACAACGGGAAGATCATCTTCGCTTCAAGGGCGATGAAAGAGGTGCTTAAGCAGGCACAAAGGGTTGCCGCATCGGATGCGACGGTCCTGGTACTGGGGGAAAGCGGTGTCGGCAAAGAGGTGATATCGAAATTCATCCATGAGAACTCTGGCCGGGCCCACATGCCCTTTGTTGCCGTCAACTGTGCCGCCCTGCCTGAGAACCTTCTCGAGAGCGAGCTTTTCGGTTATGAAAAAGGGGCCTTCACGGGCGCCATGTCCCGCAAGCCGGGGAAGTTTGAGCTTGCGGACAAGGGCACCATCCTTCTCGATGAGATCACGGAGATGGATCTCAAGCTCCAGGCAAAGCTGCTTCGGGTGCTCCAGGAAAAGGAAGTGGAAGCTCTTGGTTCGCGGTCACCCCGGAAGATCGATGTCCGGGTCATTGCCACCACGAACCGGGAGATCGGCAAGGTGGTGGGTGATGGCAGCTTCCGCGAGGACCTGTACTATCGTCTCAGTGTTTTCCCCATCACTATCCCGGCCTTGCGCGAGCGCCGCGAAGACATAGCGCCCCTTGCGAGCCATCTTCTCAAGAAGCATTCCCGGGGAATGGATGTCGGCGTCAGCGACGAGGCGATGGAACACCTCGTCGGCAGGCACTGGAAGGGAAACGTCCGGGAGTTGGAGAACGTCATAGCGCGGGCATGCATACTCTCCAACGGCTCGGTCATTACCATGAGCCACCTCGATGAGGGAAGGCCCGCACAGGACGTGGCGGTAGGCTCCGTCCGGGACATGGAGACGAAACTCATCATCGACGCCTTAAGGTCCGTCAGGGGCAACCGGTCGAAGGCCGCGGGCATACTGGGTATCACCGTTCGGACGCTGCGCAACAAGATCAATGAATACAAGGCAATGGGCATCGACGTGCCGGTAAGGGAGTATTGATATGCAGATAGTGGATCTCATCGGAAAAGCTCTTTCTGTCAGGGCCTTCTATCACAAGGTGGTCTCGGGCAACATCGCAAACGCACAGACCCCGGGATACAAGGAGAAGGAGATCGACTTTCGCCGCGAGCTTGACAGACGCGTCGGCGCCGGTGCGGCGTCGATTCCCTCAGGCGAAGAGGGCTACACGATTACCGAGAACAGTGGCCAGGACGGCCTTGCGCGCCTTGACGGAAACACCGTAAGCGTGGAAGACCAGACGGTAAAGCTTACGGAAAACCAACTGATGTACCAGGCATTGGTCCAGATGGCCTCAAAACGTTTCTCAATGATGAAATACATTATAGGCGAGGGAAAGAGGTAATAATATGGGAGCATTCGATATTTTCAAGATAAGTGCTTCGGGGATGAAGGCACAAAGGGCACGGATGGACATCGTGGCATCGAACCTTGCCAACGTCCAGACAACGAGCACGGAAGAGGGCGGGCCTTACAGAAAAAAGGACGTTGTCTTCAAGGCCGTCGATGTTTCCGATGACAAGAGTTTTTCGGGGGCCCTCTCGAAGAAGGTCGAAGGCGTCAGCATAGAAGCCGTCAAGGAAAGCGACAAGCCTTTCCAGATGGTGTTCAACCCCAGCCATCCCGATGCGAATTCGGAAGGGTATGTCACATTTCCCAACGTGAACCTGATGGAGGAGATGACCGACATGACGGCGGCCACGCGTGCCTACGAAGCCAACGTCAATGTTCTCACTACGACAAAGGATATGTTCCTGAAAACTCTCGAGCTCATTAAATAGGGGGGCTGACCCATGAAGGTAGAAAATTTTACTCTTCCCAGCTTCGGCGAGATTCAGAAACCGGCCAACGAAAAGGCCAAAACCTCCTTCGGTGATGTCCTCAAGGACTCTATCAAGAAGGTCGTGGAACTGGAGAAAGACGCTGACAAGGAAGTGGAAAAGCTGGTCAAGATGGAAAACACCGATGTTCAGACCACCATGATCGCCATCGAAAAAGCGGACCTGTCCTTCCAGATGATGATGCAGATAAGGAACAAGATCATCTCCGCATACGAAGAGATCATGAGAATGCAGGTGTAACCGATGCCACCGATGGACGAACTTCTCAACACCACAAAGAACTACCTGAAGACTGCCCCGAAGAGCAAGCTTTACATGTATCTCTTCCTCTTCATCGCACTGGTGGGCGGCTCCATCATCGGCCTGTCCGTCCTTCAGAAGGAGAACTATCAGACTCTCTTTGCCGGTCTTTCCACGGAAGATGCCTCGGTGGTGGTGACGAAGCTGAAAGAGCTCAAGGTGCCCTATAAGCTGGGCCTGGGCGGCACATCTATCTCCGTCCCCAAGGAAAAGGTGTATGACGTGCGCCTCATGCTCGCCGGCCAGAACGCCCTTCCCGGGGGAGGCGGCGTCGGTTTCGAGCTCTTTGACAAGACGAACTACGGCATGACGGAGTTCATGCAGAATATCAATTACAAGCGCGCGATACAGGGTGAGCTTTCGCGCACCATCAACCAGATGCCCGAAGTCAAGGCCTCCCGCGTGCACATAGCCATCCCGGAAAAGACCCTCTTCACCGACAGGGAGAAGGATGTTACCGCATCGGTTTTCCTGAAACTCAGGGGCGGTAAGGTACTCTCCAAGGAACAGGTGGCCGGTATCGTCCACCTCGTGTCGGGCAGCATAGAGGGTCTCAAGACCGACAACGTGACCATTGTCGATTCCTTCGGGAAGATACTCTATAAGGCCGGCAGCGCGGGCACGGCGGTGGCCCTTTCCGGCCAGCAGTTCGAACTGCAGAAGGGCGTGGAAAGGACCATCGAGGAATCCGTTCAGTCCATGCTCGACAGGTTCATACCCGCCAACAAGTCGATCATCCGGGCGAATGTGGAGCTCAACCTTCGCAAGGTGGAAAAGGTGGAAGAGGAGTTCGACCCCAATAAGAGGGTTCCCGCGAGTGAGCGCAAAAGCAAGGAGAAGATACTGAACCGCACGGGCGGGCCGGCGGGAGTTCCGGGAGTTGCATCCAATGTTCCCAACGTTGCCGGCAGGAACCCGAATGCGGCCGCCGCAACGGCCGCCGCCCAGACAACAGGGATACGGGGCAGCGAATCGGAGCGTGAAGAGTCCCAGGTGACCTATGAGGTCAGCAAGACGGTCAAGAGGATCGTGGAGCCTTTCGGGGATATCAAGCGCCTCTCCGTCGCCATCGTCCTCGACGGGAAATATGAAAAGGTAAAAGGCCAGAATGGAGAGGAGCTCAAGTATTCGCCCCGGTCCCAGAAAGAGCTGACCGACATAAAGGGGATCGTGGCCAGAGCAGTCGGGATCGACGAGGCACGCGGCGATAAGATCGAGGTCCTCAACGTGCCCTTCGAGGCCGAAGGCCTTGCGGACGAGAAGGGCCTTCTCGATGCGGCGGAACGCAAGGAAATGATATTCAGCTTCAGCAAGTACGGTTTTTACGCCCTCATTCTCGCGGCCCTGTTCTTCTTCGTGATCAGGCCCCTCCTGGGATTCCTGAAATCTCGGGCCGATCGTGCCCCTCTTTACCAGGTCAAGGACGTGTATGTGAAGAGCGGCAACACAATAGCGGGAGATCAGCCTGCCGCGATAGAGAACAAACAGCAGGCCGCGATCAATGATGTCATGAAGGACAAGACCATCGTCGGTTCTGTGATCAAAGAATGGGTGAAGGAAGGAACGTAATCGATGAACCCTGAAGATCTGTCGGGAGTCAGAAAAGCCGCCATTCTCCTTCTCACCATGGAAGACGACGTGACGAAAGAGGTCATGAAGGGCCTCGACGAGCAGGAGATAGAGGCCATCGGCAAAGAGATCACCAATCTCAAACTTATCCCGGACCACGTGGTCCACAGGGTCCAGGAAGAGTTCATGACGAAGGTCTCCAAGAAGAACAAGAATGTTGTCGGCGGAGAAAGCAAATTCCGCCTCCTCGTAAAGAAGAGCTTCGACGAGGAAAGGGCGGAGATCCTCCTTGGCAATCTGGACACGAGAAAGGGTGTTCCCGGTGAGTTTCTGAAGCGCTGCGATGCCAGGGTCCTGGCGAACGTGATACGGGAAGAGCACCCCCAGACGATGGCCCTCGTTCTATCGGTGCTGGGGACGAAGAAAGCGGGAGACGCCATAGGCTGCCTGCCCGACAGGGTCCAGGCGGAGGTCGTGATACGCATGGCTCACCTCGAAAAGGTGGACCTCAAGATCCTCTCTGAGATTGAAAGCGTCATACGGGAGCAGCTCGAAAGCACCATGGGTGGAGCCGAAGGCAAACAGCTCGGCGGTGTCGAGGTGGTCGCCAGTATCCTGAACCAGATGGACAGGACGCTCGAATCGGAGCTTCTCGGCAAACTCGAGGAGACCAATCCCGAACTGGCGGAGCGGATCCGGCAGCTCATGTTCACCTTCGAAGACCTTGCCAACCTCGATGACCGCAGTGTTCAAACACTTCTCAAGGAGATCTCCTCAGAGGATGTCGGTATTGCCCTCAAGGGTGCCTCCGACAGTATGAAGGAGAAGATATTTTCCAACATGTCAGAACGTGCGGCGGCTATGCTCAAGGAAGACCTCGAGGCGATGGGTCCCGTGCGCCTCTCAGACGTCGAAAAAGCCCAGGTGAAGATCGCCATGATCGCCAAGAAGCTCGAAAGCGAAGGCAAGATCTTCCTTTCCCGGGGAAATGAAGAGTTCGTTTGAAAGAACAGGAAATGGAAACCTTCATGCTGTACGACTTCAGTGGAGAAATCCCGGAGGAAAGATCCTCGGATTTCATCAAGCTCTTTGACGGGGAGCACGGCCCCGGGTCTGTGGATGAAACCGTTCCCGATGCACCAACGGTCAGCATCGAGGAAGAGGCCCGCAGGGTCTTCGAAGAAGCTTTTGCGCAGGGTGAAAAAGCCGGACACGAAATGGGAATGAAGAAGGTGGAGTCTCTCATCAAACGGTTGGGGGGTTTCATGGCCGAACTTTCCCTGTTCAGGGAGCAACTGGTGAAAAGAGCCGAGAGCCTCTCGACGGAACTGGCCCTCGTCTTCGCGGAGGCCATCATACTCAGGGAGTGCAAGGAACATCGCGAGGCCGTCTTGAGGATGGTGAAGAAGGCGCTCTCCCTCTGCGAGGAGCGAAGCGGCACGACGATACGCCTGCGCCGCGAGGACGCCGAGCTTATTTCCGGAGCGGAACTGAGCCAGTTCAAGATCGTCAGGGACGACACCATGCACGAGCCCGGTTTCATCATCGAGACCAACTTCGGTGATATAGACGGCCGGATATCCGTCCAGATGGACGAACTCAGGAAAGAGTATCTCAATGGAAACCACGATTGACCGGACCATGTCCCTGACCAGGGATATGCTCTCCAACCTCTACCCCTACCGCGTTTATGGAAAGGTGAACCAGGTCGTGGGCCTTGTCATCGAAGGGAAAGGGCCCATCTCGTCCGTCGGCGATTCAGCCCTTATCTACCCCGTCGACAGCACCGTTCCCATTGATGCGGAAGTGGTGGGTTTCAGAGAAGGCAAGACGCTGCTCATGCCTCTTGGCGACATACGGGGGGTGGGCATCGGTTCGAGGATACTTTCGAAGAAGAAAACCGTTGACGTCCTGGCCGGAGAGGGGCTTCTCGGCCGTGTTATCGACGGGCTCGGCAACCCCATGGACGGAAAAGGACCTCTCCAGTGCTCTGAATCGGTTCCCATCTATCGCGATACGGTGAATCCCATGCGCAAGAAGCGCATCACCGAGCCCCTCGACCTCGGTATCCGGAGCATCAACGGACTCCTGACATGCGGTAAGGGACAGAGGATAGGCATCTTCGCCGGCTCCGGCGTGGGCAAGAGCGTCCTTCTGGGGATGATAGCCCGTCATACTGAGGCGAACGTGAATGTCATCGGATTAATCGGCGAGCGTGGCCGTGAGGTGAGGGAGTTCATCGAACGTGACCTGGGCGACGGTATAAAAAATTCCGTCGTCGTCGTCGCGACGTCGGACCAGCCGCCCCTCATACGGGTGAGGGGGGCGTTTCTTACCATAGCTCTGGCCGAGTATTTTCGGGACAGAGGAGATGACGTGCTGCTTCTCATGGATTCTCTGACGCGTTTCAGTATGGCGCAGCGAGAGGTCGGTCTCGCCATCGGCGAACCCCCCACGTCAAAGGGGTATACCCCGAGCGTATTCTCGCTCCTCGCGAAGGTCCTCGAGCGGGCGGGCAACGGAGAGGGAAGCGGCACCATGACGGCGATATACACGGTTCTCGTGGAAGGCGACGATCTCGACGATCCCATCGCGGACTCTGCGCGGTCAATTCTCGACGGTCACGTCGTTCTTTCACGGAAGCTTGCCGATGCCAACCATTATCCCCCCGTAGATGTCCTGCGCAGTGTGTCGAGGCTCATGAAGGACATAACCCCCAGGGACCAGACGGATTATGCAAGCCGGATAGTGGAGATACTTGCCGAGTTCGAGCGGGCGGAAGACCTCATTAACATCGGTGCCTATACCCCGGGGAACAACCAGAAGATAGACCATGCCATATCCATGATAGACAAGGTCCGGACATTTACCCGGCAGAGTGTCGACGAGCGGGTCACCCTGGAAGAAACGCTGAACAGCATGAAGATCCTGTTCTATGTATAAAGGCGGCTTGAATAGTTTGAATAGCTTGAATGGTTTAAAAACAAAGCAGCTCCGGCATCACGCTGGAGATATCGCTCCCCCACTCAAGGCCTTATTTCTTTGTCCCTTAACCTTGAAGCGACTCAAGCCATTCAAGCGATTCAAGCCCTCTTTTTCTCCTTCAAGCCATTCAAGCCATTCAAGCCGGGTTTAAAATGGATCGCAAGCGTGTAGACCGGATTATTGAGATCAAGGAAAAACTCAAGAAGGACAAGGAGCGGGAGGTCGAGGAGGCCGCCGCGAAGATGGCCGTCATCTGTGCAGATATCGCCTCCGTCGAGAGGCAGATCGATGACAATTATGCAAAGCTTTCCGCCCATTCGCTCTCGGGCAACGACTTTGCCGTAATAACGGATTATCTCGATTACCTCAATGTATCGAAGTCAGACCTCCTTTGCGAAAAGGCATCCATGCAGGAGACCGTCGACTTCCTGCGGGAGGAACTCTACGAATTCGCCCGGGAACTGAAAATGCTCGCAAAGCTCCAGGAAAAGGTAAACAAGGCCTTCAAGAAATCCGAAAACCGCCGCGAGCAAAAACTCCTCGACGAAATGGCCCTAAGACTCGAAGGCAAGAGAATATAAAGACCGTTTCAGGAGGAAAAGCCCTCCGACCCCACTCTGCGTCATCCCGGCCTTCGCTGGGATGACGTGGGAGCGCGAACCGACTTCAGATACGACTTTGTTGACAGATTGTTAAACGGATAATGGTTTAGATCCCCGGGGAGTTGACCCCCCGGGGGGCTGTGAGACCCTTAAGGGCGGGCCATCACATAGAACACATACCCATAATAGTCGTGGTACTTGCGGTATATCGCGATCTCGGCTTGGAGGGATTGAAGCATCCCGGTCTTTTCGGCATCAAAGGTGTACCGTTCCCGGAGCGATCCGATACTCTCTTCAAGGGGAAGGTAATACTCTTGCAGCCAGGAAGAAGAGGGCAGGGAGAAATGCCCGATCACTTTATAGCCGCAGGCCTTCATGAACTCAAGATTCTGATCAATACCGGTGATTGCCGGATATTCCGCCGCGAAGAAACGTTGGCATTCCGCGGGCGGATCCGGTCTGAGCCAGCAAAGCTCGGAGACGGCCAAAATGCCCCCGGGGGCCAGCAGATCATAACAGGCCTTGAGTCCCTCTTGAAAGCCCATTGAGTACAGAGCCCCTTCCGACCAGATGAGATCGAAGGTCTCTCCTTCCATTCCCAAAGCGCGCATGTCCCTCTGAAGGGTTGTTATCTTGCGGGAAACACTCGCGGCTTCCGCACGCAGCCGCAACTCATCAAGGAACGGCTGATGGTTGTCGACGGCGGTGATGTCCGCTGCGAGCTGTCGGGCCAGCTCAATTGTCTGCGCTCCGTTTCCGCATCCGATGTCCAGAACTCTGAAGCGGACGGGACCGGACGCGTCCCCGGTCTCAGGTGCGGCAGAAAGCGCCATGTCCAGCGCTTTTCTTGTCGAAGCGCTGTCCCCCGGGCCAAAACGGGGCAACGACGGGTCGAATATCTCATAGAAGAACTGCATCTGCTCTTCGTGGTTCATCTGTGGCATCTGCAGAAGGGAATACACCCAAACCTCTCATGCGTCGAGGGTTTTGAAACGATGCAGGACCTCAAGGAGAAGCTTCTGGAAATGGTCGCCCGCACCGACAGTCGGAGCATCCAGCTTGACCTCGAAGCTCTCATCGCGAACCCCGGTTTTCTGACCAGCCTGAGCAAGAATATGAAGGCGATCCTGAGGAGAGAAATTCTTGAAAGACTGTAAGAACTTGAACATCCGTATCCTTGTAGCAAAAAAGGATGACACACTTCTTGTCGGTTCCGCTACAGACACGAGAGGCTGCCTGTTGTATCCTCTGTCATAATTACAGAGAAGGCTCACTGGCACTGTAAGAAGTTTATGATATAGACGTATTGAAAGAACAAGATCATGGGAGGACGATAACTGTGTTTGGAGAAACAGAATCATATAATGGTGCCGAGACAGAATCATTAGAAGATAAAGATTTGCACCTTCGTTCTGGGCCACTAAAGAAATACCTGGCAGAGATACGGAGGTATCCGTTATTAACGAGGGAAGAAGAAAGCAAAATTTCCCGGCTTGTCTTCGACCATCATGACATGGCTGCAGCTCAGAAACTTACCGTGTCGAACCTCAGGATTGTGGTCAAGATTGCCTGGGGATATTACCACAATACATATCTCAATATTCTCGATCTCATCCAGGAAGGCAATGTCGGTCTCATTCACGCGGTGAAGAAGTATAATCCCCATAAAGGGACAAAGTTCTCAACGTATGCTACTTTCTGGATACGTGCTTACATTCTCAAACACATCATGGATTCCTGGAGTCTTGTGAAGGTCGGGACTACACAGAGCCAGAGAAAACTTTTTTATAGACTAAATGGTGAAAAACAGAGGCTTGAAGCCATTGGAATCTATCCCACGCCAAAGCTCCTTGCAAGTAGCTTTGGCTTAAAGGAATCGGAAGTGGAGGACATGGAGAAGAGACTCTCCTATAACGACATGTCCCTTGATGCCCCCGTCTATGATGGAAGCGACGAAACGCTTATGGATAGGGTTAGCTCTGGCCAGGATGTGGAGGAGATAGTTTCAGAGCAGCATAAATTTGCCGTATTATCAAAAGTTGTGAATGAGTTCAAAGCCACTCTGGACCGCAGAGACCGCTACATATTCGATCATCGCGTTGTAGCAGAGGAACCGATGTCACTTCAGGAGCTGGGAGATAGTTGCCAGATTTCACGGGAACGGGTCAGACAGGTGGAAACCAGGATAATAAAAAGATTCAAGACACATTTCCAGGGAAGTCTTGCAGACTTTGACCTGCAAAATACTACGGCTAATATCGGGGCGACATAACGGGTAATGTAACCTGGCATCATCAAGGCGGACCGCTGATGCAACTGTTATGCGAAGCGTTACCCTCTCTTTCTCATCACTTGTGGCGCCAGACCTTGATGGCGGAGATCACCAGTATCACTGCGAGGAGGGGGAGGAGGACGGGGGTTGGGACGATGCCGAGCAGGTGGCCGCCCAGGTAGGAGCCGACGAGAGACCCGACGGCCATGATAGTTATGAACTTCCATTGTGTGCGGATCACCGCGAAACTGCTATCCCGGCTGTAGCGGGCAAAGCCGGTGATCATGGTGGGCAGGCTCACTGCCAGTGCAAGGCTCCCGGCCAGTTTCAGATCGACCCCGAAGAGCAGCATCACCGTGGGGATAAGAAGCTCTCCGCCTGCAACACCCAGCAATGCGGCGACCACGCCGATGCCTACCCCGGCAAGCACTCCCACGGATGTCAGCAGCCAACCATGAAGGAGAGGCGCGCCGCCATCTCTCAGGCTGTGTCCAAAAAGAAGGACTGCCGCGATTCCGATCAGAAGGACGGCGATAACGCGGTAGAGTTTCTGGGACCTGAGCCGTATGGCCCAGCCAGCGCCCAGCCACGCCCCGACGAGGCTGCCCGAAAGGAGGGTGATGAGTATGTCATAGCGCCCGAAGACGCTCGAAAAAGGCACGGTGGCGGCCCGGAAAGGCAGGGCGGAGGCAACGACCACAAGACTCATGGCCTTGTTGAGGATGACGGCTTCGAGAGCCGCGAAGCGAAAGGCCCCTATAAGCAGCGGGAGACGAAACTCCGCCCCTCCAAGACCGATGAGACCGCCAAGGACCCCTATGATCGCCCCGCCGCTGAATATGGCAAAAGGATTGTGGCTGGTGACGTGCTCCTTGCCCTCGGAAAAAGTATTTCCTTCTGTGTCCATTTTTCTTACCTCGCTGACCCGGTTCATGTTACCGCTATGTACCGTATCATATAATGCCGGCAGGGTGCAACAAACAGAAGGTGTTACAGTGAATCAGACCTGGCGTTTCGTTCGCTTCATTCTCCCGTTTGATCCGGCATCCGTTTCAGTTCCTCTTCCCCGGATTCCGAAAAAGAACATAAAATAACGGGATTCGGGGTGTGACCGGCAGAGATTGCGAATATACCGGAAGGTTACCCTGACAACGGGTGCTGGCGCTGTTTTAAAACAGGGGGGTTTCCGGACGGAAACTAAGGAGCGCTCTGCGCTGAGAACGCAAATATTCATGTCATCAGTGCGTAGGACAATATGATGACACCCTCTAGCACAGAATCGTTACACAATAATTGTCGGTTCCGCGACAGATATCAGAGAGCATCCGCTGTATCCTTAATACAGAGGTAATGAAGTTGACTTTAGAGTTTGCTTTGTGTCAGGCGCGGCAAGGGCAAATATGAAAGTTACTTTGCGAATCATCGTGCGATAGGAACACAGGGCATTTTATGTTGGAATTCAATGTTTGCAAGCCAAAACTTAGGAGGAAGAGATGAAGAAAACTGTTTTGTTGTCACTGTTGGTGGTTTTTGGGCTGGCTCTTTTCTACGGCTGCATCTCTATGCAGAGATGGCCGGATAGCGAAAGGAGTGCAGAGAACAAGATGGTTGTGATACAGGAGAAGATTGGGGAAGGGCTGAAAACCCGTGCGCTCACCCCTGATCAGTCCCAGTCGTTCCTGACGACGCTGAAGGGTATTCGAACGGACTATACGGCGCTGAGAGACAGAATGGTCTACCGGGAAGAGTGGGATAGCATCTCCGCAAGACTTGATACGCTTGGAAGCGAGGTTGACAGAGCGATGGGCCCGCCCGCAAGAGTTGAAGCACCAAGAAGCGGGGACAGGATCGTCGTACTCCAGGGGAGAATTGACGATGGAAGGATCAGCGGACGTTTACCCATGCCACAGGGGCGAGAATTTCAAGCCAGACTGGATTCCATTCGCAGTGATTATCTGCGGATGACCGATGGAGGCAGATACGCCACGAATGAAGAGAGGGCGGATATTTCCCGCAGGCTCGATTCGCTGGAGATTGATCTCAATCGGTTCCGGTAAAACCTGTGAGAGAACCGGAACGGACCTTTCCGTCAAAGCCGTTAAGGACGTAATCGGCGTGAAGAGCGTAAGGAACATTCTGAACCTCGGGCACGAAAGGAGGAGCTCATGTTATGGACGATCGCTGTAATACTGATAATTCTGTGGCTGCTGGGGTTGGTGACCAGCTACACCCTGGGAGGATTCATTCACATCGTGCTGGTGGTTGCCATTATTATTGTGATAGTTGGCTTTATTCAGCGGCGATGAGTGTGGTTTAAAGCCAGAGAAGCGGGGATTCGATGAGACCAGAGATAAAGTTCCTGTGTTCAAGGATTTCCCAACCAAATTTACTACAAGGAGAGTTACGAACCATGAAAAAGACAAATATCCTTATCGGCTGTCTGGTCGCGCTTATGTTGATCGCCAGCTTTACGGCCTGCGCGTCTTCACCCGAGCAGTCAAGCACGGGTGAATTCGTTGACGATTCGGTCATCACGACGAAGGTAAAAACACTCCTCGCAAACGATGATTTCCTCAAGTCATTCAAGATCAGTGTTGAAACTCGCAAGGGCATCGTCCAACTGAGCGGCTTCGTTAATTCTCAAGACGCGGCCAGCAAGGCAGGACAGATAGCAAAAGGGGTGGGAGGGGTCAAAGCCGTAAAGAACGATCTGATCGTACAATAGGTGGTTGTTGACCTTGTACGGCCGGAACATGGCAGTCCGGGTAGACATCGGGTAGAAGAGATATGGTGCGGGAGAACAAAGCATGAGCCTCATACAAGTGATGTTTGACCCCAAAACAATAGCCCTGATCGGCGCAACTGAAAACAAGGGTGCTGTGGGACGGACAATCCTCGATAATCTGCTCCGATCGAAGGAGAGGAAAATATTCCCGGTAACCCTTCATGCGAATAAGGTGTTGGGTGTGCAGAGCTATTCTACCATCGCAGGTGTTCCCGAACAGGTGGATCTGGCTGTTGTGGCAACTCCTGCCCGATCAGTCCCTGTCGTGGTTGAGGAATGCGGCAAGGCAGGAGTGGAGGGGATAATAATAATCTCCTCAGGGTTCAAGGAGATTGGCGAGGAAGGAACCCGGTTAGAGAGGGAAATTGAAGGAATCAGGAAGAAATACGGAATGCGTATTATGGGGCCAAATTGCCTCGGTTTTGTCCGACCTCCACTGAACTTCAATGCCACCTTTCTCCGGGGTAACCCTCCAGCCGGAGACATCGCTTTCATTTCTCAGAGCGGCGCCCTCGGCAGCGCGATACTCGATTGGGCGGCCAGCGCCGGGATAGGTTTTAGCATGTTTGCATCACTCGGTTCGATGATCGATGTCGATTTTGGCGATATGATCGATTTCCTGGGAGATGACCCGGCCACCAGGAGTATCCTGATATATATGGAAGGCGTGGGCAACGCCAGAAAATTCATGAGTGCGGCGCGGGCCTTCGCTCGGGGTAAACCTATCATTATCTTGAAGCCGGGGCGGTTTGCAGAAAGCGCTAAGGCGGTCTATTCCCACACCGGGGCAATGGCGGGGGACGACGCGGCATATGAAGCAGCCTTCAGGAGAGCCGGTGTCGTGAGGGTCTCAGAAATATCGGAACTCTTCAATGCTGCCCAGGTTCTTGATTCGAAGAGGTTACCGGCCGGCCCGCGACTCGCAATAGTGACGTCCGCAGGCGGACCTGGCGTGATGGCTACCGACGCCCTTATTCACCTGGGTGGGGAACTGGCGGTACTCTCTGATAACAGCATGGTGAAACTCAACACATTGTTGCCATCCTACTGGAGCAAGGCCAACCCTGTCGACGTGCTTGGAGACGCAAGCGTCGACAGGTTCGCAACGGCCCTCACCATATGCCTCGGTGACCCCGGGGTGGATGGAGTGCTTGTTGTCTATGTGCCCATGGACTCGGCTCCTTCAACCCCGGTTGCCCGGGCAGTGGCCGATATTGCACGGGGTGCCTGGAAGCCTGTCATAGCGACGTGGATGGGGGCACAAGACGTTGCGGAAGGCAGACGCATTTTTGTCGATTCCAGTATCCCGAACTACGACACTCCGGAGGAAGCTGTCAGAACGTATGTGAATATGTGCAGGTACAAGAGACATCTCGACCAACTCTGTGAGACCCCCGATGAATTGCCGGCGCAGAACCCCTCGAAAGATCACCTGAAAGAACTTATTAAGACGGCCCTCAAGGAAGGACGAATGCTTCTCAACGAGGGAGAGTCCAAAGAGTTTCTCAGAACCTACGGCATCCCGACTACGATGGTGCAGATCGCTCAAGATCCGGAAGCGGCGGTAAGCATAGCAGAAGAGCTCGGTTATCCGGTTGTTATCAAGGTAGTCTCACCTGACATCTCCCATAAGAGCGACGTGGGTGGCGTCGTCGTGGGGATCGATTCGAGCGCAGCCCTCAAGGAAGCCTGTGAGAAACTGTTGGAAAGGGTTAAGGAACGCGCCCCTGCGGCAGCCATAAAGGGTGTGGCGGTTCAGAAGATGTTTGCGGATATTGATTACGAGCTCATTCTCGGGAGTAAAATAGATAAGGATTTCGGTTCCGTCATCCTCTTCGGGATGGGAGGGACTATGGCCGAATTCATCAAGGATTTTTCGCTTGGGCTTCCCCCGCTCAATCAGACCCTGGCGAAGATGTTGATACAGGACACCAGGATATACAAAATGCTCCAGGGCTTTCGGGGCAAAGCGCCGGCAGATTTTGAAGGGCTCGAGAAGATCCTTGTCAATTTTTCCAATCTTATCGTCGATTTTCCCGAGATAGCTGAAATCGATATAAATCCTCTTGCCATATCTAACGGCAAAGCCTCTGCCCTTGACGCACGAATTATAATTGACGGGAATTATGACGCTACCGGCCGGCCGGCCTATCCCCACTTGATCATCACTCCCTATCCGACCAAGTACACCACGCCCTGGCAACTGTTGGATGGCACCGAAGTTCTTCTCCGGGCCATACGCCCTGAAGACGAGCCTGCCGAGCGCGAGATGCTCTCGACCTTGTCTCAAGAAACATTGAGGACCAGGTTCTTCTCCGCTATCAAAGACATTTCCCACGAGTGGCTTGTTCTTTTCTGTAACATCGACTACGACCGGCACATGGCGATAGTCGCGGAGGTGGAGGAAAAGGGAAGGAAAAGCATGATAGGAGTCGCAAGACTCATAATGAACCAGGATATGTCGTCCGGTGAGTTGGCCTTTCTCGTGCAGGACAAGTACCAGAGGAAGCACCTTGGGTCCAAATTCTTAGAGGTTCTCATCAGGATAGCCCGGGAAAGGGAACTTGAGGAAGTCCGGGCGTATGTCCTTACCGGGAATAAAGCGATGCTCAACATTTTTGAGCGGTTGGGTTTTACAACTCAGTGGGTTCCTGGGGGCACGAGTGAAGCCGTGCTAAAGCTAAAAGAACACGGGGCCCATCTGTAGCCTTCAACACTATACGCCTGTTGGTTTCCTCGACTCGGGACCAGCGGTCTCTTCTACCTTCACGACGTGAATGAGCGATGATCAACTTATTCTATGTGTGATTTGGCTGTCTTAAGAGCAAGGTCCCTATCCCTGGTAAATAACCTCCATTCCATTCCTGACGCGTGGATACCAGCCTTCTTATCCTGACCTCTGCTGTAATACCAGTGTCCAAAACGTTCGACGGTAGAAAACGGATGATTACCTGTGCACAAGGTTTCGCAGGGATGGATCTCCTCAAAAAAAAGTGTTTCCTCGGGGCCTTCGTCATAAGCCAGGTCGCCAGGCAATACAATTTCAGCAACATCAACGCCCTCGGATTCCTTTTCATCAAGCCAGTCTGATATATTCACTGATTTCTTTCTCCTTTCATGTCAGCTGGTGTTTAACGCCTCATTCAGCATGACAGGTAATAAACTGGTACTGTGCCCTGGTTGATTCCCGCGGATGTGCCCGCGGGGGAGTCTATTTGGACTACTGCTCGACGGTCATAAGGTTCTTTACACTCTTCACGCCCCCGACAAGAAAAGAAAAAGAATGCTTTCTGCGCCAAGGTCACTGTCTGGCTGATCCGTAGGTCACCTCCGTCTGGTCCACCAGTAACCGCCGCCCCCGCCGAACAATATCACTAATACGACAAGGATAATGATGAGAGTTGTAGTATCCATGGTAATTCCCTCCCTTTACTTTATTGAACACATGGGACAGTTTAAGATCCTTTACTTCCCCAGGACCTTCTTGACCTGACCGGCCTTTTCCTGGACCTTGCCGGCTATCTTTTCTGTTTTGCCTTCGGTCTCCAACTCGGGATTGTCCGTCATTTCCCCGGCCATTTCCTTGACCTTGCCCTTTGTTTTGTGGAACGTTCCTTCCGCCTTGTCCCTGATACTCGATTTCATGGTATACCTCCTTTTTTGTTCTTCTATATATAATACAGCAGAGACTCTCTCGTGTCTGTCGCAGGAACCAACAATTTTTTTGTGGTGCTTTAGGGTGATTGACTTAAAGGCGATAGGTGTTATACTAAATAGTTTTCCCGCGAGGGTTCGTGGCCCAGTTGCGGGCAACAGGAGGTTACGGATGCCAGGCAAGCCGCCAAAGAAGAAGGGAGTTGATCTAAAGAGACAAAGGAAGGTCCATGCCAGGGGAGAGAGCCTGGCGCAGGCAGTGTCTGCCAACCAGCAGTCTTTTCCGGTTGTAGTCCTGGGAGCATCGGCCGGCGGGCTTGAAGCCTTAGAGGGGTTCTTCAAGATCGTATCGCCTACGACCGGGGCTACTTTTGTGGTGGTTTCCCATCTCGACCCCAAACATCCCAGCATGATGTCTGAGCTGATCGGACGATTTACCACGATGCAGGTCCATGAGGTCACAGACGGAACTACTCCAAAGCCGAACCACGTCTACATGATCCCGCCCAACAGGTATCTTTCTATCTTTCAGGGCAAATTCCAGCTCAAAGAACAAGAGAAGCCGCCGGGTATGAGGATGCCGATCGATACCTTTCTGCGTTCCCTTGCCGAAGACCGGGGAAACTGGGGCGTCGCCATTATCCTGTCGGGCACGGGCACAGATGGGACGTTGGGCATCAGGGCCTTGCAGGCTTCGGGCGGTATAGTATTTGTGCAGGACCCGGACGATGCCAAATATGACGGAATGCCGAGAAGTGCTATACAGACGGGCCTTGCTGACTATGTAATGCCCGTGGAAGAGATCGCCCGGCAGCTGACGACTCTTGTCGATCGGCATATTGCACGGGAAGAGGAATCCCTGGATGAGACAAAGCCCGACGTTATCCAGAAGATACTTATGGTGCTGAGGTCAAAGACGGGGCATGATTTCTCCCTCTATAAGAAGAGTACCGTGGGCCGCCGGATACGGCGCCGGATGAGTATTCACAATATCAAGGATTCAGCGGGCTACATTCGCTATCTTCGGGAACACCCGGACGAGGCAGAACTGCTTTTCAAAGAACTGCTCATCAATGTGACGAACTTCTTCCGCGACCCGGAGGCTTTCGATGCCCTCAAGAAGACGGTTCTCCCGGAGCTTCTCCGCGACAAGCCCGACGACTACACCTTACGCGTGTGGGTGCCGGGGTGTGCCACCGGGGAGGAGGCCTATTCAATTGCCATAGCGATACTTGAGTCCGCCGAGGAGACGGATCGAGACTGCAGATTCCAGATCTTCGCCACCGATATGGATGAGGCCTCGATAAGCAAAGCCCGCATCGCTTTCTTCCCTTCGAATATCTCTCTGGACGTAACCGAGGACCGCCTGGAGAAGTTCTTCATCATGGAGGGAAACGGCTACCGGGTCAGGAAAGATATACGGGAAAGGATCGTGTTTGCGCTGCAGGACATCGCGGGGGACCCCCCCTTCACAAAAATTGACCTCATAAGCTGTCGTAACGTGCTCATCTACATGGAGCCTGAGCTTCAGAAAAGGATCATCAGTCTTTTCCATTATAGCCTTGATCCCGGGGGCATGATCTTCCTCGGTTCTTCCGAGACCATAGGCGTCCGGACGGACCTCTTCCGCGTGGTGGACAACAAATGGAAGTTCTTTCAGGCCAAGCCGGTAAAGAGCAAGGACTCTTATCTCCGCGAGGGATTCACGTTTTGGCCGACAGATCGGACACAGGCGAAGGATCACGTTTCCGGGCCCGCCAAAAAAAACGATCTTGAGGCGTTCGTGCATTCCGCGCTCCTTTCAGCGTTTGCCCCACCCGCGGTTGTCGTCGACGTCAAGGGTGATATTCTTTACATATGGGGCGATACGGCAAAATACCTGACACTCTCTCCGGGCCACGCGGGGCTCAACATAGGGCAGACGGCACGCGAGGGCCTGCGGTTTTCCATGCGCTCGGCCCTTATGGCCGCCGCCAGCCATCAGAGGAAAGCCGTCTATCGAAACGTCCGCGTCAAGGTGAATGGCGACAGTGAGATGATCGATCTCACTGTCGTGCCCTTGCCCCGGACCGAAGACGAAGACATTCTTTTCCTGTTCACCTTTCAGGAGGTGCTCAAAGAAAGAGCGGCCACAGGAGATCGGTCCGAAGGAGAAAAGATCGATAAGGATCGGGTGCTGGAACTCGAGAACGAACTCCTGTACACAAGGGAAAGCCTGCAGGCGACAGCCGAAAAGGCGCAGGCCGCGAACGAGGAACTGAAGTCGGCGAACGAGGAACTCCAGTCGAGCAATGAGGAGCTTCACTCTACCAACGAGGAACTCGAGATCTCGAGAGAGGAGCTCCAATCTTTAAACGAGGAGCTAATCACTGTCAACACAGAGCTCAGATCGAAGATGGAGCAGCTTTCCCAAAGCGAGAGCGATATGAAGAATCTCCTCGACAGCACGGAGATAGCAACGATCTTTCTTGACAGGAATTTGCACGTGAAGCGGTTCAACGCTTCTGCCACCAGGGTCGTCAGCCTCATCCCCTCGGATGTGGGCCGGCCCATAGACGATGTGACCTTGAAGATCGACTATCCAGACCTCTCGGAACGGGCGCGGGACGTGATGGACCGATTAAACCACTTTGAAAGTGATGTAAAGACAAAGGACGACGCGTGGTTCAGCATGCGGATCGTGCCATACAAATCGCTGGAGAACGTAATTGACGGGGTCGTCATGACCTTTGTCGACACTACGGATTCCAAGCGCGCCGCGGCTGAACGGGAGGTGTTCTTCGAAAATGTCGTGCAGACTGTGCGCGAACCCCTCCTCGTCCTTGACGAGAGCTTCAAGGTGGTCATGGCAAATAGCGCGTTCCTCGAACTTTTCCAAGTCCGGCGCGAAGATACCCAGGGGAGCGTGATCAGGAACCTGGGGGGACATGAGTGGAATATTCCCGTTCTCATTAAGCTCCTGTCCGATGTGCTGGAGACCGGCCAGGTCTTCCAGGATTTCAAGGTCGAGGCCGACTTTCCTTCCATCGGGTTGCGTACCCTCCTTCTCAATGCCCGGAAAGTAACGGCAACAGGTGATGGAGACCGGCCCCTTATCCTGCTGGCCATGGAGAACATCACGGTTCCCCCATCACGGGAGATCAGTGTATAACACAGATGACGCGTGGCAGAGCCACGGAAGATTATGGAGAGATAATCGCCATGGATAAATCCTACAAGGAATTGATATCTATTCTCGAGCACCCCGGCACGGTAGATAAACTCTTCGTGGAAGAGACAAAAAGGCTCCTTGAGGACCTCCGTCTCCATCAGGCAGAACTGGAGGCGCAGAATGAGGAACTCAGGGCTGCACACGAGATCTTGCAGGAGCACAGGCACAGGCTGGCAGATCTTTATGACCGTGCTCCCGTAGCCTACCTTACCTTCAACGCAAAAGGCTCGATAGAGCAGGCTAATCTCACTGCCTCGGCATTATTGGGCGTAGCGGGGCAAAAACTCGTCGGCACGCCGTTTCAACAATATGTTCACCCGGATTACACAGACAAATATGTTCGATATCTGTCACGCGTCGCGCTCGATGGCGAAAAGTTATCCTGCGAACTTCGGTTGAAAAAGCATGACGGAACGTTTTTCTGGGGCCGTGTGGAGAGTGTTCCCGTTGAACCGTTTGAGGGCGAAGAGGCCACAGTCCGCAGTGCCGTAATGAATATCACCGAACGCAAAGAGGCGGTTGAGGCGCTGCGGGAAAGCGAGGAAAAATACCGGGCGCTGGTAGAGAGCGTGCAGGGCATAATCATTCGCCTCGATAACGAGGGGCGCGTGGTTTTTATGAACGATTACGGAAGCACATTTTTTGGTTATTCCTCCGAGGAGCTATGGGGACAGGGGGCGGTGGGAACAATAGTGCCCAGGGAGGATGCGGCCGGCTTAAACGTGAGGGATCTCCTCGCCTCCATGGCGGAGCATCCCGAGCTTTACCGGGAGCGGGAGATCGATAATACCCGGCGAAGCGGGGAAAGGGTACGGGTTTCCTGGACCATCAAGACGTTGCACGATGAAGAGGGTCATTTCACGGGCATTTTGGCCCTGGGCAATGACGTCACGGAACGAAGAAGGCTCGAGGAACAGCTTCGCCAATCCCAGAAGATGGAGGCCATAGGCGCCCTGGCCGGAGGCATTGCCCACGACTTCAACAATCTCCTTGCGGCCGTGATCGGGTTTACTGAGATGGCGGTTGATGATGTTGCCGATCGTCCCCCGGTGCAGAATTACCTCAAATACGTTCTCCGGGCAGCGATGAGGGGGCGGGACCTTGTTCGACAGATCCTTACTTTCAGCAGAAAGGCCGGTCATGGGAGAACCCCTATAGCCATATCCCCCCTTGTTGCAGAGACGGTGCAGTTCCTGAGGGCATCCATCCCTTCTACCATCGAGATCAAAGTCTCTACAACAGCGAGTTCGGACATCGTTCTCGCAGCCCCGATAGAGATCCAGCAGATACTCATGAACCTGGCGACCAATGCCTCTCTCGCAATGGAAGGCAAAGGAGGGGTTTTGGAGATCAGTCTTGCCGATATCCATGTGACGCCGGATTCACCCGTATTCGAAGAAGATGTAAGACCCGGGGAGTATGTTCAGGTTATGGTCAGGGATACAGGTACCGGCATTGACCCCGACGTCATGAAACGGGTCTTTGAGCCTTTCTTTACCACACGGGACATTGGCACAGGTGCAGGTATGGGCCTCTCCGTAGTATATGGGATTGTAAGTGATCTGCAGGGAATAATCACCGTCGAGAGTGAACTCGGAATGGGCTCGACCTTTCAGGTCTTTCTGCCCAAGGCAGACACGAAACAGAAAGAAGATCAGAGCGAGGCTCAAAGGACCAGCACAGGTACCGAAAGCATACTTTTTGTTGACGATGAGGATATAGTCGTGGCATGGGGTCAGGAGGCCCTTGAACGACTCGGTTACCTTGTGACGGCTACCACCGATCCTGCTGAGGCATTGAAGGTATTTTCTTCCGATCCTTTCCGCTTTGATCTTGTCATCACGGATCAGACCATGCCTTCAATGTCGGGAATGCGGCTTGCCAAGAAGCTTCTCAAGATACGACCCGAGGTTCCTATAGTTCTCTGTACCGGATACAGCGCGAATGCTTCTCCGGAGAAGGCGAAAGAAGCAGGGATCAAACAACTCGCCATGAAGCCCTTAACGAGAAATGAATTGGCACACACAGTCCGGTGCGCCTTAGATACACGTAAGGAAGAATATAGATAAGCGTGTCAAGAGGAAGCGGGTGGGTACGTTGCGATAGCGGTCGTCGTAGACTTCCTTCCGTAATCGATACCCATCCCTCGGGGACGCGATATTGCGTTGCAGGGGTACTTCGGAATCCAGACCCGCCCTTTTTCACGCCGCTACTTTGGGGTGAATTAACCTGAAAAGTCACAATAACAATATTTCGGAAAGTTCCGCTTGCAGTATATTATATGATATGCCTCAAATCGAACAGGAGGAACTATGAATAAACTGTTTGGCGTTTTAATTGCGCTCCTGGTTTGCACTTCCGCCGCAGCGGATGTAAACGACTTTAGGTGCCTTAAATCAACTGGCGTACAGACACCTATCAGGCTTCAGTTTGTGTTCCAAACGGACAAACCTGACGTGGGGTACGTTATCTACCAGAATGGCAGCAAACCTATCGCGGTGAAAAAACTAAAAGAACGAGAAGTGCAGAAAGTAACTGGCGGAAGACCGTCGGTAACTGAAGCCCAATGGGAAGAAATTACTTCAGACGGTACCGGTGGAAAATATGTTATTGTCAGCCAGGGTGCGAGAATATATGAATTTCGATACATTCGAAAAAAAGATGGAAAGCTGTTTAAATTCGAAGAAGACATAGAGGCATCCACCGAAAATGGATGCGAGTGGAGCAAAAAATAGATACGATTAAAAAACGGGGCATAACCTGCACGAGTCACTAAAAGCGATAATGAAGGCAGGGCTGGACATGACTGATAATGCTCTCATCACCATCGATAGCGAGATATGCAAAAAGGATGGGCTTTGCGTGCGCATCTGTCCGAAGGTCTTTACGCAGGGCGAACCGGGCAGTGTGCCGGAGGTTTCACGGCCGGAATTCTGCAACGATTGCGGGCACTGCCTGCTTGTCTGTCCTGCAGGAGCGATACGGCACCGCAATCTTGAGGGAAGGGTTTTCGGCGAAGTGGAAAAGGATCGCCTGCCGTCGTTCCGGCAGGTTCAGGAGATGGTGAGGGCGCGAAGATCCATACGGAATTTTCTTGATAAGCCCGTCGAGAGAGAGCTGATCGAGAAGGTCATCGATGCAGCCCGGTTTGCTCCCAGTGCCAAGAATACCCAGAGCACGCAGTTCATAGCCGTAGACAATGGGGAGACGCTTCGGCGGATAGCGTCCATGACTGCCGAATGGCTGGGACGGTCGGCTAAAAAGCTCAGGAACCCCCTTGTCCGCTCGGTATACCTCATGCGCGGCCTGACCACGAAGGAAGAGTATTCCCGGTGGATCGGCCAGTTCGAATTGACGGCGCGGAACATGGAGAAGGGCATCGATACGATCCTGTACCGGGCCCCGGCGCTTGTCTTCTTCCATGCCGACAAACGTATACGCTTTGCCGAGGCGAATGCAAACCTTGCCCTCCAGAACGCCACCTTCGCGGCCTGCGCCCTGGGTCTCGGCACCTTCTACACGGGGTATGTCGTCTCCGCCTGTGCCTATGACAGAGCGATCCCGGAGATGGTCGGGGTCCCGAAAGGCCACCGCGTCTACGCGGGTATGACCCTGGGCCACGTGAAGATCGCTTTTTCACGCTGGATCGACCGTGATCCGGCGAAGATAGAGTGGATATAGAGTACTGGCGTTAGAACCGTTAAAGCCGTTGGAACCGTTAGAACCGTTAGAATCCTTAGAATTGCTGGAATCGCTGTAATTGGTGGTGACTTTGGGAGGGGAGAACTTCTGGTACAATCCTCTCCGACCGCGTTCGACACCTCTTCAACGTCCCAACGGCTTTAACGGTTCTAACGGTTCTAACGGTTCCAACGGTTCCAACGGTTCCAACGGCTCCAACGGTTCTAACGTCTCCAACCCTGTCGTTGGTCGTATTACCTAATTTACTTTTCTTCTTCAATATGCGATAAAACCACAGCAAGTTGATTGCGCCCGATGCATTCAACAGGGTATTCACAATAAATTAAAAGGGTGCAAGACACGATGAACAAACATTCTCTTGATGACATAGTCACCGCGTACAGCCGTTTTGTCCCCCACCAGTTCCTGCAGCTCCTCGGTAAGGACAGTGTTACCGATATCGTCCTCGGCGAAAGCCTTGAAAAGAAGATGACCATTCTTTTTTCGGACATGAGGGATTTCACGACCCTGTCGGAGTCGATGACGCCCCGTCAGAACTTCGAGTTCATCAACACCTATCTGGAGCGAATGGAACCGGTGATCAGCAAGCACAACGGTGTAATAGACAAGTACATAGGCGATGCGATAATGGCACTTTTCCCCACGAGCCCCGAGGACGCTCTCGACGGCGCGATAGGAATGCTTCGTCACCTTGTCGTGTACAACGAAGAAAGAAAAAAGGCGGGGCATCGACCGGTCTTCATCGGCATCGGTCTCAATACGGGCCTTATGATGCTGGGTACCGTAGGCGGCAGGAACCGCATGCAAAGCACCGTCATCAGCGACGCCGTGAACCTTGCTTCGCGCGTGGAGACTATGACGAAGAGCTTTCGCACCAGCCTCCTCATCACAGAGCACACGTACTGCAGCCTCAGGGACCCTTCACAATACAGGATACGGTTTGCCGACCGCGTGAGGGTCAAGGGCAGGAAGCAGCCGCAACCGGTCTATGAGGTCTTCGATGGTGACCCGCCCGAGGTACGCGCCGCGAAACAGAAGACGAGCAGGCTTTTCGAAAGAGGGGTGGCCTATTACTATTTCAGAGAGGTTGTTCGCGCACTCGAACTGTTCAGGGAGTGCCTGGCCGAATGTCCGGGGGACAGCCTGGCCCGGGTGTATACGGACAGATGCGAGCGCTACATGGACACAGGTGTCCATGAGGGAGAGGGCGAGATCGATCTCACCGTCGAATGGACGACGGCCATGGAGATAGGACACCCGGGCATTGACGACCAACACCGGCAATTGTTTGATCGTGTGAACAGGTTCGCTGAAATGGTCAAGAAGGACCGTGACTTTACAGCTGCCGGTCCCGTCATCGAATTCCTGGATGAGTACGTCCGGACGCACTTCAAAAACGAAGAGAATATCATGGAAAAGGAGGGATACCCTTTTCTAGATGTCCAGAAGGACCAGCACGAACGATTCACGGAGCATTTCGCGAGCCTCAAGCGCGAAATAAAGGAATCCGACGGTTCCGACTGGCATTTCCTTCTTTTCAAAATGCAGGTGCTCGTTGTGGATTGGCTCGTACACCACACATGCGGGGCTGATAGGCACCTGGGCAGGTTTCTCAGACTGGAAGGGTCAACGGTTGAATAGGGGGCAATGAAATGAACATCGAGATATCGGGAGAGCTTTCGGGAATGTTGGAAATACTGAAACAGATGGCTCTGTTCGAGACGAAGATTGCCGAGCTGTACAGCATATGCGCGTCGACGTGGAAGGAAGACGGTCCTTTCTGGCTGGACATCTGGCGGGACGAATTGCGGCACGCCAGGCATATCGAGCAGATGATGGACATCATCCGGAAGAAACCGGAGCGTTTTCAGGCCGGACGTCCATTCAACGTGCACGCCCTGGCGACGGTCGTCAGGGACATCGTGCAAAAGACTGAAATGGTAAGGAACGGAGAGCTTACGAAGGAGAAGTTCCTGTTTATCGCTCAAAGCTATGAGGAGGGATATATCGAGGACAGGTACGGCGAGGTTGTGAAGACCGACGATGTGGAATACCAGACCCTCATGCGGGAAGTCGTTAGTGATACCCGGCAACACAAGGACAAGATCATTCAGCAAATAATAGACACGGCGCAGAAGAAGGGATACATCAAGACGTAACAGCCTGCCACAGACGGAACCATCATTTCCGGTCGTAGTATTCAGCCTTGTTCCCGTGATCCGGCGCGGTCCACCCCGTCAACCCGGTGCCGGTAGCGGGCAGGACGCCATGGCTCCGCAATTTATGCTTGCAACCCCGTCCGGCTCAATGTTAAAACCCAACTGCGGATAACGAGCATCGGAACTGCGGGACGGGCAGGGGAGAGGTCTATGACGAAAGGTTTGATCGGCAAAGGGCGGGAGGTTATCGACGCGGCGGAAAAAGGGGACGTTGCAGGAGCGAGGTTGCTCATTGAGGCTGGCGCGGATGTGGAGGCGACGGACACAGGGGGCTGGACACCTCTCATGGTGGCGGTCCAGGCGGGACATCTCGAAATGGTGCGGGTCCTCATAGCGGCGGGAGCCAATGTGAATGTCAGGGACAGGCTTCAGGTGGCGCCCCTCATGGTCGCGGCGTCGGGAGGTTTCACGGACCTCATGGAGATGCTCCTCGGGGGCGGGGCGGGTGTGGACGATGTGGACGAGAATGGAACGACCCCGCTCATGTGGGCGGCCTCGGAGGGGCACGCTGAGGCGGTACGGGTTCTCATCGAACGGGGAGCGGACGTGAACGCGAGGGGTGTGAGCGGGTACACTGCGCTCATGGACGCATCGGGAAAAGGTCATGTGGAGGTGGCTGAGCGTCTCATAGCGGCAAAGGCCGATGTGAACGTGAAGGACAAGAACGGCCTCACGGCACTCATGCTCGCGGCTATGATGGGTCACACCGATGTGGTCCGCACACTCATGGCTGCGGGAGCGGACGTGAACGCGAGGGGGGACGGCGGGTACACGGCGCTCATGGGCGCGTCGGGAAGCGGCCGCGAGGAGATAGCCCGGCTGCTGAGGGAAGCGGGGGCTACCGGGTAGTTTCCCTGATGCTTCTCACGGCGATGCGGCCGGAGCTCAGCGCGAAGCTGCTTGCCGAACCTTCCGCCAGGAGGTCGTAGGTGCTGTCGTAGAGGCCCCCCATGTCCTGCCCCGTCACATACAATCCCGGGATGGCCTCCCCCTTTTCATCGAGGGCCTGCATGCGCGCATTCACCTGAACGCCGCCGAGGGTCAGGAAGAACGCGCGGAGACCTTTCAGCGCGTAATAAGGACCGTGCCCGGTATCGAACTTCACGAGATGTTCCGGTCTGCGGCTGAAGTCGGGATCGTGTTTCCCGTCGGCGTAACGGTTGACCGTTTCGATTGTTTCCCGCAGCTTCTGCGGACGTATTCCTATCCTTTCCGCGAGTGCTTCGATCGTGTCCGCCCTGAAGGCGAAGCCGGAGGCGATGCCTTTCTCGATGCCCTTGTCGAGGGCCGTCATCTTCTGTCCCGGAACCACGATGGCGTTGAAGGGGGTGAGAGGACCGTTGTCGACCATGGACCTTCGCATGGTATCGTCAAATATGGACCACATCAAACCGCCGTTCGCGGTCATGGCGTTGTAGACATCGCTGAAGACGGAACCGAAGGATTCATTGTAAAAACGATCACCCTGTTTGTTGACCCACAGAAAGGGCTGACTCAAGGCACAGCGCATCTGTTTCATGTGATCCGGCCCGCTGAACTGCCTGATAGCCGGCTCATCGTCGAGATAGGGGCTGTTTCCGGCGAGTGTTCCCATGCCGGTGAGGGCCGCATTGGCACTCAGGGCGAGGTTGATTCCGTCCCCCGTCCTGCCGTCGACAGCGGGTCCCCGGTACATGAGTTTTGCCATTCCCGGTGCGCTGACATCGGGCACGTACTTTTTGAGCATTTCCTTGTTGCTCGCGAAACCTCCCGTGGCTATGATGACGGCCCGCGCGGTTATCCTCATGGTGTTCCCATCGGCATCGACGGCATCGACACCCGTGACCACGCCCCTGTCATCGACGAGGAGTCTCTTCACCGGTGTCTGCGTGAGAAGGGGTACACCTTTCTGCTTTATGTGGCCGGAGAGAATCTTCACGAGTCGTGCCCCCCGGCCTTCGAAAATGTGCCATACCTGAAGGCTCCTCTCGGACGGGAACATCGTTCGAATGCCCTCTATCATGACCCCGTGGTCCACGAGCCAGTCGATGGTCTCTCCGGATTCGTTGAGAAGGGCCCTGATGACCGACGCATTGCACCGCCAGTGATGGAATTCCATTACCCTGGCGAAGACCTGGTCCGTCGTCGTCGTGATCCCCTTCTCTTTCTGATACCGCGTGCCGATGCCCAGAGAGCCTTCCGGGAAGAGGCCGGCGCCGCCGGGAAAGGGCATTTTTTCGAGGAGAATGGCCGTCATGCCGTACTCTGCGGCTGTCAGTGCCGCGGACAGGCCACTCAAACCTCCTCCCGCGATGACGATGTCTGTTTCCTGGTCCATGATGGATATCCTCCTCCTTCGTTCATCCTCTTGTTCCCGCGCAAAGCGGTCCCCGATCGAAGCACCTTCATGCTATAATACATTGAGAGTACAAATCAATGAAGAGCATTCTCCGCATGAGATGGCGCGGAGAGAGGAAGGGAGGAATATGAACAGATTGGCGGTGATGTTGACCTTGCTTCTGGGTATTGTAATCGCGGCGGGATGTCTCTCTCCGAACCTGCCAGCTGGAGAGGAAACGGCGATGCTGCCTCTCAATGATGGTGTATCAGATCTTGATTTTCTGTCGGAAGGTGAGACGCTGATACTCCGTGATATCAACAGGGCGAGAGCGTCCGCAGCAGTTCCTCTTCGTCCTCTCAAGACAGCGCGGGGACTCTCACTGGCGGCAAAAGACCGTGCGGAGGAGATTGCCCGTTCGGACGCAGGAGGACTGACGCCCGAGGAGGAGCGCACCCGTCTTTTCGAGCGCGTTCGCCGGTTCGGCGCGTGGACCGGAAGTGTCGCGGAGGTGAGGAGCCATGGATACCCCGAGGACACCGTGGTGAAGGAACTGTTGAGCGGCGGGCTGGTGCAAAGAGAACAGTCGCGGCCGTATTTCATGGATGCCGAATACGCGGTGATGGGCGTGGGATGCACAATGGCGGTGCGCGTCGCTCCGCTGTGCATCATCGTTGTCGCCAGCGAATTTAAGGAAGGGCGCTGACGTGCTGCAAACTGTTGCGGAGCTTTTAAAACCGTTGATAAAGTCGGTCCCGGTCCTGTTTGTGTTCTTTCATCCCGGCCTTCGAGACTGTGTCGTAATTACCTCCACTCCGTCACCCCGGCGAAAGCCGGGGTCCAGTGTCTTTGCCTTGTGCGGGAAAATGACATTCCACGTATGATGTTATTAGCATGGTAATGTAATATCCATATTATGTTGTAGTTTAATTGCCCGCAACCGGTCCCCATGGTAGAGCAATGCCGGGGAGAAAAGCGACATGGCCTACAGATACGGAGACCGCTATCAGATGAGCCTCATACCCCGGAGCATCGAGGAGTTTGTTCCCGGGGACCACCCCGTCAGGGCATACGACGCGTTCACCGAATCCCTCGATTTTGCAGAACTGGGCATAGAGATAAACCCCGACAGGGTGGGCAACCCCGAATACGACCCGAGGGCCGTGTTCAAGCTCCTTGTCTTCGGGTATTCCTACGGCATTAAGAGCTCCCGGAAGCTCGAGGGGGAAGCTCATAACAACCTGTGCTTCATCCGGCTCGCAGGAGGGTTAAAGCCCGGCCACAAGACGACAGCCGAGTTCCGGCGGAGGAACAGGGTCGCCCTGAAGAAGATCTTCCGCCAGTCGGTGAGGATGTGCATGGGGTTAAAGCTCATCACGGGCACCGTCCTCTTCGTCGACGGAACGAAGATCAGGGCCAATGCCTCACGGGGAAGGACCCAAGAAGATAGATGGGAAGGATATCACCGTCATCGTCCCGTCCCGGAAACAGGCCCTGTATCATCCGCGGGGATCACCATGCCCTTCATCAGGCAATAAACACAAAGGGAAAGACCCTGGGTCCCGGATCACGTCCGGGACGACGGAAAGAAGAAGTATTCCCTCTTATCTGGTACGGAGAAGATGATTGTGACACAGTCTCTTCGCCGGGGTGACGTCGAAGCGGGCTCTATCAACAGGTGTTTTGGTCTTTACAGGCGGCTTTGATATGGACTACGATAGTCATATGGCCCTTCGGGCCTGAAACGAAAAGCAGCCGTACCTTTGAGCCCGTCCATGGATGCCGGAGACCAAGAAGACCGGGGTGTTTCGATTCACGGCGACGTCTGTGGCCAGGACATACTGGCCCGGCTGGACGAGCGCGCCGATCAGGCCTTCTCGCGCGCGGCGGGCGCACCTCTCATCGACGGCAACCGTGTCCGCCTTCTGAAAGACGCGGGAGAGAATTACCCGGCGTGGCTCGATGCCATTGGAGCCGCAGAACAGCACATCCACTTCGAGAGCTACATTATCTATGAGGACGATACGGGGCGGAGATTTGCCGATGCCCTGATCGCAAAGGCGCGCGAAGGCGTGCGCGTGCGGCTCATCCACGACTGGGTCGGGGGTTTGGGCAAGGCATCGGGGAGATTCTGGAATGGCCTCAGGGCCGGCGGTGTGGAAGTGCGCTGCTACAACCCCCCGCGCCTTGGCAGCCCCTTCGGCTGGCTTTCCCGCGACCACAGGAAGATGCTCGCCGTCGATGGGAAGATGGGCTTCGTCTCAGGCCTGTGCGTTGGGCGGATGTGGGAGGGTGTTCCGGGAGGGGACATCGAGCCCTGGCGTGATACCGGTGTCGAGGTGAGCGGGCCAGCGGTGGCTCACATAGAACGGGCGTTCGCCGAAGTATGGGCCATGATGGGTGAAGCCATTCCCGAGCATGAACTGCCCGGTGCCGATGAGATTGATCGGGCCGGCGATATGAGGCTGAGGGTTGTGGCGGGTGTTCCGGCCATGGCGAGCGTTCTCAGACTGGACCAGCTTGTGGCCACCCTCGCAAGGGAGAGGCTCTGGCTGACCGATGCCTATTATGCCGGCTTGTCCACCTATGTGCAGGCTTTGAAGGCGGCGGCCAGGGACGGTGTCGATGTTCGTCTCATTGTACCTAATGCCACGGACATCCTCCTCCTGAGGCCTTTATCGCGGGCAGGTTACCGCCCGCTCCTGGAGGCGGGCGTGCGCGTCTTCGAATGGAAGGGCACCATGCTCCACGCGAAGACGGCGGTAGCCGACGGGTCCTGGTCGCGCGTCGGTTCTACGAATCTCAATATCGCCAGCTGGTTCGGCAACTGCGAGCTGGACCTTGTCGTCGAGGACGCATCATTCGCAGGCGAGATGGAAGAAATGTACCTCCAGGACCTTTCGAACGCCACCGAGATAGTCCTTGACGTGAGACAGAAACTGCGCGCGCCCCGCGGGCCGTCACGAAGGCCCGTTACGTCCGGCGGACGAGGGAGCCTTGGACGAGCCGTGGCAGGGGCCGTTCGTATCAGCAATGCCGTGGGGGCCGCTTTTACCGACCGGCGGGTACTGGAGCCTGTCGAGGCGCGCCTGATGGCGGGCGCCGGGATAATCTTCGCGGTGCTGGCTGTCATCCTCGGTTTCTTTCCCCGCGTACTTGCGTACCCGCTCATGGTCGTTTGCGCGTGGCTGGCCGTGGGGCTCATCTATAGAAGCTGGAGGCTCTACCGGGAAGGCAGGCGAAAAAGAAGATATTGATTCCCGCGCCAGGTCGTAATAGTCTTGTGGAGGCTGGAAACGGGGAGTGTGAGAAAGGAAAGGAGCGAGAACATGGAAGAGAAGATTCGCGAGGTCGCGAGATTCATAGCGGGGGCGGAGAACGTTATTGTTTTCGTGGGCGCAGGACTGAGCACCGAGTCGGGGATACCCGATTTCCGGAGCCCTGGCGGTGTTTGGGACAGGTACGACCCGGCTGATTTCGATTTTCAGAATTTTCTTTCCCGGGAGTCATCACGGGAGAAGTACTGGCAGATGGCTACGGAGATGTACGATGCGATGAGGGACGCGAAGCCCAACTCCGGGCACATGGCCATCGCCGAACTCGAGAGGCTCGGCAAGCTCGACTGCCTCATCACGCAGAACATCGACGGCCTCCACTTCAAGGCGGGAAACTCCGAGGCCAGGGTATTCGAGCTTCATGGCACCGCGATGCACGTGGCTTGCCTCGACTGTCACAGGCGGTATGAGAGGGATCCCATCCAGGAAAGGATAGCGGAGGGAGACAGGGCGCCCAGGTGCGATTCATGCGGGGGCCCCCTGAAACCGGCTACCATCTCCTTCGGGCAGAGCATGCCGGAACGGGAAACCGCCGAAGCATTCCGGCGGTCTGCCGCGTGTGACCTTTTCATCGTCATAGGCTCGTCGCTCGTCGTCTATCCCGCGGCCCAGATGCCCGTCGAGGCGAAGCGGGCGGGGGCAAAGCTTGTCATCATCAACCGGGATGCCACTCCCTGCGACAAGATAGCCGACATCGTGCTCAACGGCCCCGCGGGAGCGACGATGGAAGCAATATTAAAGGCGGTTGCAGGGGAAAAGATGGCTTGAATCGCTTGAAGGGCTTTAGTCACTTGAAAGTTGAAGGCTTTAACCCTCAAACCATTCAAGCGGTTCTAGCCGTCTTCATTTCCATTCCTTCCATGTGTCCGGCTGGTAGCCGATGGTGGCCTTATTTCCGTTGCGGACTATCGGGGTTTTGAAAAGCAGGGGGTCGGTGAGGAGTTCTTCTTCGACGTTGTGGGTGAGATACTTCAGGTTTCTCCGGTGGTACTGTCTGCCCTGCGTGTCCATGAGGTTCTCGATGCCAACAGCGGCCTTGACACTGTTCAGTTCGCCTTTGCTCAGACCTTTAGCCGCCAGATCAATGTATTGAAAGGGTATGCCGCGCTCCTTGAAGAAGCGTTGTGTCTTTCGGGTCTCCTGGCATTTCGTGGTGCCGAATATCTGGATGTTCATGGGTGCTTGAGGGATATCAGGTTTTTTGGCCAGCTATCTTTGTTCTTTTGCGCTGGAGGCCGTCGAGGATGGTCTTGCGCAGCCTGATCGACTTTGGTGTTATCTCGACCAGTTCATCTTCGTTGATATAGGAGATGCAGTCTTCGAGGCTCATGTGCCTGGGGGGAGTGAGGATGACGGCGTCGTCGGAGCCAGCCGCCCTCATGTTCGTCAGTTTTTTCCCCTTGGCGGGGTTTATAACGAGGTCTATCTCGCGAGTGTGTTCGCCTATGATCTGGCCCCCGTACACCTTCTCGCCGGGACCGAGAAAGAGTTCACCTCTGTCCTGGAGGTTGAAAAGGGCATATGCCACGGTGGTGCATTCCTCCATGACAACGAGAACTCCGTTGTTGCGGTTCTTCATCTCTCCGGCATACCGATGGTAGCCGTCAAAGATGTAGTTCATCGTGCCCGTGCCCTTGGTCTCTGTGAGAAACTGGGAACGGAAACCAATAAGGCCGCGGGTTGGGATGCGGTAGCTCAGTCTCACCATTCCGTTGTCCTGGTGCATGTGGACCATCTGGCCCTTGCGCTTTCCGAGGTTCTCTATGACGTTGCCGGAGAATTGCTCGTCGACGTCGATGGTCAGATCCTCGTAAGGCTCCAGGGTCCCCTCGTCGCTCTCTTTAAATATGACCTTCGGGCGTGTTACCTGGAATTCGTAACCCTCCCTGCGCATCTTCTCGATGAGTATGGACAGGTGGAGTTCACCGCGGCCCGAAACCTTGTACCCGATGGAGTCGGGAAGCTCCTCGACAACGAGGGCCACGTCGGAAAGGGTTTCCCGCATGAGTCTCTCCCTGATGTGCCGCGACGTGAGGAACCGTCCCTCCTTTCCGGCAAAGGGGGAATCGTTGGGGATAAAGCTCATTGAGATCGTTGGCGGATCGATGTCGATGCCGGGAAGGGGCGCCGGATTTTCCGGATCAGTGAGGGTCTCACCGATCGTTATGGATTCCATTCCCGCAACGGCTACGATCTCACCGATGCCGGCGATCTGTGTCTCTTCCATGGCGCTTCCCTTGAAGCGATAAACCTTGGTGATCCGTGCCGGCGATGATGGGATACCTTCCGTTGCGATGATAACGTCCTTATTGAGGTTGAGGACACCCGATGTGATCTTCCCGATCGCCAACCTGCCGAGGAAAGGTGAATAGGATAGCGAGCTCACGAGCATCTGCAGAGGCGCTTCCGGGTTTCCCGTGGGTGGCGGCACCGAATCAACGATCATGTCGAAAAGGGGTATCATCGACCCACCTTCCTGAGCATGGTCCAGCGTCGCGAAGCCTGCTTTTGCAGATGTGTAGATGATGGGAAAATCGAGAATGTCGTCAGGCGCATCAAGCTTGACAAAGAGGTCAAACACCTGGTCCACTACCCAGTCACACCGGGCCGCAGGCTTGTCGATCTTGTTTACCACCACGATAACGGGCAATTTGAGGCCCAGCGCCTTTTTCAGAACGAATCTTGTTTGGGGCATGGGCCCTTCGGCTGCGTCAACAAGAAGCAGGACGCCATCGGCCATCTTGAGGACCCGTTCCACCTGGCCTCCGAAGTCGGCATGTCCGGGGGTATCAATAATGTTGATGAAATGATCCTTGTAGACGAAAGAGCCGTTCTTGGAGGAAATCGTGATGCCGCGCTCCCGTTCGAGATCCATGGAGTCCATAAGCCTCTCCTCGACGATCTCATTCTGGCGAAACATCCCGCTCTGTCTGAATAATTGGTCGACGAGCGTGGTTTTGCCATGGTCGACATGGGCGATAATCGCAATATTCCTAATCTTATTCTGTTCCATAGGGGTGAGGATTGAAGGCAGGCCCGGTTGCAGCCGGGCCTGCGCTGGGTGGCTTATGCCTTTGCTACGTTAGATGCGGCGGGGCCTTTCGGGCCGCTGACCACATCAAAGGTAACCTGATCGCCTTCGGACAGGGATTTGAAACCGCTGCCCTGAATGGCTGAGTAATGAACGAAAACATCTGTACCGTCATCACCAGTGATAAAACCGAAACCCTTTGACTCGTTGAACCATTTCACAGTTCCCTTTGCCATGTTACAAACCTCCTATAAGGATATTGAAATGTGGAAGAAAAGGAACTGCGCTATGAAACAGACAACAAAAATGGGTAATTCCTGCGTATGTGACGAACAGCTTGTTCCTTCCTATGCTCCGGGGTCGATTATCGCACAAAAATCGGGGGAGTGCAAGAAATATTCTCGAAGGTCTGAAAAAAAGAGGGCAAAGGGGGGTTTTCGTGCTTGATATGTCATGGCCAATTCCTTTAATCTACAACAGGGCGCAGACCGCAACATGCTGCCGGAGCGACGGTCTTGATCCTTCAGGAGGCGGGATATGGCAGATTTTGGCGAGGGGCTTCGATCCTACGACCGGCCGGAGATCCTTTACAGACTTTTCTTTCCCAGACGCGACGTCGCACCTGATTCACAAACGCCCAGGGCATTCAACCGCTTTGTAGAGGTGGAGGAGGGCATTTCGATCTGCTGCCGCTGTTACCCGGCACGAACGGATGGGCCGAACATCCTCTATTTCCATGGCAACGGAGAGGTTGCGTCAGACTATGACTACGTGGCTCCCGTCTACGCTCAGCGGGGACTCAATCTCTTCGTGGCTGATTACCGGGGATATGGCGGGAGCGGCGGAAGTCCCACGTGCACGGCCATGGTAAAGGATTCTCATCCCATCTTCCGCGACTTCATCAAGTACATTGACGAGAATGGTCTCACGGGAAGCCCCTTCGTCATGGGCCGGTCCCTGGGAAGCGCCCCGGCCATAGAACTTGCCTGTCATTATCAGACCCGGTTCAAGGGACTCATTGTGGAGAGCGGTTTTGCCGGCGCCATGAACCAGGTGGCCCGGTTGGGTGTGGAATACCTCTTCGGTGACGAAATCCCTGTCGGGTTCGGCAACGATCTGAAGATAGAAGATGTAAAAATTCCCACGCTCATCATTCACGGCGAATGGGACGAGATTATCCCTGTGGCTGAGGGAAAGGCGTTGTACGAACTATCGGGCAGTACTGAAAAATCCTCCCTTTTCATCTCCCGGGCCGGTCATAACGACATCATGATGCTTGGGCTTAAGGCTTACATGGATGCCGTTGAGGCATTCACTCGAAGAATATGATGACCCATGAAAATAATTTCTTGATATCTGCCTCCTTCTTATGGTTTTCTTAGGAAAAGAACAATTGGAATTGGGCAACATAATAGAGAGAGGATGTAACTCAAAAAAGGCAAGGATCATGGCACACGAACCTGTAGAATACAGTTCAATTGCATGGCGGTGCGGGCAGGCATAAGATCGTTGTCGCGTCACAATTGTAATATCGTGTGATTATGGTATAAAATCTCCCCGGAATGTGGATTGCGCCACCGGGAGATACGAACACGAAAAAGCATAAGGCGACACTCGGAAGAGGGGATTGTGACGAAGGGCAGTTCCGGGATCGCCCGATGAAGAATGAGGATATATCAACGGTTTCACCGGGGTTCATTCGGCCCTGTCCACCCGGCATGTCCGTCGGGATAATTTCAGGGCTAAGGGTGAACAGACAATATTTCCACCAGGGATGGGCGGGTAAGACTCCCACGTCTTTATCCGACGCTGGATGAGCGATATGACGCTAGTGCAAACACATTTTAATACTTAATAACAAACTACATAAGGGGGTCTAGTGAATGAGTGATCAAAATTTGGAAAGTAAGCGCTGGTTTATTGCAATTGCCGGTGTCGTCATCATGCTGGTCCTGGGCACCGTTTACGCATGGTCGGTTTTTGTTAAACCTATCGTGGTCGCCCAAGGCTGGGAAACAAAGGTTGTCCAGAGAGTATTCATGCTGATCATCGGTGTCATCGGTGTTTCCGCCGCCTTTGGCGGCATGCTGGTGGATAAGAAAGGGCCAAAATTTGTCGCCATTATGGGCGCTGTTTTCTATGGCGTCGGTGTTCTGCTGGGTGGCGTGGCTTTGCAGGCCGGCAATTTCTGGTTTCTTCTTTTCGGATACGGCCTCATCGCCGGTATTGGCAACGGTTTGGCCTACGTCGTGCCAATCGCCACACTGATCCGCTGGTTCCCGGACAAACGCGGCATGATCACCGGCCTCGCTGTTATGGGATTTGGCTTTGGTGCTTTCTTCATCGGCATGATCATCCCCGGTCTTATCAATAAGGTCGGCGTGGCCAATGCGTTTTTTATACTCGGCGCTGTCTATTTGCTGCTTACTTTGCTGGCCTCCCTGGTCCTGAAAAATCCACCCGCAGGCTGGCTTCCCAAGGGTTTCACGCCGCCTGCCACGACCGTCAGTGCGGCGGACTCCTTCAGTTGGACAGAGGCCAAAAGGACTCGGCAGTGGTATATGCTCTGGGGCATGCTCTTTTTGAATGTCACGGCAGGCATGGGTCTTTTGTCCAAGCTTTCCCCCATGGCTCAGGAAGTCATCAAATTTGCACAGAACATTGATGACCCGGCAAAACTGGCGGTCCTTGGCGGTGGCGTTCTGGCGACTGCCTCCATTTTCAACGGGTTGGGCCGTCTTTTCTGGGCAGCCGTTTCCGACAAGATCGGCCGGAAAGGTACCTACATGGTGATGTTCCTGACGCAGGCAATTCTTTATGTCATTCTTCCCCAGATCAGCAGCGTACTTGTGTTCACGATCATCGCGTGCTACCTTCTCGCGTGTCTGGGCGGTGGTTTCGCCGTTATGCCTGCTTTCGCGGCAGACTCATTTGGCCCGGCCTACATCGGCAGGATCTACGGTTTTCTGTTGACGGCCTGGGGCGCAGCGGGTGTTGTCGGCGGTTTTGTGTTTGCGGAATTCAACAAGCAGCAGTCACTCTTTACTGCAGCGGGCTTACTGATCGTCGGTTTTATCATCGCTCTGGCGTTTACACGGCCGCGACACGTATCGGAGTATAAGAGGTAAGATGATCGCGTTGTTCATGCACTGATTGAAGAGCGCCGGCAAAGAACCGGCGCTCTTTTTGTTACCATCGATAGAGATGAGTTCAACTGGTGCAATGTCTTACACGTAACTTATAGTGTCAAGGGCCTTCAGCGGTCTACTCTTCATCAAGTCCATCCTGCTCGATTTCCGGCTCGGTAGGTTTGGCTCTTCCGAGCCCTATCATTTCAACTTCCTCCGTGCTTTCCCCGGGAAGAAGGTGGCGAGGCAGGAAAGCGGCATTGGCAATAATTGTCGGGACCACAGCGCTTGCAATTACGGCCAGCACGAGAAAGGAATACTGTTGTTGTGTCACGATGCCGTGGGAAAGCCCAAAAAGAGCTGAAATAGTTCCAAAGGTAAGCCCTGTTGACATTAGCAGGGTGTAGTACCACCGCTCGTTACGCTCACGGCGGAAAAGTCTGATGACCGGGTACAGGCCGAATATTTTCGATAGTACCTTACCAAGAAGCAAACCGATAAAGACGAGGGGGCCCGAGATAATAGCGGGCAAAGAAACGAGCATGCCGGCCCTGAGAAAATAGAACGGGGTCAAAAATCCTACGGTTAGAGTCCTGAACCGGCGGATCCACAAAGTATCCTTCGCGGCGCTTCCAGCCAGGACCATGCCTGCAATGTATGCTGGAAGGACCGCCTCGCTGCCTGACCAGAGAGCCAACGCGCCCAGAGCGAAGAGTATCAGCAGAATCCACTTTGCCCTGATTGCGGCGGTGCGATGAGCGTATAAGCGTGTTATTGCCCTCGTTACATGAGGCAAGAGCACACAAACTATCGCAACTGCAACTACAAATATCACTGTCTTATAAGTGAATGGCGCAAACAAGAGACCAAGGGCAATCACTGTTCCAAGATCATTGACGAAGCAGGCTCCCAAAACGCCCTTACCAAAATCCGTTTTGTTAAGACCTGTTTCCAACATTACCGAATATACAACGGCCATCGACGTGGTTGAAAGGGCAATGCCGCAAAGCAGACTGGCTTGAGGATCCCAACCCAACAGGTATCGTGCAACGGCAGCACACCCGAGAAAGGGAGCAAAAAAACCAATCAGGCCAACAACGCCCACCTCTTTGAGTTTCGTTCTAATAACGCCCGGGTCAAGTTCGGCCCCCGCTAAAAACGTCAGCAATACGGCCCCTGAAGAGGCCAGGAAACGCAACCACTCTGAGCCGGAGCCCAGTATGTCTCCCTTGCCAAGAGTAAATGCAACAGCTCCGGCAATAACTCCCATGCAGATCTCTACAAGGGCAATGGAAATACGGAGGTGATTTGCAAGCATTGTCGCGGCTACAGCCAAAGAAAGCCAGATAGCTGCGATTCTAAAGATCTCTTCCATGAAACGCTCCTTAACTATTCGCTATTTTCCAATAGAACACACTTCAACCACCAGGGGCTAGATATGTGGTTCAGCTATCGGGCGATCAACCGTTAACGATGATCCCCGTGATCTAAACAGGGGCTCCTTAGATCATTCAGAACAGATCCGGATGCCCCACAGGTGACTTTGAGTCATAGACGGTCACCATAAGTATGGGTAAAGGAATTGCATATTCGTCATTTCCTTCTACAATCACGAAATCATCGTGGACCCCAGACAAGACATCGATATCTTCCGGTTCGCCCGCTATGAAAGTGGGATCTTTGCCATCAGAACCGTGTAGGCCACCCTTTTTCCCTATAGACCGCGCGATGTATTCTTTGTACGTCAAGTACTGTTCCTTTGATTTGTTAAGGTTTGCCCTCACGCCAGTAGATATAAGGAGGCTTGTTGCGAACGCGCGATACCCTCGATCGAACCGATGAGAGATTTGTTGACCGCAAGCACGTTGTCGAGGGATAAGGGTACAAATTATTACGGGGTTGGAGGTGGCAGGGCTATCTTTCATGGACTCCTTCAAGCATTGATCTGCACGGCTTGTTTCTGCAGAACAATTGTCTGTGTTGTAGGAGTCATCAGCCCACAGGGCGCATTAAACGGTGAACCCCATCACCGGTTAATAACTTAGCATAATTAGCGCGTATTTCAAGAGGAAATGGTTAACGGAGCTGATGGGTCGAAGGGCATGATCGGCAAATCCTTCGGAATGTGGCTCCCGATCATGGCTTATGTCTCGTCCGGGACCGAAGAATGAGCGTCCAACATGTATTCTATGCCCATGAGCATCATACCGGGCGCAAACGTTACCCGGGGACGGTTCATTGATTGGAACCTCATTCCCGTTACCTCCGGGAACATTGCCGGCAGGTTTGTCTTCATCGGCGAGGTGTGTTGCATATCATTCAAGAAAGGGCTTTCATTCATCTCGCCAACGTGACGAAACCGGGGAAGATCCCCGGGGCGGAAAGGCCCCGGGGATCGTTGCAGAACAGAGTTCCGTACCTTGCCCTATCCGCACAGGCGGTCTTCAGCCGCCTGAAGGGTTTCCATTCTTTTCGCAAAGGCAAAACGAACAGTCTTCTTGCCCATTCCCTTTGTGCCGTAGAAGCATGACCCGGGTACCACTGCCACCCCCAGGTTTGCGGGAAGCCAGCGGGCGAAGGAGTAATCGTCACCGTCAAAGTCCCAGGCGCTGAAATCCGCCATTGCGTAGAAAGCCCCTTCGGGAGACTGCACTGCGAACCCGGCCTTCCTGAGTGCGGATATCATCTTATCTCTCCTGAGCGTGTAATCCTCCCGTAGCTGACTGTAGTACTCGTCGGACAACCCGAGAACGGCGGCGCATGCAGCCTGGAGGGGTGACGGCGCGCAGATGGTCATGAAGTCATGAACGGTTCTCAGGATGGTGCTGAGTGGATTTTGGGCGCATGCATAGCCGAGGCGCCAGCCCGTCATGGCAAAGGTCTTCCCGAGGCCGCTGATGGTGACGGTACGTTCCGCCATGCCCGGAATGGTCGCGATAGGGATATGAGGGTGCCCGTCATAGATGATGTGTTCGTATATCTCATCGGTGACGGCGACGACGTTGAATTCCTGGCATAGCCGGGCGATGCCTTCCAGTTCGTCCCGGGTGAAGACATGTCCCGTCGGGTTGTGAGGTGTGTTGATGAGGATGGCGCGGGTGCGGCTATTGAAGGCGGACCGGAGCAGATCGAGATCAAGAGTATAGCCGGGCGCTTCAAGGGGCACGAAACGGGGAGCACCGCCGGCGAAGACGATGGCGGGAAGGTACCCCTCGTGATAGGGTTCGATGACGATGACCTCATCGCCCGTGTTGATGATGCCCATGAGCGTGGCCAGGATGGCCTCCGTGACGCCGCAGGTGACCGTTATGTGCTGGTCGGGGTCATAGGTGAGGCCGTACCACCTCTGCATCTTTGCCGCGATCGCCTGCCTGAGTGCAAGTGTGCCCCATGTGATGGTATACTGGTTTCCGCCTGTCTCAAGTGCCTGGTGGGCCGCCTCGATCGCTTCCCTCGGCGGGTCGAAGTCGGGAAAACCCTGCGAAAGGTTGATGGCGTTATGCGTGATGGCAAGACGCGTCATCTCGCGGATGAATGATTCCCGAATCATGTGCAGGCGGCTTGCGCCCCCTCCCTTGACGGGATCGAACCTCTCCGCGAAAAGCGAAACCTTTTCAGTTTCGAGGATGTCAAGGAGCCGCGCATCGTTTCTGGCTTTGTGCTCTTCCAACGTTTTCATTGTCTCCTCCCCGTTTTCACTGTTTCCTTGCTGCCTCTCATTACGTCCTCCTTTTTCTCTGCAGAAAAAAAAGGGCCACGGATCAGGTCCATGGCCCTTAAAATCGAAAAGGCCATGGGTTTTGCACCCATGGCCTTCTTTCTTACCCTGTCAGGAGAAAGTTCGACATGAGTGCCCCTTCGCGTAATAATAATAGTAGTAAGAGGTCATGCCGACTTTCGTCATAGTTGTATCAGTCTATCGAAGGTGTGAAAGCTTGTCAATCACTTTTTTCATCACTTTTCACCGGAATAAAGATCACCGTTTGAAGCTCCTCGGGGTCTGTCGTTCCCGGGTCGTTGAGGTAAAACTCGTAGCTTCCTCCCTCGGGCTCGTGTCCGTTGTTGCCCATCCATTCCGCAAGTGCGAGATAGGCGGACTCGATTTCTTCGTATGGCCCGGTGTGGATAGTAGAGGCCGCCTTTGGAATGGATATCTCTCTGTGTACAATGTTCTCCCTGCCGGGGAGCGCCCTGGCGACGGGCAGTCCCATCTCGACATCGAGGTCCTCCATTTCCACATTATAATACATTGCGAAAGGGGGTCCTATGATATCCTCGCCAAGCTCTTCAAGATATTCTACGAGAGATGCGAAGGACGACGCGAAAACATCGGGCAGATGCTCCACGTGCACCCGGGACTTGATGACGAGCGCCGAATGCGGGTCTATTGCACTTAACTCACAGTTGTATGACATCGGGAGGCCTCCTTGTCGGCCGGAGCCGTTTCGGTCTTGAATATGCTACATGAAGACGTGGTCGGAAGGCAAACAAAAGCTACCCGGGCTTTTTTTGAGCCTTCCCGACGGCTTCGATAAAGGCTTGCGGAACGTGGGCGACACGGTGTGTTGTATAATCGAAGGTCATTACACCCGCTTCCGCAAGAGCGATGAGCCTGTCGTCACGGGTGATGCGGTGGAATATTCGAAAACCGCTGGAGAGCATTTCCCCTACATGAGTACTGATGTCGAGTTTCTCGAAGACGAAGGCCTCGGCCCTGTAATTCATCACGAGATCGATCATGATGATGCCTGTCTTTCCATCGCCCAGATCGCCTTCGCTGAGGCCCATTGAATGAAACATCTCGGCCCGGGCGCTTCCCACGAGGGTAACAAGGGAATCATTTCCCAGATGGCCCCCGTAATTGATGTCCCGGGGGTGAAGCGTCACCTGGAACGTGAATTCGTATGTCGTTTGTTCCTCAAGCTTTACACGAGGCATCCAAACCTCCAAAAAGAAGAGCTGCAGTTGCTTTTACTTTGTCATTTCCTTCAACAGCCTCTCTAATTTCTTCATCTGTTCCCCGTAGCCGGCCCAGTCGCCTTGGCGCTGGAGCTGCATCATGCGTTCAAAGGTCTTGCCTGCCTCTCTGGCGAGGTCGCCGATGCTTGCCGGAAGGGATGCCGTCCCTGCCTGTGGCGTCGAGGGAATAAGGCCCCTGCTACCAAATATCTTCTGAAAGGCCCCTTCAAGGGTTTGATCCATGACAACATTATTCTGGTAGGCGACGATTATCCTTCTGAGTTCCGGCAGGCCGCCCTTGTCCTCTGCGGCCAGGTAGAGAGGCTGTATGTAGATGAGCGCCGATTCGACGGGAATAATGAGAAGGCTGCCCCGTATGACCTGGGATCCTCTCTGTCCCCATAGGGTGATCTGCTGGGATATGTAGGAATCCTGATCGATGCGGGCATCGACCTGTCTCGGTCCATAGACAAGGCGGTCTCTGGGAAAGGTGTAGACCATTAATTTCCCGTAATTTGGGGCATCACATCGGGCGGCGAACCATGCGGCGAGGTTGTCCCGTTTAGCCGGCGTGTAGGGGGCGAGAAGTACATATTCCTCACTCTTTTCCTCGGGAAGCTTCATGATCAGGTAATAGGGGTCCATCGATTTCTCGGCATGAGAGGGGATCTCCCAGAGATCTTCCTTGTTGTAGAACGTCTTGGGATCGTCCATGTGGTAGGTGGCGTAAAGGGACACCTGGGTCTTGAAGAGTTCTTTGGGATACCGTATGTGTCTCCTGAGGTCCTCGGGCATCGCATCGAGGCTCTTGAAGAGGCCGGGGAATATGGCGCCGTAAACCTTTGCAATGGGGTCATCGGTGTCGCTGAGATAGTAGTTGATTGCGCCGCTGTACGCGTCGACGGTGATCTTGACGGAGTTCCTCATGTAGTTGACCCTGTTGCGGAGCTGCCTGGAATAGGGCAGGTGCGTGGAGACGGTGTATGCGTCGATCATCCAGTAAAGCTTTCCCGAATCGGATACGACGATGTATGGGCTCTGGTCCAGGGAAAGGAACGGTGTTGCCTTCCGTACCCGCTCCATTATATTACGGAAATAGAGAATTCGGCTGTCTGATTTCATATCGGACGAGAGGAGTATTTTGGCATCTTTGAAATGGGCTGCAAAGGCCAGCCTCTTGAAGAGCGAATCGAAGGCCACGCCTCCGGACCCTTTGTAGGAGCTGTAGACATTCCCATCCGCGGTGGGGTAACTGAACTCGGGGATTCGTGTATTGGCGATCGCATAGCTTCCGGTAAGCTCACCGAAATAGATCTCGGGGGTGGTTACCTTAAGGTCTTTCGTGATGGAGACAGGTGGTATGTCCTTCACTATGAATTCCGGCAGGCCCTCGGGAGTGATCCTGGCCACATGGGCCAATGAAACACCGTTGCCATGGGTAAAGACCAATTTTTCGTTAATCCATGACTTGCTGGGCAGGTCGTCATAGGAGAGTTCCCGGGCGGACATCATCACCTGCAGGTATTTTCCATCGATCATGTACCTGTCAGTCTCTATGCTCGCAAACTTGTAATAGGTCCGTATCTGCTGAAGCTGGCTGAGTGTCTTGAGAAGCGGGCCCTCATCCCACAACCTGATGTTCCTTACTGTGATATCATTCTTCTGAATATCCTTCGCCGTGAGATCATAGGAGACGTCGAAGGGCTTGAGGTCTATCTTTTCAAGACCGTACCCGTAGCGGGTGAATGCGATATGGTGCTGTATGAAGGGTCTTTCAAGGTCAAGCTCATTCGGTGTGACCTTGAAATTCTGGAGCAGACCGGGATAAGCGACCAAGCCGATAACATAGACAACGATAACGGCACCAACGGGATAGAACGCGGCCTTGAACCTGCTCTTTGCAAAAGCGGCGATGAAGGACACCGCGGCTACGATGGAGAGGACCGTCAGTATGTTCAGCACGAAAAGCCGTGCATGGACATCGGCGTAACCGGCTCCGGTGATGATCTGGCGGGCCGTATAGAGCAGATCGAACCTGTCAAGGTAGAACCCGAAGGCTGTCTTGAAGAGGATCAGCGAGGCGAGAACGCCGAGGTGGATGCGTATCTCCTTTGCTATAAACAACTGGAAGCGGCCCACATGGATGCCGCGCTTGATTGTATAGGTGACAACGCTGATGATGAGGGACACGAAAAGGAGAAAACCAAGGAAGGAACTCAGCGACTGGTATAAAGGCAGTTTGAAGAGGTAGAACCCGACATCCTTTCCGAAGATTGGGTCGGTAACTCCCGTCGAGACGCCGTTCAGGAAGAAAAGGATCTGGTTCCAGAGACCAGCCCCCCACAATGCCCCGAAAATGCCGAAAATAACGGAGACGAGAAGGCTAAGGAGGCGCGAAAGCCCCGCTATCCTGTCCATGTTCACCGACACCGTGGTATAGCCGTTGATAGAGAAGCTCGCCGCCGGGAACTCTATTCTGTTTATGAGCCGTGTATTGACGTACATGAAGAGGAATGCGAATACACCGAAACCGAAGCCCGACAGCACCTCCACGGTAATGACACGGGAGAAAACAAATCTATATCCCGTTTCCACGAAAAAGAGCCAATCGATATAAAGCCCCACAAACCGCGAAAGGGCAGAGAAAAGGACGAGGATTGAAGCGATAAGGATGAACCGTTTCCGGTTTTTTAGCATAGTGTTTCCCCCGGGTAGTTTTTACCTGCTAAGGTTACCATCATTCTAACACTATGGGAACAGATTATTGTGTAAAGTGGGATACAGAGAGGCGGGTAATGGGTAATAGGTGATGGGTTACGGGAAAGAGTGCAACAGCCAGGAGCGGTTCAACGAAAATACAGTGGTCTTTCCCGGTACCTATAACCTATAACCCGTCTTCTCTATTTCAGTTTGTTCTTTTTTGCCCATTTTGCTACGTCGATGGGGCTTTCGAGAATCTCGACGCCGGCGGTACGAAGTGCCTCGTGTTTGCCGGTTACGGTGCCGGCGCTGCCGCGCACTATGGCGCCGGCGTGGCCCATCTTTTTGCCCTGCGGTGAATAACGACCTGCTATGTAGGCCGCAACGGGCTTGGTCATTTGCCTGGCGATGAAGCCGGCGGCTTTTTCTTCCTGTTCTCCTCCGACCTCTCCAACAACGATGACCCCGTCGGTGTCCTTATCGTTCTCGAAAAGCTCCAGTATATCAGCAAGGTTTCTGAGAACCACGGGGTCCGCCCCCATGCCGACGACGGTGCTTTGGCCCACCTTGCTTTCGGACAGGATCCCTGCGAATTCGTAGGAAAGCGTGCCGCTTCGCGAGATGATCCCCACCCTGCCCGGAGCGAAGAGGGATGCCGGCATGATGCCCATTTTGCCCATCCCGGGGACAAGGATACCGGGCGTTGTGGGACCCAGCGCGAATACGCCTTTCTGGATGGCATAGCTGCGCATTCTCAGGACATCCTTGACGGGGATATGTTCGGGGACGATTACGATGAGCTTTACCCCGGCATCGATGGTTTCAAGGAATGCGTCGAGAACGAAGGCGGCGGGTACGAAGAAGACCGATGCGTTGGCTCCCGTTTCCTTGACGGCCTCGAGGACGCTGTTGAAGACGGGAACGCCCTCAACGGTGGTCCCGCCTTTCCCCGGTGTGACGCCGCCTACAACCCTCGTGCCGTACTCCAGCATCCAGTGGGTCTGGGCACTTCCGATGCGGCCCGTGATGCCCTGTACTATTACTCGTGTGGAATCATTCATGAGTATGCTCATAGGAAAACCTCATATAATTTCATGTTCATATCCTGCATTGCGATCATGCGAGTTTCGCCCGGGTTTTCTTGCTGGGAGAGGTGGTCTTTGTGCCCGGTCCGACGAGCTTGTAGAGAACATCGACGGCCTTTTCGGTGGCTGCTTCCGTCACGACATGGACGCCGCCCGACTTGAATATCTCCCACGTTTCTTCCTGGCGGTTGCCGAGCGCTTTGGCGACGACGGGGATTCTCACATTATGCTCTTCCATATACCTGATGACGCCCTTCGCGCCTTCGTGAATGGGGTTGATGCCGCCGTAGACATTGATGAATATACCCCTCAGGTCTGGTTTCATCATGATTAGTTCCATGCAACGGTACAGGAGGTCCGCCGTTATACCTCCGCCGGTTTCGAGGAAGTTGGCGGGTCTCATCTTCTGTCCGATGATGTCCATGGAGGCCATGCCCAAACCCGCGCCGGAGGAGATGAGCCCTATGTCGCCGTCGAGGTCCACATAGGTGACACCGATCTCCCTGCCTCTGCGTTCAAGAGGGTTTTCGATGCGATCGACACGGTCGGGCAGGGGAAAACGTATCCGCGACAGGGCTGAGTCGTCCACCTCCAGCACGGCATCGACAGCCATCAGCACGCCGTTCGATAATACTACGAGGGGGTTGATCTCGGCGATGAGTGCTTCGTATCGTGTCGCAATATGATAGAGCTGGCCAATGATCTCGCTCCAGGGGGTGATGAGCTTCTGTTCAAGACCGAGCATCCTCAGGAGGCTCCGCGCCTGGTACGGATAATAGCCGAAGGACGGCTCGATGTGGATGGCGGCGATCTTCTCGGGCGATGTCTTCGCGGTTTCCTCGATGAGCACGCCGCCCTCGGTGCTGACGACTATGACGGGCTTGCCTGAATAACCGTCCACGGTCATGCCGAGATATAACTCCTTGACGATGTCCACCTTTTCGCATACAAGAGCTTTACGGACGGACATTCCCTTGATCTCGGAGCTGAAAAGCTCATCCGCCGCCTCTTTCAGCTCGTCCGGGGTGGACGCTGTCCTGATGCCTCCGGCCAGCCCCCGTCCTCCAACCAAGACCTGCGCCTTGATGATGACGGGATATCCTATTTCGCCCGCAACATGGAGGGCATCGTGCATGTCGCTGACGAGCTCGCGCCGGGGAACGGGTATGCGGTTCTGTTCAAAAATATTCAGTGCCTCATATTCGTGAAGTCTCATATCAGATCCCTTTGTGTTGATTTAGCTTCAAGCGCAGGCCGGCTGAACCGGGAACTGCGACAATCAAGTATAGAAGTAATCTTCTTTGAAGTCAACGTTATTGATTAGGAATGTTATCAGAA
>Ga0351931_1005_pt1 | contig 64542 bp, 62 predicted proteins | sample BONcelT113001E11_FD_205818 | JGI IMG/M metagenome (GOLD analysis project Ga0351931, IMG submission 205818) | Enriched cells from coal bed in the Powder River Basin, Montana, United States - BONCAT cells T11 rep2 HSBNCT.T11.300.1.E11 ... | reverse complement strand
ACTTTGCCGCCTTCGCCAGTCTACTGTAAACCGTCGTCAGTATGCCCCGGGACATGGGAACAAGATGAGGGACGAAGGAGATCCTCTGGGGTGAGTGTTTGTTGACTTCTTTCTGTATCTCCGGCTCGTGCCGGTGAACACCGACATTGTAGGCTCGGAAGCCTTCGGAGACCTCGCAGAAAAGACTGCCTACCTTTCCCTCGCGGCCTGCGCCGCTGACGCCGGATTTCGAGTCTATAAATATGTCTCCCTCGAGCATCCCCTGTTTCACAAGAGGATAGAGGGCCAGAATCGCCGATGTTGGATAGCAACCGGGGTTGCCCACAAGTTTTGCGCCCTTTATCTTCTGCCTGTACAATTCGGGAAGTCCGAAGACCGCCTGGGAGACCAGATCTCTTGCGGTATGGGGAACATAGGCGCTCTCATAGATCGCCAGATCCTCGAAACGGAAATCCGCGCTGAGGTCTACGATCAAAGCCTTTCCGTCGAACAGCTCTTTGGCCTTGTCCATGGCGGTCCCGTGGGGGAGACACAGGAAATAGACATCACAGGAGCCACGGTAGTCTCCGTCCGTGGGCTGCAGCACTTCTTCGAAGCGGCCCCGGAAAAGGGGGAAGATATCTGAGATCTTGCGGCCCCGATACGTGTTGGACGTGATGAGCTTTATCTTCGCATCGGGATGAGTAAGGAGCAAGGACATCAGGACCGCGCCTGTATAGCCCGTTGCTCCTACGATTCCGATACTGAGCATCGATTTATCTCTTGGAAAACTGGAAGCTGGCGCGCGCGCCTTTCTTTCCGTACTTCTTCCGTTCCTTGGACCTGGGATCCCTTGTGATGAGACCTTGTTTCTTCAAGGCGACCCTGAGGCCGGCGTTCACTTCGAGAAGGGCCTTGGCTATGCCGTGACCCAGCGCCCATGCCTGAGCTGGAATTCCACCGCCATATATATTCGCGATCACATCGAACTTACCGACGTTATTCGTCAGCAGGAAGGGCTTGTTGACCATGAGCCGGAGCTCTTCAACGGGAAAGTAATTCTCGAACGGCCTGCCGTTGATAAGGACTTCCCCTGAACCCTGCTTTATCCAGACCCGAGCCACGGCGGTCTTTCTCTTGCCAGTTGCGTAGTACCTCTTTTCAGGCACTTTGTACCTCCTTCAACGATATCTCCCTGGGCATCTGAGCTTTATGCGGATGTTCGCCGCCCCGATATACTTTCAGCTTTTTGAGGATCTTCCTGCCGAGCGTGTTCTTGGGAAGCATTCCCTTCACAGCCTGGTATATGACCTCTTCCGGCTTCTTCTCAAGCATGGTCTTCGCGTTCGTCACACGCAGGCCGCCGGGGAAGTTGCTGTGCTTCTGATAGGTCTTCTGCAGAAGCTTGGCACCCGTGAGTTTCACCTTTTCGGCATTGACGATGATGACAAAATCACCCGTGTCGGCATGAGGTGTGAAGACCGGTTTGGTCTTTCCCCGAAGGATCATTGCCACCCTTGCCGCCAGCCTTCCCAATACAACGCCATCGGCGCTCATTACGTACCAGTCATTCGAAACTTCGCCTTCTTTTGGAAAGTATGTCTTCATAACCATTTTCACCCTTAAAAAAATTTGTCTAAATTAATACATTTGGTGCGCTAAGTCAAGCAAAACTTTGAGATTTACGCTTGCTGGAAGGCCCTTCAGGACCCTTTCGCAGTGACAAGGAGAACGAGCTCATTGCGCTTCTTCTTCCCGTCCCTGCGTGATTCGCTCAGCACCCTGTCAAAGATGCCCGGGCCACATTCCTTTTCGATGACGGGCACAAAGGCCTCTCCGGTGAGCAGGTGCCGGCCGGCACCCCCGGCGAAAGAGCACACCTCCTGGACCTCATTCAAGGTCCTCACGGGCGCCTTTCTGTCCAGATAAAAAATGAGCGAGGAATCCCTCACCCCGTATATTGCGACGGTCTCGTCCTCCACCCCGGTTATCTTTGACGCGACGTGACGGGCAAAAGGTTTGAGATTCCGGTCTCTTTCCCCGATCGACATTCCCGCCGTAAAGGTCCACAGGAGGAGACCGAAAAAGAGCAGGATCACAAGAGCAGAGCCCGGCAGAAACATCCTTTTCGAAATAAGTACCAACGCCCCCGTTCCAGCCATGACGATCACGGGTCCCAGAACGATCTGCGACAAATGGCGGTAATCTTCGAATCCTGTGTATCCCACAACCAGGGCCGCCCCCGCAATGAAAGGGATAAAGGCCGTGATGATAAGACCGGCCTTCATTGCCCGTGAATCCTTCTCGACATCGCGAGAGAGGAATCCGGCCAGTGACCTTCCCATGATGAGCGCGAATGCGGGAACCAGGGGCAGTATGTAATAGCTCCTTCTTGAACCGGAAAGAGTAAAGAAGAGGAAGATCGCAACCGTCACGGCCGCCAGCCAGCGCCTTTCCGGACCGCCCTCCCATTTCTTCATGTGGATAAGCGACGCGACGGCAAGGAATGTCCAGGGGATGAGAAACACCGGCGCGTGTTTGAAGTAGATATAAAAGGGCTCCACGTGGTCAAAAGGCTCCAGGAACCTTACCACGTTCTCACGCCACATCAGTGCGACGGCCTCCCAGGACCCCGTCATCATCACCGGCAAGAAAAGGAGCACCGCAAAGAGAGACAGTCCGCACCCTGCCGCGAGAACACCCTTTAGCGAGAGTATCCAGTCAAAATAAGCCGCCACCGTCCTTCCCATCCTCTTGAACCCGTCCTGCCGGATGTCCACGAACATCTCCACGCAGCTCACCGTGAAGACCGTCGTTACGGCAACGGCAGGCGCGAGCGGTCCCTTGCAGAAAGAGGAGACTGCTCCCACAAGGTAGAATAGCAGATAGCGGGGAAAGGAACGCCCCGGCTCCCTGCCCCGCAAAACCCACAGCATGGACCATACGGCGAGGACGTTGAGGATCTCCGCCGATGCCGTCCTCGACCAGAAACCGAACATGGCCGTGGTCAAAAGAATAAGCCCGGCAAAGAATCCCGAAGCCAGGCCGAAAAGACCCCTCCCCATGGCGAAGACAAGGACCACCATGCCTATGCCCGACACCACACCGGGAATTCGGGCGGAGACTTCCGTCACCCCCGAAAAGAGTGAGAAGGGAATGATCGCCCAGTAGCTCAGGAGGGGTTTATCGAAGTACACAATGCCATTGATCGTGGGAAGGAAATAGTCCCCGCTTTGCATCATTTCCCGGGCAATGACGGCCCACCTGCCTTCGGAACCCCACAGCGAGCGATACGAAAGGCCGGAGAAAAAAAGAACGGCCGCGGCCGCAACAAGAATGGCGAGCGCCGCATAATCGGCAAAAGTCCATTTCTGACGGGGTGTGGGGTTCACGTCGGATCTCATGAGTCTATTCTGCTTTAAGGACTGACTCTTCCTTCTTGCACTGGACGAGAAGGCTGGCGACAAACAAGACTACGGTAGAGAGCAGAAGCACAAAACCATGAGGATTGTCCTTGATGAAAGTGAGATCGAAGGACCATAGCCTGTCGAGGCCCGTCGTCTTCAGCGTGTGGATGAATATGATAAGAAAACCCGTTGCCCAGAAGCGCATAAAACGGGATATCTCGTTGCGCGTTATCCTCTGTGTCGAAAACCCCTTCCCCACCTCTCTTATACTGCGGGCAGAGTATGCATCGGGGAATATCTGGGGGACGTCAAGGCTGTAACGCAGGTAATCGCTGTTGTGGAGCTGCGCCAGTGTGGCCTCCTCCTTCCTGATTGTCGGCCCGTAGGACCAGTAAAACAGGAACGGGTAAATCAGGAGAAGGTAGACGTTGCCGCTAACGAGACAGAAACTCGAATCTATGAGATAGTTCGCCATATAGTAAGGATGGCGGACCACCCCGTACGTCCCCTCGCGGCACAGGACCACATTGCGGATAAGAACTCCCTTGGTCATGTAGTGGAAGAAACAGCCAAAGATCAGAAGGGCCCCTGCTACGGCAAGTCTCACCCGGTCGAGGTCGTAGAGCACGGCGGAGATAAGACAGACGATAATAATGATGTCGCGCAAGTTGCTGCGGTTTATGAGAGGGGGCCTGCCGATATGACGCCCCTTTTCTTCCGGACTCTGTCCCGGGGGCAAACCCTTCTCGTCAGTTTCGTAATTCGCCACAACTATTCGTCCCGTATTGCTTTTTCTATTTTCCGGTGGTATCTTTTACTGTCGTAACCTATATCACGGGCACAGAAATATTACAAGAAATAATAACTTAGGCGGATTCCAATGAAAAAATTCAAGATCCTCGTCACAGACCATCTTGCCGAAGAAGGCTTGAAAATCCTCACGGCGGACAAGGAAGTCGAAGTTGAAATCAGGGCAGGCATAAAGATCGATGAATTAAAGACGATCATCGGTAATTACGACGCCATTATTACCCGGAGCGGAACAACGGTCAAAGAGAATCTCGTTGAGGAACCGGGCCGGCTCAAGATAATCGGTCGCGCCGGTGTCGGGGTGGACAACATCGACATCGAAGCGGCAAGCAAAAAGGGTCTCATAGTACTCAATGCACCCACGGGAAACACCCTGGCTGCGACGGAACTTACCATGGGCATCATGCTCGCCGCCGCGCGAAAGATACCTCTCGCCAACGAGTCCCTGAAACAGGGCAAGTGGGACCGGAAGAAATTCATGGGGATCGAACTTTACAACAAGACTCTTGGTATTATCGGTCTCGGCCGTATCGGGGGCAATGTCGCCGTCCGGGCGAAGAGCTTCGGCATGAAGGTCATCGCCTACGACCCCTACATAAAGAAGAGCAAGGCCGACAGCCTCGGGGTCAATCTCTACGACGAGCTTGACGATCTCCTCAGGGTTTCCGATGTCATCACCTTTCATACGCCCCTCACGGGAACGACGAAGAACATGATCACCGCCGAGAAGCTTGCCATCATGAAGGACAACGTCATTCTTGTCAACTGCGCCCGGGGCGGGATCGTTAACGAGGATGACCTTTACGATTCTCTCGTTTCGGGAAAGATCTTTGCCGCCGGTGTCGACGTCTGGGTGGAGGAACCACCCAAAAACAACAAGCTCCTCACCCTTGAGAATGTTTTTGCCACGCCGCACATCGGCGCCAATACGGCGGAAGGCCAGAAGGCCGTTTCGGCCATCGTCGCCGAACAGGTCCTCAATGCCCTCCATGGCCGCCCCTATCAGCATGGCGTCAACATACCTTTCATGAAATCCCTCCTCCCGGACCACCTTCAGCTTTATTTCAACCTGTCTGAGAAGATGGGCAAACTTGCGGCCCAGATCAGCAAGGGCCGGCCCGAGAAGATATCTGTGATCATGGTGGGAAAGAATTTTGAGGAAGATCTGTGCGAACGCAAATTCGACGTTCCCTTCAGCTACCAGCCCTTCACCATCGCGGGGATCAATGGCTTTCTCGATATCTCGCTCCAGGGCTCGGTAACTTACATCAACGCCCCCTACCTGGCCAAGGACCGCAACATCATCGTTGAGGAATCAAAAACGGAACAGTTCGACAAGTTCAACGACCTCATCATCTTCAACCTCAAGACCGATGTCGAGGAGATCAGCATAGCAGGAACGGTCTTCCCCGACAAGCTCGGAAGGATCGTCCTCCTTGATCGCTTTCACCTCGACGTCATCCCCGAAGGGACATTCCTTGCCTTCAAGATCCTCGATCGCCCCGGTGTCATCGGCAAGGTCGGAACCATACTCGGCAACCACGGTATCAACATAGCAAGCTTCACCGTTTCCCGCATGGTGCAGGGCGAAGAAGTGGCCTTCGTTTCCGTGGACAGCCCCATAGGCAAAGACGTCCTCAAAGAGATCAAGGCCATAGACGGAATGATAGAGGCAAGGGATATAAGCCTCTAAAAAGACGGTTTGAACCGTTAGAACCGTTAGAACGGAAAAGAACAAGAATATCCTCGTTATGACGGGCGGAAGAGTCTCATCACAGGAATGGGAAAGGGTCCTTCTGGAATTCCAGTTATGGTACAGGTTCTAACGGTTCCAACGGTTCTAACGGTTCAAACCGTCTTTTCTTTATCCAGTATCTCCCGTAGCCTCCTGGCGAGGGCTATCATGGTGAAGGGTTTTCGGATGGCGTTTATGCCTTGTTTCTGCACCGGTCCCATATTCGCGGCGTCGAGGCTGTAGCCTGTCATGAACAGGGCGGCGATGTCGGGCTTTGTTTTCTTGATCTCATGGTACACATCGAGGCCGCTTATATCGGGCATGGCGATGTCCATGAGAACCAGGTCTATTTCCCCGGACTTTTCCCGAAACAGTGCCAGGGCCTCCTCGCCGTTCTTCGCGGTGAAGACCCTGTATCCCAGGGTTTTCAGGAATTCTGCCGTGATCTTCCTGAGAGCCTCCTCGTCCTCACCGATGAGGATGGTCTCGGTGCCCCCGTCGACGCCATGCTCCATCAATTCCGGGACCTTCACCTTCTCCTGGGAAAGTGGCACATAGACCTTGAATGTCGCACCCTTGTCCTTCTCACTCTCGCATATCACGAAACCTCCATGCTGCTTGACGATCCCGAGAACCACGCTCAGACCGAGCCCTTTTTTATCGCCCGACGTATCCGTCGTGTAGAAAGGCTCGAAGATCTTTTCCCGCAAGTCTCTGTCGATGCCTCTGCCCGTATCGCCTATGGATATGACAGCATAGGGACCGGGCATTATCTTCCCGTCAAGGGTGGTGGTCACATCCGTCAACTCCTCCGTATGGACCCGGATGGTCAGCGTGCCGACACTCTCCATGGCCTCCCTTCCGTTTACCACGAGATTCAGGAGGGCCTGGGAAATCCTGGCCACGTCCACCTTTGCGGGGATGGGCATTGAAGGCAGCGACAGCACGATGGTAATCCTGTCACCGATGATCTTCCTTACCAACTTCTCAAAATCCCTCACCACGACACCGACATCCACCGTCCGCATGTCCATGGGATGTCGGCTCCCCGATGCCAGGAGGGCGTCCACCATATCCGCTGCCCTGAAGACCTCTTCCTCGATGGATGTAAGGTAAGAACCCACTTCCTCAGTGCAATCCGGTGATATCTTCGCAAGCTCGGCGTTGCCGACGATAATGTTGAGGATATTGTTGAAATGGTGCGCCATGTCTCCGACCAAATCCCGGACGGCGTCCATCTTCTGAAAGGCCCTGACCTGCTGCTCGAGCTGCCTGATACCCGTCAGGTCGCGCAGGATGCCATGGAAGACCACGAGATCGCCCACCTGGTCATAGACTGCGTTCACCGTGGCCGAGACGATGACAATTGTGCCGTCCTTCCGTTTCAGGGCAAGGTCGTGCATACTGGCACTGCCGTACCTTTCGATGGCAGCCTTGAAGCTGGCCCGATCCTCGGGTTTATAATAGATGTCGCGCGCTATGTCGAGTTCAAGGATCTCCTCCTTGTTCCTGAAACCGAGCATCTCGAGACCGGCCCGGTTGATATCGACGATCTTCCCCTCCGGAGTCGACATGAAGACCGCGTCCTTTGTGTCCTCAAAGAGGCGGCGGTATTTCTCTTCTGATTTCCGCAGAGATTCCAACGCTTTCCTCTTATCCGTGACATCCCTGAACAACGCGATCATGTGCCACCTGTCGGCCACCTTCTCTGACAGCAGGGAAAGCTCTATGCTGGCTTCGGATCCGCCCCTTCCCATAATGGACAGATCAAGTATCCTGTCAGAACCCACCGTCTGCTCCGTGATCGTCGACACCGGCATGACCTCGGCAATGGCCATCTGCAATCTCTGTTCATCAATATAGTGATAAGGCCTGAGGAATTCACGGATCTCCAGCCCCAAGACCTGCTTCTCGTCGCGGTCCGTGATCTTGAGGGCAGCGGGGTTTGCGTACATGACCATGCCACTGTCATCGATAAGGAGAAACGCCTCCTGGCTTGCATGACTGAAAAGTTTGAACCTTTCCCCACTCTCTTGAAGTGCCATATCGGCCATCCTGCGATCGCCGATATGACGTACCAGCCCTACATACTTTCCGCTCCCCCCGGGAAGGTGACAGCGCACAAGGGTCACTTCCACCTCGGTTCGTGTCCCGCCCCTTGGCTTCAACGTCGCCTCGTACGTGGTAACGTCATCGCTTTGGGCACCTGTCGCCTCGTTGAAACCCTTCCCCATGTCGAGATCCCTTATCGACATACCAAGAAGGTCAGCAGGTTCACAGTCCAGCATGGTGCTGAAGGAAAGGCTCGCATAGAGAAAAGCCCCGCCGGCGTCAGTTATAAAAAAACCTTCGCGGATGGAGCCGATAAGCGCGCGGAAAAAGCTGCGGCAATAATCCGGCCACCCGAACAGGCGGTCAAACTCGCTGATGGATTCGTCTCTCTCCGTCACCTATCACCCTCGTCAGCGGACGATGCAGCGGGGAGCGGGTCCGCCATAAGGCAATTATAGCATCTGCCTCCAGTTTGTAAACTTTGTGAAAGGTCATGGCCGCCAGCCGGAACGCCACTACCACAGCCTCTCGAAGGGCTCTCCCGCACGGAGAAACATATTTAAAAGCTCATATTTTTCTGATATGCTTTACCTATGCCAAAAGAAAAGCCAGCATCCACAAAAGACCTGAAAAAACGCAGGGATATAATACTGGAGATCAAGAGCGGAAACAAGGACAAGGAGAAGAAGACGAAGAATTTCACCTTCCTTTATTTCATCATCGCTATCATCGGTATCTTCGTCATCCACAGCTTCCTTTCCTTCCGTTCGGAAATAAAGACGGTGCCCTACAGCGAGTTCAAGGGTCTCGTCGCCCAGATGAAGGTCTCAGACCTCACCATCGATACCGAAAAGATCCAGGGAATCATGACGCAGCAGGATGACAAGAAGGTGAAGTTCGTGACGAGCAGGGTAGACGATCCCGACCTCGTCAAGGACCTCCAGAAGAGCAATGTCCAGTTCTCCGGATCCTTCGAAAACAAGATCCTGAGGGTCATCATTGAATGGATACTCCCCTTCGCCATCATAATCCTTATATGGAATCTCCTCATGCGAAGGATGGGCGGTGCACCGTCGGGAGTTCTCAATTTCGGAAAGAGCCGGGGCAAGATCTACGGAGAGGACGAAATAAAAATATCCTTCGACGATGTCGCCGGCGTTGATGAGGCGAAGGATGAGCTCCAGGAGATAATCGAATACCTTCGTTTTCCTCAGAAGTTTCTCGATCTCGGCGGAAAGATCCCCAAGGGGATACTTCTCGTGGGCCCGCCCGGAACCGGCAAGACCCTTCTCGCCAAGGCCGTCGCCGGAGAGGCCAAGGTGCCTTTTTTCAGCATGAGCGGATCCGATTTCGTGGAGATGTTTGTCGGCGTCGGAGCATCCCGGGTCAGGGACCTCTTCTCCCAGGCCCAGCAAAAGGCGCCTTGCATCATTTTCATCGACGAACTGGATGCTCTGGGCAAGGCACGAGGCATGAATCCCCTATCGTCCCACGACGAACGTGAGCAAACCTTGAACCAGCTTCTAGCCGAAATGGATGGCTTTGACACCAAGACAGGAGTCCTCATCGTCGGCGCGACGAACAGGCCTGAGATCCTGGACCCTGCGCTGCTCAGGCCCGGCAGGTTCGACAGACACGTCCTCGTCGACAGACCTGACATCAAAGGCCGTGAAGCGATTCTGAAGGTCCACATCAGGGAGGTCAAGCTTGCCCCTAATATCGACCTTTCCGTCATCGCCGCCAGGACCCCCGGTTTCGTGGGCGCCGACCTGGCTAATCTCATCAATGAAGCCGCTCTTCTCGCCGCGAGGAAAGGAAAGACCTCCGTGACAATGGAAGAGTTCGAAGAAGCCATTGACCGCGTGGTGGCAGGCCTGGAAAAGAAGAAACGGGTAATGAGCAAAAAGGAAAAGGAGATCGTTGCCTATCACGAAACGGGCCACGCACTTATGGCGGAATCCCTGGAGACCGCGGACCCCGTGCACAAGATATCCATAATACCCCGCGGCATCTCTGCCCTGGGGTATACCATGCAGCTTCCCACCGAGGACCGCTATCTGATGACGAGAAGTGAGCTCATCGACCGCATGTGCGTCCTTCTCGGAGGAAGAGTGGCCGAACAGATAATCTTCGATGAGATCTCAACAGGAGCCCAGAACGACTTAAGCCGCGCAACCGACATCGCGCGGTCCATGGTGAAGCAATACGGCATGAGCGAAAAGCTCGGTCACATGACCTTTGAACAGGAACGCAAGCCCCTCTTTCTCGATATCAGTTCCGGCTCCGGTGCGAAAGACTACAGCGAGGAGACGGCCAGGGAGATCGACAACGAGGTCAGGGCCATTATCGAGCATTCGTATGTGAAGGTCAAGGACACCCTTACGAAAAAACGTGACCTTCTGGAATTGGTCGCCAAAACGCTCCTCGAAAAAGAATCCATTGATGGTGAAGAACTGAGGAGGATGCTGAAGGAGCACGCGGAGGGAAATGATGGTAACGAATCTCGATAAGAAACAGATCGATCTCATCAAGGAATCGCTGTGCGTCTACGAGAAGGCCCGGGAATGCAAGTCTCTGCTCCGCCAGGAAAGGCTCTTCTTCGCTAATGTCGAGGATTTCGTCGATGACAGGGGCAAAAGCTGCCTTTTCAGGCTCAAAGAGATGTGTCACGATCTCTTCCGAAATTCGACGGAAGCGAGCTATAAAGAGAAACTCTTCGACATTACCGTCGGCTACACCTTTCACGGAGCGATGAAGCTTCGCGAGAACCTTTACCTCCTGGAATACTACCAGCCTCAATGCGAGATGACCCTTCAAAACCTGAACGACCAGGAGAGGAAGATCGTCAACGAGATAGGCGTGCTCGTGCGAAAGGCAAAGGCGCGCCTGAAGGAGGAACTCAGAGAGGTCACCGTCCTTACCGATGAGCTGGTGAGGCAGCTCAAAGATCTCATCCTTCTCTACAAAGCAAACTACCTGCTCCCCCGTTTCCTGTACGAATACGAAAAGGTTCTGACAAAGACCTATGGACGCAGGGGTTTCGAGGAGATCCTTTTTACGGCATACGCGGACGGCAGAACACTCCTCATCTTCAAGACCGCCAACAGCTACCTCGAAAGCGAATACTTCGACAGGGCCAGGAAACTTTTCAAACGCGCCCTCAGAATTGATGACTCCAACAAAGCGGCCCTTTTCCTTTACCTCTTTGCCTCGGCCAACCATTTTTATTTCAAGAACATGTTTACGAGAGCCCTGGCGCTCGCCAGGAAGGCAGAGGACATGAAGGTAGATGCCGGCACCCGGGAAAAATACCGCCAGTCGCTGACACGGCTCATAGCCGACCTCTCGAAGGAGATAAAGAAAAAGAGGGTCTAGCGGAGGTGATTATGCCCATCTATGAATATACGTGCCGCAAGTGCGGCAATGAATTCGAAGCGATAATATTCGGGGACGACGTTCCCAAATGCCCTGAATGCGGGGCCAAAGACCCACAGAAGAATATGTCCTCCTTCGGGTTTTCCGTTGGACAGAAGTTCAAATCGTCGGGTAGGTCGGGAGGCTCCTGCGCCGGATGTTCCTCGCCTGACTGTTCGGGCTGTTCGTGACGAAAGACGGCTTGCACGAGACTCCTGCGACATCACCCATGGCCCGGCCGGAGGATCTCGCCCGGAAAATATCAAGGTTCATCAGGAAAGAGGGTATGATCGCCGACACGGACCGCGTCCTTGTCGGCTTCTCAGGCGGCGTTGATTCAGCAACCCTCCTTTTTGTGCTCAGGGAGATCCGAAAGGAGCTCCCTTTCGACCTTGCCGTGGCCCACGTGAACCATCTCCTGAGGAAGGAAGAGTCTGAAAGGGACGAGGCCTTCACGAGAGAAACAGCGAAGCGCTGCGACCTCCCTTATTTCGTCGAAAGGGCTGACGTACGGGGATATGCCCGGTCGACGGGACTCTCCGTCCAGCACGCAGGCAGAGACATCCGATACCGGTTCTTCAACGAAACCGCCGACCGCGAGGGCTACTCGAAGATTGCCGTTGCCCATAATCTCGATGACCAGATAGAAACCTTTCTCCTTCGACTCGTGAAAGGGACGGGCATCCGCGGATTGTCTTCGATACCTCCGGCCCGCGAGAAGATAGTAAGGCCCTTCCTCACCACCTACAGATCAGAGATAGAATCGTATGCCGCGGCGCGCTCCATCCCCTTTGTCAGCGACTCCTCCAACGACAAGACGGTATACGAGCGCAATTATATTCGCCACAAGGTCCTGCCGCTCCTCAACGAATTGAACCCGGCATTTAAGGAAAAGGTCCGCTCCCTCCTCAAGGACATTGCGGAGATAAACAGCTTCTTTGAAGATAAGAAACGCGCTTTCATGGGAAAGAACGTCCGGACAACAGATGGCGATGCTATCGTTCCCGTAGAGCTGCTCATGAGACTCGATGAAGAAACGCTCTTCAGGGTCATTAGCGACATCATATCAAGCATGGCTCCTTTCGTTCCTCTCAGGGAGCATATCGGGCTCGTCGAGAAAGTTCTGTCCTCCCAAAAACCGAATCTTCGCCTCGATCTGCCTTCGCGGCTCAGAGTGAACAAGACCTACGGCAAACTCATATTCACCACCAAGAAACCGCCGGAGACGATCACGGAGAGTTTTCTCCTGGCGGAAGGGAAGAACTGCATCGCTCCGCTCGGGATAGATCTTATCGTGACCGTCCTGAATAAACCTCCTTCCTCCTACCCGAAGAACACCTTCACGGCATACTTCGACCTTGACAAACTGGGTCCCAGCAGCAGCCTTGCGGTCCGTACATTCCGTCCGGGTGACAGGTTTCAGCCCCTCGGCATGGACAATCCATTGAAGGTGAAGGATTTCTTCATATCCCAAAAGATACCCCTCGAGTCGCGAAGATCGACTCCCCTCCTCGTCTCCGGAGATTTTATTATCTGGGTCGTCGGCCACAGGATCGACGACCGGTACAAGATAGACAAGAACACGGGCAAGGTCCTCAAGGTGACTGTGAAAAAATCCTGTCAACCATTTTCAATTTATGATTGACAGCTCCTTCTATCCTGATGTAAAAGAGTATCCTCTAGCCCTTCGGGCGGGTGAGGAGTGAGGAGAGAGGAGTGAGGAGTCTGAAGCCGGGATAATGATATTCAGCCCCGCGCCCCACGTTCCTGATCATTTACTCCTTGCTTATAAAAAGTTAAAGGAGTTCTCCTATGCTATCAAGAAGAGCCGCCTCACTGAAACCTTCACCTACACTTGCCATCTCAGCCAAGGAAAAAGCACTCAAGGCCCAGGGAGTTGATATCGCCGGCTTTGGAGCCGGCGAGCCCGACTTCGACACTCCTGCCCACATAAAAGAAGCGGCCATCAAGGCCATCAACGATAATTTCACCCGTTACACCCCCGTCACCGGCATCGATCCCCTCAAAGACGCGATAATCGAAAAGTTCAGCCGCGACAACGGGCTTGCCTACAAACGCGAAGAGGTCATCGTTTCCTGCGGCGGAAAACACGGTCTCTACAATCTCTTCCAGGCCATCTGCCAGGAAGGCGACGAGGTTATCGTCCCCACCCCCTTCTGGGTATCCTATCCCCCGATGATCGAGCTTGCAGGGGGCACACCCGTCATACTCGAGACCTCAGAGGAAGACGATTATCAGATCACGCCGGACCTCCTCAAGAAGTATCTCACCCCCAGGACAAAGGCGATCGTCCTCAATTACCCGTCGAATCCCGTGGGCTCCGTTTTCTATCGCGAGAATCTCGAAGCCATAGGCAGGCTCGCGGTGGAAAAAGGCTTCTTCCTTATCTCCGACGAGATATACGAAAAGCTCGTCTACGATGGTTACAGCCACGTCAGCATAGCGTCCATGGACAACGCATTCAAAGAGCGGACGATCATATGCCATGGTGTTTCCAAGACCTATGCCATGACAGGCTGGAGGATCGGCTACAGCGCCGGCCCCGCCGCCATCATAAAGGCCATGGGCAACATCCAGAGCCAGAGCACCTCGAACCCGACCTCCATATCGCAAATGGCGGCCCTCGCGGCCTTAAGCGGCGAACAGGATTTCATCGGCAGAATGGTCGCCGAGTTCAAGATGAGGAAGGATTTTCTGGTCAAGAGCCTGAGAAACATTCAAGGTGTTACCTGCTATGACCCGAAAGGCGCCTTCTATGTATTCCCCAACTTCAACGTAGTCCTCGGGAAGAGATACAAGGACCGTGTTGTCGATACGTCGACAACGCTGACGGAGATACTTCTCGACGAATTTCATACCGCGGTTGTCCCCGGTGTGGAGTTCGGCAAGGAAGGATACCTCAGACTCTCCTTTGCAACATCCATGGACGTTATCGAGAAGGGAGTCGAAAGGATAGCCAGGGCAGTTTCATCCCTGAGCTAAGAGAGAAACCAAGTTCCATTAAAGAGGGAACCGGTGCGTGCTCGCGCTTTAAGTTCCCTCTTTCCTTTCCGCGCCCCTTAATGAAAAAAACACATGATTATGGTAATATGGTGGATATTACAAGGAGGGTGCAATGGCAGAAAATCAAGCGAAGAAACGCGTAACATTTAAATTCAGCGATTCCGGGGCCAGCCACGTTTACATCGCCGGTTCTTTCAATTCCTGGGACCCCTCGGTTCGCCCTCTTAAAAAAGACGCAAAAGGGACCTGGAAAACAAGCATTACCCTGCCCCAGGGCGTCTACCAGTACCTGTTCATTGTTGACGGCAATTGGATGGAAGACCCCTTATCCAGTCATAAAGAGATGAACGAGTTCGGGAGCTTCAATTCGGTGGTTGTCGTCTGATCCCTTAGAAAGACGCCGGGCAGCAGCCTCCTGCGTCCCCTGGGAACAAAACGGGTCTTGACGGCTTCATATCCGCCTCACATCGATCGAGCGATGCGAAGTGCCGGTGGGGCGTCGAGCCTTGCCCCGAGTACCCTCTCAGGCTTCATAAGCCTGAAAATCAGATTGTAATCGACGGCAAAGTTGACTATACTCTAGCCATCCAGACCAGGAGGCGGGTAATGCTTGAAGGACATATCTACAAGACTTTCGATCTTGAGCTGAAAGAACTCAAGGAGAAGCTCCTCTACGAAGGCGGACTGGTTGAGAAGGCTATCAACAACGCCATCAAGGCACTCCTCGAACGCAATTCCGACCTCGCCGACAAGGTCATAGAACACGACCCGATCGTCAATGCCCTCGAGGTAGAAATCGACGAGTTCTGTCTCAAGCTCCTCGCATTGCGGCAGCCTGCGGCACGCGACCTGCGCTTCATCACGACGGCCATCAAGATCAATTACGACCTGGAACGCATCGGCGACATGGCCGTAAACATCTGCGAAAGAGTCCAGGAACTGAACCAGGAACCCCAACTGAAACCCTACATCGACCTTCCCATGATGGCCGAAACGGTGCAGGTAATGCTCAAGGAAAGCCTCGATGCCTTCGTCAAGGAAGATGTCGCCATGGCACGGAAGGTCACCAAGGACGATCAGAAGGTAGATCAGCTTCTCGACCAGATCTTTCGCGAGCTTCTAACATACATGATGCAGGACATGCGGACCATATCCCGGGCCACCAGGGTACTCTTTATCGCCAAGTACCTGGAGCGGATGGCCGATCACGCCGTCAATATCGCTGAGCTGGTCATCTTCCTCGTGGAAGGAAAAATAATCCGGCATTCCAGGGATCCCCAGGAATAACATATGCTTTTCAGACAATGGGCCATACTGCTGCCTCTTATCGCCGCCCTTCTCTCCTGTTCCGGCGCTTCCGGCGACAAGCCGGGGAGAAAAAACACCGTCACCATTGCCGGTTCCACGTCGGTCATGCCTTTCACCGAAAAACTGGCCGAACACTTCATGGTCGACCACAAAGATTTTATTGTTGACGTACAGGGTGGAGGCTCGACGGCGGGCATTCAGGCCACGATCAACAATACCGTTGCGCTCGGGATGTCGTCACGCGGATTAAAGGGCGAGGAAAAGAGACTGAACACTATAACTATCTGCTATGATGGAATAGCCGTCGTCGTCCATCCTGACAATCCCATCGGCGAGCTGGAGCTTGAAAAGATACGCCAGATATTCAGCGGCCGCATTTTGAACTGGCGTGAGTTGGGGTGGGTTGACAGAAGGATAGATGCAGTGTCACGGGAGGAAGGATCGGGTACACGGGGGGCATTCGAAGACCTGGTCATGAACGGCAGGGAGATCGATGACGGCACCATGGTGCAGGATTCCAACGGGTCCGTAAAGGAGGTCGTCGCCACCGACCCTTACGCCATAGGGTACATATCCATGGGCCTTGTTGACAAAAAGGTGAGGCCCGTTTCCATCGACGGTGTTCAACCCTCCATAAAAACCATCAAGTCGGGCCGCTACAAGATAGTGCGGCCCTTTCTTTATGTGACCAACGGCGAGCTGGACGATCAGCCGAAGCGGTTCGTCGACTATGTTCTTTCAAATGAAGGACAGCAAATCCTCAGAAACGAGGGGCTCGTGGGGTTTTATGATTGACAGGACGGTGTTCAAGGAGCGCTTCGTCAAGTGGGTGCTCGTAGCCTTCGCGCTTTCATCGCTTCTCTTTCTCTTTCTGATCTTCATCTTTATCCTGTCAGAGGGTCTGCCCCTCTTTCTCAAGGTGGGGCTCAAGCAGATCATCTTCGGCATGAAATGGGCGCCAACCAAGGGTTACTTCGGCATTTTTCCAATGATCATATCCTCCTTCTTCGTCACCATCGGAGCTCTCGTCATAGGTGCTCCCCTTGGCCTTTCCTGTGCGATTTACCTTTCGGAGTATGCGGGGAAGAGGACGAAGATGCTCCTCAAGCCGGCCATTGAACTGCTCGCCGGCATTCCCTCCGTCGTTTTCGGCTTTCTCGGCGTCCTCTATATCGTTCCCCTCGTCAGGAATTATCTCGGCGGTTCCGGGTTCTCCCTCATATCCACATCCCTTGTTCTCGGCGTCATGATCCTCCCGACGATCATCAGCATCTCCTTCGACGCCCTCGTAAGCGTCCCCAGAACTTATCGCGAAGGCTCCGCCGCGATGGGCGCGACAAAATGGCAGACCATCTCCAAGGTCATCATTCCCTCGGCGAAATCGGGAATACTGGCGAGTTTCATCCTCGGCATGGGACGAGCGATAGGAGAGACCATGGCGGTCATCATGATCGCCGGCAATGCCCTGAAAATACCAACGAGCATCCTCGACCCTTTAAGAACTTTGACGGGCAACATCGCCCTGGAACTCGCGTATGCCACAGGGGACCACCGTATGGGACTCTTTTCAACGGGTGTGGTCCTCATGGTCATCATCATGGTACTCAACTATATCGCTAATTTCGGCATTAAGAGGAAGATCGCAAAATGAGAATCAACCCTCGGATCATCAACCGGTTCGTACGGATGGGACTCAACGTACAGGCATACTTCACTGTCGGTATTCTCATTATCATCGTCGCAATAATCTTCTTCAAAGGATTCCCTCACGTTAATCTTGCATTCATCCTTTCCTTTCCTGAGGATATGGGAAGGGAAGGTGGCATCTTCCCTGCCATCGTGGGGACGATACAACTCGCCCTGCTCTCCATCCTTCTGGCCACTCCTCTCGGCCTCGGAACAGCCATATTCCTCACAGAATACACGAAGGAATCGCTGTTCACGAAATTCATCCGCTTCGGTGTCGAATCGCTGGCCGGGATCCCGTCCATTCTGTACGGCCTCTTCGGTTTCATCTTTTTCGTCATAAAGCTCAAAATGGGCTGGTCCTTGCTCGCAGGTGTTCTCACGATGACCATCATGATACTCCCTACGATCATCAGAACATCCGAAGAGGCGATCAGGGCCGTGCCGCGGCAGCTCAGAATAGTCAGTTACTCATTGAGCGCGAGCAAATGGGAGACGATAAAGAAGGTGGTCCTCCCCGCCGCGATGCCGGGAATACTCACGGGGATCATGCTCAGCATCGGGCGCGCGGTGGGAGAGACGGCTGCCATCATCTTCACCATGGGCAGCTCGCTCAGGCTACCCCTTTCTCTCATGGACTCGGGCAGGACGATGGCGGTCCACTTCTATATCCTCGCCCGTGAAGGCATCTCCATGGAGAAGGCCTACGGCACGGCCGTGGTGCTTGTGCTGAGCATCCTTCTCATCAATATACTCGCGTACTACATCATGAACAAGGCCATAGCACGGTATTCATAGGGAAGAAATGGACACGAAGATCGCGACTGACAGATTACGGTTATCCTTCGGCAAGACAGAGGTACTAAAAACCATCACCATCAAGGTTCACAAAAACACCATCACCGGTTTCATGGGGCCTTCGGGAAGCGGCAAGTCGACCCTTATCTCCGTCATCAACCGTATGATCGACTTTGAGAACAATGTAAAGATCGAAGGCGATGCCACCATCGACGGAATGAGTATCCTCGATGGGAGCATCAACCCCATAGAATTGCGAAGGCGCGTCGGCACCGTTTTTGCCGTGCCCATTCCCCTGCCCCGATCCATCTTCGAAAATATCGCCTATGGACCGAGGCTCAAGGGGACAAACGACCGCACCAGTCTCCATCACATTGTTGAGGACAGCCTGAGAAAGGCCTTTCTCTGGGACGAGGTGAAGGACAGGCTCGGTACATCGGCCCTGAAACTCTCCGGGGGGCAGCAGCAGAGGCTCTGCCTTGCCCGTACCCTGGCATTGAAACCGGAGATCATACTTCTCGACGAACCATGCTCCGGCCTCGATCCCATCTCCACCGCCAAGATCGAGGATGCGTTAAGTGAGCTGAAATCAGATTACACGATCATTCTCGTATCCAACAATACGAAGCAGATCGCCCGGATAAGCGACTTTTCGGCCTTCTTTTATCTCGGCGAGCTCATCGAATACAACACGACGGAAAAGGTCTTCACTGCCCCCGCCGAAACCAAAACAGAAGACTACATACAGGGAAAATTCGGATGATGAATAGATTTGCCCTGCGAACGAACGGACTCAACCTCTACTATGGAGATTTCCAGGCGCTGAGAAATGTCGACTTTCAGGTATACTCGAATGCAATCACGGCGCTGATAGGCCCCTCGGGGTGTGGAAAATCAACCCTTCTTCGCTGTTTCAACCGCATGAACGACCTCCAGGAAGACGTCCGCATTGAAGGCGACATCTATGTCCATGACGAAAGATTGGAGGACATCGACATCATCAATCTGAGGAAGAAGGTGGGCATGGTCTTTCAGCGCCCCAATCCATTTCCCTTTACCGTCTATGAGAATATGGTCTACGGCCTGAAGGTCCACGGGATGGGACACAGGCGCAACTGGAGAGAGATCGTCGACCGCTGCCTTCACTCCGTCGGCCTCCTGGAGGAGCTCAAGGACAAACTCCATACCCCTGCCCTCGAGCTTTCGGAAGAGATAAAACAGCGCCTTTGCGTTGCGCGTCTCCTCACCGTGGAGCCGGAAATAATCCTCCTCGACGAACCCTGCTCCGCCCTCGACCCCATCGCCACCATGAGGATAGAGGAACTCATGATGGAATTGAAGGAGCGCTATACAATTCTCATCGTCACCCACAACATGCAGCAAGCCGCCCGCGTCTCCGACCATACGGGCTTCATGCTCCTCGGCGACCTCGTGGAATTCGGCAACACCTCCCAGATCTTCACCTCCCCCCGCGACGAAAGGACTGAGGGGTATATCACGGGAAGATACGGATAAGAAACGGGACATGGGTAATAGGTTATGGGTCATGGGAAAAAAGGTTTTTCCTATCACCTATTACCCATTACCTATTACCTCTCCTCTTGTGCTCTCCGTCATTGACTTCCTCTCCTGCCCATAGTAAGTTTTCCAGAAAAACTCCAGGGGGAATGGGATGGGGAATTATCTTGAGATTATCGAATGGTTTGATGATACGGGAAAAGAGATAGCGCACAGGGTCCCCGAGGAAGGATCAGGGGATATCAAGTACGGCGCGCAGCTTACTGTACGCGAAAGTCAGGCGGCAATATTCTTTTACCAGGGGAAGGCATACGATGCGGTCGGTGCCGGGCGATATACGCTTTCTACCCTGAACATACCCATCATCACGAAGTTGTTGAGCCTCCCCTGGGGCTTCACGAGTCCCCTTCGCGCCGAGGTCTACTTCATCAACACGAAGATGTTCACGAACCTCCCGTGGGGAACGAGGGACCCCGTAGCCTTCAAGGATTCCACGCTGGGCCTTGTGCGGCTCCGCGCCTTCGGCATGTTCAATATCAGGGTCATCCAGCCATCGCTCTTCATCAACACTCTTGTGGGAACGAAGGCCTCCTACACCGTGGAAGACATAGAAGACTACCTGGGAAAGGTCATACTCTCCCGTTTCAACGACTATCTCGGCAACAACCTAGATACTCTTCTCAATTTGCCGGGGCAATACGATGCCATGTCGGCGGGGCTGACTCAGATGCTGGAAAAGGACCTTTCCCATTTTGGCATCCAGCTCTCCGGTCTATACATCAATTCCATCACTCCTCCCCAGGAGGTCCAGAAGGCCATCGACGACAAGAGCAAGCTTGCCATGTTCGACGATCTCAACAAACTTCTCAAAATGAAAGCCGCCATGGCGATGGAAAGCGCCGCGCAGAACCCCGGCCAGGCAGGCGCGGGTATGGGTATGGGGCTTGGCTTCATGATGCCTGCCATGTATGCGGAGACCCTCAAAGCGGCGGCGCAATCCGCTGATGCGATGAAATGCCCCGAGTGCCAAAGTCCTGTCAGTAAGGACGCCCAGTTCTGCCAGTCCTGCGGCCACCACCTGCTCGTGGTCTCCCAGTGCGCAAAGTGCCGCAAGAACCTCCCGGCACGGGCAAGATTCTGCCCCTCCTGCGGTGAGAGTGTCACCGGAAAGGACGAGCCTCTGAAATGCCCTCATTGCGGCGCTGAGAACCTGAAGGGATCGATCTTCTGCAACGACTGCGGCGAGAAGATCTGACAGTCATGCGCATCGAGTACCAGTGTCCCCAGTGCGGTGCCCCCGTGGTCCTGGAAGAGACCGACAGGCTCCTCACCTGCGATTTCTGCAAGACAAGACTCTTCATGCAGCCCCGGGACTATTTCCGGTACTGCTTTTCCCCCTCTGACCCTTTCCTCGAAGAGGTAATCTACGTGCCATACTGGCGCTTCAGGGGTGTGCATTACACATGCAAAACAAGCGGGATAACAAACGGGATCATAGACAAGACCTTCCTTGCCATTGAGAGCAAGCATTTCGCGCAAACCCTCGGATTACGGCCACAAACATTGAAACTGCGTCTCGTAAGACCGGCGGACAATGCCAGGTTCATCCCCCCGAGCATCCCTTTTAACAAGTCGTCCGTGGAGATAAAGAACAATGTTATCTTCGAAACCGTAACTGTCCACGAGACCCGGTACGTCCGGAGGGGTTCGCAGGGAGACTACGCGGAGGTCCCGATAACGAAAAAGGAACTGAGGGAGGAGAGGATCTACCACGAGGCCTTCATGGCCGATACAATGAGCCTTATCTACGCGCCGATGTTCGTCCGCAACGGTTGCTTTCATGATGCAATCCTCAACGAACCGCTCCATGGCGGTCCTCCCCTCCCTGATTCATTTCCCTACGAGGTCTTCTCGGGCGGCTGGGAGGTAGACTTCCTGCCGACACTGTGCCCCGAGTGCGGCTGGAACACACTGGCCGAAAGAGACAGCTGCGTCCTCTTCTGCAATACCTGCAATTCCGCCTGGGGAACGGATAAGGGAGGCCTCAAACGCGTCGGCTTCAGGACAGCCCTCTCGAATAAGGCCTCGCAGGGGTCAGCGCGGCAATACCTGCCTTTCTGGCGAATCAGTATTGAGATCAAGGGGTTGAGTCTCGATTCCTACGCGGACCTGGTGCGGCTTGGAAATCTTCCCAGGGTCATACAACCCGCCTGGGAAGAACCCCCGTTCTACTTCTGGACGCCCGCGTTCAGGATGACGCCGGCCGTCTATCGTCGCATGGCAAAGCAGTTCACCATCGCCAACTTCTCCGGTGCATTTGAAGATAAGCTGCCTGAAGTTCCTATCCATCCCGTAAACCTCACCGCCCAGGATGCCCTCGACAGCCTGATAACGATCATAGCCGACCTCGGCATCAACAAGAAAAAGGTCCTACCCTTGCTTCCCGATATCACGATAAGCCTCCGCGAAGCGCTGCTCGTACTCTTCCCCGTCGCCGAAACCGACCACGAATACATCCAGCCCGATGTCGGATGCGGTTTCATGAAGAACGCCCTGGAGCAGGGGAGGAACATCTAGAGACCGTTCCGGCCGCTTGAACCGCTTGAGCAGCTTGAACGTTACCTTATCCTCAAAGGCTCGTTCTTGGGAAAGCTCCACTCAAAATATCCCTAAGGTCTTTTGGTCTTTTACGTCCCAGCGGTTCAAGCGGGCAAGGCGCTTTTATGACATAGTCACTGGAATGTTACGTCATTTCTGAAAAGATGGCTTTTGAGAGAATCCGATTCGAAATGCCCCGGTGGCGGTTTTTGCTCTTTTCCGTTCGAGCGGTTCAAGCGGCCCAGGCGGCTGGAACGGTTTCAATGTTTGACCCTCGGTCAAACATTGAAACGTACATGCAGGATGTCCCCATCCTCCACAAGGTAGTCGCGGCCTTCCAGTCGCAGGAGACCTTTTTCGCGGGCGGCGTGTTCGCTGCCGCACATGATGAAATCGTCGATGTTGATGACCTCGGCACGTATGAAGCCTTTTTCCATATCCGTATGGATCTTGCCGGCGGCCCCCGAGCATGTTGTCCCCCTGGGGATGGTCCAGGCTCGTATCTCCTTGCCCACAACCGTGTAGAAGGTGATGAGATCGAGAATGCGGTAACCGACATGGATGATCTTCTCGATGGAAAACTCCTTCATATCATAAAGTTCCATGAAGGAGGCCCTCTCATCCTCCGGCAGGGCGCTGAGGTCCTGCTCCAGCTTGCCGCAGATATAGACGACCTCCCGGCCCCTCTTCCGGGCGGCTTCTTCGAACTCGGGCTGTGGCATCTCCGCCAGGCCCTCTTCATCAACATTTGCGATGTAAAAAAGTGGTTTCGTCGTAATGAGATTGAAGGTCCTGAGAACCTGCGTCTCTGTATCGTCAAAATCATCCATGACGACAAAGCGGCCGGCATCGAGATAGCGCCTGACCCGCAGGAGCAGTTCCATCTCCGCCTGGCCCTTGTCCCTGGAGATCTTCGCAAGACGCTCTATCTTTTTGATCCGGTCTTCGACAATCTCAAGGTCGGAAATGATGATCTCCGTCTCGACGATATCCATGTCACGTGCGGGGTCGACACCGGCATATACGTGGGGCACCTGGCCGGCCTCGAAAACCCGGATGACATGGGCGATGGCATCCACGTTCCTGATGTGGGAAAGAAACCTGTTTCCCAGGCCTTCCCCTTTGTGTGCGTCTTTGATAAGGCCCGCGATATCGATGAATTCGATGGTTGTTTGCGTGATCTTTTCAGGCTTGAGAAGTCCGACCAGGCTGAAAAACCTGCCGTCGGGAACGGGGACAACACCCACGTTGGGATCAATGGTGCAGAAAGGATAGGGCTGGCAGGGCACAGCCAGCGCGGTAAGGGCATTGAATATGGTCGATTTCCCTGAATTGGGAAGACCTACGAAACCACAGGAAAAACTCATGGCCTCCGGCTCATTCCGGTCCGCGCCTGTTGAATAGGCTCATCGCCTTGGAGCCGCCTTCAAAGACGAAAACCTTCAGGGCGTCGCAGGCGATATCGATAATATCCGCAAGCTCCCGCGCCTCCTCTCCGTCGAACCGCGACAACACATATTCCTCGGCAGGCATGGAGGGACTCCTCCCTATGCCTACCTTAAGGCGCCAGAAGTCTGAACCGCCCACGCTTTCTATCACCGACCGCACACCCTTATGGCCCCCGTCCCTGCCGCCAAGGCGAATCCGCATCCTGCCGAAATCCATATCCATGTCATCGTGAACGATGATCATGCGGTCAGGCGGCACTTTGAGCTTCCCCGCCAGTCTGGTGACGGGACCGCCGGAGAGGTTCATGTACGTGTCGGGTTTTGCAAGGACCAGGTCATCTTTCAACCCGATCCTGCACCCGGAATCTTTCTTCTTGACGGGTATCTTGAAACGTTCCGAGAAACGGTCTATGACAAGATAACCGATGTTGTGCCGCGTGAAGGCGTAATCAGATCCTTTATTGCCAAGCCCGCACAATAAATGCAAGGACCCTTACTCCTCTTTCTCCTTTGTCTCGGGCACCACGGCTGCTTCCTGGACCGCTTCACGCTTCTCCTCAACCGTAGGAGGCACGACGCTGAGAATCGAGACACCTCCGTGCTCCACCAGCTTCACACCCGGCAGGGATATATCACTTACGTGGACGGAGTCCCCGATATTGAATTCCGTCATGTCTATAACGATCTCTTCCGGGATCTGGCCGGGAAGGCACTCTACCTTGATGGACCTAAGATGGATATCGATGATGCCGCCAAGAATTTCTCCCTTGGCCTTGCCTCTCAGATGGATGGGAACCTCTACCTCAACCATCTTTTCCATGGAAACCTGGAAAAAATCGATGTGCATGACTCGAGTGCCCAGTCCATCACGCTGCACCTCTTTTACCATAACGGGCCTGTTCTCAACGCTCTCGCCGCCATGGATCTCCATGTCGAGAATGACGTTTCTCTTCATGTGCCGGGTAATCCTCTCCCAATCCTTCAATAAGATCGTTATCGAAACGGGTTCAACGTTGCCCCCGTAGAGCACCGCCGGTATCCTCCCTGCTCCCCTGATCTTTCTTGCAACACCTTTTCCTGTTGAAGCCCTTCTGTCTGCCTTGATCAAAACCTGTTCCATAATGTTCCTCCCAACTATATGAACAACGAACTTACAGATGCATCGCTGTGTATTCTCTTGATGGCCTCTCCGAGTATGGGCGATACATCCAGAACTCTTATCTTCTTCGATTCCCTGCCGCTTTCCGAAAGGGGAATCGTATTGGTTGCTATCAATTTCTTGAGAGGCGAGTTGTTGATCCTCTCAATTGCCTGCCCTGAGAGCACCGCGTGTGTACAACATGCATAGACGACCTTTGCGCCACTGTCAATGAGGGCCTGGGCCGCCTGTACGATGGTTCCGCCGGTATCGATCATGTCATCGATAAGGATCGCTGTCCTGTCCTTCACGTCTCCGATAACATGCATAACCTTGGATTCGTTGGCCTTTTCCCGTCTCTTGTCGATGATGGCGATGGTGGCGTTGATCCTCTTGCCCAGCTCACGGGCGCGTTCCACACCGCCTGCATCGGGTGAAACGACAACGACATCTCCCTTGATCTTTTTTATATACTCGAACTGAACGGGAAGCGCGTAGAGATGGTCGACGGGGATGTCGAAGAAACCCTGGATCTGACCCGCATGAAGGTCCATGGCCAGTATCCTCGAAGCGCCGGCCACGGTAATGAGGTTGGCCACAAGTCTCGCCGAGATGGACGTACGGGGAAGAACCTTGCGGTCCTGCCGGGCGTACCCATAGTAGGGCATCACGACGGTTATCCTGCCCGCGGAGGCCCGTTTCAACGCGTCCACCATGACGAGGAGTTCCATCAGGTTATGGTTCACGGGCGGGCATGTAGATTGTACGACAAAGGTGTCCATGCCGCGAACGCTCTCGTCGATGGAGACCTGAATCTCACCGTCGCTAAACTGATTCACCTTGGCTTTGGCGATCTTGATTCCGAGATACTCGCTGATCTTGTACGCTAATTCCGGGTTTGCGTTGCCAGTCAATATTCTGAGTTTATTCAATCGAAACCCTCCTGAGAGTTATATGCGTATACTGGGGCGGGAGGATTCGAACCTCCGAATGCAGGCTCCAAAGGCCTGTGTCTTACCGCTTGACGACACCCCAAATGATTGTCACAGTGCTTGAGCTCTCTTCATCTCCAGCTCGTAGGCTCCGAGAACGCTCTCCTCGATCATCTGCCGGGTGATGTTGTTCAAAGGATGCACCGTATCCCGAAATGAACCGTCCTTCATCTTCTTGCTTGGCATGGCGACGAAGAACTTGCTCTCACCCTCGATCACCTTAAGATCGCGGACAATGAAACAATCGTCGAAGACGATTGATGCGTAAGCCTTCACCCGTTTCTCATCGACGGGGAATATCCTTACATCCGTAATCTCCATTAGTTTACCCCTCCCTGCACGCTGTGCGCAACAAAAACAGTGCCCATCTTCCTTATTATTGACAACGACGCCTGACGCGCATCCTGTTCATTTCCGAAGACAGCGAACACCGATGAACCGCTTCCGCTCATCAGCGAACCGAGGGCTTTTGTTCTTTTCAGTGCATCCTTTATCCCTTTGATCTGCGGACAAAGCGTTATGGCCACATCCTCCAGGTCATTTTCCAGGATGCCTGCAATTTGCTCCGGATTACTGAAATTTCCCATCAATTTAATATCGTTTTGCTTCTTTGTCAACACGATTCTCACGCCCTCGTACACCGCCTTTGTTGACACACTGACATTCGGATAGACTATAACGTACCACATGAACGGGAGTTGGACCGGTCTTATCACATCGCCTATCCCCTCCATGACACAGGGGTTTCCGTGGAGGAAAAGGGGAACGTCCGCGCCAACCCGGCTGCCGACGCTGCTGAGTTCTTCACTTTTCAGCCCCAGTTCCCAATGCGCGGAAAGCTTCCTGAGTACTGTGGCGGCATCGCTGCTTGGTCCGCCGAGACCGCTGCCGATGGGTATCCGTTTTTCAATGAGTATGCGGACGCCCCTCCTGACGGCGGCAGCCTCACGGAGCATTCGCACTGCGCGATAGACTGTATTCGCCTCTCCCCGGGGAAGGATACCTTTGTCATCGTCAACGATTATCTCATCGCCGGCGATATCCTCGATGTGTATGGTGTCGTAAATGGAAATGAGATCGACAAGACTTCTCAGGTCGTGATATCCGTCAGGTCTTCGGGAAAGGACCTTGAGATAGAGATTGACCTTGGCGGGAGAGAGAGCGGTCATCTTCATTATTGCTACATCATTCCTTCCAGCTGGAACTTGTCTATTGCGAAGTCGGGATTGGCAATGAGGTTCACCTTTGTCCCATAGGCGGTCTCTATCTGCTCGAGGGAGCTTCTCTCCTCTTCGTAAAGCAGGTTGGCCACATCGGGAGAGAGATAGATGTTGAAGACCCGCCCCTCGCCCTTCCTGCAGGAACTCCTCAGCTCCCGGAGAATCTCGTAACACACTGTATAGCGGGATTTAACATAGCCTGACCCTTCGCAGTTGGGACATGTCTCGGTAAGGAGGTTGACGATGTTGTGCCGCGTGCGCTTCCTCGTAAGCTGTACCAGTCCCAGTTCACTGATGGGATAGGTAAAGGTCTTTATCCTGTCCTTCTTGAGGATGTCCATCAACGCTTGAAAGACCGTATCCCGGGATTCCTTGCGCTCCATGTCTATAAAATCGACGATGATGATGCCTCCCACATTCCGCAGCCGTATCTGGTAGGCTATCTCCTTGACGGCTTCCAGATTCGTCCTAAGGATGGTGTCTTCCAGGTCTTTTTTGCCCAGGTATCTTCCCGTGTTCACATCGATGACGGTGAGGGCCTCGGTGTAATCCAGGACGATATAGCCCCCCGATTTCAACCATATCTTCTTTTGGAGAAGTTTGACCACCTCCATCTCGATGCCGTAGACCTCGAAGATGGGATCGCGTTCATCGAAATAGACCACTTCACAGCCTTCCTCGGGAAGGTATTCCTTCAGGAACTCTTCCAGCCGGCTGTAGATATATTGATCGTCGACGATGACCTTCTTGAGGTTGTGGGAATGAAGATCCCGGATGACCCTGAAGATGATACCCAGTTCCTGGTGAAGGATGGCCGGTGCCCGTGTGGCTTTCGCCTTCTCCTGAATGCTTTCCCAGATTCGCTTCAGGAAGTTGAGATCCGTGGCGAGTTCCTCGGCGCTCTTGCCTTCCGATGCAGTCCTGCCTATCAGTCCATACCCCTTGGGGCATATCTCCTTCATCACCGTCGCAAGGCGTTTGCGCTCATCTTCATCCTCGATCTTTCGGGAGACACCGATGTGGTCCGTCCCGGGCATGAGAACAAGGAGCCTTCCGGGAAGGGTGATTTTCGACGTCACCCGCGTGCCCTTCTGGCCGATAGGCTCGCGGGAGACCTGGACGATGAGTTCCTGTCCGTCCTCGAGAACGCCCTCGATCCTCTCTCCGGCCTCGAAGTGAAAACCGGAATTGTCGAACTCCTCGTACATCATACGGTCGAGAACAATGTCGCCCACGTAAAGAAAAGCCGACTTCTCAAGCCCGATGTCGATGAAGGCGGCATCCATTCCGGGAACGATCCTTACAACCTTTCCCTTGTAGATGCTCCCCACCATGCTGTGATTGTTCTTCTTCTCAATGAAGAACTCAACGAGAACGCCGTTCTCCAGAAAGGCAATCCTGGTTTCACTGTATGTCACATTAATAACAAGTTCAGAAGCCATGTATACGTCTCGATTCAACCTTTATGATCCTCGTAAAACGGCCCTCCACCCAGAGCTGCTTTACGCCCTTTCCACGCCACAAATAAAAAAACCTATCCTTCTCCCGCCTCCAGAGAGGGGGTCCATCTTCCACCGGAGCATCAGCACTAAGAAGGAACAAGTATTCTTTTACCATATTTTTAAGAGAACCTTCAATGAATTCGTATATCTTTATGCCCGAGGGAAGCCTTTCGTTAATCTTTCTCACCGTCGATGCATCCACCACCATGCTATCGCCGGTCTCGATCTCGATAAATTCACTACAACTTTCCACGCCCACCGGGAGGGCGTCCGTGAGTGCTATCTTCGGCAATGGATGGTACTTACCCCGCGTCCTTATTCCGATACCCGATGCCTTCATGGCCCTCACGATGATGTTCATGGTATCGAGATGTCCGATGTAACGGGCATCGCCGTATTTTCCATAGCGAAAAGTAAACTTCTTCGGCGTCTCCGCGGCATCTGCCGCCAGCAAGGCTGCATCACCGGAAACGATCACCCTGTCGGGCGTGTCCTGCCGGGGTTCTTTCTGTCGACTGGAACATAGAAGGCCGCAGGAGGCGCAGCCGGCGAGGCATGCCACCGTCATCTCTCCCGATTCTGCCTTTTCCATCTCACCGGCAAGAAAGGTGCCTCCGAACCCCATATCGACCATATCCCAGGGGAGTTTACCTGTTGTGTCCCGGCCTCCGGTGTAGGTTTTCATGTCAGCCGAATTCTCGTTGAACCATTGCCGGTAAGGTTCGAAGGAGAAGAATTCCCTCCATGCCTCAAGACGCACACCCTGAGCGTGAAGATGCTCGAAGAGGGGGGTAAGATGTTCGTCCGCACGCGCTACTATGCCCTCGACGACGCTCACCGAGGTATCGCGGTAACGCACCCGCACGCCCGTCTTTTTCAGGGCGTCTTTGACAAGCATGATCTTCTCTGTCAGGGTATTTTCATCGTCCATGGGAAGCCACTGGAAAGGCGTGTGAGGTTTCGGCGTAAAGGGGGATACGGAGAGGTTCACATCCATACCCGCCGACCGAAATGGAGCTATCACGTCGCGGATGGCAAGGAGATCGTCTTCGTTCTCCCAAGGGAAGCCTACCATGAGGTAGAGTTTCAGCCTGCGCCAGCCCAGGGCCTTGAGTTGCGGCAACTGCGCGACGAGACTCTCAACATCGATGTCCTTGTTGAGCCGGGACCGAAGAGCGGCCGTCGGTGCCTCAAGGGCAAAGGTGAAACCCGTGCGCGCCATCTGGCCCATCAAGGATATCTCGGCATTTCCGATGCTGCCTATCTTGAGGGACGGCAGGCTCACGGACAGACCGCGATAGTTGCTCTTTGCGTATTCCAGGACGTCGAAAAGAAAAGGATAGTCCCCTGAGCTCAACGAAAGCAGGGAGATCTCCTCGTATCCGGTGTGCCGGAGCCCTTCATCAATAGCGGCCCTTACCGCCTCGAAGGACCGTTCGCGGTAAGGCCGGTAACCGAACCCGGCAAGACAGAACCTGCAGCCATTGCCGCAGCCCCGCGATATCTCGATGTTGAGCCGGTTGTGAACGCTGTCCACCGTGGGTATGGGAGGGCGCACCGGATGGTACGCTTTGTCAAGGTCACGGACAAAAAGGCGTTTCACTTCGGGCGAGGGAGAAAAAGGGGAGTGGACCCCCTCCAGTCCGGCCAATTCCGCTATGACCTTGTCTCTCGGCTCCCCCTTCATGTCACGTACCATGGCGAGCAGCGAAGGAAGTATCTCGTCACCCTCGCCCGCCACGATGATGTCGAAAAAGGTTTCATAAGGTTTCGGATTGAGCATGAGCGGCCCGCCCCCGATAACGATGGGATCCTTCCCCTTCCGCTCCTCGGCACGTATCTTCACACCACCCAGGGCGAGCATGTTGAGAACATTCGTTACATTGAGCTCATAGGTCAACGAAAACCCTATGACGTCCATGGCGTGAAGAGGGGCTTTCGATTCAAGCGTCCCAAGGGCCGCGCCCGATCTCCTGAGATACTCTTCCATGTCCGCCCAGGGGGCAAAGCACCTCTCGCACCAGACCCCTTCAACGTTGTTGGCGATCTCGTAAAGCAGGAAGAGGCCGTAATAGGACATCCCTATCTCGTATATGTCGGGATAGCAGAGGGCAAAGCGCACCCTGACGCCGTTCAGGTCCTTCTTCACATGATTAGGCTCGCAGCCGATATACCGCGCAGGCCTGAGAATACTTCGGGGAATTTTAATCATTAGTCTTCTTTGCGTTTTAAGTTTTAGGTTTTAAGCTTTAGGCCATAAATGGAAGGCTTGAAAACTGGAACCTTAAACCTGAAACTTCCTCATTATCCTTTCCAGATCTTCCATGACCATCGACTGGATGCGGTCGAGGCCCTCTGCCGTGTCCGCCTCGAACCTCAGGACGAGGATGGGCTGCGTGTTGGAGGAACGTACGAGTCCCCAGCCGTCGTCGAATATGGCCCGCACGCCGTCGATGTCTATAATAGGATACCTCAGGCGATAGAGTTCCGTCAGTTCCCGCACGACGTCGAACTTCACACTGTCCGGGCAATCGGTGCGTATCTCGGGCGTAAAGTATGTCTTCGGCAGGTCCGAGAGGAACTCCGATACAGGTCTGCCGTCCTCTTCCATGATCTCCAGAAACCGCAAGGATGCGTAAATGGCGTCGTCATAGCCAAAAAAACGGTCGGCGAAGAAGATGTGACCGCTCATCTCGCCGCCCATCATGGCGTGGACCTCCTTCATCTTCTGCTTGATGAGCGAATGGCCCGCCTTCCACATGATGGGCACACCGCCGCGCTTCGCGATATCATCGAAGAGGTTACGGGAACACTTTACCTCCGAAACGAATGTCGCCCCGTTGTGCCTTTTAAGTATCTCCCGGGCGTAGATGAGCATAAGATAATCACCCCAGATGGTGCCGCCCTTTTCATCCACGATGCCTATCCGGTCGGCATCGCCGTCATACCCGATACCGACATCGGCCTTTTCCCTGCGGACGGTTTCCCTGAGCGTCACGAGGTTCTTCTCCACAGTAGGGTCGGGGAAATGGTTGGGAAAATGTCCGTCCATGTCGCAAAAAAGCTCCGTCACCTTCTGACCGAATTCCTTCATGACGGGCGCCGCGATGACCCCTCCCGTGCCATTGCCGGCGTCCATGACGATGTTGAAGCTCTTTCCCAATTTTATGTTCCGGCGCAGATAATCATGATAGTCTCTGACGATGTTTTTGTATTCGCGGCATGATCCTTTTCCGGTAACGAATCTTCCCGACTCGATGATCCTCCTCAAGTCCTGTATCTGTTCTCCATAGATAGTCGACCTGTCGACGGCAACTTTGAAACCATTCATGGTAGGGGGGTTGTGGCTCCCCGTCACCATGATACCGCCCTCGACATCGAGATTGAAGAGTGAATAATAAAAAAGTGGTGTCGGCGCAAGGCCGATATCGACGACATCGAGCCCGCTTTCAACCATGGCCTCGATGAGAAGGTCACGGTAGTGTTCGGAGCTGAGCCGGCAATCGCGGCACAGTGACGCCCTTTTCTTCCCGAGCTTCACCATGTGCGACCCGAAGGCCCTGCCGATGCTCAGCACCACGTCATCGGTGAGATCGCGCTCGACATTTCCCCTTATATCGTACTCCCTGAAGATCTCATTGTTCATAGCGACTCCTTATCGGAACCAGCAGTCTGCAAACATTGGCAAGGACGGTACCGGCCACACACAAGCGGGACGCAACAGGCGTCTGTTTAATTGTGAGGAGCGGCCTGTGCTGTCGTATCGAATGATGGCTTCTGACGCAGAAGCTCGATCATCATGAGAGCGTTCTTCGCCGCTTTGCCCGCATGGCAGTTATTGAAGAAGACGAAGATCGTACCGTCGGTGTTCGAGGCAGCGTCCTCGATGGGTTGTACGAAGGTCTTCAATTCTTTCTCCGAGTACAGATAATCATACCGGACGTCGACGGGTTCCCTGAACCATGCCCTGTTCCTCCCATGAAAGCGGAAATAACCCGTTTGCGATGTGAGAACAGGCGTGAAGGGCATAAGGCCCTTGAGCTTGGGCTCGTCAACAACGCAGAAACCGAGGGACAACTCCCTGAGAAGCTCGAAATACCGCTCTTCGAACCATCTGGCGTTGCGGAATTCGATGATGGATTCATATCCGGCGAACTCATCCCTTACCCTTCGCAGGTATGCGATATTCTCGTCCGTAGGCAGGAACATGTACGGAAACTGAAAGAGAAGGGCCTTCATGTTCTCTCCCAGGGGTTCTATACCCTCTTTGAAAAAGCGGCATGTCTCCTTTATATCGTCTGCGACGGAATGGGTGATACCTCTGTATGCCTTCACGACGAAGGAGAAATCAGACGCGGTCCGGCGCGCAAAGGATTCCATGGTCCTGCGGGAAGGCATGGAATAGTAGGTATAATTCACCTCCAGGGCCTTAAACCCCAGATTGTTGACATAATAAGGCAGCATGTCCTGCTTCCTCGTGCCCTGTGGGTAAACCTCGCCTATCCAATCATCAAAGGAAAACCCGCTTGTTCCGACCAATATTTCGCCCATTTCGTTTTAATTTGACAAGCTATTTGTATGTAAATAATATATGTCAACGCCCAAAATCTCAAGGTAAAAAGGGGAACCGATGGAGAAACAATACGTCATAGACGACATGACCCTCAAGGAATCGTGGAGGCTCTTTCATATCATGGCGGAATTCGTCGAGGGTTTTGAAAACCTCAATGAGATCAACCCCGCCATCACGGTTTTTGGGAGCGCCCGCTGTCAGAAGGGCAGCGATCTTTACGAAAAGACGTACGCCCTGGCCAAGCTCCTCGCCAGGAACGGCTTCAACATCATCACCGGCGGCGGCGGCGGCGTCATGGAAGCGGCGAACAAAGGGGCAAAAGACGGAGGAGCCAAGTCCATCGGCATCAACATCGAGCTCCCTTTTGAGCAAAAACCCAATCCCTACGCAAACGTCAGGCTGAGCTACCGGTACTTCTTCGTGCGCAAGGTCATGTTCCTCAAATATGCCATGGCCTATATTGTCATGCCCGGCGGCTTGGGTACCCTCGACGAGTTCTTCGAGGCCGTCACCCTCATACAGACCCGGAAAATGAGGCCGTTCCCCGTCATCCTCTACGATTCATTATACTGGAATGGACTCATCGACTGGATGAAAGACCAGATGTTGACCCAGGGCAGGATCCTCAAGGAAGATCTCGATATCTTCAAGATTTGCGACGACCCCCAGGAGATCGTGGAGTATGTGAAGAGGTTTGTAATCCTGTAAAGACCGTTAGCACCGTTAGAGCCGTTAGAAAGGCGAAACCTTCTTGCTTCGGTATGAGGTGCCTTTGTCTTTACTGTTCCAACGGTGCTAACGGTTCAAACGGTGCTAACGGTTCAAACGGTGCTAACGGTTCAAACGGTGCTAACGGTATCTAATTTTCTCGTGAAAATTAGATACCCCGTATGCGCTATCATTCTGTCGGTGGGGCGGACGCGTTCGGCTACGGTCTTGTATTTCCTGATCAGGATCTCGAGGACCTCGGTATCGCCGAAGCCCTCTTCAAGGGCCCTCAGCGCATCCGATATCTGGTTGGCCGTGGGGACTATCATGCCTATGGGGGCGCTTCCCTTCACGGCGTCCCTCACTTTTTCCAGGACCGTCCAGGGCTCCCTCACGTCGATAAAAGCGGCGTCGAAATCACCCTCGTCACAACCGTTGAACTCCTCGTTGTGAAGCTCCACGTTCCCCCATTCACCGAAGCGGTCGATGTTGCGCTTCGCGTTCCTGAAATGCCTCTCTTCCTGTTCGAAGGAGACAACAAGGCCTTCGGGCCCCACCGCATGGGACATGATGTAGGTGTTGGCGCCGCTGCCTGTTCCCACCTCGAGGACGCGGGAGCCCTTCTTGAGACTCAGGCGGAAGGCTATGAAAAAGCTTTCCTTGGGAAAGACTATCTGGGTCTCCCTCTTCAGGCCGAGCATGACGATATCTTCGATGGTCGGCTCGAAGATGTCGTAGTCACCGATGCGTATTCCGTAGGGCTTGCCGATGAGGTCGCCGTAGCGGAGCATCCCGCCTTTGCCGTGGAAAGACTGGTCCGCGGCCATCCGCTTGAGGTACTTCCTGCCGCGCCAGATAAGGAGTATCAACTGGTTGTCTTCAATGGTCTTCATGGGTTCACTTAAGTCCGTCCCGCCGCGGCAGGTTCCGCAGGCCTGTCTCTAACGAAGCCTGTATTCCACTGGCAAAAAGACGACAAGCGGGACGGGCACCTTTCTCTTGAGATTTGTTTTCGCTATCGAGTCCCTGGCACTTTCGTCAAGGACAGAAAAACCGGAGCTGCCGACGACTTTTACATCATTGATGGAACCGTTCTCGCGGACGGTGAACGAAAGGGTCACCTTCCCCTCCCATCCCATTCTTCTTGCCCGCTCCGGGTAAACGATACCCTGCATGATCCTGTCGCGGATAAAGGAGAAGTTCCGCTCGTCGGCGCCGCCGGAACCGAGGTAATTGAGCGTCTTCGGACCTGCGCCGCCGGTGCCGGGGGAGCTTCCCCCGGATGCCGCACCTGCCCCGGCATGCCGGGCCGGGGAATCCTCACCTGCTACGGTCGCCTGTCCCTGCGGGTCAGACCCGGTGAAGCTCTTCGCGCCGGGATCGTGATCGCGGGCAACGACCGCCACTGTCCGCTGGTCTGTCTTCCCGGTATCAACAGCGGCTCTCTTCGCCTGGGCTGCCGGCTGCTTTGTGCGAAGATCGCCTTTTCTCTCCCCACCGGCAGGACCGTGCTTTTCCCCACCCCCCGCGTTGTCGCTCCCCGGTCCCCTGACGATGCTGAAATCGAGGATAATGCTCCTTTGCCGCGCCACCATCTCGAAGGGGATAATGAGGACCGCGACCGCCACGGCGAGATGCACCAGGAGGGACACGACATAACCGGCGTGACGGCTCCCGGTCATCTCTCTTCCTCCGTCTGGAGACTCACCTTCCTGAAGCCCATGGACTTCACCGTTTCGAGGACCTCGACAAAACGCTGGAGCGCTATGTCCCTGTCCGCCCGTATCAGGAAAGGGATATCTCGGGAGGTGCCGGAAAGTGATTCCTTCAGACCCGCGAGGTCGACGCGCTTCGTCTGATAATAAACAACGCCGCTTCTGTCTATCTCGATAATACCCGTCTTCATGGCCTTCTCCTGCGTGCGGGACACCTTCGGCAGCTCAACGGGGATTATGCCCGTCGCCACGAAGGTCCCCGTCATGAGGACAATAACGAGAAGGACGAGCATGACGTCGATGAAAGGAACCATGTTGATATAGCTGAACTCTTTCTCTTCCATTGTATCAGTCGGTGTTCTTTGCTAAAGCCTTGCGGACTTCACGGGTTTGGGTACGCCGTCGCCGTCCTTCTTCACGTACTCTCCGGTATACAGGGCATCCCACCGCAAAAGGGCCACCTTCACCTTCCGGACAAGGTAATTGTGAAAGACGATGGATGGTATGGCCACAACAAGACCGATGGCCGTGGCCTTCAGCGCCAGGGCCAGGCCGAACATCACCCCCGTCGCGTCAACGTATCCCTGGCTGCCTATGGTCGAGAAGGTAAGCATAATGCCGAGCACGGTGCCAAGGAGGCCAACGTAGGGCGCGTTGCTGCCGATGGTGGCGATGACGGACATCCTCTTCGTGATATCGATCTCCAATGATCTCCTGTCATTGCCATATCGTGCCATGTCGAGCCTTTTGAAAAAAAGGTAACGCTCCACGAAAAAGGCCACCGAAAAGAAAGACATCACCCCCAGGAGCCCAATGATCCCGTAATCTACAGCATAACCAAGCCATTGCATGTGTGTAATATATTAAAAATACTCGTTGTTGTCAAAAGTTCTTCTCCTGTGGTAAATATGAGGATCGAAGCCGGGAGTAACCACATGACAGCAACGAACAACCTCATCGGATGCATTACCCCGCAGAATTCCAAAGAACTCACGTGCACGGGGATCACCTGTATTGACGGTGTCTCTTTTGAAGGCCACGTCTTTCTCCTCTCCCTCACGCCCTGCTGCGGCCTTCTCGCCCTCCCCTTCTGGGCGAAGGTGTCGGGCTGGCTCGTCAATGAAAGGGAGGAGGAGGCGGTCCTTACCGTCATCGTCACGCTCTTCGACGCGGATGGAAAGAGTCTCGCCGATTACTCCGACGTGATCGCCGTGGAGGCGGGCGAGAAAGGCACATGCGACGTCAAGCTTGTCGATTTTCAGGAAACGGCGGAGACTTACACCATAGCCGTGACCGATATGGAGCTTGCCTGAAGAGAGTCGATCCATGGACGACAACGATTCCATCAACAAACCCTTTTCCGAACTCTCCCAATTCCTCAAGAAGCACCGCATCAAGGTGAAAAAGGATGCGTCTCCCGCGCCAGCCAGGGAGACTATCTCCGCACCCGAGGACGACGAGCACCTCCTCAACGAGGCCATGGAGGGCGTGCGAACGATCCGGCAGGGAGAAAAGAGGATAAAGGTAAAAAGACCGGCACCCGTCGCGGGACCCCCCAGGGAGAACGAGGAAGAGAAGCTCTTGCAGGAGGTGCTGGCGGACAGCAACACCATCAACGTCACCAACCTCCCCGAATACATGGAAGGCTACGTCGAAGGCATCAACCCCCTCATCATGGAAAAACTCCGCAAGGGCGAATTCTCCGTCCAGCAGGTCATAGACCTCCACGGCCTCTCCATAGAAGGCGCCCGGGAGACCTTCGAATATTTCCTCAGCAACGCTGTCAAGAAAGGTCTCAGATGCGTTAAGGTGATCCACGGCCGCGGCCTCAGGTCCAGGCGTGACCCCACCATCAAGGACTACTTGAAGTCATGGATCCTCCGCGCAATGCACCGCAAATGGATAACCGCCTTCTCAAACGCCACAATGTCCGACGGCGGCCCCGGCGCCACCTGCATCCTCCTGAGAAGCAAGCCGGAGAAGAAGAGGATAAGGATAGTGGGGTGAACACGGCTTGAGCGGCTTGAATAGCTTGAACCGCTTGAATGTGCAGGACTACAGAAAGAAACCTATCACCTGTTACCTCGAACCCGCAGTCTCCTTTTTGAAGTCAAGACCTGAGGCAGTTTTGACTTTAATTTGGGGCTTTGTTCTGTTATAAGGTACAAGGAGGAAGTCATGGACAAGGTTGGGATCGTGGGCGTGGGGAATATGGGGGAGTCTGTCCTCAAGGCCCTGCTGAAGAAGGGGGTGAAGAAGGATAACCTTTATTTTGTTGAAGCAAAAAAGGATCGTGCCCTCTACATCGGAAAAACATACGGCGTCAAGGATGTAAAAAAGGTGTCGGAGCTTGTGAAGAGGTCCGATCTCATTGTTGTGGCCGTCAAACCCCAGGATGCCCGAAAGATGCTTCCCGACACAGCCTCTTCCATGGATGGATCGAAGATCCTCATCTCCATCATGGCCGGCGTCACCATGGCGAATATCCTTGCGCTCGCGGGCAAGCCCGTCAAGGTCGTCAGGATGATGCCCAATATCGCCGTCAAGGTCGGTCAGGGCGTCATCGGTGTCGCGGCGGGCGCCGATGTCTCCGTCGAGGACGTCGCGAAGATAAAGACGCTCTTCTCTTCCGCCGGCCTTACCGTCGACGTAGGGGAAGAATTGATGGACGCCGTTACCTCCCTCGGCGCCAGCAGCCCCGCGTTCTTCCTTCTCTTTCTGGAAGCGATGATCGATGCCGGTGTCAAGATAGGCATCCCCAGGGACAAGGCAAGAGCGATCTCTCTACAGGTCGTCAAGGGAACCGTCGCCATGCTTGAGGAAGAGAACCTCCATCCCGTCGTGATGCGCGAAATGATAACATCTCCGGGCGGCACCACCATCAGTGGCCTGGCCGCTCTTGAAGACAAGGCTTTCAGGGGAAGCGTCATCGAGGCCATAGAGAAGGCCGCGCAGAGGGCAAAAGAACTTTCCCTATGATAAACCAATATCAGAGCAAACGGCAGTTGATGGTGGAGACGCAGATCGTCTCCCGCGGGGTGACGGACAAGCGCGTCATCAACGCGATGTTGAAGGTCCCGAGACACCTCTTCGTCGATGAGGCGCTCTGGCCCGAGGCATACGAGGACCACCCTCTTCCCATCGGAGAGAAGCAGACCATCTCACAGCCTTATATCGTGGCCCTCATGTCGGAGCTTCTTCATCTCACGGGCGAGGAAAAGGTCCTCGAGATCGGTACGGGATCGGGTTATCAGTGCGCCATCCTCGCCGAGCTTGCCGACCAGGTCTTTACCGTAGAGCGCATACCCGCGATCGCAAAAAGGGCACGCAAAATCTTTGACCAGCTCAAGTATTCCAACGTGATCATTCACATCGGCGACGGCACCCTGGGCTGGAAGGAACACAGCCCCTATGACGGGATCATAGTGACCGCAGCCTCTCCCCACCCTCCGGCGGCCCTTCTCGAACAACTCGCCATGGGAGGCAGGCTTGTCATTCCCATCGGGGATGAGTTCTCCCAGGACCTCATTGTCTACACCCGCGAGGAAAAGAACAATTATTCGGAAGAGAACTATGGCGGCTGCAGGTTTGTAAAACTCATCGGCACACAGGGGTGGAGAGAATGAACGGGGAAAAGGACACGGTAGATTTTGTCCGTTATGACGACATCCAGGTAGAGCGCCTCTACATGAGGGATCTGCGTAAGCTGCCCGTCATAACTGTCGAAGAAGAGAAGATGTATGCCCGCCTGGTCGCGGAAGGAAACGCCGAAGCCCGCAAGAAGATGATAGAGGCAAACCTGCGGCTCGTCGTTAAGATAGCCCGCAGATACGTCAATCAGGGTTTAAATCTCCTCGACCTCATAGAGGAAGGAAACATCGGTCTCATAAAAGCGGTGGAAAAATTCGATCTCGCAAAGGAATGCCGGTTCTCCACATATGCCACGTGGTGGATAAAACAATCCATCGAGCGGTCGATTGCAAACCATTCGCGGACAATACGCCTGCCCGTCCATGTATCATCCCGGGTGAACAGGATATCGAAGATCATCAGCGCCGCCGTGGAGAAGTCCGGCCGCGAGCCGTCGCTGGAAGAGATCTCCGCAGAATCGGGGTACCGCATCGATTTCGTCAGAAACCTTTTCACTATGGCGATAAAAACATACTCCCTCGAAAGCTATATCGACGAGAACTCGAAGCTCACCCTCGAGGAGGTCATCCCCAACCCCGACAACGAAGAGCCGCTGTCCATCCTGGAGCATACACGGCGCATGGAGGAAGTGGCCTCGTGGCTCGATACGCTTGCCTCCGATGAGAGAAAGGTCATAATGCTGCGTTTCGGCCTTGACGGGGACGAACCGCAGACCCTGGAATCCATCGGGAAAACCTTTGGCGTGACACGGGAACGCATACGCCAGATCGAACAAAAAGCCCTCAATAAACTCCGTAAAATTGTCAAGAGACGGAACATTGGAACAGAAAGCATCTGAACCTCCCCGCCGAAACCCGGCGCTGGACATCATACGCAAGGGTTCCGTCATCACCATAATAACACTTGTCTCCAGACCGCTGGGCTATGTGCGCGAGGCGATACAGGCATATCTTTTCGGGGCCACCCTTCTCGTCGATGCCTTCATCGTGGCATTCAATTTTCCGGAGCTTATCCAGACGCTCTTCTTCTCCGGGGCAACGAGCGCCTTTCTCATACCGGTATGCACAAAATACGTTAACGACCGCAAGGAATACTCCCGCATATATTCAACGTTCATAAACATCTCCGTGGTCCTTACCCTGTTCGTCTCTGCCGGCTTCTTCCTTTTCAGCAGTACCGTGGTGAGGATGATCGCCCCGGGGTTCACCGACGAGGCCAGGGTAATCACGAACAACCTCTTCCTCATCATGATACCCGTCATCGCCTTTCACACGGTCCTTTCCGTGATGAAGGCCTTCCTTAACGCGAAGGAGCACTTCGCCGCCCCCGAACTGTCAGGAATACTCTGGAACCTCTTTTTCATCGCCTCCGCGGTCCTCCTGGCAAAGAAGCTCGGCATCTACAGCCTAGCCATAGGTGTCAGTGCGGGAGCCCTTTTGCAGATCGTCATGCAGTACCCTTACCTCAGGAAATTCGGCATCCGCTACCATCTCACCCTCGATCTCGGCCACCCCGCCATCGCCACGGCCAAACGCCTTTTCACGGGTGCCCTTATCGCAACATCCATCGTGCCCATCAACAGCTTTGTCGGGAGGATCATCGCATCCTACCTGCCTCACGGCGAGGTGGCGTCCCTTTCCTATGCCTTCAGGATATTCATCCTTCCCTTCAGCCTCTTTGCGGTCCCCGTGTACACGGTAATGTTCTCGAAGCTCTCGAAACTCTTTCACGATAACGACATGCAGGATTTCAAGGCCCACATCGACAGTTCCGTCGTCCTTATCTGCGTCACCCTCATTCCGGCGACTATTCTGCTTTGCGCCACGGGCGATCTGTGCGTGAAAATCCTCTACGAGCGCGGCGCTTTTACGGCTACCGATACGGCAATGACCAACCGGGCCCTCTTCGGTTACAGCGTCGGCCTTCTTTTCTATGCCCTCTCCATCTCCTTCGTAAGGATATTCAACGCCATGCACGACATGAGAACACCTGCCCTTATCGGCATCACTGCCATCGTGCTCAACGCCTTCATCGCATCCATACTTATGGTCCCCTTCAGGAACCTCGGTATCTCCCTGACCACCTCCATCGTGTCCCTCTATAACTTCGTCTTCCTCTATGTCGTCCTCAAACACAGGATCAGATACACCATGACCCGCTCCGCTGTGAGAGACGTCATCAAGTCCCTTCTTGCCGGGATACTGCTGACCCTTCTTATTGTCCTCACCCGCCGGCTTCTGCCGGGAGGATTGCTCGTCCCGCTTTTCATCAGCGTTTTATTGACAATTGCAGTCTACGGTATAGTGTTCAAGAATTACTACCGAAGACTCTTGCGCCGGAGATGATGCCATGCCCGTATTCTCGAGAAACGAGCTGACACCCGAGAATATCCTGAAGCATATCGTAAAAGTCCATGACGAGAGCTACGGCAACCATGGCATCCCCCTCGTCTCCCGGGTCTTCAAGGATGTCTTCGACCTCTTCAACGGCAAATGGCCCGGTTATCACCGGTGCGACACTCAGTACCACGACCTCCATCATACCATGCAGACCGTGCCGCCTTTCTTGGAGATCATCAGCGGGTGGAACAGGAGCGGAGCCTCTCCGAAGGTTTCAGAGGATTTCTTCGCTTACGGGACAATGGCGGTCCTACTTCACGATACGGGGTACATCAAGGAGGCCGGCGACGACGAAGGCACCGGCGCAAAATACACGCTCACCCATGTTCAGCGCAGCATCGACTTCGCCAACGTCTATCTCCGCCAGATAGGCCTGCCCGTTGCCGGAGTGCATCACGTCCTCAACATCATCCGGTGCACCGGCGTCACCATCGACCTCAATGTCCGCTTCCGCAATGACGAGGAACGTATAGTCGGATGCGCCCTCGGGACCGCCGACCTTCTGGGCCAGATGTCGTCCCCCGATTACATCGATACCCTCCCCGTCCTCTTCGACGAATTCGCCGAATCCTACCGCTTTGAAGGGGTCGAGAAGCTTCACAAGAAGGGTTCCACACTGTATGCCGACGCCGACGACCTCATCAGGTCGACGCCCACGTTCTACGAGAAAGTGGCCCTCAAGCGCTTCAAGATGATGGGATCCATGGAGAGATACATCCCATACCACTGCGGCGAAAAAAGGAATCCGTACATGGCTGCCATCGAGAAGAACATCAAAACCATCAAACGAAAGTGGGAGTAAAGACAGTTCCGGGTTCCGGGTTCCGGGTTCCGGGTTAAGCACCTGAATGCAAAGGTTCCAATCTTCCCGAACAGCACGTCCCTCTTTGGCCTTTGACTCGAAACGCGCAACTCGCAACCCGGAACCGTCTTCTCTTTCTGAAACCTCAATTGACTGAATTCCCCTGCTGTGTTAGCATTGCCTTTATGAATGGGACCGCCGGTGTGAACGTATGACGAAGACCATCAGAGAATTTCATGTATCGCGAAAGGTCAGGGACACCTATCACTTCAGTGACTCCCTCTTCACACTCAGCGGCAACGTCATCTTTACCAACTTCCTTGCGGCCCGAACCTTCGCGCAGAAGATAAACAGCAAACGTGACCTCCTCCACTATCCCGAAAGCGCGGTACGCGCGGGCGCCCTCATTGCCATGGGTCTTATTGACGAGATCCTCCATTACGTGGTCAGCGTCTATGCGGAGTCTACACAGAAGGATACTTTGGCCCGAGCCCTTACCCACCTGGACGCAAAGTACGGCCGTGAGGAAATAGAAAAGCTTATACACCAGTTCAGCGACGAATTTCCGCCCCTCGCAGTATATCAGAGGAGAACAACGCTCGATGAGTACTTAAGCGGCAGAACGGGCGACACCTCCAACCGGCAGATAGTGCTCGAGGAGATGCTCCTTCTGTGGCTTGCGAACATGAACCATGCTTTCTCCCCTTTCACCGAGCTCTTCGACGATTCCTCCCTGAGGAGAGAAACCTCATTCCTGAAGATCATCGCCGAGTTAAGGGTCTTTTTTGACGCTCAGCCCCCTTTCGGTCCGGAGGGGCAGAATCTGATCGACATGCTCCGCAGCCCCGCCATAGCCGTGCCTCACTCGCTGTCGGGACAGCTTGAATACATCATGGAGCACTGGGGATACCTCCTTGGAACCAAGTTTATTTCCCGTATGCTCAAAAGCCTCGACCTCTTCAAGGAAGAGGAGAAGATGCCGTTTCTCGGGCCCGGCAAAGCACAGGTCTATCGTTATGCCGGTCTTGAATTCGAACCGGAGAAGTTCAGCGCCGACAAGGACTGGATGCCGCGGCTCATCCTCATTGCCAAGAATGTCTACGTCTGGCTGGACCAGTTGTCAAGATCCTACGGCCGGCCGATAGACAAACTCGACGAGATACCCGATGAAGAGCTCGACACTTTCCGAAGGCGCGGTTTCACCGGCGTCTGGCTTATCGGAGTATGGGAGCGCAGCGCCGCCTCACAGCGCATCAAGCAGATGTGCGGCAATCCCGAGGCCGTCCCTTCCGCTTATTCCCTCCATGATTACATCATTGCCCGCGACCTCGGCGGCGAAGAGGCTTTCCTGGATCTCAAGGACCGCGCGACACGAAAGGGTATCCGCCTTGCAAGTGACATGGTGCCGAACCATGTCGGGATATACTCACGCTGGGTCATCGAGCATCCCGAGTGGTTCGTTTCACTCGATCATAACCCTTTCCCCTGGTATTCCTTCGGCGGAACCGACCTGTCTCACGACGACCGCGTGTCCCTCCAGATAGAGGATCATTATTACGATCGCACCGATGCCGCCGTGGTATTCAAGCGCCGCGACAACTGGACGGGCGACGAAAAGTTCGTCTATCACGGGAATGACGGGACGAGTATGCCCTGGAACGACACCGCCCAATTGAACTATCTCAATCCCGAGATGCGAGAGGCGATGATCCGCACCATTATCCACGTGGCCCAAAAATTTCCCGTCATTCGCTTCGATGCGGCAATGACGCTGACAAAAAAGCATTTTCAGCGGCTCTGGTTCCCCGAACCGGGGACGGGTGGGGCCATACCGACACGGGCGGAACAGAGCCTGACGTATGACGATTTTTCGAAGGCCATGCCCAATGAGTTCTGGCGAGAGGTCGTGGACCGCGTTGCCGTTGAGGCCCCCGACACGCTTCTGCTCGCCGAGGCCTTCTGGCTGCTGGAAGGCTATTTCGTTCGGACCCTTGGCATGCATCGCGTTTACAACAGCGCCTTCATGAACATGCTTCGTGACGAGGAGAATTCCAAGTACCGCCTGGTCATGAAGAACACCCTGGAATTCGACCCCCAGATACTCCGCCGTTTCGTCAACTTCATGAACAACCCCGACGAACGGACGGCGGTGGACCAGTTCGGCGATGGCGACAAGTATTTTGGGGTTTGCACGATGATGGCCACAATGCCCGGCCTGCCCATGTTCGGTCACGGACAGGTCGAAGGCTACGCGGAGAAGTATGGCATGGAGTACCGCCGGGCCTATTGGGACGAAACACCGAACCAGTATCTTGTCGAACGCCACGAACGGGAGATATCCCCTCTTCTTCACCGGCGCCACCTCTTCGCCGATGTGGAGAATTTTCTTCTCTACGACTTCTTTACCGTCGAGGGAGGCGTCAATGAAGACGTCTTCGCATATTCGAACCGTTTCGGGGAAGCCAGGACGCTTTTCGTCTTTCACAACAAGTATGCGCCGGCAAAGGGCTGGATCCATAGATCCGTCGCATTCTCCGTCAAGGAAAGCCACGGAGAAACCCGCCGGCTCGTTCAGAGGGACCTCATGGAGGGCCTCGGCTTCGAAAGGGATGGCGGCCATTTTACGCTCTTCAAGGACCACGTCTCCAGCCTTGAATACCTGAGAGAAAACAGTGAGCTGGCCGAAAAAGGTCTTTTCGTTGATCTTCAGGCCTACCAGTATCACGTCTTCTTCGATTTCCGCCAGATCGAAGATAACGAATGGCACCATTACGGGCAGTTGTGCAGGTACCTGGGCGGCAGGGGCGTTCCCAGCATCGAAGAGACCATGCGCGAGATATTCCTGCAGCCTATCCATCAGTCTTTCAGGGAGCTTGTCAATCCCGGGTTCTTCAGACGTGTCCTTGCCACCCACAGGGACATGGTAAACCGCGAGTTCTTGCTGCCGCCGAAGGCATTGACCGATGAGGTCATGCAGAAACTTGCCGGTCTCCTTCGTGAGATAAAGACATACACCGGCTCATCGGGGGATGAGCAGATCATCATCCGTGAGGTGATGAGGAAGCTTACCGCACTGATCACGTCCCATCCCTTCACGGAGAATATCACCGAAACCGAGACGGACATCCATGCCGTCCTGTCCCAGGAGCTGTCGGCCGCTCACATGGCATGGCTCTTTGTCCATGTCCTCGGAGGTCTCATAGATGGCGCAGAGATGCGCGAGGAGGTAAGCAGGAGCTGGATTGACGAATGGCTCTTCAACCGGATCATCGGCGAGACGCTCGGGGAACTCGGCTACGACGAAAAGGAAACGCATTCCGCCCAGCTTCTTGTCAAGATCTTCACCACCCACCAGAGATGGTGCGACGAACAAAACCCCCGGTCCGTTCTCACATCGCTCATGGCCGACGGTGATGTCCGCTATTTCCTGGGCGTCAATCGTTACCAGGGCATTCTGTGGTTCAGCAAGGAAGCCTTCGAGGACATGCTCGCCTGGATGCATTTCACCGCCGCCGTCTCCATACTCTCCCGGGAAGAAGGAGAGGAAAGGAAAAAACTCGAGGAGCTCCGGGACAGCTTCAAGGCCATCGACATACTCCACCAGGCATCCCTGTCATCGGACTATCAACTGGAAAAACTCATGATTCTCTTAAAAGAGAATGACCAACTGACCAAATCCCAATAACCAGTTTATTTCTTTGTGTTCCTGAGCACTTTGTCTTTGCAGGGCATATTCTTGTGTACGAGGCTCTTCTTAAGGGCGCACCGGATCGCCACGAAGGTCCTGCAGCTTCCCGACCCGTCAACGCCGGTCTCCTTCGGCATTGATGCGTACCTGCAAAGGAGGTCGCAGAAAGTCGTCAGTTCCTTCATGGAAGCTTATTTACCATATCACGGAAGAAGGTACAAACTTTTTTCCCGCTGTCAGACAGCCACGATCAAAACAATGGCGAGGAACAAACCCGCCAGGACGAGAAGGATCAACCATGAAAGAGCGCTGGTCTTCGCCCGCGCCTTTGCCGTGGGCGCCGAATCGTCCTCATCCATGCGTCCGGCAAGAAGACGGGAGGCGGCAAGGAAGACGGCAAGGCCGATGACACCCACCAACGCCCAGACCAACGCACCTCCCCAGGACGGGTCCGGTCGTCTTGTGAGGACTATCACCGCCCCCCCAAGACCTCCGACGGCCACAAGGCCTCCCGCCAGCTTCGCCAGTATAGAGGGGAGCTGTTTTGCCTCAGACCTGAATTGTCCCTTCATCCATGTCCTCCTTATGCCTGGGATGCTGCACACATGGGGGTCTGCCCCGGTTCACCCCTTCATCAATAACAGGCTCAACGCCATGACCGCCATTCCGCTGATGAGACCGAAAAGGCTGTCGTGTCCCTTTCCGTAGGCACGGCTCGTCGGAAGCAGCTCATCGAGACTGATATATACCATGATGCCCGCGACAGCGCTAAAGAGTACGCCCATGAACTCCTCGGGGATGGCACCTGATCCACCGACCGTGAACACTCTGAGGGCCAGGTACGCCACTGACGCTCCCAACGGTTCCGCCAGCCCGCTAAGAAACGAATACAAAAAGGCCTTTCTGCGGTTTCCCGTGGCATAAAAGATGGGTACGGAAACACTGATACCCTCGGGAATGTTGTGCAGGGCAATAGCCACCGCTATCGCCAGACCGAGGCTGGGATCCTTCAGTGCCGCAAGAAACGTGGCCAACCCTTCCGGCAGATTGTGTATCGTGATGGCAAGGGCCGTGAACAGACCCATGCGCATAAGCTTGCTATCGTGGGTGTGATGACCCTGCGTCGGACGGGAACCTTCCCCTGCCCGCGCACCTTCCAACAGAGGCCCCGTTGAGTCGTGGAGAGGGACAAACTCGTACTCTGCGTGAGTTTCGTGGGGGTTTTCCGACGAGGGGATAAGATTGTCGATAACACCGATGAACAGGACACCGCCGAAAAAGGACGCCACATTGACCCAATGGCCCGCCGGATCGCCGAAGCACTCGACAAGAATACCGGACCCCCTGAAAAAGATCTCCACAAAAGACACGTATAGCATCACTCCGGCGGAGAACCCCGTGGAAACCGACAGGAAACGATAATTGGTCCTGCGGGCCGTAAAGGCGATGACACTGCCGACACCCGTGGCCATACCGGCAAATGCTGTTAACCCGAGCGCCGTCCATACATCTGTCATTACCCTTCAACCCCCATCCCGTTCAACCATGGCTGCTTGTAAAATACATCGTTGCCCTGATTTTTTCAAGAAGGGAGGTCGCAGGTCACAGGAAGTGATTCAGTCCGATGACCTGCGACCCATCACCCACTACCTGTCGTCAAAACTTTATCGTCAATCCGCCGATGTAGGTGTTGTCGGCCTCTGCCTTGTTGAGGCCGCGCTTGTAGCCGAGGTCGAGGTCGATCTTATCTGTTATGGAGTACATGAGACCCCCGAGAAAAAAGGCCGGGTCGGTCGCTACCGTCTTATCGGTGTTCGTTTTCGTCCCCACGTTCGCCACGAGTTTCAAGGGCTTTGCCACGGTGACGACGGCGGCCAGGTCTCCGCCCCATATGTCCTTTCTCTCATCCGTGCTGTTCTCATTGCGTTTGTACCCGGCATTGAGATGGAAGGAGACCGGCCCTATGTCCTGCGTGGCTATGAAAAGTGCTCCGTAGGTCATTCTGCCGGTTCCGAAACCCTTGTTGTGGTTCCCCGTCGGGAAGGACACCCCGGGCTTCAGCGCCATCGCAAAACCGCCCTTCTCGAAGAACCGCCACTTCGCCTCCAGCGTCATGTCGGCAATACCATCCTCGTTGTGGATGGTATTGCCGTCTTCCCTGATCTTCATCTTCTCATAGGGCATTCCCAGCAGGATGTCCAGGTTGTCAAGGATACCATACGAAAGTGTAGCGCTGGCGGAAGACGCATCCTCCTTGGTCACCACCCCGTCGTCATCCGTCCTGTGGTCGGACATTTCGAAACCCAGCTCAACCTGAAACGCACCCTTGCCCAGCGTCCCCGCGTCATCCGTGATGAGCGGGCGGGCGGCAAGAGCCGCCGACGGCAGGGAAACCACCACGGCAAGAACGAGGGCCGCTCTTATCATCTTTATGCTGCTCATCCTGATCCTCGACAATGTTATCATACATCTCTCCTTGTATATATTCTCGTCCAAACTTGCTTCTCCGGTTAACAAACTTTGAATATGTTTCTGCGCCGCCGGTTTGCCGACGGTGCGGCAACAAAACGTTCCACGGTTTGAATCCACATGCCCAGCTTACCCGGCAGCGCCGTTGCCCGATCCTACGAGACGCTGCAGGCACTCGCGCAGACTGCACACCCCGCAGGAATGGACCATAATCATGGGGATACTTTTTGACCTCGCGGCACTCACCGCCTCCCTCTTTAGTTGATGCGACACCTTGCCCGTGAACATAACCATCACGTCGACGGCCTTGAGGCGTGTTGCCAGACCCGTCTTTGTCCTGGTGAAAACCCTCAATTCCACCCCATGTTTTCGCGCCTCCACCTCATAATCACGCTCCAGCCTGTCCATTCCCCCTATTAATGCAACGCACATTGATACCTCCTTATTGTCTGTCCAAGCGGATTATTCATTCTGTCTTCCTGTCTGTGTCCTCAAACGTGCATGAAGAACACCCGCAGCACTTTCCTGAGTTCTGACCCGCCAGCACGCGGTAAAGAGCCCTGATACCCAGAACTACCACGGCAGCCACGATCACCACGACAAGCGCCAATTCCCCAAAAGGTTCGCTCATGAGACTCCTCCTCTCAAATGCCGATGCCGAGCAGTCGGCCCACCTGGAATACGATCACCGTCAATATCCACGCCATAACCGTGAGCCCCGCGAGCTGGAAAAGGGCCCATCCCCAGGAATTGCTCTCCCTGCGCGTCACAGCAATCGTAGCCATGCAGGGGGCACTCACCAGGCAAAAGAGCATGATGCAGAATGCCACAAGCGGCGTGTAGTTGGCCCGCAGTTGGTCCCGAAGCGCCGAAGATTCTTCGTCCTCCGCTTTGCCGACGCTGTAAACTATGCCCAGCTGTGCCACAAAAACCTCCTTGGCGGCAAAGGCACCGATCAGCGCCGTGCCTATCTTCCAGTCAAACCCCATGGGCCGAAGAATGGGCTCCAGGCCATGGCCGATCCTTCCCGCAATGCTGTGGCGAAGAGACGACTCCGTTATCGTGTTTTCGATGGACGCGATCTTCTCTTTCTTCGTCTCCTCGTCCGTTGCGGTCGCCTCCACGGCCTGTTTCTCTTTCTCAAACCGAGCTGCCTCGTCCTCCGGCAGTCCCGGAAACGTTGTCAACGCCCACAGGACAATGGAGATACCGAGAATGATCGTCCCGGCCTTCTTCAGATAGAGCCAGCCTCGCTGCCACATATGCGTCATGACGCCCCTCAGAGTCGGCATCCGGTACGGGGGCAGTTCCATAACGAAAGGTACGGACTCTCCCCTGAAGATGGTGCTGCGAAGGATCTTCGCGCTCACAACAGCGAGAAGTATCCCTATGACATATATGATCCAGAGCATCGGGGCGTTCCATGCCTGCGGAAAGAACGCGGGGATTATGAGAGCGTAGATGGGAAGCCTCGCCCCGCAGCTCATCAGGGGAACGACAAGCATCGTCACAAGTCTGTCTCTTCTGTTCTCCAGCATCCTTGTGGCCATTATCGCCGGAACGGAGCATCCGAATCCGATGAGCATCGGTATGAAGCTCTTGCCGTGAAGCCCTATCCGGTGCATCAGCCGGTCCATGATGAAGGCGGCCCGCGCCATGTACCCGGAGTCCTCAAGGATGGCGATGGCGAAGAACAGAAGAAGAATATTGGGCAGGAAGACAATGACGCCGCCCACGCCGCCGATGATACCGTCGACGAGAAGCGACTTCAGCAGGCTTTCCGACCCCTCCGGCCACAGGGCGCCCACATTATTCCCCAGCCATTTGAAGGAGTCTTCTATCCAACCCATGGGCGGATCGCCGAGCGTGAATGTCAGGTAGAAGACCAGGTACATGAGCCCCAGGAAGATGGGGATACCCAGAACACGGTTCGTGATGACGGCGTCTATCCTATCCGAGATAGTATGAAGAACCTCGACAGTGGAATGCACCGCCTCCTGGCAGGCGCCCGAGATGTACCCGTACCTGCAGCTGGCTATGACCGTTTCCGGATGTTCTCCAAGGATGTTTTCGATATGCGAAGAGCTCTTCGCGAGCTGGCCCCTGACCGCGTCGGATGAAACCTGTCCGAGGACATCCCTGTCGTTTTCAAGAAGCTTCACCGCCAGCCAGCGCGCGCCGTATTTTTCCGCGAGAAGAGGCTCGTCTTTGAGCAGAAGCATGATTCTGCCGATCTCTTCCTCGAGTTCGTCACCGTAATTAACGGGATGCGGTTCGCCGGGGCCCTTCTCGCCTGACGCGACGGCGATGATCTGTTCCATCAGTTCGTCCATGCCCTCGCCCCTATGCCCCACCGTTCTGACAACAGGAGCGTTGAAGAACCGGGAGAATTTCTCGATGTCGAACTCATAGCCCCGAGCACGGGCCTCGTCGCTCATATTGAAGGCAAGTACGAGAGGCGCTCCTGTTTCCATGAGCTGAACGGCAAGATAGAGATTCCGCTCCAGGTTGGATGAATCGATGACGTCCACCACCACATCCGGCTTTTCGTCAACGATGAAACTTCTGGCCACCAATTCCTCTGCCGAATAGGCGGTAAGACTGTATGTTCCGGGGAGGTCGACGAACAGTATCTCATGGTTGTCATACTTACGACGGCCTTCCTTTCTCTCTACCGTTACGCCGGGATAGTTTCCCACATGCTGCTTCGCGCCGGTCAGGTTGTTGAATAAGGTGGTCTTTCCCGAATTGGGGTTACCTGCGAGAGCCACAACGATCTTAGATTCCATGCGTTCTGTCATCCTCCTGTCATACCCCACCATAATTAGTGGTATCCAATTAAGTTAGGATATCCTAATAAGGGGTGCAAATTTTTTTAAACAACAATGATCTTTCTGGCCATTCCCTGACCCAGTATGATCCGGCTGCCCTTGACGGCAACTATGAACGGTCCCCGCGGTGAGTTGAGTATCACGTCCACCTGGACCCCCGGCACCAATCCCATTGCGGCCAATCTGCCCTGAAGGCCATGTCCGGCATCCACCGCCACTATATACACCTTCCTTCCAGCTTCAACGGTGCTCAGCGGTACTGCACGAATCTCCCTTACGGCCCTTTTGTCCGGATCAGATAAGTTCAACATCTATCCCCTCGGCCTCGTCCTTCCTGAGCGATAGGTGATAACCCTTCACCTTCACATCTATCGGGTCTCCCAGCGGCGCTATCCGCTCGACTTCGATGACGGAACCGGGCGTAACGCCCATCTCCACGATCCTCCTTCCCGCCTCCGTCCGCCCGCGGACCTTCACAACCTTGCATTTCTGACCGGGTTTCACGTCTCTTAACCGTGACGATACCATTGGCTTAATACCTCCTTCTTTCCTCCGCTTCCTCACCTCGTCCAGGCATGAAGCGATGCATTTTTCACAGTTCTCCTGGGTATTCGTGTGGTCGCACTGATACCCGAACCCTTTGATCCACTTCTCACCGCCCCTGGGACAGGTCTCAACAAACTCCACAAACCTCACGAACCTATCCACTATACCCCGGGGGATGGAGTGTTCCATCTGGCATGCTGCAACGTCCGCGTCCGCCTCGGGGACGGCGAGGACCTCGACGAAGAAATCGTGGAGTATCTCATGCCTGCGGACAACGTCCTTCGCAGCCGACACCCCGTCTTCCGTCAGCGTTATAAGGTCATAGGGAGAATAATTGATCAGCTTTTTTTCAGACAGGGAACGAAGTGCCCCCGTCACGGACGCATAACTCACCTTCAGACGTCTCGCGATATCCCGCGGCTTCACCGCATGTTTCTCGGTAATGATGTGAAATATCGCCTCCAGATAATCCTCAAGGCTTGCTGTCAGTGTCTCTGTCGCTGTCATAGGTCACCCCCCTGTCTAATATAGTTCGTCATGCCTAAGTATTTACATCAACGCTAACCACAAAGCAAGTATTATTTCCATTTTCATCTCTCCCGCAGGAATACTCTGCAGAGCGAGCCCACCCGGAACCATCGAGCAGGGAAACACAATCTCAACTCCAGGTTGATTGCTTTAAACCTCGACACGGTTGCAATCCAGCTGTTGCTGTAATATAACTAGTTCCTATGATGGATATCGGAATCAAGATACGCTCACTAAGAGAAAGACACGGTCTGAAGCAGGTAAACCTTGCCAATGCCCTGCAGGTCACGCCACAGGCTGTCTCCAAATGGGAAAAAGGGGCCAACCTGCCCGATGTCAAGGTCCTGACAAAGATCGCCCGTCTCTTCGATGTCAGCACAGACTACATTCTCGGACTCACGGAAGCGGGCACCGGGGTCTTCCCGGCAACTGTCTTTTGCTCGAGCGTTACTCACTTCGCAAGGCGGTCCATCTCCATGGAGTCAAAGGAGCTGGCCGAATACACAAACGTCCTCTTTTTCGACCTCACTGAATCGGTCCTGAGATTCGACGGTATACCTGTTAAATACGTAGGGGACGGTTTCCTGGCCTTCTTCTCTGGCGCCAACCATGCCGACAGGGCCCTTCGCGCGGCCATCCACGCGAAGAAGGTGATCTACCAGAAAGACCTCGTCATCGCCCTCAACTCGGGGAACATATACATGGGCCTCGTGGGTCATCCGAGGTATGCCGCCCGGGATATCGTGGGTGAGACGGTGAATCGGGCCTTTCTCGTCGCCGGATGGGCGTCCCGTTACTGTCCTTCGGGCATTGCCGCGACCCGGGCCGTCAGGGCTCTGGCAAAAGGGTCATATGAGACCACCCTCCACGGTGCGGTGAACATAGACCTCATTGACGAAAAGCTCGACATTCTCGAGATACATCTCCCGCAATAAAGGAGGGGCGGTCATGCAGGTGAACCTGAAACGCTACGGACTCTATCTCTTCCGCTGGCAGCTCTCCACGCCCATCCTCGCCGCCGCCCTCTATCTGCTCTCCATGGTCGACAAAGTCACCGCGACCATCGTCGCCAACCTTATCGGAGGACTCATCTTCTTCTGGGTGGACATGTTCATATTCACCTCCGAGAAGCTTTCCGTGCAATGGGAGGTGAAGGACACGGTCGTCTGCGTCGACTGCGGACGCGAGGCGCGCGGTTACCGGATCGTCAGGGCAAGGGCCTACGACAGGAGAAGGGATTCCCGTCCCGAGTATCGTTGCGAAGAATGCTCCATCAGGAAAACGCGGGAGCTCAGACAAAGGGGGATCCCCGTTTAGAAGCGCCTTATGGCCACCCCGCTCCTTCGGATCCCTGTTCTGAACCCATGTCCTTCCGGCAGTTGTCGCTTCCCGGGGAAGTCCGTGCAAGCCGGACACAGTCGTGCTGCGGTAACGGATGGCACTTTTCCCGCCTCATCCGGAGTCCGAATGCCGGGACAACTGTAAACCTTATGTCACGTAAACAGAAAGGAGAAAGAAAGATGACGCAGAAAAGGTTGAAGACCTACGTAACAGGCTACCCCCGCATCGGGGAAAACAGAGAGCTCAAGAAGGTGATCGAGGGGTTCTGGGACCAAAGAGAGGGGCTTGACACGGTCACCCGGGTATCGAGGGAACTCAGGATCAGGCACTGGCAGGACCAGCGGGCGCACGGCATCGACTTCATCAGCAGCAACGATTTCAGTCTCTACGACTCCATGCTCGATATGGCGGTCCTCTTCAATGCAGTCCCGGAAAGGTTCAAACACATCGAAGACGACCACGAGCGCTATTTCGCCATGGCACGAGGAGCCGGGAACGCCGTCGCGATGGAGATGACGAAATGGTTCAACACAAATTACCATTATATCGTTCCCGAGCTTTCCGGGAACATGGACCTGGAGTTACGTGCCGCCAAAGTGCTCAGCGAATTCAACGAGGCGGCGGAGATCGGCATAAAGACCAAGATCAACCTTGTCGGTCCCGTCACCTTTCTGTCCCTCTCAAAAAGAGTGGACGGCAACGGTGACGCCCTCAACCTGCTACCCGTCTTCCTGCCCCTCTACGTTTCTCTCTTGCGGAGCATCTCCGAACTCGACGATGAGGTCTTTGTCCAGTTCGACGAACCCATCGTCGTTCGAGACCCTGACGGCAGGGCCCTTGAATGTCTGAAGACAGCCTACGAAACCCTGACCCGCGCGGCACCTCACGTCAGGCTCATCGTGGCGACATACTTCGATCACGCGACTGAAGCGATAGAAACGCTCCGCGACATTGACCTCTTCGCCATCGGAGTCGATCTCGTCTCCGGTCCCGAAAACCTGATTGCGCTCGACTGCCTCAACGGCAAGAAGCTGATCGCAGGCATAATCGATGGGAGAAACATCTGGAGGAACGACTATCAAAGATCCCTGTCCACGCTGCAGGCTCTGGAACAAGCGCTGGACCCGGACGACATCATACTCTCCACAAGCTGCTCGCTTCTGCACGTCCCTTACAGTCTCACGCATGAAGCCGGCCTTGACCCGGATATACGGTCCTGGATCAGTTTCGCCGGGGAGAAGCTGATCGAGCTCTCGGACATCTCGGACATACATTCAACGGGAAACGGCACCCCCGGGAACCAGGAAAAACTCAAGGCAAACCAGCGGATCATACGGGAGAGGCAATGCTCCCTCCGGATCCATGACCCTGCCGTCCGCAGGCGTTCGCGCTCCATAACGCAAAGGGTTCGCGAAGGCGGCTTCGCTGAAAGGGCAACAATCCAGAACGGGGTCTTCAGACTTCCCCTGCTGCCGACAACAACCATCGGGAGCTTCCCCCAGACAGACTCCTTGCGGCGGCTCCGGCAGGACTTGAAGAAAGGGGCCATCACCGGGGACGAATACACGTTGAGGATCAGGAATCACATTGACTCGTGCATACAATTCCAGGAAAAGATCGGCCTTGATGTGCTCGTCCACGGCGAGCCGGAAAGGAACGACATGGTCGAGTACTTCGGCGAGCAGCTGTCGGGTTTCGCCTTCACGCAAAACGGGTGGGTGCAAAGCTACGGTACACGCTGCGTCAAGCCGCCCGTAATCTACGGCGACATAAACAGACGGAAACCGATGACCGTCGACTTCATATCCTACGCCCAGAGCAGGACCCGAAAACCGGTCAAGGGAATCCTGACAGGCCCCGTCACCATTTTGAACTGGTCTTTTGTGCGCAATGACATTGAACGCTCCGACGTGTGCGAACAGATCGCCCTTGTCATCAGGGACGAGATAGCCGACCTCCAGCATGCCGGGATCGGGATCGTCCAGGTGGACGAGGCAGCCTTCAAAGAGGGATATCCGTTGAGAAAGGAAAAGAGGGACAAATATGAACGGTGGGCCGTGAAGTGTTTCCAGCTCGCCGTGAGTTCCGCCCGCATGACTACGCAGATACATACGCACATGTGCTACAGCGACTTCACCGATATCATTCAGACCCTCGAAAGGATGGATGCGGACGTCCTTGCCATTGAAACCTCAAGGAGCGGCAACAAGCTGCTTAAGGTCTTCAATGACCGGGGCTACAGAAACAACATAGGTCCGGGAGTCTACGATATCCATTCCCCCAGGGTGCCCACGGTCCACGAACTGACCGACAAGATACGGCAGCTTCTCCTCGCCCTGCCTGCATCGCGCGTCTGGATAAACCCGGATTGCGGACTGAAGACGAGAAAATGGGCGCAGGTATCCCCGAGCCTCAGGAACATGGTCACGGCAACCCGGGCTGTCCGGAGAGAGCTTGCGGAACAGTGAAGAACCATGGCTGTTGACTTGGGCAGGTGTGTTGTTGTAAATACAGTAAGGAGCAGCATGGTTTACCTTCAAGGGAAGCGAAGTGAGAATCTTCCGCTGTCCCGCAACTGTGATGGGCTTTTAAGCAACGCCTGGCGATGAGCCGGCCACTGTCCCGAGAAACCGGGATGGGAAGGCGCGTTGGCTTCTGGTGCCCTTAAGTCAGGAAACCTTGGGTAGACCGTCCCGACCGAAACCTTACGAGGAATAAGGAGGAACATCATGAGATACCATTACCCCTGAATCCCTGACCGATGTTTTTAGCCTGTCCCGCGTTGGACCGCTTTCACGTGCGGTATACAGGGGATCTCTTCCCTGACATCCGCAAGTTTACCGTGACCCGCGGGAGAACGACGCGGACAGGAATCGCAGACGGATTATCCTCCATGGAAGGATGACGAGATGAATATTGCCTTTAAACGGAACGGGAAAGCAAAACGACACCTCCTGTGCGAACGGGCGTACGCGGAGCTGAAAAGTGCCGTAATGAACGGATGGTTCAAGGCCGACGAACGTCTTGTAGAGACAAAACTCGCCGGCATAATGGGGATAAGCAGAACCCCTCTCAGGGAAGCGATACACAAACTGGAACGGGAAGGATTGGTCTACAAGATCCCTACCGGGGGACACGCCGTGAACTCCGCGAGCGAGGAGGATATCCGGGAAACACGGGGCGTGGCCGGAATCCTCCTGGGATATGCAGCATATCTGGCGACTTCCAACGTCACAGAGAACGACCTTAACCTGCTCCGCAGGATAATGCAACAGTCTGAGAACCACCTTGTAAAAGGAAACCGGCAGGAAATCGTCAAGGCGTGGGACAGGTTCTGCAACACCCTCCTTCTCCTGTCAGGGAACAACCGGCTCGCCACCATCTATAACAGTCTGAAGGACAATGTCTACGGCCACCCATCCCGCTTGCGCGACCTCCAGAGGGAACGTGAGTTTCTTGATGGCCAGAGGGCGATCGTCGATCTCATGGAAGCAAGACAGGCTGCAAGGGCGGAAAAACTGGCTCGTGCCATCGTTGCGGGAAGCAGTAACGGCGCCGGAGAACAGCGGAGTGTATCCAAATGGCCGCGGTCAAAAACTCGCGGACTTGCGCCCGCCGGATGACCGCCGCGGCCGTTTTATCGGACGGCCGGCGGCCCTTTCCCGCTGGTCCTCCTCAGCACTCGTAGATCTGACGCGAGGATGTGTCGAGGGCGCGCATATCGTCTTCGCTCACGTCCACCGGCACATCGGCTATGTTTCCGGTAACCTGTTCGGCCGAACGTGCTCCGACGATCACGGATGTCACTCCGGGCTGCTTAAGGAGCCACGAAAGCGCCACGGCGCCGGAGGTTGTCCCCGTGCGCCCGGCGATTGCTTCCACTTCCTCTACCAGCCGCCGTACTTTGGGCCAGTATTTGGTTTTGAAGAAGCGGTAGAAGAATGACCGGGCATCACCCTTTTTGAATTGCGGGCATTCCCGATACTTTCCTGTCAGCATACCGGCACCCAGGGAGCCATAAGGAAACACATTCATGTTCTTCTCGATGCAGATGGGGAGCAGATCCTCCTCGGCACTTCTCTCCAGAAGGGAATAGTGCGGCTGCAGTGAGAAGAGGGTGGCGCACTTCAGGGTCGCCAGGAGTTCCGGGCCGCTGAAATTTGACACCCCGATGTGCCTGATCTTTCCCTCATCCCTGAACCTCGTGAGTGCCGCCATCGTTTCCTCCACGGGGACCTGCGGGTCCGGCCAGTGGCACTGGTACAGGTCGATGCAGTCAGTGCCGAGACGCTTCAGGGAACCGTGAAGGTCCTTCTCGATGTAGGCGGGGGAGAGATCGCGCCTGTAAGACCGGTCATATATGTCGAGGCCGCATTTTGTCGCCAGAAAGACACTGTCCCTCTTGCCGCGAATAACCTTCCCGATAAGTTCCTCGGCATGGCCGTCTCCATATACGGGCGCCGTGTCGATGGCGTTTATCCCACTGTCGAGGGCCGTCTCGATGGCCCGTATTGCATTTCTCTCATCGTAGGGCCCCCAGTGACTGCCGCCGATCGCCCAGGTCCCCAGGATGACGGCCGATATCTCCCTGTCCGAATTGTGCAGTCCTACCGTCTTCATTGTCATGGTTTCACTCTTTTCCAGGAATCGTCGGGGTTGAAGGCCTTCATATGATAGACCGCTTTCCCTGTGACCCTGCCGAGATTCTTCTCATAAACGACACCGTCCTGATTCACGATGAAGGTCATGACCCCCGTAACTCCGTACTGGGCGGGCCAGGCGGCAAGCGCAAAGCCTCCGGTCATCCTGCCGTCAACGATGTAGTTGTATGCGCCGCCGGGGGCGTTCTTGCCCTGAGTGGTAAGGATCTTGTAAAAGTAGCCATGGTACGGCACCGGTTTTCCCGCCGGCGGCTCCAGCAGAGAACCTTCCCATCTTGCTCTCGCCATGAAAACACCCAGGGGACTTGGTTCCTCGCCTTCACGACTCTCCCAATACAGACCGTTGCGCTTCCCCGGATCGCTCAGGAACTGTTGGGCGTACTGTGTCCTCCCGTCCTTCTCGCCCGCCATTTTCGCGTAGTCCTTCTGGGCGTCCACATAGGCAAGACAGGCCTCAACGGCACTGAGCTCGTTCCTGCCTATCCTCCGGTGGAGTATCTCGGTCTTCCCATCCTTGGTATCAAAAACCCACCTGTCGCTCTTCTTCACCATGGGGACCGGGAAGGGCCATTCGTTGTTGCCCACATAGAGGAAGGCCTTGTTGTCCGTGGACAAATCGAGCCTGCTCTTCTCCTGAAAGGCCTTCACAAAGCGCTCGAAAAGGTCCTTGTTGACCGCCTCGTCGCCGGAGATGATAACGTCCTTTCCCTCGGGCCCGAAGATCGCGAGCATCGCTTCCGTGTCCTTCGCCCCTGCGGCATCCGCGAGCACCCGCACCGCCTCTTCGGGGGAAGCAAAGCCAAGCTGCTTCGGCGACTTCGAAGGCCCGGCCTGCCCCGGTGTCCCCGACAGGAACACTGCAAGGAGCGCCGCGATACCGATGATCAGGCCAAGGCTTCGCGGAGATGTGACTTTATTTCTACTCATAACGCGGATCATACGTTCTCCTCCTCGTAACGCTCATTGTACACGTCATGCCTGCAGCCACGGCCTAACGGCGATGGCCGCCTCCCGTACTCCGGCCGAAGCCGCCGCCCGACCCGCTCTCGCGCCCGGAACGGGAACCGGACATGCTCTCGCGGCTCGAGCGGCCCCGCTCGCTTTCCATCTTCGTCTGCGTGCCGCCGCGTTCCATGCCCTCAAAGGCGTGGCCGGTCCCTTGCCTGTCCGTGGAACCCTTGTCAAACCTCGGCGTCTCGGGCCGGGAACTCACGGATGAGGGTTTTCCCTGTCCCATGGAGTCCCTTCCGGGTCGGCCCGCGGCCTGTGGCTGTGAACCCCGCGCATCGGGTGAATATCCCCTGAAGTCGCGCCTGGTATCGGCACCCGGCCTCGCGGCCTGTCCGTATTTCGCGCCTGTCGCCTGGTCCCGGTAGGCAACGCCTTTTCTGTGGGAGGGGTCGTGTTTCCATTCCCCCTGCCCTCCCGGGTTGGTCGATATTTTGTTCGCGTAGTAGTTCCTGTTGATCTGGTTGTTCACGTTGACGTTCTTGTTCACGTTCACGTTCACGTCACCGTGATGCCAGTTGCAGTCGCCCCACGCGTAACCCCAGGCGGCCCCCACCGCTATGCCCGCCGCGAAGGAGAACGCCGCAACCCCCGCCACGTATCCGGGAGGGTAATAATAGTAAGGCGGGTAGGCCGGATAGGCCCACGCCCCATAGACAACGGTGGGATTGTAGGTGGGCACATAAATCACCTGGGGGTCCGCCGGCTGTATCACTATGACCTGTTCCTGCACGACGACCTTCTGTTCTTTCGTCGTCTTCAGGTTCCCCGAAGCCTGCGCCTTTGCCCTCAACTTCTGGACCGTGTTCATGACATCCTTCCGCTGCGCCAGGAAAGCGTCCCCGAGCTTCTGCGTCCAGTCAAGCTTCTCGTTCATCATGTTAAGGACGGAAGGGAAGTTCACGAGGGACTTGACGCTGGGGTCCCAGTTCTGTTTCTCAAGGGCAGCTGCCAGTTGATCTCCCTTGAGATTAGGGTTCACCTTCACCCACCTCGCCGCCTCCACCACCTCGAGGGGATACGTGGAGGCCATAAGTATCTGGGCGATGAGATCGTCGGGATAAAGCGCGATCGGCGCCAGTATCTGCTCCAACTCCTCCTGCTTGAACACCGGCTTCGATGAACCCGTGCCCTGGGCGAACAGCCCCGCCGGAATGACCAGGGACGCCACCAGCACCCATATCAACGTTCGCGCAAACGCTCTATTCATTGTGTTCCTCCTATCATACAGGAAAGCGGCTATTAAAAATTGTACAACATCGGCGGGCACGACAACATCCCTTGATGTCACGGAACAACTGATCTCAGGTTCAGATATTTTTCCATGGGCACAAAGTCCCTGTCACGGTGCAGGAGCGAAATTCCGTGGTGAATGCAGAAAGTCCCTATCATAATGTCTATCGTTTTCCGGACAGTTACATTCTTCTTTCTCAGGTACCTGTAATGTTGTGCGCTCTTCACCGCGAGTTCCCTGCCCAGCATCTCCAGGAAAGGAATGCCTTCAAGGAGTCTCTGTGCCGCCCGGAAATCTCTGTCATTCTGAAATCCCTGCAGTATTTCGGCAAGAATGAGGTCGCCCATCACAACGGGTTCCGTGCCCACAGCTACATCCAGCCAGTCGGTATGTGGGTTCACTACCCCGTTGAAATAATCCACCCAGACCGATGTGTCGACAAGGATCATTTGTCTGTGCGCATCTCTTCCAGATTGCCAACCCATTTCAACCTGCCGCGGAACCTTCTAACCTCCGACAAGCGGTTGAACTGCACGAGCAGTTTCAATCCTGCCTCGATGGCATCCTTCTTCGTCTTCAGACCCGACGACTCGAGGGCATCTCTCATCAATTCATCATTTATGACCACATTCGTCCTCATATCCACCCCTTATGTGTATTCATTGTATTATTATACACATTCCTGAAAGTTTTCTCAAACAGGATCAGACTCGCCTCATTCCGATCAAGGCCGGCATGACGTGGAAAAAAGCTTTACCGACGGCATCTCAAGCAATTCAAGCAATTCAAGCGACTCGAGCCGCTTTCTATATCTCCAGCCACGAATCGGAATACAGCGTCTGCCCCATGAGCACCCGGGCAGTTTTCACGTAGTCTCTCTCTTCTTTCGAAAGCCTCGAAGGGTCCACCTCTTCGCCGTCCATGACACGGTGGATGAGAGCTTCCAGCGCGGGTGCCTCTCCGCGGGCGATGGCTATGAGTTCCCTGTCGAAAGCGTCAACAATGGCGGAATACATACCATAGCGCTTGAGCATGATGAGGTATGTCCTGTTCATAATGCCCCTGAGATGCGCAGGCACACCGTTCGACACGTTAGACAGGCCGCAGGTGGATTTCGACGAAGGCGCAAGGTCCGGGAGCATCATGACAAACTCGGTGCACCCCTCTATCTGGAGCTGCTGCGTATTGACGGGCAGGATGATGGGGTCGATCCAGATGTCCTCCTCCGGTATGCCATGGTTCGAGGCGGCTGCCAGTATTTCCGCGGCGCAGAGCCCCCGTTCGTTGGCATCACGGGGGATTCCCTCGGCACTGAGGGTGAGGCCGATGAAAGGCGCGTTGTACTTCTTCGCCAGGGGCAAAAGGGCCTCCATCCTCTCTGGCCGTGCCGAGATGGAATTGATAAGCGGCCTCGTCTTCGCCGCCTTTAACCCCGCCTCTATGGCCTCTATATTGGACGTGTCGAGGGATACGGGGAGACCCGTGACCTCCTGCACGACGGTGACGAGCCATTCCATGAAATCGGGGCCGGTCTTGCGCGCGGGCCCGATATTGAGGTCGATCATATCCATCCCGGCCTCGGCCTCGGCCTCGGCCATCTTCCGGATCGGCCCCGCATCCCTTTTAAGGAAGGCCTCGCCGAGCCTCTTCGACATAACGTTGAGGTTTTCGCCTATAAGAAACATGCTCTCCTCACGCACTGGATTTTCTGGTTCTTGTACAGTTTCGCCACGCAGGTAATCTCCGGAACGAGCGCTTCGTGTCACAGGTCGCAGGTCCCACGTCACATGTTCAAAACCAAAAGAATCTTGCTCTCCTGGTCACCAATCGTGTTCACAGCCCGTCCCTTTTCACGATCTCTCTTTGGCGGCCTGTGACCTGCGACCTGTGACGTCCTTTCTCATTTCCACGTCTTCAAATACGCCGGCAGATGTGCCGCCTCGCGCGGGCCTATCATTATCTTCCAGCCTGGCAATTCCTCTTCGAGGTCGCCCAGTATGGCCGCGGCGTAGCCGGGAATGATGAGACTGCGGTGCTTTATATTTTCCTCCGCGCCGGACTTCTTTATGAAGGAACCGACGAGGTCGCCGACAAATTTCCCGGCCGCCCAGGCCGTCATGACAGAAAGCCCTTCCGTGTCCATAATGCACAGCCAGCTCGGCACCCGCGAGTTCTCGATCTCTCCGCTGACTATGAAATAAGTAAGGGAGAAATTACACGTTACGAGGACCGGCGAATTCTCATCAGGGTTGTTGATGGGATAGATGCCTTCCTTCGTCGTCATCGGGCGCTGGGGATCGGTGTAGATGTTGAGCCTCTGAAGGAGAAGGGGAAATATCGTCTCCCCCGTGATGTCGCTCAAAACGATGATGCCGGCGTATTTGGCGACGAACAGTGATGCGATAAGTGTCTCCTTCATCGGGTCGTCTGTCATCTCGCAGGGAAAGGTGATCGTGGGAAAACCAAGGGGCTTGAATTTTGAAATGAGAGCGGCCCTCCTGATAGCTATCTGCGCCGTAAAGGCATCCTTTATCCCCCGGGTACAGGTATCGATGACAAGATCCTTAAGTCCCATTGCCGTCAGCTTCTCGGTAAGAGCCGCCGCTTCATCGAACCCTTTGCCGATAACGGCAAGAGGCAGCCCATATTCCTTCGCAAGCGCGCCGAAGGCCTCGTAATTGTCCGATGTAGCCCCGTAGATGAGGGGCTTCTTGTCCCTGATGATATCAAGGGCTTCCTTCATCACCCCCGCTTCGGAGCACATGAGGATAACGGCGCAGGGTCTCACGAGGGCCGACTTCACGATGGCGATGAACCGATCCTTGTTTCCCGTAAACTTGATGGCGGCCATCTCGGGCTTCATCATGACACCAACACGCTCGTACTGAAAATACTCGAGGGCAGTGAGGCGACGCTGCACCTCTCCGTCCTCCATGGCGTCCGTTATGAGAACGGCGATCCCCGGCTTATTGAAGAAGGTCTTCTCGTGACGGAAGAGGACCGTCTCCCCGCCTAATTTGACGCCGTAATCATCGACACCGACGGAAAGCTGCCGGATGGGAGGCGCGCTCGCGTCGGATAGTTGAGCCCTGGCATCGGCAGAGACATGCGGACAAAGGTCAAGTTCCGTTTTCCCCGCAGCCAGCGCCATGGCAAAAGCAAGGCACGTGGGAAACTTGCACTCCCCGCAATTGGTCTTGGGAAGAAGTTTCAATATCTGAATCCCCGTTAACGCCATCAAGATCTCCTTTTCTCAGATTTCATGTTTCAGGTCTCACGTTTCACGCCAAAAACCATCAGGTCTTCCTGATCCCAAACTCGGACGGGCCAGACCCCGCATTCTACTCGTACCAAAGGCTTCCGGTATTTGAACGCAAAACCTGAAACGTGAAACCTGAAACTGTTTTCTAAAGCAGATCTTCCATCCCCAAACAGGGATGTCCCTTCTGCGTTATGTACTCCAGCACCTCTTCCTCCGTCTTTGCGACCGTATCGTCAGCTATCATGTCGGGGAGGTCAGGGTAACCCAACTCTTCACCTCTTCTTTTCAGGCGCTCGTAGACCTCGTCCTTGAGCCTCTTCGGCATCCAAGCTATCCTCAGGAGACCTCCGTCGCCCTTTAAGAACTTCTTCTGGGTGATGTTGTACTTGCTGTGGCCCAGGAATCCCGGCACCTGCGCCCCGCCGCCGACGGAGCCGGCGAGACTCGTGAATTTCATGCCGCAGGGCGTCATGTCGGTGAAATCACGGTCGACGGTC